>Ga0066687_10000556_pt1 | contig 10053 bp, 12 predicted proteins | sample GraSoiAngelo_136_FD_65630 | JGI IMG/M metagenome (GOLD analysis project Ga0066687, IMG submission 65630) | Grasslands soil microbial communities from the Angelo Coastal Reserve, California, USA - 14_0929_09_20cm | ecosystem: Environmental > Terrestrial > Soil > Grasslands | place: USA... | reverse complement strand
CGGCAGCGCGCCTCGTACGAGTCGAGCGCGCCGACGACGATCGTCTCGCCGTCCGCCGGCGCGGGCGCGCCGTCGACGAGTCGCTGCGTCATCGTCGCCGGGCCGCCGCAGCGGTGGCACACGGCCTGGAGCTTGTCGACGAGCTCGGCCCGGCACAACAGCTCGGGCATCGAGCCGAACGGGAGCCCGCGGAAGTCCTGGTCGAGGCCGGCCGCGACGACGCGCGCGCCGCGACCGACGAGCTGCTCGATCACGCCGACGATCTGCGACGGGAAGAACTGCACCTCGTCGATGCCGATCGCGTCGTAGCCGTCCGCGAGGCCGGGAATCTCCTCCGGGCGCGACACGGCGACCGCGCGCATCTTCGCGCCCGCATGGCTGACGACATGCCCGATGTCGTAGCGGTCGTCGATACGCGGCTTGACGATGAGCGCGCGCTGCCCGGCGATCTCGGCGCGCCGCAGCCGCCGGATGAGCTCCTCGCTCTTGCCGCTGAACATCGGGCCGCACACGACCTCGAGCCAGCCCCCGCGTTCGGGCAGCAACCTGATCACGGGTGGGGACCCTAGTGGGCGCTCTGGACGGACTGTTCGAAAGCCCAGCGCGAGAGGAGGCGCAGGCTGACGATCCCGAGCGCGCGCCCGTCCTTCACCACCGGCAGGTGGCGGAAGTTGTTGTCGAACATGATCTTCGCCGCTTCCTCGATCGTCAGCTCGGGCCCGATCGTCACCGGATCGGCGGTCATCCACTGGCGCACGCGCGCCTCGGCCGCGCGGGCACGGGACGCCACGGCGCGGAGGAGGTCGCGCTCGGTGACGATGCCGACGATCCGCACCATGTCCTCGATCACGACGACGGCGCCGACGTTGGCGGCGTTCATCTTCTCTGCGGCCTCACCGATCGTGTCCGACGGCTCGACGGTGAGCACATCCCGCACCATGAGGTCAGCGACCGTGGCCATGGCGCATTATCGCAGGAGCCGCGACAGCCGCCGGTCTTTCAGGATCCGTCCTCCGGTTTGGCAGGTGGGGCAGTAGTAGATGGTGTGCTCCTCGAAGTCGACGCGTGCAATCGGTGTCCCGTCGACGTCGCACGGCTGCCCGAGCTTGTCGTGGATCCGGTACGTGCGCTCGTCGGAAGCACCCTGTTCCCGCAACGCGAGGCCGCGTGCGAGCTCGGAGTCGATCGCGGCCGCGAGGCGTTCGACCGCGGCGTCGTCGAGGTCGGTGGAGAGCGCGTAGGGCGAGAGCTTCGCTTCGTGCAGGATCTCGTTCGACCATGCGCGTCCGATGCCGGCGATGGCGCGCTGGTCGCGGAGGAGCGGATGCAGCCGATGGCTCTCTCGGCGCAGGATCTCGGCGAGCGTCGCGGCATCGATGCCGAGCGCCTCCGGGCCGAGGTGCGCGACCTCAGCCTCCGCCGCCTCGGGCGTGAGCAGCCAGACGCCCGCTCGCTTGCGCTTCGCGTTCTCGGTGAGGACGAGCTTCGAGCCGCCGGCGAACTCGAGCTGGAACGCGGGCACCTTCGGCGCCTTCTCCCCGGCCTGCAGGAACTTGAGCCGGCCCGACGTCATCAAGTGCACGACGAGGACGAGCTCGCCGTCGGCGGTGGGGAAGAAGAGCCGCTTGCCTCGGCGCTCGGCGCCGCGCAGCTTCCGTCCCTCCAGCGCGGCGAGCGGCGGGTCGAACGTCTTCAGCGTGGCAATGTGCGCCGGCCCGGCCTTCGCGATCGGGAACGCGGAGACGCGATCGTCGAGGGCGCGCCGCCACGCCTCCATCTCCGGGAGCTCAGGCATCCGCGGCCGCCGGGCCCGGTAACGGTGTGCCCTCGACCAGGCCGCCTGCGAGCTCCGCTTCGGCAGGAGTGGGCTCAACGAACGGCTCGGGCATCGTCCTGATCGAGCGTACCGGCGACAGGAGCACCCAGAGGAAGACGGGCAGGCCGCCGACGGCGCCGACCCAGAGCGCGGCGCGCAGCCCGACGGTCTGCCCGATCGCGCCGCCGGCGAGCGTCCCGAGCGGGATCGTGCCCCAGACGACCCAGCGCATCGCCGCGTTCATCCGTCCCTGCAGGCGCTCCGGGGTGATCGCCTGCCGCAAGCTCACCTGCGTGATGTTGTAGGCGACGGAGGCAAAGCCGAACAGGGCCATCCCGGCGATGAGGACGGGCAGCGGGAACGAGCGCGGCGCGAGCGGCATGGCGAGGCCGGCGCTGGAGAAGATCACCGCGTACGCGACGATCGCGGGCCCCACGCCGAGGCGCTTCTGCAGCGGGTTCGCCGCGAGGGCGCCGGCGACGGAGCCGAGCGATCCGACCGCGAAGACCACGCCAAGCGCCACCGACGACAGGTGGAGGACGCGCACCGCGTAGAGAACGAGGATCGCGAACAGGATCTGGCCGAAGAAGTTCGACGTGCCCGTGCAGCCCGCGATCGAGCGCAGCGTGCGGTTGCCGAGCACCCACGCGAGGCCTTCCCTCACCTGCGGCCACATCTTCGGATGCGACTCCCCCGCGGCGCGCTCGGGGATGTTCTCGCGATGGCGCATCCGCGTCATGAAGAGCGTCGACACGACGAAGCTCGCCGCGTCCGCGACGATCGCGTACGGCGCGGTGAGCGCGGCGATGAGCCCGCCCGACAGGCTCGGGCCGGCGACCTGCGCGACCGAGACGGTGAGCTGCAGCTTCGAGTTCCCGTCGACGAGGTGCTCGCGCTCGATCAGCGCGGGGAGGTACGACTGGTACGCGACGTCGAAGAACACGGTGAAGACGCCGATCACGAACTGCAGGACGAGCAGGTGCCAGATGCGGAGGACCCCGAGGGCCCAGAGGATCGGGATGAGCGAGAGGAGCACTGCACGGGCGCTGTCGCCGACGATGAGGATCTGCCGGCGGCGGAGCCGGTCGACCCACACGCCCGCCGGCAGCGCGAAGAGGATGAACGGCAGGAAGCCGAGCACGCCGAGCAACGAGAAGGTGATCGGGCTCGCATGCAGGCCGACGGCGGCGAGCCACGGGATCGCCAGCTGCGACACCTGCGACCCGACCTCGGAGATGGACTGGCCCGTCCAGAGCTTGAGGAAGTCGGGATGCGACCAGAGGCCGCCGGTCGGGCGGCGGAGCCTACGCATCGGGGCGCACGTACATCCCGGTGACGAGGGCATAGGGGACGCCGTCGGCCGTCTCTGCCGCCCGGAAATCCTCCTGCAGCCGCTTCAGGCGCCGCTCGAAGCGGGCGGCGTCGTCCTTGCTCAGTGACGCTCGGCTCTGGCCGAAGCCGGTGGCCTCGGGCGAGCGCTCCGACTCGTGCGCCGCCCGCCTGAGCATCGTCGCGCCGATCGCGCGCGCATCCGCCGGGTCCTCGGCCTCGTAGAGGAAGAGCTTCGCGGTGCGGCCGTAGAACTTCTCGGTGATGGCGCGCACTTGCCGTGTGCGGACGACGTGGATGAGCCCGGCGCTCTCGAGCACCTTGACGTGGTGGCCGACGGTTCCCTTCGGCATGTCGAGCTCGCGGGCGAGCTGCTGGGTCGAGAACGCGCGCTCCCGCAGCAGCGAGATGATCGCGCTGCGGACGTCGTCGGCCATGGCGCGTAGCTGCTCGCGCGCGGACACCACGAGGGTCTCCGGCGCGTCGTAATCAGGAATGGTCGGCATATCCAGACCATACCGTCATTCCCGACCATTCGCAGGCCAAACAGACCGGTAGCAGCTACGAAAACGGGTGTGTCACGTCTTCTCGACTCTTGCGCGGAGCGCCACGCGCGGATCGGCAGTCGGCCACTCGAAGCAGCCGAGGACGAGCGCGGGCTCGACGAAGGTCGGCAGGGCGCACAAGCCGATCGTGCCCGCATAGCTGCTCCAAGGCCAGTCCGCCGGGGACGTGCAAAGACCCGCTTCGACCGGGTTGTTTCGAGGCGGTCGATGTCGTCGCGGAACAGATACGGGACCGCCCAGACGCAGTGCGTGAAGATGTGGGAGACCCCGGCGGACGTGTCTCGCGGCGTATGCGGCATCGCGCCGGCCACGTTGCCCGGAGGTTTCCGGCGACATCGGCACGCTTTCGTGTCGGCGCTGTGACCGTAGCTGCTAACGGTCGCTAGCCTTGCGCGCCGTGGGCCCCATCGTCGTCGAGGTGCGCCGGAACGGGACGGTGGAAGCCCGACACCGGGTGCACGCGGTCGCCGTCCGCCACGGCGAGATCGTCGCCGCCGCGGGTGACCCTCGCCTCACCTGCTTCCTGCGGAGCTCGTCGAAGCCGATCCAGGCGCTGCCCCTCGTGCGCGCCCGCGACGACCTCACCGACGCCGACCTCGCCATCGCCTCGGCCTCGCATCGGGCGACCGACGAGCAGATCGCCGCGGTGCGCGCGCTGCTCGCACGAGCGCCCGCGACCGAGGAGGACCTGGAGTGCGGCCTGCAGGACGGGCGCCCGCCGCAGCGCGTCTTCCACAACTGCTCCGGCAAGCACGCCGGCATGCTCGCCCTCTGCCGCGCGCGCGGCTGGCCGACCGCGGGCTACCGCCTACCGGAGCACCCCGTGCAGCAGGCGTGCCTCGCCGCGCACATCGAGGCAGCGGAGACGGAACCGACCGCGACGGCGACGGACGGATGCGGGGTCGTGACGTTCGCGTTCCCGCTCGACCGGATGGCCCACGCCTTCGCGCGCCTCCCGCATCTCGACGGCGGCGCGCGCGTCACCGCTGCGATGCGCGCGCGCCCCGACCTCGTCGGCGCGCCGGACGGAGCCGACCTCCGTCTGATGCAGCTCGCACCCGGCTGGTTCGCCAAGGGCGGCGCCGAAGGCCTCTTCTGCGCCGGCGACGGCGGGACCGGAGTCGCACTCAAGTCGCAAGACGGCTCGTCGCGGCCGCTCGAGCCTGCGCTCGCCGCCTTCCTCGGCCCGCTCGGGATCGACCTCGCGCCGATCGCTAGCACAAAAATCCGCAACAGCAGGGGCGAGCTCGTGGGCGAAATCGAAACTCTTTACGAAGCTGTAACTCATAACTAAGATCCGGACCCTTCGAGGTGAGGCCGGGAGGGAAGAGGGACCGGCCCGATGCTGTGTTTCGACAAATCCAGCTGGAGGTCGCCGACGTGCTCACCGTTGATATCTCGCTCCCCGAGGTCGAAGAGCTCCAGAAGCTCGTCGCCGAAGGAACGGAGAAGGGCTTTCTCACCTATGACGAGATCGTCAACGGGCTCGAGGACGTCGAGCTCACCAAGGAGCAGGTCGAGGACTTCTATACGTATCTGATCGACCACGGCATCGAGCTGATGGAGGGCGAGCAGCACAAGACGCCGCCTCACGAGCAGCCGCAGCCGGAGGACGACAAGGTGGCGGCGACGCCGAAGCTCGACCTCACGGTCGAGCCCTCGCTCGACTCGCTCCGCCTCTACCTGCGCGAGATCGGCAAGGTCCCGCTGCTCACCGCCGACCAGGAGGTCTCGCTCGCGAAGCGCATCGAGCGCGGCGACATGGGCGCGAAGACGCAGATGACGGAGGCGAACCTTCGCCTCGTCGTCTCGATCGCGAAGGGCTACCTCGGCCGCGGCCTGTCGTTCCTCGATCTCATCCAGGAAGGCTCGCTCGGCCTCATCCGCGCAGTGGAGAAGTTCGACTACCGCAAGGGATACAAGTTCTCGACGTACGCGACCTGGTGGATCCGCCAGGCCGTCACGCGTGCCATCGCCGACAAGGCGCGCACGATCCGCATCCCGGTGCACATGGTCGAGAAGCTGAACAAGGTCGTGCACATCGAGCGCCAGCTCGTTCAGCGCCTCGGCCGCGAGCCGAACGCCGAGGAGATCGCGGAGGAGCTGGAGATAACGCCGGAGGAAGTGCGCGAGATCCTGCGCATGGCACAGCTCCCCGTCTCGCTCGAGAAGCCGATCGGCGAGGAGGAGGAGTCGGCGCTCGGCGACTTCGTCCAGGACGAGACCGCCGAGTCGCCGTTCGACACGGCACAGCTCTCGCTTCGCCGCGAGGACATCGAGAGTGCGCTGGGAGCGCTTCCGCTACGCGAGCGGCAGGTGATCGAGCTCCGCTTCGGCCTTCGCGGCGGTCCGCCGCGCACGCTCGAAGAGGTCGGCCGCGCGTTCGGCGTCACCCGGGAGCGCATCCGTCAGATCGAGAACAACACGCTGAAGAAGCTCGAGCATCTCCCGGAGGCGCAGGCGCTCCGGGACGCGGTCAGCTAGCCGCTTCCTCGGGTTTCGTCTCGGCCCGCTCGGCCGGGACGAACAGCTTGCAGTGCGGGCACTTGAAGCCGCGGTAGCGTTCCGCCGCGCCCTCGAGAAGCTTCGCCGCGAAGGTGCGGTGGCAGTGCGGGCACTCCACTTCGAACGACTCTTCCACCGGTTCCACGGTACCTGCTCCGTCCGATATAGGCCCTACGCTCCGCGACGATGGAGGAGAGCGTGTTCCGGCGAGGTGTTGCCGAATTCGTGGGGACGTTCACGCTCATCTTCATCGGCGGTGGCGCCGGCGCGATCTCCGGCAACGACATCGTCGCCGTCGCCCTCGCCAACGGCCTCGCCATCGGAATCATGGTGTCCAACTTCGGGCACATATCCGGTGGTCTCTTCAATCCTGCGATCACGCTCGGGTTCCTGAGCACGAGGCGCATCACGCCGCGGCTCGCGGTCGTGTACTGGGTCGCGCAGTTCGGCGGGGCCGTGATCGCGGCCGGGATCCTCCGCTGGCTCATCCACAAGCCGAAGTTCGACGGGGCCATCCCGAGCGTGCACCTCATCGGCGCGGGACGAGGCTTCGTGCTCGAGGCGATCATGACGTTCTTCCTCGTCGTCGCCGTCTTCGCCACCGCCGTCGACCCACGCGGCGCGTTCAAGTCCATCGCCGGGCTCGCCATCGGGCTGACGATCTCGATCGACGTCCTCTTCGGCGGGCCGCTCACCGGGGCGGCGATGAACCCGGCACGCGCGTTCGGGCCGGAGCTCATCGGCAGCTTCTGGGGCTCGGCGTGGATCTACTACGTCGGCCCGGCCCTCGGCGCGGTCGTCGCCGCGGTCGGCTACGACTGGCTCTATCTGCGCCCGCTCGCCCCCGCCGTGGTCGGCACGCCCGAGTCGGGCGTCGCCGAGCCGCGCCCCGGCGACACCGCCGAGTCCTAGTCCAAGAACTCGACGTACGTCTCGACGGGGTCGCGCTCGCGCGGCGCCGGCTCCCGCTCGGGCGCGCCGAAGTGCAACAGACCGAGGACGCGCTCGCCGCGAGGAATGCCGAGTGCCTCGCGACCGCGCGCGGTGCGCAGCACACCCGGCGTGCGCCAGTACGACGCGAGCCCGCGCTCCGTGGCCGCGAGGAGGACGAGCATCGTCGCCGCGGCGGTCGCGCACACGTCCTCTTCGTCCTGCACGAGGTCGCCCGCGAGCGCGGCCGACACGACCACGAGCGTGGGCGCGCGGTCGAGCTTCGCCGCTTCCGACGGGCCGGCTGCGTCCTTGAGCCGCGCGAGTGAGTCAGGGCCGAGCACGCGGTAACGCCACGGCTGCGTCAGGTGGTGGTTCGGTGCGAGACGCGCGACGTCGAACAGCTCGAGCAGCACGTCGCGCGGCACCGGCTCCGGGCCGAACGCCTTGTGCGTCCTGCGCGCGGCTGCGAGCTCGGCGAGCGTCACGCAATCCGGCCGGTCACGTGCAGCTCGGCGCCGGCGCGGCGGAGCATGCGCGAGAACGGACAGCCGGCGTCCGCCTTGACGAGCAGGGCCGGCAATGCGTCGGCGTCGAGCCCTTCGGCGGAGACGACGGCGTCGACGTAGGACGCGACGATCTCGTGGTCGCCGCTCTCGACCTCGTCCATGACGATCCGGCAGGTCACGTCGAGGCGTCCCGGCGGCGTTCCAGCCTGGGTCAGCTCGCTCGCGAGCGACATCGTGATGCAGCCGCCGTGCGCCGCTGCGAGCAGTTCCTCCGGGCTCGTCTTTCCCTCCGCCTGGCCGATGCGCGTCGGCAGCGAGTACTCGAGCCCGCCGAACGCACCGGTGCCGGCGTCGATCGTCCCGTGCCCGCGCGCGACGTTCCCGTCCCAGGCGAGCCTGGCTGTGCGTTCGATCTTCGGCATCAGTACTGGTAGGCCGGAGTCCCGTCGGGGTAGTAGGCCTCCGCCGGCGAGCCGGCCGGACGGAAGACGCCGAGCACGTGCATCTCGCCGGGGCCGTGGTTCTCGAGCGAGTGCACGAGCTCGGCGGGCAGGTGGACGCACGAGCCGGCGTGGAGCGGCGCGGACTCGCCGGCGATGTGCAGCGCGCCGTCGCCCTGCAGCACGTACACGACCTCGTCGTAGCGGTGGTAATGGTCGGGTGCGCGCCCGGACGGGATGTAGCCGACGAACTGGGTCACCGACGGGCACGGCACGAGCACCCGGAACATCCGTCCCGCCGTCGCCTCTCTCGCCTCCGCCTCGTCGAGGCCGACCACGGCGTAGCGGATGCCGTTCGCGGGCAGCGGATCGCGCACGAGCACGGACAAGACCTCGAGGCCGTCCGCCTCGTCGACGCTCCACGTCGAGCCGGCCGCGACGTACACGGCGGTGCCGGGGACGAGCTCGGCCGGGTGGCCGGCGACCGTCGCATGCCCGGTGCCGCGCAGCACGTAGAGCACTTCGTCGTCCTCCGATGGGACGTCCGCGGCGCGCGCGCCGTCGATGTGCAGCAGTCGCTGCTCGAACTCGGCGCAGCCGTTCGCCGCGCCGAAGAGCGTGGTCTCCGCGCCGGCCGGGTCGGCCTGGAGGTGATAGCGCACCGGGCCACTGTAGATACATTCGCCCGGTGGACAACATCGACCTCGTCAGGCGTTCGTACGTCGCGTTCGAGCGTGGCGACCTCGATGCCGTCCTCGCCGACATGCATCCGGAGATCGAGTGGCATCAGGCGCAGGGCCTGCCGCACGGCGGCCTCTACCACGGTGTCGACGAGGTCCGACGGAACATCTTCGAGCCGCTCGACGCGTCGTGGTGGTCGGAGTTCTCGGCGACGCCCGACCAGTTCCTCGACGCGGGATCGGAGATCGTCGTCCTCGGGCGCTACCGCGGTGTGGCGAAGGGAACCGGCAAGCTGCTCGACGTCCCGTTCGTCCACGTCTGGACGGTCGCGGACGGCAAGGCGACGCGCTTTCGGCAGTTCCTCGACACCGCCGGCTGGGTCGACGCGCTGAGCCCTGTTTGATCAGATCACCACAAGACGCAACATTTGATCAAGTCATTGACAGTCCGGCGGGGACAATCCACACTGCCGGGACGCCGGCAGGTACCCCGGCACTAAAGGAGGGCACATGAAGAAGGGCATCAGCCTGCTCCTTGCGCTCGTCGCGACGGCGGTCGTCGCCGCGAGCGCGCAGGCGAATCGTCAGGCTGCAGTTTCGGCGGTGAGCTGCAAGAGCACGTTCACGCTTCCGTTCGTCACGCCGTTGACCGGCGGGGCTGCATTCCTCGGGCAGGAGCAGATGAGCTGGGCGAAGTACGCGGTCAGGACGCTTGCCCCGGGCCTCGGCCTGAAGATCAAGCTCGTCGGCGGCGACACCCCGGTCGAGCAGGGCGCGACTCCGGCGCAGGATCTGGCGCAGAAGTACGTCGGCGACAAGAGCGTCGTCGCCATTCTGGGCCCGTCGACGTCCGGCGCGGTCGCCGCGTCGTCGCAGACGTATTTCGCGGCGGGGCTGGCACACCTCTCCCCGTCCGCCACGCGCACCGACCTGACGAAGAAGGTCGCAGGCGTGAAGGAGGGCACACCGGGGTTCTTCCGCGACGTCCCGGGCGACTACATCCAGGGCCCGAGCGACGCGAGCTACATGATCAAGACCCTGCACGTGAAGAAGGTCGTCATCATAGACTTCCAGGAGCCGTATTCGCTTGGTCTCGCGTCTGCGGTCGAGACGACGCTGAAGGCGGCCGGCGTTTCCGTAATCCGGCTGTCGGCTCCGAACACCACGACCGACTACTCGGCGTACGTGACGAAGGTGCCGAGCGACGCCGACATCGTCTTCTTCCCGACGCAGAAGCCGGCCGACGCGCAGACGTTCGCGCAGCAGCTGCTCGAGCAG
>Ga0066687_10000554_pt1 | contig 10073 bp, 10 predicted proteins | sample GraSoiAngelo_136_FD_65630 | JGI IMG/M metagenome (GOLD analysis project Ga0066687, IMG submission 65630) | Grasslands soil microbial communities from the Angelo Coastal Reserve, California, USA - 14_0929_09_20cm | ecosystem: Environmental > Terrestrial > Soil > Grasslands | place: USA... | reverse complement strand
CGTCGATTGCTCGTTAGTCGCCAGCTTTGAGTATCCGACAATATCGATGCACAAGACGTGTGCGATTTCCACGTCGGGCCCAAATTCAACTTCAGCGGTCATGGTACGGCTGCACTATGTTTACCGACCCAGCACTATGCTTATTACAGCGCAAAGGCGACGCATAAATCAAGATTGCCGTATGTTAGAGCCGGAATGGCGGATCCCGGCGAGTTGACGTCTCGTGTGCTGGAAGACCGCGGTCGGCGACCGCGGCTACAGAGGCGGCAGATAAATCTCAGCGATTATGCAGCGCGCACTACCGCCAGCCAATTCGATGGTAGGCAGTTTCAACGGCACAAGGCGCACATGTCGTGCTAACACCGTCCGCTGACGCTCATTAAAGATTGGAACCGCACGAGCCGACAGTATCAGCAGTTTTTCACCCTGGCCGTTGTCCATTTCGATTGCGTTGCCGGCGAAGTTCGCCACCTGTTCCGGCTCCAGCTCTACGATTTCTTTGCCAGTCGCCTCCAAACGAGCTCTCAACTGCTTTTTCTCCGATTCGTTAGGAATCATGTCGAGCCCCACCAGTGCGAACTTTGTCCCCACGCACATCATCACGTTGGTATGATAGATTGGCTGGCCGTCCGGACCGGTGCTGGTAAACGTCACCGGCTCGTAGCCAAAATTCTCGGCAAAACGCTCGATCACCTTCAGGTTTGATCGATTCGAGAGCGACACGTAGGCGATCCTGTTTACATGATCGAGCACAAGGCTCCCAGTACCTTCGAGGTAACAGCTTTCCTTTTCGAAGGCGGAGTAGTCGACCACTTCGGTAATTCGGTACCGCTTGCGCAAATCTTCGATGATATCCTGCCGGCGCTCATGCCGGCGCAGCGGCGAATACATCGGAAACAGCGCGACACGTCCGTCCTGATGCGTCGAAATCCAGTTGTTAGGGAAAACCGCATCCGGCTTTTCAGGCTTGGCGGTGTCATCAACGATGTGCACGATCACGCCGGCATCGCGAAGCGTGGCCACCGCGAAATCAAATTCCCGTCGCGCAGCGGCACTCAGCGCATCGGGATCGCCATCAGCCGGCCGCTGAAAAGCGTTGTCCGCCGCGGTCTCCGGATTCGCATAAAATCGGTGAGGGCGGATCATCAACACCGAGTTGGTGCTTTGCGCGGCCGGATCTGGTACGGTCATTTAGCAGCCGCACACTACGCCACTTGGGCTGATCTCGCAGCCGCGGTGTAGTTGGTCAGCTTCGTTTGAAAAACTGCACAGCTTGTTCGTGCTTCGTCGCCGCCGCGCGCGTTTTGAATGTTCCGAGATTTCTTCGTTTTCCCGTTTTCGGATTCTTCTTCCGCGAATACAAGCGATAGCCGCCGGATTTAAGTTTTCTGATCATGATTTCTGGTCATCAATACGCCAACTTTGCCGTCGCGCATTTCCATCTTAAATGTTTTTAGATCCACTTTGGCCGGACCGTTGGTCACTTTTCCCGTGCGCACATCAAAACACGAGTTATGCCAGGGACACTGCACGTTGAACCCATCAAAGGCGCCCTCAGATAATGGGCCGAAACGATGAGTGCAGAATTCCTGGAAAGCAAAGAGTGCCTTCCCAATCCTAACAATCGTTAGGACACAGCCGTCGATTTCCGCCCGGAATGTTTCCTGATCGCGTAATTGCTCCGCTTGGGGAACCGGAACAAAACCCGACTTGGTTCGCGGCAATTCAATGGTTTCTTGCGGCGCTGGAGTTCTACGTTTATGCCGACCCACCGCGATTCCTTCGTCGTAAACCAGGCGACCACCGAGGTAGCCCGAAGCGGATAGAAGACCAATACCGACGAAGGACAGAATCAGAGGCGTCAACCCAACCTTTGAATTATTCAGTGCGAGGATGCGAAGCCACAGATTTATCGCATAAAGCGCCACGGCCAGGAGATTCAAAACCATGTGTCCTGTGGCGGTGGTCTTGCCTGGATGGTCGCGGCGGATATCGGTGTAATCAACAAAGCCGGGAACGGCGGCGAGCAACGCTGTAATGACTCCAAGCAGCATCGCATAAAATGCTGCCGAAACCAGAAACGGCCGTGGGGACGGAGCCAAACCAACGAGGTCTAGAATAAAACTGAGAATAAAAAGTCCGATTGGGAAATGCACCAGCATCGGATGAATCGGATGCCGCAACGGTTTCCCTTCGAGTAAATCCTTCAGCATGTCATCTACTCCGGTGGAAGGTTGGCGCCGCCGGCTGCAGCAAGCTGACGCCATTTCTTTTTCGACATTCGCGCGACGCTGATGCCATACTCGTAAACCATTCGTCCCCCCAGATAGGAGGAGCCGATCACAATCAAGGTCCCGATCGCCGAAAGCAGCAACGGTATTGGATCAACCTCCGTAGCTTCGCGAAAGGTAGGCCAACGCAAGTATAGATTAACAGCAAATAGGATGGCGACAACGAGATTGAGTAACATGTGATAGAGCCCAATCTTCCACGCGGGCTTCTCCTTCTTGATTCCACTCCAATCAACCAATCCAGTTGGCACCGCCACCAGCGCGGTGACGAGACCAAAGGCGATCGCGTAAAACGACAATCGGACCATGGCGTTGCCACCGATCTCCCGCTGTGAAAGCAAATCGAAGATGAGCGCACCGGGCCACATCGCCATCGGGATATGCGCAAGAATCGGATGCAGCGGATGCCCGAGCCATGTTCCTTTCAGGATGTCCAGCAACCATTTCATGGCGCGAAATCTTCCTTGCGTACATCATTTCGCTTCCGCTTATCCTGCAGGATGTGCACGCGAGGCCTTAGCAGGCGGAGCGCCTGCTTTACAATTTTTCGTTCACGTCATGCGAACCTTGTAGGGCAAGCGCTCCGCTTGCGCCCTAATCAGGAATCATCTTCGCTTAACCCGACTTGATATGCCAAATCCCCGGAATTGCTAACAAGCCCGGCACGCACAGGATTTTCCTGAAGATATCGCCATTTCTCATGAAGTGATTCATCCGACCGGAACAGGCGATCAAAACAACCGGGCTGCCATTTCCACGACGCCGACAGGTCCTCACGAATCCATCGCTTCAACGCGCCTGAAAAATTCCCGACCCTCGCTTCCCGATCTCGGGTTGGCGCCGCAATCACATGAAGATGATCTGGCATTAAGATGGTGGCGAGTACCTTCCATTCGGTGAGTTTTGCCGCTGCTCTCTTAAGGGCATTGAACGTTGCGTCGTTGGCCCAGACCGCTTTGCGATCCGCTACGCAAATTGTAATGATATAGATGACTGGTTTCTCCCAGTCTAGCCAAACCGGAATGCGTGGTGGATGACCTATGTTTCAACCGTTGGCAGGCGGAGCGCCTGCCCTACAATTTTTTGTTCACACCATGCGAACCTTGTAGAGCAAGCGCTCCGCTTGCCGCCCCAGGTTGTGATTGCCGACGATCTGAAAGCCAAAGAAAAATTACGCAGGCCAGCAAAACGAAATCGAGCGTAAGATGCCAGGCAAAGCTGAGATTCTTACTGGCCTGACCGAAGCAGCCACAAGTAATGTCGAGGCCTCGCGCTTTTGCGACGATACTCGCGATGATGAAGATGGAAATCAGCGCATTCAAAATCAATAGCCCGCCGCGATAGAAGAGCCCGCAAAGGACAGCCAGCCCGCAAAAAATTTCGAGCCAGGGAAGGTAGAAAGCCAGGCGAACCGATATTACCCAGGGTAACATATGATAGTTGTCGATATCACGAGCAAAGCCAATCGGATCCATGACTTTGATCACGCCGGCGTAAATGAAAATGCCGCCGACAATCAAAGCTACGATGCGATAAAGAACACTGCGCAAGGAGAAGTCCATCTCTTACAAAAGAAGCAAAGGTCCAACGTCCAACACCCAACGCCCAATGCCAGAATCAGCTCGCTGCGTTGGACGTTGAGGGTTGGGCGTTTGGTTCATCTTGTCTTAAGCCATTCTTCCCAGCCGCCCTCGAGGACGAACACGCAGTTTTTTCCTTGGTTATCTTTTAGCTGCGCTTCTTCACGAAGCCGTCGCGCAACCTCTGCGGATGCGTTGCAACTTTGTGCGCTACAATAAACAACTACTCTTTTGTCGGGCGACCATTGCTCGAGGAATAGGGGCAACAATTCGTTCCAACTGTCTTCATTCAATAGAATCGCGCCCGGAATATGATCGTGCTCGAATTCCGCAGCCGGGCGGGCATCCGTCCACATCACGTTATCGCCCCACCTTTGCACTTGATCGACGCTAACGACTTCTGAGGCGGAAAGACGCGATTTCCACGAGACCTTGTTGCGAAAGTAGATCGCTTCCCCCAACGTGGGCAAAAAAGCAAGCGTAATCAATATTAACGCCTGTCGAATCGCGCTCGTCCTTACAGTCCCAACTCCTTTCATTTAGCCTTGCGTTTCAACAAGGTTCGGATCTTTATCTGCCCACGAATCACGCGAACTAGCCGAAAGGAAACAGAAGCTGCAGGTACGGTTCTTCCCTCTTATTTTGCTGTCGTTAGTGTTTTTCGTGGGTAGCCGTTGTTACTGATTCGGTGAAGCCGATGCCGCGGCCGCGGGTGGCATGGTTGTCGCGGGCGCGGCTTCATGCTGAATCGTAGCGGGAAATTGTGCCCGGACCGGGGGCGCACTTCCTGGCGATGGGGCTGGAGGCATTACCCGCGCGGCAATATTAACCGCAGGCGCGCCGGCCGGGGAATTCGGTTTAATCGTCAGTGTAGTATAAGTTGGCTTGCCGGTATCCTTTGGTTGGACACTAATTCGGAATTCATTGGGAGCAGAGCCGGGATCAACCTTGGTTGTAAAATCAGGAACGGAAGAGACAACATCCAGTTTCGTAATCCCTGCATCTTTGTTAGCTTTCGCGGTGATGAACTTCGCCTTGGGTTCTTCCCCACTCCGCCAGGTTACAAACATTGGCTGCAATTCAAGGAGCTGAGGGATAACCGCCTTGAGCGTAAGCTGCGTGGTGGCATGTGCCGGATCCGGATCATCGGTCTGAACCGTGACAGTTTTGACCTGTGTGCCGGTGCGGCCGCCAATGTTAAAGGTTGCGGTAATTTCTCCTTTTTCACCTGGGGGAACTTCATCCTTTTGCGTCTGTGCCGTCGTGCAACCGCATGAGGCGTGAACAGATCTAAAATGGACTGGTGTTTTACCAACATTTTCGTATTTGAAATGCGCGACTGATTGTTTGTCGCTAAACCCCGGATGCAATTCAACTGAGGTCTGCTCCCACTTCAGTTCCGCGCGGGCGCCTTCGGCCAGAGCAATTACGATGAAAATTCCGATTAACCTGGTCATATTCATTTTTTCGAAATGTGGACGCTAATATATTCGGCAATCGCTTCGCGCCAATGGCGGGGTTGGACGCCGGTAAGAGCAGTAAAGTTCGCGGTCGACAACACGGTGTAGAGCGGACGTCGCGCCACGAAATTTTTCATGTCTGACAACGAAAGCGCGCCGACCCGCTCAGCCTTGGTTGGGATGCCGAGTCCGCGACAAACATCGATGGCGTATTGCGCCCACTCCTGCCAACTGCAGGCGCCGCTGTTGCACAGATGCAAAATTCCCTGAGCCTCATTATCCAAGGCCAGGAGCAACCAATTCACGACGTCAATCGTATAAGTGGGCGAGGAAAACTTGTCCGCCACAGCGGCCACGGCATCGTGTTCCTGCGCGCGTTGAATGATTTGATCGATGAAGCTCGGCTTATCGGGCCCAAAAACCCAGGAAAGGCGGACTACAAGATTATCCGGGGAAACCTTCAGAACCTCATCCTCGCCAGCGAGCTTTGATTCGGCGTAGATCCCGAGGGGACTTGCTTTGGTCTCTTCCGTGTATGGCGTCGCTGCGTTTCCGTCGAAAACGTAGTCGGTACTGATATGGATCAGCCTGGCCGATTTCTCCCGGCAGATCTTCGCGATCAAACCCGGAGCCATGGCATTAATTAGAAACGCCTCGTCGCGGTGTGATTCGCAGTAATCGACATTCGTCAGCGCGGCGCAGTTAATCAAAAGATCAAATTCAGTCTCAGAAACGATTGAACGAACATGATCGAGATTACCGAGATCGAGCTCGTTACGTCCGAAGGCTCTAACTTCAAAATCACGTGAGTATTCACGCGCCAGCGCTGCGCCGAGCCGCCCATTTGCGCCAATGATCGTAATACTCCGCATGTCTTTCACGCTTCCAACTAGTGACCAAATGTGTGTTCATTCCGAGCGAAGTCGAGGAATCTCTAAATGAAGGCAAGGTGAGCGCTTTTCGAGATACGAAGCATCGAACGCGACGTTGCTCAATTAGTTCCCGAAGGACATCGGACGCGCGCGTTGACTTTGTCATTCAAAGCACGCGGGGGCACGCCATCTGCCTGGCGAATTCTTGCACTGGTCGAAACGCGATCTGCCCTCGGTTATTGCGGCATTAGCAATTGCCTATTCCTGGTTGTAGGAGATTCCTCGACCGAGCAGGCATCGTTGGCGAGATTTAGTAATCGACGGGGAAATTACAGTTGTTCACTATGGCGATAATAGAAGGACACTAGCTGAACTTATAATGAATCAACTGGTAGCTTTCTCCCAAACTACCTGGCGACGTCACTCCCCCATGACCCTCAATAAATTGACCAGCCATATGAAAATCCTGACCACAAGCTTATCTCGTTAGTTATGCCAGGCGTTGCTTTCGCCGGCAGCGCAACCTGGAAAGCAAGCCCTCTTACCGGCAACTGGAATGCGGCTGGGAATTGGACAACGGGCCGGCCGCCGAACGCGCCCTCTGACGTGGCAACATTTGCAACCTCGAACAAAACCACCGTCTTACTCTCGGCTGACATCGAGGTAAGTGGAATTACCTTCAATAGCGGCGGGAGCATCTTTAACATCACGACGTCCAGCCCAGTGTTGACGATCAGTGGTAGCGGCATCACCAACAACTCGACGAAGGCACAACTCTTTTTCGCCAGCCCCAATGCCTCCAATGGCACTCAGCTTTGCCGGCGCCAGTTTCATTGGTTTTAACGGGAGCTCGAGCGCAAGCAGTGGCAAGTTTATCGTGAATGGCGCCACAGCCAATCACGCCGACGCGGCCCAAATCGTTTTTGGCAACAGCGCGACGGCAGGTCACGGGACCTTCACACTTCATGCCGGCACGGTCAGCGGCGCAGGTGGCGGCCTCATGATTTTTAACCAAACCGCTGGCGCTGGCAGCGCGACGTTGATTGCCAATGGCGGCTCTGGCATGGGCAGCCATGTTAGCTTTTTCGGTGATTCCACAGGCGGAACGGCGCGGGTCGAGGTTTTTGGCGATGCCAGTATGGACATCGGCAGCCATAATGCTCCGGGATTGACAGTCGGCTCAGTGATCCGGTTCGGTTGAAATTTCATAATTTTTGTATTGACAATCAGCAGTGTCCCCAAAACTCTCGGCACTGACGGATGTGATCTGCTGTTGGCATAGGTTGTCTCTCCGCATCCGCTGCCCCAGCATGCATCCCTTGGACACAGCGACCTGAAAGGAACCAAAATATGAATCCGATAACAAATACCTGGTCCCCAGGAACCAGGATGAGCCAGGCCTCCCGCTGCTGCGGGAGAGATACCTTGATTCTCATTGCACTTGTTACTTTCGTGCTTCTCTCAACTCCGAAAGGCTTCGCGGTCTCGCCCGCGCCCGACGGTGGCTATACAAACCAAAACACGGCCGAGGGGACCGACGCGTTGCTCAAATTAACAAGCGGCGCCAACAACACCGCGATTGGCTTCCAGGCACTGAATGTCAACTCAACCGGCAGCAACAACACCGCGATCGGCGCTGACGCCCTTGCTCGTAATACGAGCGGCTCTACCAATACCGCCACCGGTGTTGACGCGCTTTTTGGCAACACCACTGGCGTTAGGAACGTGGCAAACGGAGTAAATGCCCTCTTTGGCAATACCAGCGGCGCTGATAACGTTGCTACCGGCTTTCAGGCGCTCTCCAGGAATACAACCGGAAAGGAAAACGTAGCTGACGGGTCTGGCGCGCTTCAGAACAATACGACCGGCAACGATAATACCGCCACCGGTTTTCAAGCTCTGTCTAAGAACACTTCCGGTTCTTCCAATACCGCCAATGGCGTGGGAGCACTCCAGCTAAATACCACGGGCAGTCAGAACACAGCCGTCGGATTCGACGCACTAATCAGCAACACGACTGGGGATTCCAACACCGCGTGCGGCGGAACCGCGCTCTCCGCCAATACCACTGGCACTAACAATACCGCAATCGGTGACGCGGCCTTGTCAGACAATATCACCGGGTCGGACAATACCGCAGTTGGACTTTCAGCGTTGAATAGTAATACCATCGGCGGGAATAACACGGCGGTTGGCCAGAGCGCCCTCGTTGGCAATACCGAAGGGTTCGGTAATACAGCCACTGGAAATTTCGCGCTCTCTCACAATACGGGCGGCGACAACAATACTGCCAGCGGCGTCAACGCACTGAATCACAACACAACCGGAACCGACAACTCCGCAACTGGTGTTGAAGCCCTCCTTAGTAATACAACCGGCATTAACAACACTGCCGCTGGTTCCAGTGCACTTCAGTTCAATAGTACCGGTCAGGATAACGTTGCGGTGGGATTCCAAGCACTCTCTACTAATACGGGTAGCACTAATATCGCAATCGGCAGCGGCGCTGGCAGCAGTCTGACTACGGGCGATAACAACATTGATATCGGTGCGCCTGGGGTGGCAGGTGAGTCAGCCAAGATTCGGATTGGTATCAAGGGCACACATAACGGCACCTTCATCGCAGGTATCTCTGGAACTACGGTGACTGGCACTCAAGTTGTGGTTAACTCCAATGGCAAGCTTGGCGTAGCTAGCTCATCGGCCCGTTTCAAACGGGCAATTAAGCCGATGGACCAGGCCAGCGAAGCTATCCTGGCGCTGAAGCCGGTAAGCTTTCGCTATAAAGAGGAGATTGATCCAGAAGGTACCCCGCAGTTCGGGTTAATCGCAGAAGAAGTAGAGAAAGTGGATTCAGATCTGGTTGTGCGTGATGAAGATGGGAAGATCAACACCGTTCGCTATGAAGCGGTGAACGCGATGTTACTCAACGAGTTTCTCAAACAACACCGTGCCGTTGAAGAACTCACGCGAGCTCTCTCCCAGCAGCAGGTGATGAATGCGCAGCAGCAGAAGCAAATCGATGCTCTGACTGCGAGTCTCCAGAAACTAAGCAGATTAGGTCCGGCTGGGGCCAGCACCGACTCGCAATTCGTCAGGACGGAATAAATTACTGCGAGGATAGAAATCTGAGGCGGACGATTTGTTGGTAACTCTCTGTTGCTCTCGTCGGATAAAAGATGACAATAACTGATAATTGATATCTGATATCTAATTCTGTTCTTGACCTAAGCTAGTCCGCCTGAGTAGAACAACAGGTCGGATTGTGAAAAATGCCCGTTGGTTTGTAGCCGGACGCGTTTCGCACCTTCCAAAGGCGGCGCGACGGACAAAGTTAGCTTTGCAGGAATGACTATCGCAGGAGGGAGCGTACCTAACCTTGGTGGCTAGTAGGAAGGTAGCTGCAGTAAATGCTCCCTTTTTCTCGAAAAGCCAGCTGCCGCCTCTGCAGACTCGCTAAACTAGCAACAGCTGGATCGTGGGCACGGTGTGGTGACACCTCCCGAGAATCGCTGTCCTTACATCAAGCTTTGTCACAAATAAGCGACCTTATCCAACAGGGCTTTTCTCCCGGAGGCTCTCGTCTGGCCAGGTTCGCGAATCCGAGAAATACAAAACTCCGGGAGATAGAAAGAAGTTCCTATGTATCGTCTATTCTCTGTAATCGGTAACGTCCCAGGCGTTGTCTTCCTCGCGCTCGCGCTCGGCTGGCTCGCGCCGTTGCCTATGGCAAGGGCGACCCCGGATCCGGCCACAGTTGGTGGCGTGGAGAACACGGCCGATGGCGAGGAGGCGCTGTCTTTTGTCAATCCTGGCGCTCGCAATGTCGCGGTCGGTTTCAGAGCGCTCTTTAGCGACTACGACGGCAAT
>Ga0066687_10000547_pt1 | contig 10125 bp, 8 predicted proteins | sample GraSoiAngelo_136_FD_65630 | JGI IMG/M metagenome (GOLD analysis project Ga0066687, IMG submission 65630) | Grasslands soil microbial communities from the Angelo Coastal Reserve, California, USA - 14_0929_09_20cm | ecosystem: Environmental > Terrestrial > Soil > Grasslands | place: USA... | reverse complement strand
CCCCGGTGAAGGAATTCGGCGCCGGGAACAGAGTTACCAGGGCCTCGTCCAGTTTTTCCTCCCCGTGAAACACCTCGCACAGGTGCGTAACCCTTGGTTCACTCGGGAGCGAGCTTATGTGTCTCGCCGCAATTGCCAATGCATTGGGTCCACTCAACCTCACCAGTGCAACCGCGCCACGGCCGGTTGCACTGGCGACGGCGACAATCGTGTCCTGTAGGTAAAGGGCGCCAGATATCACACGCTGGTGGTGGGAAGTACGAAAGAGGTGCCTGGCTCGAGAATCTTTACTGAAGGATGTAGTGGATGATCCTCCAGAGTAGCTCGCAGCCGGTCGATCGCGTCGAACGCAGTCGACGTCACGTGATTGAACGTACCCCAGTGGTACGGAATGAAATACCTCGCCTTCAATCTCTCGAACAGCGTGAGCGCGTCACTGCTTGTCAGATGTCCTTTGCGAAATCCTGGCTTCCACCACGGAGCATGCCCAATCGGTAGCAGCGCCAGATCCAGGTTTCGCCCTTTCTCGACCAGGTGCTTCTCCACCAAGTGCGTCGTATCGGGCATGAGCGCGGTGTCTCCCGCAAAAAAACAGGATGTCTTGTTAGTATCGAGTAGATACATATTGGCCGAACTGCGCCATCGATCCACACCATATCGGTTTCCTTTGTGGGTCGCGGACGCCGCTTTGATACTCACACCATTGAGCTGCGCGCTTTCCCCGGGCGCGAGGGGTTCTACATGCAAATAGCCTTGTTTGGCCAACCACTTCGCTATCGGCGGTGGAGCAAAGAGCGGAATGTCGGACGGCAGGGCATCGAGGGATTTGAAAGAGAGATGGTCAGCGTGGGCGTGCGTCAGCAGAATGGCGTCGAGCCTTGGCAACTCACCCAGCGGGATCCCCGGTGAACTCACCCGGCGCAGGAATTTTCCGAGAGCCGGGTCGAAATTGGGGTCGGTCAGCAGCCGCGTTTCCCCCACCTCAATTAGTAGCGTTGCGTGACCAATATAGGTGACACGCAGCATGCTTCCTCCTTACCCCTTTGGCCGCACTTTCGCTCGCTCGCGGGACAGCAGCCATTGCTGCGGAAGCGCAGCGATATTCTGCGCTGTGTAGTAGAGATTGAGGCCCGAAGCCAGGTTCAGCAGAACAACCGTCATCATTACCGGAAACATGTAGCCCATCATCTTCGCCTGCGGATTTGGAGGAGCAGAACGCATTCCAATCCACGACAGCAGATACATCGACGCGCCCATCAGCAGGGGAAGGATGTAGTACGGGTCCTTGACTGAGATATCGTGGAGCCACATGAACGGAACACCACGGAACTCGATCGTGTTCTGGAAAACAAAGAACAGCGCGAAGAGAATCGGCATCGGCAGCAGCGCCGGCAGACACCCAGTCAGTCCAGCGAATGGGCTGACCCCGGCCTCCTGGTAGACTTTCATTATCGCTTCGCGCTGCTGTACCGGATCTTTGTACTTCTTCTGGGCCGCCGCGAGCTTGGGTTGCAGCTCCTGCATCCTGAGACTCGAGCGCATCGTGCTCTGGTTCAGCGGCCATAAGACGAGCCTGACCAGTACCCCAAGGATTATCAGTACCCACCCATAGCTCAGATTCAGCCGATTGTGCATCCAAAGCAGTCCCTGGATGACTTTTGATGCAATCGGGTGCACCACGCTCTGGAGAAAACGCCAGCCGTACGGATTGACATGGTCAAAATCGCGGCCGATACGCAGAAGACGCTGTGATTCCTGCGGTCCCGCATACATCTCGAATGAGAACGTCCCATTACGGACTTCCTGCACAAGACTGGCCGATGCCGTGGTGGCAATCTTCGATGTCCGAGGACCGCCGGTCAGAGTCGCCTCGCTGAACAACGTACTGTTCGGGAGTGACAGAATCCCGAATACGAAATACTTGTTCTTCAGAGCAATCCAAGTCAGCGGCCCCGGCACTAGCGTTTTCTCGCCCGGATCGAGACTTCCGAACAGAACGCTCCGCGCTCGGTCTCGTTCAGGCTTGAGGCTATACGCGAGTGTTCTATGATCGCCGATTGTATCCGCTTCGGTCGGCTGCAGCGTCGTTGGCAGTTCGGTTATCAGGTAAGACAGTGGTTGTGCGCCCGTAACCTCCCCATCAACGCGAACCAGGTAGCTCGCACTGGTGTCCTTTGAAATCGTATACGCGATCGAGACTGTATGGCTTGCTGCATTCGCGGTGTAGGTGAGCGTCTCATTGCCGTTAGCGGCAGTTGTTCGAGATAGTGCAAAGGGCACCCGAGAGAGATCTACCGTATCAGCCGGCGTAATGAGTCGGTACCGAAGGAGTGGGCTGTCGGCGATTGCAAACTGCACTGGTCCGTCGCTTCCCGACCGGTTCTTGTAATCACGGAGAACCGCGGAAACTGGAGTCGCTCCCAGACCACTGAATTTGTAGATCGCTTTCTCGGTGCTCACCGCCGTAGTCTCAGCCCTGGTCTCCACCGCCGAAGTCCCAACTCTGGCTACTGTTCCAGTAGGTCCTGGAGCAACAGCTGCCGCACTTGGTGCGGCAGCTCGAGTACTCGACGCGGAGGCCGCTGAAAGCTGCGACCCGGCAGAATCAATGGAGCCAGCACTTCGCTGGCTGGATGGCGCTGGCTTCGCCGGTGGGAAAAGCAGCTGCGAAACCGCAATTGCGATCAGCGAAAGAAACAGAGCTAGAAAGAAACGCTTATCCATTCAGGGAACCGGGTCGTATCCGCCGGGGCGGAAAGGGTGACAACGCAGGATCCTGGTCACCGTCAAGTACATGCCTCTAAAGACGCCGTGTCGCTCAAAGGCTTCAATTGCGTACGCTGAGCAAGTCGGATAGTAGCGACAGTTGGCAGGAAGTAGCGGCGATATAGCGACCTGGTAGCCACGAATGAGAAATATGAAGACCGCACGCATGGTTCAGCGCCTGATCTGCAGGACCCACTGCCCTATCGCCCCTACATCACCAGAAAGCTGCTCAAAGCTCGAATCGTAGGCCTCGGGCTTTACGCGAATAAGGAGATCGACGCCACTCAACTCCGGAAGGAGTCCAGTCCGAATTATTTCCCGCAGGCGCCGTTTGACACGATTTCTGTCAACGATTTTCCGCCGGTGTTTGGGCACAACTATTCCGACTCTCGAATACAGTAACAGGGAAGCGGATGCTCGAGCCTCGAGACGCTCGGTTTGCATTCGCTTCCCTGTACGCCTTACCGCTTCGAGGTCGGCCTCACTCGTGAGTCGTGATCTACGAGGAAAGCCGAGAGACTTAGGCGCCGGCGTATTTCGTTGGCAACTGAACGGTAAGCCGTTTACGTCCCTTCTTGCGCCGGCGGCTAAGAACTTCACGTCCCCATTTAGTAGCCATCCGCAACCTAAAACCATGCGTGCGGATCCGGCGCTTGTTGCGGGGACGATAGGTGGGCTTGCCCATTACAAAACTCCAGAAACCAGAAATTACAGCGGCCGTGTGAAGCGGGTAAAACTATCCCAGCATTGAAGATAGTTCAAGTCACCTGAAGCTGTTCACGTCACGCTTCGTTTGACTTTTCCACATAAAATGAATAGGCTGTCGCGTCATGTCGCTCAGCCCCGCTGAAGTCTGGAAACGCATTCTGGATCGCGCCCGCCAGGAACTTCCCGACCAAACCTTTCAAGCCTGGCTTGAGCCTACGGAAGCCCTCTCAATAGAAGGGGGCACGATCTTCGTTGGAGCACCTGATCAGTTCACCGCTGACTGGAACGACTCAAAGCACGCGGGCTTGCTGTCGAGCTATGGTCCGATAGTCCTCGGTTATCCAATTAACGTCGTGTTTCGGGTCAACGAGGAACGGAAGCGTCGTTCTCAGATGGACTTTTTCGTCAGCCCACCACCCAATCCGCCAAGGCCACCACTGGCAACCAACGGAAATAGCAGTCCGGGTAGCCCTCCGCTTAGCGAACGCTACACATTTGACCTCTTTGTGATCGGCAAGTCAAACGAGCTCGCTGCCGCTGCAGCTCACGCAGTAAGTCAGGCGCCCGGGAAGGTCTACAATCCTCTCTTTATCTACGGAGACACCGGGCTTGGCAAAACTCATTTGATGCAAGCAGTTGCACACGAAACACTTCAGCGCAGCCCAAGCACTCGCATCACATACGTAGGAACCGAGCAGTTCATGAACGAGCTGATTAGCTCGATCCTGGACAGAACCGGTGCCGAATTCCGCCGCCGATATCGCGAGACCGATTTGCTGCTTATCGACGACGTGCACTTTCTGAAAGGCAGAAAGGAGACCACACAGGAGGAGTTTTTCCACACCTTTAACGCGCTTTATGAGGCAGGTCGCCAAATTGTGCTTACCAGCGATCGGCCACCGTCAGAAATTGCCGGTTTGGAAGCAAGACTGATCAGCAGGTTCCAATGGGGCATGGTTGCAGATATTGGATTACCGGACTTCGAGCACCGAGTCGCAATTCTAAAACAGAAAGCACAGCTCGATCGCCTCGAGCTCACCATCCCTGATGATGTCATCCACTTCATCGCAGAGCATGTGCGATCGAACGTTAGAGAGCTCGAGGGATCCATCATCAAACTCCTGGCATACGCCTCTCTCAAGCATAAAGACATAACCGTCGATGTCGCCAGGGAAGCACTACGGGACAAGCTCCGTGCAATCGAAGGATACGAGCCGGAGGTCGTTGGCTCTCTAACGATCCTTACAATCCAACAGGCTGTAGCGAAGGAATGGGGAGTCACTGTCGATGGATTACGCTCGAAGACAAGGACGAAAACCCTAACGACTCCGCGTCAAATCGCAATGTATCTCACTCGAGAGCTGCTCTCCACACAACTGGTAGAGATCGGTAACGCTTTTGGAGGACGCGATCACTCGACAGTGATCCACAGTCTCGAGAAAGTCCAACAGACTCTCACTGCAGATTCTGCCTTGAAAGCTCGAATCAACCGCATCCGGAATAACCTCGAAACTTTCAACTTCCGATCGCTGACCCGTGTGGAAACGAGTGCAGCATCATGAAATTGATGTGGGCTTTCATCCAATTGTCTGCTTACCAACATCCGAGCGCACATCAGGCAGCATAGCGGAAAGTCTACTGATTTCATAAGTTAGACTAACTCGACAGCAGTCCACAGCACCTGCTACAACTACTAGTCTGATTCTCTAATAAGAGACTTACTAAGTACCGAGCTGATTCCCACAGGGGTAGGAATGCGCTTTACGATCTCGCGCGAAAAATTGCAGGAAGGGCTGGCAGCTGTGACAGCGAGTATTCCAGCGAAGACTACGCTCCCGGTGCTGGCGAATATCCTGGTTGAGACGACCGATAAGGGGATCAAGCTATCAGGGACAGATCTCGACATTGCTGTTAGTACTGAGGTAATGGCAGATGTCGATGCAGCAGGTGCTGTTACCGTACCAGCTAAGAAGCTGAGTGAGATTGCTCGAGAACTTCCGCCAGCCCCAGTGAAAATTGCCGCTGTTGGAGAACAGCGAGTAACACTCGAGTGTGGGCGCTCCAGGTTCAAACTGCTTGGCCTACCGCGGGACGAATTTCCGACGTTCCCATCAGTACGCTTTAACGAGAGCTGGAGAATCAGATCAGGGGATCTGCAACAGCTGATCTCTCACACTTCATTTGCAGTTTCAGCCGAAGAGAGTAGACCGATTCTGAACGGTGTACTTTGGGAACTGCGGCCTGATAGAATGCGAATGGTGGCGACGAACGGCCATCGGCTCGCAAAAATGGATATACCGATCAATTCAGCGAACGCTCCGGCGAGTGATCTGATTGTACCTCCAAAGGCACTCGAGCAGGTGAGACGTTTATTTCCTGCTGAAGAGGAGCTTGAGATTGCGCGTGGTGACAACCATATCGGCTTCCGGTCTCCATTTACTGCGGTCTTCACCAGGCTGATAGAAGGACCGTATCCGAACTACGAGCAGGTGATTCCGAAAGACAATGACAGAGTTGCCGTAGCTGATAAACTGGCATTGGCCAGTGCCCTGAAGCGAATGTCTGTCATCGCTTCTGATCAGACCCATCGAATTCGTCTCTCGTTTAACTCGGGGATGCTCAAGTTCAGTGTGCAGACACCTGATCTTGGTGAGGCGCAGGACGAGCTTCCTATCCGGTATACGGGCGATCAGCTGGATATTGGATTTAATGCCAGCTATCTACTGGAGATTCTGCGTTACATCCCAAGTGATGAAGTACGTATGACCTTCAAGGCTCCCGAACGGGCTGCTACGATTGAGCCGGAGGCGTGGAAAGACCCGGCGTCGTACATGTGCCTGGTCATGCCGCTTCGCCTTGTCGACTAGCGTGCGAGCGCAAAGTCCTGTTTTGCACTTTGCCTGAAATGGTTCACTCTGCCTGATGCTGTAATCGTCAGATTCAGGTCCTGACTCACGGTCAAGTGCAGTATGCGCCCGGTGTCAATGTTCAGATAATAAATCCCGGCTCCCGTCCCACTCGCATTGAGCTGCAACCGATGCTGCTGTTGGGCACCCTCTCCTTCTGCGCTAATGCTGTCGTTCCGTTGCACGACGAGGACTGAAGCGTTCTCGTAAGTGCTTAGGCCTATCACTTTGAAGTAGCGTAAGAGGCGGGATCTGGTCGGAATGGAGCCCTGGCAACCGGTGAGGCTTGTCGAATCCATCCAGATCTGCGCCAGTGATAGAGAGGCAGGGAAGCGAGGAATGAGGTTGTGAACATCGGTTACCAGGGTGGATGCGATCGGATTGCATCCTTCGGCGAGACTGTCTCTCGATACCACAAGACTGTCTCCGACCAGGAGTCCTGAGATGCGAGAAGGTAGCTGACCAGCCTGTGCTGAGCTTACCATACCCTGGGCGATTGTTGAAAACGTGTCCGCCACCGCTGAAAAACTGATTGTGTCTCCTGCCGAGAGGATGGTGATCGATTCGTAAGTCGTATTTGTGGAGATCTCTTTTCGGCTTGCCGAGTCTGATACGCTCTCGATCGTAGCGTTTCGCGAGACTCGATAAGCAGCAGTGCCTGGTGTGAGGCTGAATGTCCACGATGAAGGGCTGCCCGGAATAGGTGATGGTACCGATGGTGCTGGCGCTGGCGTGCCTGTCGGTTTTGGCTGAGTGCTTACACAACCAATTACCCAAAGAGGAATCAGTAGCCGGCGTACAGGCGGTAGGCGCATTATCAGCGCTCTTTCCAAGTCTCGAATCCCGAAGGGAAAAAGAACAACCCCCGACCGGGATGATCGGAGGTTGTCACAATGTTGGCAAATGGTCTGTAAGCCGGGTTCTGTCGGATTGTTTTGGCAATCCGGACGATCATTTCTCTACGAGCATGGTCACCCATGCTCTCTAGCAGCCTACCCGCGGTGTCTTGATCGAGGTGGACACCTCTCGCCGCATATTTGGCCTTGCTCCAGCTGGGGTTTGCCGTGCCGCTCATGTTGCCATGAGTGCGGTGGGCTCTTACCCCACCGTTTCACCCTTGCCGTTCCGAAGAATGGCGGTCTGTTCTCTGTGGCACTGTCCGTCGTGGGTAACTCACGCGACCCACGCCCAGGGGTTACCTGGCAGCCTGTCCACCGGAGCCCGGACTTTCCTCGAATAGGTATCAAGTAGATACCAATCCGCGATCGCCCGACCATTTGCCTCTCTCAATATAACAAAATGACGAAGCTCCAGTGTCGGAGGTTTTGCTGTGGGCAACGCGTGACGACCATCTGACGCCTTGGTGTAATCTTCCTTGCGGGAAACAGTTTGCCACCCTAACCGCGAGGATCATATGCCTGCTGACTCGAAGCGTGGTCCTGTCCGTACTCCGGTCTCGACCATTCTGACTCCGCTCGAGCGTTCACGTGTAGACGCCGCAGCTCAGGGTCTGTGCGATGCTCTCCACAGGGAATCGCTTGATGAAGTTCTCGCGGATTTGAGAGAGCAGAAAGCCAACCTCGTTTTGATATCGGTAACGAGGTACGGTTCCCAGAGCTCGAGTCGGGTAGCAGCGATGGTACGCGAATTCCCAAGAATTCCTGCTGTTGCACTCTTGACTGAGACCCAGAGCTCGACGCCTCACTCGACGCTTGCTCTTGGTCAGTTGGGAATTCGCACGTTGGTCGATGCGAGAATTCCCTCAGGATGGCAAGCGCTACGAAACCTGTTCGCTGCTCAAGGGTCCAGCGACCTCCAGCGATCGGCACTCGCACAGATAAGCCTTGATCTGCCGGGTGTGTCCAAGGATTGCTGGCGATTCTTCGAATTGTTATTTGACTCATCACCGAGAATTTCGACGGTTCGTCAGCTCGCTCGGCATCTGAATATTCTGCCGAGCACTCTAATGAGTCGCTTTTTCCGCGCGAAGCTACCGGCGCCGAAGCGGTATCTCTCTCTGGCCAGACTGATTCGTGCCGCGCGCTTGTTTGAGAATCCCGGGTTGTCTGTTGCTCGAGTTGCCAACCACCTGGACTATTCTTCACCCCAGAGTTTTGGAAGGCATGTCCGGACGGTGATGAAGATGTCGCCCGTACGATTCAGGGGCACGTTCGACGGTCAGGGAATGCTTCAGTTCTTTAGAACGGAGCTTGTCCTTCCCTATGTGGATGTACTGTGTGTGTTCCGGCCTTCGGCAGCGTACCCTGGATGGATACCGAAACAACAGGACGGCGAGCGAACTAACCTCCGAGAGCACGGATAATCTGACTGGCCTTGACCATGCTGATCACCGGAACACCGGCAGCTTCGATTGCCTGACGTCCGCCCTCTTCGCGATCCACCAGGGCGAGTACTCCCACCACCGTTCCCTGTTCGGCGCGAACGGCTTCGATTGCACGTAGCGCCGAACCACCCGTAGTGATGACGTCCTCTATTACTGCTACTCGATCGGTTTTCGTGAACGGCCCTTCGATTGTCCTTCCAGTACCATGAGTTTTGAGCTCCTTTCGCACAGTGAATGCGCGAAGCGGAGATCGAGACTCGGCACTTGCATAGCTGATTGCGTATGAAATGGGATCTGCGCCCAACGTCAAACCGCCCACGGAGTCCACGGTCCAACCCGATTGGCGAAGTTTCGAAAGCGCGAGCCGGCCAATGATTGAAAGACCCTCAGGGCTCATCGTTGTCAGACGTGCGTCGATGTAATATTCCGATTTCTTGCCGGATGCGAGTGTGAATTGACCACGCTTAGTAGATCGTTCCGCCAATAGCTTGATCAGGCGCTCATCATCGGTCATGGTGCGGGAGGTTACGGATTCTTATGATTCGAGTCAATGCATGTGCTTTCGCAGATCGGGATCGATCGTTGGACCGGCTTGGTTGGTTGGGTCATTTCTCTCGCGACGGTGCTTGGCCTTGCCCTGGTTCTTCGTCATGAGCGACGCCAGGCACGGAGTCTGGTAGAGCGATCGAAGGAGCTGGAGCGCCTTTCCTCTGAGTTGCTCCGCGTAAATCGGATGAAGAGCGAGTTCCTGGCGAATGTCTCTCACGAGCTCAGGACCCCACTCAATGCGATCGTTGGTTTTGTCGACCTATTGCGGGAAGGAGTGTATGGCGAGCTCGCGCCGCGGCAGGTCAAGCCGGTCGAACGCATCGAAGCATCCGCAAATCACCTGCGTCACCTTGTGGATCAGGTTCTCGATCTGGCGAAAATGGCCGCCGGTCGACTTGAGATTCACACCGAGACGATTGATTTGCGGCCATTCGTTCTCGATGTCGCGAGCGAGATAGAATCCCTGGTGAGCGAGAAGGGACTGAGCCTGTCGCTTGTCATGGGAGCTGCTCTCCCGCGCATCAGAACCGACCCAACGCACCTGCGGCAGATTCTCGTAAACCTGTTGGGAAACGCGGTCAAGTACACGAACGAAGGCGGCATCGTCATTCGTACGCGACTCGTCGACTCATTGCCTGACAGCGGCACGGCCACTGATCGCAGCTCCTATCCAGCGACTCCGTGGATTGGCATTCAGGTGATTGACACCGGCATAGGAATCGATCTCGCGAACCAGAGTCGAATTTTCGAAGAGTTCGAGCAGATCGACGCCGGTCCCCGCGGGAACTCGGCGGAAAGAGGGACCGGCCTTGGTTTGGCTATCTCGCGCCGGCTTGCTGCGCTGATTGGGGG
>Ga0066687_10000542_pt1 | contig 10186 bp, 8 predicted proteins | sample GraSoiAngelo_136_FD_65630 | JGI IMG/M metagenome (GOLD analysis project Ga0066687, IMG submission 65630) | Grasslands soil microbial communities from the Angelo Coastal Reserve, California, USA - 14_0929_09_20cm | ecosystem: Environmental > Terrestrial > Soil > Grasslands | place: USA... | reverse complement strand
CAATCTGATGGATATGGCGAACAGTGGTGATTTTCGCAGCGATCTCTACTACCGCCTGAACGTATTTCCGGTCCTGTTGCCGCCCTTGCGCCAGCGTCGCGAAGACATTCCGGCCCTCGTGGCCCACTTTGCCGACCTTTATGGCCGCCGGATGAGTCGGCAGATCGAGCACATTCCTCCGGCAACGATGTCGGCGCTCACCTCGTACCCGTGGCCAGGTAACATCCGCGAACTCCAGAACCTTATCGAACGTGCCGTGATCCTTTCCAACGGTGGCGTGCTTCCTAATCCTTTGCCGGTAGGAGGAATCGTCGATAGTAGCATTCCTCAGTCCGCAACTACTCTGAAGGACTCCGAACGCATTCTGATTCTGCGCACACTTGAATCCGTAGGTTGGGTAATCGGCGGCCCCAAAGGAGCGGCAGCAAAACTTGGTTTAAAGCGGACTACATTAATTCATAAGATGCAAAGGCTGGGCATTTCTCGATCTTCTCACCAACACTCTCATGAGACGACGAACGCGGGACCACAAGGACTGGAGTGGCTGCGGCGAGTGCAATAGCATCGATCGGCATCAGGCGCCTTCTCCAGTATCGCTGACCTTGCTCCGACTGTATGGTAAGTTCACCGATAGTGTCCGTAATCGAATACCTGCTCGCCCGACTGTGTACTCGAACAACATTTCTCGAATGAAGTCATTACATCGAGCAGCTCGCGCTGCAGCGCGTCGCCTTTCTTGAATAGGATGCGGATTCGGCTGGCAGCGGGAACTCTTCTGCCATCACTTACGCCGGCTTGAGCGTTTTGTAACCCTTGCTGCCCTCAGCATCAACCAGGGGGACATTGACCAAATGCTCGCTCAGGAACCACGTCTGCAATTCGTTGGTTCGCAACACCTGGCTAACAACTAGGTCGTTAGTCCCGTCATCGCCCAGTCGCGAAGCGAGGGACGCAAAGTTGCGGCAGTCGCGGATGATGATTTGGTGTGCATCAAGCAGTCGCGACAGTTGCACCGGCGCTTCTTCCCTGCCGCGAGGAGGACGCGCAATGCGCGTGGTTTCCGCCACGTCCGCCGCCATGGCCAGACTGACCCCGCCAAGTAGTTGAATTCGCTCTGCGATGGCATCGACGAGTTCCGACTGCTCTTGAAAGTGTTTGTCAAACAAGAGGTGGAGTTGGTAGAACGTCGGACCGGCCACCTGCCAGTGGGACTTCTTGTAGAGATCGCGAAGCGTAATCGTGTCCGCAAGCAGTTGATTGAGGCGCTCGGTCATCTCCAGCCGAACCGGCTCTTCCAATTCCAGCGGAAGGAGGTAATTGACTGTGCCGTATTGCTGAATTTCGGGAGCGTTTTGGTGAAGGCGAGGCTGTGCCCCCACCACGCCATGATTACTAGAGCTACGCGTCTTCTCCATAAGTAAGTTCCTCCTCTACTTTCAGAATCTGATAGCAATCACCGCACGCTGCTGTTCGTCGTCCGCAGTTAGCGGATGCAACGCTCCTGCCAAATGCAATTGAGGACAAGTGCCCCGCAACTCCACTAAATGGCGCGAAACTGAGATGTGGAGGATCGGTAATCCAACGGCGCTGCGTGACCGGTGTCCGCCACCGGTCACGTGTCCACCCTGTATCACGACACTCGTGAGAGTTGCGCAATCAAGTCGGCGAATTCAGGACTTTAGATGATTCCGTTTGGCAGCTTTCGTGCACCACTGAAACCCAACTATGAGTCCACAAGGTTTAACGCGGCGGTACACGTGTGAGTGCATTGACACTGCTACTGCCTCGGTTGCCTACGAATATCAATCCATGAGCGCGCGACTGCATGACGAACAGAGGAGTAACTATGAATCGAATTGATGAGAATGATACCCAGCTTGGCTTCGTAGGGGTTGGTGCGATGGGTAGTCGTTTGGTTCGGCGACTGCTGACACATGGGTACAAAGTGGCCGTTTATGACGTCCATCGCGCGAATGCTGACGCGTTAATCACGGACGGCGCAACCGTGTCGGACAGTCTTGCCGCTCTTGCAAGCACAGCCGACGTCATCTTGTCATGTTTGACTGACGATGAAGCGGTGCGGCAAGTGTACTTCGCCGCTGACGGAATCTTTGCCCATGCTGTCCCGGGTACGGTCGTTCTCGAAATGAGCACGATTCGTCCGCGCACCAGCCGCGAAGTGGCTGATGAGGGCGCGGACCGTGGCATGCGCGTGTTGGACGTCGCCATTTCCGGCAGTACCCCTGCGGTGGAGCAAGGCTCCGTGACGCTGCTTTGTGGTGGCGAGCAGGAAATCTTCGCAGCGGTTGAGCCCATTTTTAAGACCTTTGCTAAACAGTATTTTCACCTGGGCTCGAGCGGGTCCGGCACCTCCGCAAAGCTGGTTGTCAACACGCTGCTCGGCGTCGGGATGCAGGCGATCGCGGAAGCCTGCGCCTTGGGAGAACAAGAAGGGCTGGACCGTGAGTTACTGCTGGAGGTTTTGGCTAAGACCGCGGTCGTGGCTCCGGCCCATGTGGGGAAGTTACCGCGGGCGGCCCGCAACGACTACAGCCCGCAATTTCCCTTGCGCCTGATGAACAAGGATCTTCGCCTGATTGTCGAAACTGCTGCGAAGCTGAACCTTGTGTTGCCGGTCACAGAAGCGGCCTTCGAAACCAATTCCCAAGCATTGGCGCTTGGGCCTGACCAGGATTTTTCAATCGTGATCCGGGCGATGGAATCGCGGGCGGAGAAGAAGGAACAAACGACGGAGTCGAGTTTAGCCGACACTCCGCTCAAAGCTAGCTAATGAGGAGCTGACCCATGATCGAGACCCTAGTAGGTACTCACCCCGACTGGGTGCTGGCCACAGCCCGCGTCGTGTTGGGAATCATATTTTTTGCTCACGGCGCTCAGAAAATGCTGAGTTGGTATGGTGGCCCCGGTCTGGCCAGCAGCATGCGGACCTTCACCGAACATCTGCACCTTCCGCCGACTCTTGCCTTTCTGGTGATCGCTGGGGAATTCTTCGCTGGAATCGGACTGATCGTCGGACTTTTTAGCAGAATTGCCGCACTCGTCGTTGCGGTTACGATGGTGGGCGCCATTGCAACTGTTCATTTTCGGTTCGGCCTGTTTATGAACTGGTTCGGAACCAAAGAAGGACACGGCATTGAGTACCATCTGCTCACAATCGCACTGGCCTTGGTAGTGATCGTCCAGGGCGCGGGAGCATTTTCGTTGGATCGCCTTGTCCAGGATCATATTTCGGCCTCGGAGCACTCGCAGCAGAAAACGACACAAAGACGATGATGGGTTAGCTCACACGAGTCCGAATGCCGGCTGGAATTGTCCCCGAAGAGTGGCCGTTGAGGAAGAAACTCCGTTAGTACCGAGTATGAACACAAGAAGAGACTTTCTGAACATAGGTATCCAAGGATCGGCAATCGCTGCTGCCGCAGCCCTTCTACCCGGGAGCGCAGCGGCGCAGGTAAATACACGCGATAGCAGGAGCATGAACAAGATGGAAGATAACGCGAATAGCAGCAGTACCGTCCATTACAAGCCTCCCTTTGCGTTCGGCCTGGGAGGCGTTCCACTCGGAAATGAATTTGCGGTGGTGACTGACAAAGATGCGTACGCGATCTTGGAAGCAGCATGGAGCGCGGGCATTCGCTACTACGACGTCTCTCCCTGGTATGGTCTTGGTCTCGCCGAGAGAAGGTATGGCAACTTTCTCCACAACAAAAAAAGAAGTGAATACATAATCTCGTCCAAAGTTGGCAAACTGCTAAAGGCGTCGACTGCCACGAACCGGGAGTTGTTCCCTTTCTCGCCCTCTCCCAACAACATAATCTTCGACTACACAGCGTCCGGCGTGAGGCGTTCGATCGAAGATAGTCTGCAGCGACTTGGCATCGATACTCTCGACATCGTGTTTGTCCATGACATTTCGCCGGATAACAAGTTGTTGCCGACGAGTTGGCAGGAACAGTTCGAGATCGCGCTGAAGGGTGCTTTTCCAGAATTAACGCGCATGCGGGAAGAGGGAGTCATCAAAGGCTGGGGAATCGGCGTGAATACCCCTGAGCCGATTCTGCGAGTATTAGCGGAAGCGGATCCGGACGTATGCCTGATGGCGTCGCAGTATTCGTTGATCGATCACAAGAATGCGCTAAATCAGCTTTTCCCCGCGGTCCGAAAGAAGAACACCTCTTTCGTAGTTGGTTCCTCACTGAACGCCGGATTCATCTCCGGGAGTCCTCGCTATAACTATGGGAAGGACTCGTACAAAATACCCGCTGGATTCCTGCAGAAACGAAAGAAACTGCGGGACGTCGCAGCCAATCACGGCGTAGACCTTCGCACAGCGGCGCTCCAGTTCTCGGCATCACCGGACGTGGCCGCATCGCTGATCGTTGGCGCGAGCAGTGAACAACAGATTCTCGCAGACTATACCTCAATGCAAACCAGGATACCGGCTGAATTCTGGATAGAGTTGAAAGCTGAGGGACTGATTGAGCAAAACGCGCCAACCCCTGCCGGAGAAGCCGCAAAAAGCTAACCCTCGCGAGACCGCCTACAGTGCAGCCAAAGCCGGCATGGTTGGGTTGATGCGGAGACTTGCCCTCGAACGTGCCCGCAAAGGAATCAGCGTGATTGCTGTCGCTCCTGGCTAGATCGAAACTGCGTCCTCGACCGAACGCGAAATCATTGCGGGTAGAAATACGCCCATGGGCCGTCCCGGCCGACCGGATGAGGTAGCTGCCGCAATCGCGTTTCTCGCCCCGGGTCCGCGTCCTACATCACGGATCAATGATCATCATTGACGGCGCGGCAACGGCTATTCACCGCCCTAACCATACTACTTAGCGCGAACCATGCTTCGTTCCGCTTTAGAGCGAGGCCAACTGTCTTCTGCCAACTGTCTTCGAAAGATATCGTTATTTCGACGGGAGTGTTAAAGCTTGGTCAGCTGGGGCAGAGCGAACCGCTCGTCTCTTGCCCTGAAAACGTTTTCGCCATACGGCAAGCAAGTTGCTATCACTTAGGGTTCCACAAGAATGGATCGGCGTCCAGGAACTCAAAACATGCACAAAGGATTATGAATCATGAACAAGAAGGATATTTCTGCCAGTTTGGCTGGCCAGGTTTCGCTCGGCGGGGAACTTTCTGTGAACCGTCTGGGCCTCGGAGCAATGCGATTTACCGGCGACGGCATCTGGGGCCCTCCGAAGGATCGGCAGGGAGCGCTGGCGGTTTTGCGCCGTGCGATCGAAGTCGATGTCAATTTCATCGACACTGCGGATTCTTATGGGCCGTATGTCAGCGAAGAACTGATCGCCGAGGCGTTGTTTCCTTATCCCAATGGCTTGGTGATCGCGACCAAGGGCGGATGGAATCGTCCCGGCCCCAATCAGTGGACCCACGATGCGACTCCCGCTCACCTTCGGACAGCGGTTGAGGGCAGCCTTAAAAGATTGCGCTTGGACCGCATCGACGTGTACCAACTGCACATTCCGGACCCGGTCGTCTCCTTCGACGCTTCCGTCGAAACTCTGGCTGACTTGCGAAACGAAGGCAAGATTCGCTTTGTAGCGCTGTCCAACGTGACGCAGGAGCACATCGAGCGAGCCCGCAAGATCGTCCCGATCGTCTCGGTGCAGAATCGCTACAGCTTTGCGGATCGTGAATGGGATTACGTGGTGGAATATTGCCAGCGACAGGGGATCGCGTTTATTCCATGGTTCCCACTAGCGGCTGGCAAAGTCGCTGGCGAGGTGCTAAACCGAGTGGCACACGCGCACGGCGCCAGCCCTACCCAAATCGCATTGGCCTGGTTGTTGCGCCGATCCCCCATCATGCTGCCCATTCCAGGGACTTCTTCGGTCGAACATGTCGAGCAGAATGTTTTGGCGGCTTCACTGCACCTCACTGAAGAGGAGTTCGAAGACCTTTCCGATATCTCCGAATTGGCAGGTACCCGCTAAGGAGATGTGGACTCTAATTCGAAGGACAAGGCGAATGTCGCAGGTTCTCTGGCTCTCCTAATTCTGGGCGCCCATTATGGCAAGCGAGGTAGCAGCATTGGCTAACAAATCGCACGAGCTGCTAACGCACGCGCGTTGACAATCGGCCAGCGAGGAAACAATCTCCATTGAGCATGGTGTGGTATGTCGTATCCGGCAGCTTCGGAATGGCTTCCATTAGCTGCCTGATACTGCTCTCGCTAGCCAACCTTCCTACGCCGGTGTGCAGAGCAGCAAAAACGCTTCGCCTGGGGCTTACCCTTACTGCACAATCCCTGGTATTCCTCAACCCGTAAACGTTAGCGGAAGCATGCAAGGAACAACCACGGCAAGCGGAGTAGCGGTATTTGCTAACAAATAGCACGAGGTGCTAACGCCTGCGCGTTGACAAACGAACACAGAAGAAACAATCTGCACTGAGCACTTTCCGCGACGTCCGCTTCCGGCCGCTTCTAAGCAGACGGCTAACTGAGCGCCACTGCTACCTGCTCCGGAGTAACTTACCACTGCTTGTTATCAACGGGCCGGGGCACTTATTCAGCAAGGTTAGGGAACTCGCAAAGGAAATACCGGCCTCCGAGGCGGTACATCAGGTACTTACACCCGTGACAATCCTCATCGAAGCCGGACAAATTCCATCCCGGATGTCGAAGGAGATTCGTCTATGTTCACAGTTGGCAATGCTGGTTTCGTTTTTTAAGGAGTCTAGCGCCGTCCGAACAACGGGTGCCGGCCTGGTATTCAACTTGCTGAGTATTGGAGTGCGCCCGCCATTGTATTCCGCGCAAATGTCAAATCACAAAAGAGGCAATGTATGAATCGTCTATCTCTGATCGTAATAGCGGTGGTTCTGGTTTGTGTGGCCGCCCTTTCTTTGTGGCTGGCGCCGCGAACTGCCTTGGCCCAGAATGCAGACTCTGCTTCAATACCGACCTACAATCCCTACCCGCCCGGAATTCTCCCGCCCGACTTGAATTCGGAAATACTCAGGGTGACGCGTGAAGTGGAAGTTATTGAAAGCCGAGCGCTCGCACGGTGGCGCAGCTTGAAGCCTCCCACTCTGACAGGTCAGCCCCCAATACTCAAGAATACGGGAACTGAGGCAGTAGAAACACTCGGCGAGCTGATGAATTACGACAAGAACATCTCACCTGGAAGAAATTCGGCGTGCGCGTCTTGCCACATGCCGTACGTTGCCTTCAGTGGACCGATTCCATCGGTGAATCTGACCATGATCGCGTATCCCGGGACGGAACACTTTCGGGCCGGCAAGCGGAGTGCGCAGCGATACCCGTACGCCCCGTTCTTCCCTGTACTCCAGTACAACGAAGAACAGCAACTTTTCTTTGGCGGAAACTTTTGGGATTCCCGAGCGACCGGATATCTGCTAAGAAATCCTGACGCGAATCAGGCACAGGGTCCTCCAGTCGATACTCAAGAAATGGGCAATCCGGATACTGCTTGCATTGCCTTTAAGCTTTCCAAGGCTGTGTACCGGCCGCTCTTTGAAATAGTCTGGGGCGCTGATTCGTTTGACATCAACTTCCCACCCGACACTGCCGACATCTGCTCAAAACCCGGAGGAGCGTTCGGCACGGATACTACGCCGGTTAAACTAAGCGCATCCGACCGCACCAAGGCCAATAATGTTTATGACCACTGGGGACAGTCCCTGGACGCATACGAACAGTCTGTTCAGGTCAGCGCTTTTTCCTCGAAGTTCGACGCGTTCCTCAAGCAGAAGTACACTCTGACAGCCGACGAGAAGGCGGGCTATGACCTCTTTAGAGGTAAAGGCAACTGCAATACATGCCACCTTGACGGAAGGTCCAGCGCCCCAGCTCCAACCGCTCCGGCCAGCGAGGATACCGGCCTGGCGACTGACGTCGCTCCACTGTTCACCTGCTTCGGGTCGGCGAACGAGGGGTTACCCCTGAATCCCAGGAACGCTATTTATTACCAGGATAAGCCCGACGCCTTTGGGTTCATCGCGAATCCCGACGGCTTCGCCTTCAGAGATCTGGGAATCGGGACATTCCTTAGAAGTGGTCCCGGTTCCTGGCCCAACCCGAACGACAAGTGGAAACGATTTGCACCCAGTGTCGACGGCCAAATGCAGGTGTCTTCCGCGCGCAATGTGGCTATGGCACCGACTCAGTGTCCCACTACAGAGGCGCCCGGGCCTTACTTCCAGAAGGAGTTCTTCCACAACGGCTACATCAAGAGCCTGAAGCAGCTTGTACATTTCTACAATACGCGTGACGAACCCAATTTTGCGTATGATGTCACCTCAGGACACTGCCCTTCCGGAACTATCGAGAGGGTTAACTGCTGGCCTAGGCCCGAGGTCAAGAACAACATCGACATGACCACAGGCAAACTCGGATTGACGGATCAGGAGGAGAATCAGATCGTGGCTTTCCTTCAAACGCTCACCGATGGCTACACCAGACCTTACGCGAACAGGGATACATATACCGGTGCGTGCCTGCGAGGTGGTTCGGCTAAAACGCAAGGCAATGAATTCCTGATTCCGACGCCAGAGCTTCCGCCCTGTGCGAAAGACGTCTGCGGCGTTCCGCCGCTTCCTACTATGCCTATCCCGTAATGCAACGGGCTGAACGGCGCATGCGAAGCGAGGAGTGGGGGTCAAAAATAACATGCATGGAAGCCGGCAATGGCTTCCATGCCTTTCCTTTATGGTCCTGTGCGGGTGTGGTAACCATTAACTGACTGAGAATGGAGGTCTGTCCATGAATAGATCGCTTCTGAAACTGGCCATGGTGCTTCTCTTAAGTAGCGTGCTTTACTTAACCCAGGGTGCCGCACAGGTTAGCCCTACTACTGCAAGAGCCGGGCGTGTCCGGATTACACAAGGACCAGAGCTCGAATCAGCCAGGCCCCAGTTGGTTATTATCCGGTGGACGAGCAATAACCCTGGAGGCTCGCCGCAGCATTATGGAGTGGTGCATTATGGTACGAATCCCAAGGATCTCAGCCAGACAGCGAAGTCTCCAATCAGGCTGAACCCGGGCCATGCCTCTACTGTCTTTCGCGTGCGCGTGGATGACCTTCCGCGGCGGACGACCTACTATTACAAAGTTGATTCGATGGAACCCAATGGCAAGAGTGACGGCCTGACGAGCCCGGTTAAGCATTTCACTACCCCGTGAAAGTGGTGCGCAGGTGCGCATTTAGACGGGGCGACACGTCGCGTGGAGTGGGATAGATTACTGAACCTAGAGTGCATGCTTGTAAGGAATGGGCTCGCAACTTCAATACCGCCCGTCTGTTATCGATTGGTTAACCAGTTCACGCCTGCCTTATGGCGAGATCATCGGAACTGCGATTGTCTAACTGGCGCTTGCGATACCTGTTAGGCGACGCCCCGGATTGGAGGGTGAAGGCACGGACGAAACTCGATGTGTGATGATACCCAAGCGCATATGCTATCTGTTTAACCGATAAATCAGTCGTTTCCAACATTTTGGTTGCTGCCCGGAATCGGCAGTGGCGGCGATAGTCCTCCACCGTAAGACCCGTCTCAGCTTTGAAGAGGTGGCTCAGCCTCGAGAGACTGAGATGGCAACGGCGGGCGACTTCGCAGAGCGTGCATGATGAGTTCTCATTCAGCAGCCGCACGGCTTCCCGGATCCGGACATCCTTATGAATACCTTGCATTAATGACACTTCCTCACTGACCTCGTTAGTGGCGCGGGTCGGCCGAACAATGTTTCCACCCATTTGCCTAAACCCGCGCGGGTAAGTACCAGTGGCTTTGCTTTCGTCTGCGAGAGGCTCTCGGCTGACACCCGCACTAACAATAGTCACGCTTGCCGTGTTGAGAAAGGTTCGTCCCGTCACCATAGCACCAAACTCATCGTTCTAGAGATACGAAAGTACCGCTCCGCAGATCTGTCTGGCGGACCGGCACGGTGCCGGTCTTGCGATCCGCAGCGCGGCTCAATTAACTTCAAGAGCAAGATTCATTCCAACGAGGGGAGATGCCGCGAGGTAGTTCGAATACTCACTCCCAGGTACATTCGGACGAGCCGAGATACGCGAAGGTGTTTCCTTCTGCTTCATCTGTCAACGACTGGACATAGTGTCAACATTGGGTCACTACAACGACGATGCGAGGTGGAAAAGCGAAGACGCTTCACGCCCTACGAAGC
>Ga0066687_10000540_pt1 | contig 10187 bp, 6 predicted proteins | sample GraSoiAngelo_136_FD_65630 | JGI IMG/M metagenome (GOLD analysis project Ga0066687, IMG submission 65630) | Grasslands soil microbial communities from the Angelo Coastal Reserve, California, USA - 14_0929_09_20cm | ecosystem: Environmental > Terrestrial > Soil > Grasslands | place: USA... | reverse complement strand
TTCCAGCTCGATCAGCTGGCGATGGTCATGATCCTGGTGATCACCGGTGTGGGCGCGCTGATCCATGTCTTCAGCATCGGTTACATGCGTGACGACCCAGGCTATCCGAGGTTCTTCTCGTACCTCAACCTGTTCGTGTTCTTCATGCTGGTGCTGGTGCTGGGCGCCAATTACCCCGTTCTCTTCGTCGGCTGGGAGGGAGTTGGACTCTGTTCTTATCTCCTGATCGGATTCTGGTTCAACGACAAGGCCAACGCCGACGCCGGCAAGAAGGCGTTCATCGTCAATCGCATCGGCGATTTCGGATTCCTGGTCGCGATGTTTCTGCTGTTCGCGAACATCGGCGTGCTCGATTTCGTGGGCGTTAATGCCAGAGCCATCGATCTCGGAGCGGGCAGCGCGCTGGTGACGGCAATCTGCCTGTTCATGTTCCTGGGCTGCACCGGCAAAAGCGCGCAGATCCCGCTGTATATCTGGCTCCCGGACGCAATGGCGGGCCCGACACCCGTCTCGGCGTTGATCCACGCCGCTACGATGGTGACCGCCGGCGTTTACCTGATCGCCCGGAGCGCAGCGCTGTTCTCGCTCTCACCCGTCGCATCGCTAACGGTCGCGGTCGTCGGAGCAGTGACGGCGCTTTTCGCGGCCACGATCGGCCTCAAGCAGTGGGACATCAAGAAAGTCCTTGCGTATTCGACGATATCCCAGCTCGGCTACATGTTCATCGGAGTTGGAGTGGGCGCTTACGTCTCAGGAATGTTTCATCTTGTGACGCACGCATTCTTCAAGGCGCTGCTCTTCCTCGGCTCGGGCTCGGTGATTCACGCGATGCATGCTGCCTATCACGGCACTCACAGCACCGACGACGCGCAGGACATGCGCAACATGGGCGGGCTCAGGCGTTACCTGCCGGTGACGTTCGCGCTGATGTGGATCGCCACTCTCGCCATCTCCGGCATTCCGCCGCTATCCGGATTCTTCTCGAAGGACGAGATCCTGGGTTCCGTGTTCGCTCGCGCGCATGGATCCAGTCTCGCCTCAGCGACCTGGCTCGGAATCCCGGGCGGTACGCTGCTCTATGTCATTTACGCGGTCGGCCTGGTCACGGCGTTTCTCACCGCGGTCTACATGACGCGAATGATGCTCTACACGTTCCATGGTCCGACGCGCACCGGGACCGAGGAAGAAAAATATTTGCACGAGCCGCCGTGGGTGATGACGGGCCCTCTGGTAATACTCGGTGCGCTGACCGTGTTTGGGGGCTGGCTGAATCTGCCCGCCGTCGTCACTGACATTATTCCGTTGGGGCCCCGCGAGCTGCTCGGACACTTTCTCGATCCGGTGGTGGGAGACGCGACCGCGCGTATCACCGCCGGCGCCGCCGAGGTGGCGACAAATACCGAGCAAATGCTGATCGGTTTGGCGGTGGTGATCGCGGTTATCGGCATCGTCGTCGCGGTGGCGCGTCTCAAGCCAGCGAGCTTGCCGCGGAAGCGGGACGCCCTTGAAGAGACGGGCTTCGAAGGTGTCGTCGCCCACAAGTACTACGTCGACGAAGCGCTCGAGGGAACGGTCGTACGGCCGACTTCCTGGACATCGCGGGTCCTCCTCTGGCGAATGATCGACAACGGCCTCATCGACGGAATTTTCGTAAACGGAAGTGCGGCGCTAGCGCGAGGCTTTGGCTGGATCGGGTCGCGCCTGCAGACCGGCAATACCGGTATTTACGCCTGGGCCCTCGTCGTTGGCGTGCTCGTCATGCTCGGCGCATTCACACTTCGCTGATCTGATCAATGGCAGGCTTTCTCGACTCGATCGGATATAACAGCTGGGTACTACCGGCTCTGCTGGTCATCCCTCTGCTCGGAGCGGTGGTCATACTGCTATTGCCCGCGAGGGTCGGGGCAGAGTCTGGCGTTGCCGCCGAGAGTCCGGCCGCGCGACAGCTCGCGTTCTGGTTCTTCGTCCTCGAATTCATCGTCTCGCTCGGCCTCTGGTGGTCTTTCAATCCCGCGGAAAAGGGCTGGCAGGCTTCTGTCGACAAGTCCTGGATTCCCACTTGGGGAGTTCGCTTTACGCTGGGAATCGATGGAATCGCTCTGATGATGGTGCTGCTGACCACCTTCATCATGCCGCTGTCGGTCCTTGGCAGCTGGACGAGCATTCGCACCAAGGTCCGCAGCTACTACGCGCTGCTCCTGATTCTCAGCAGCGGCATGATTGGCGTGTTCCTCGCGCGCGATCTTTTCCTGTTCTACGTGATGTGGGAAGTGATGCTGGTGCCGATGTACTTCATCATTGGCATCTGGGGCGGGGAACGGCGCATCTACGCCAGCATCAAGTTCTTCATCTACACCTTCCTGCCATCGCTCTTGATGCTGGTGGCGATCATCTATCTCGGTCTGCATCTGCGCAACGGAGCGGGCGCACCTCCGGACTTCAGCTACGATCATCTGCTCGCGGCGAGTGCCGCCCTGCCGGGGCGCGCAGCGCTCTGGCTCTTCTCGGCATTTTTCCTGGCGTTCGCCGTCAAGGTGCCGATGTTTCCGTTCCATACGTGGCTTCCCGACGCGCACGTCGAAGCGCCGACGGCTGGCTCGGTGATCCTCGCCGGCATCATGCTGAAGATGGGCACCTTCGGCTTCCTCAGATTTGCGCTGCCGCTCTTTCCCGGCGCGGCGATGGATCCGAGGGTCAGGATGGCCATTCTGATACTCGCGGTCATCGGTATCATCTACGGCGCGCTGGTCGCAATGGTGCAACCCGACTTCAAGAAGCTGGTCGCCTACAGCTCGGTGAGCCACCTCGGCTTCGTGATGCTGGGGATTTTCGCGCTGACGCTGCAGAGCGTGCAGGGCGCGCTGATGGTGATGATCAATCACGGAATCTCGACCGGAGCTTTGTTCCTCCTCGTCGGAATCATCTACGAGCGCCGGCATTCACGTCTGATCGAGACTTATGGTGGAATCGCGCGCGTCGTCCCAATGTTCGCGGCAGTTCTCACTTTCGTTTCTTTGAGCAGCATCGGGCTGCCGGGAACCAACGGGTTCGTTGGCGAATTTCTGGTGCTGATCGGCTCGTTCCGCACCTATCCCGTGCTGGCTGTGATTTCGGCGACGGGGGTAATCTTCGCGGCGACTTACCTTCTTTCGGCGATCCAGCGCATCCTGTTCAACCCGCTCGACAAAGCCGAGAACACGGAGATACCCGATCTCAACCGGCGCGAGCTGGCGCTGCTGGTGCCGCTGATTGCGGTAATCATCTGGCTCGGCGTTTATCCCGCACCCGTACTGCGGCGGATGGAAACGTCGGCGCAGGCGCTGGTCGATCGCGTTCAGGGAACCGGGAGTGTCGCCGCGAACGCCGCCATGGACGCGCGATGAGGTTCGACTTGAGCATGCCGGCGCAGCTGACCTCCGCCCTTGGCCCCGATCTATTGCTGATGGGCGGCGCGATGCTGCTACTCCTCTGGAGCGCCTGGCGGCCCGAGAGCGATGAGCACCAGCGAAACGTCGGCATCCTCAGCATGTCGCTTTGCATCTTCACCATGGTTGCCGTCGGCTACTACGCGTACCAAGGCTACACCGCAACGGTCGGCGTCATTGCGGTCGACAACTTCCGCTGGGCAGTGGACGAGATCCTTCTCATCGCAACGCTTGGCACGATTGCAATGTCGCTCGACTACAACCGGCGCGAAGGAATCACGCCCGGGGAGACGCACGTCCTGCTGCTCCTGGCGACGTCGGGGATGATGCTGCTCGCCGCGGCCCGTGACCTGATCATCGTCTTCCTTGGAATCGAGCTGATGTCGATTGCGGTATATGTCCTCGTTGGAATCAATCGCCGCACCGAGCGATCCGCCGAAGGCGCTATCAAGTACTTCCTCCTCGGCGCTTTCTCGACCGCCTTTCTTCTTTACGGGACTGCTCTCGTCTACGGCGCCACGGGCGCGACCAACTTTGTGGAGATCAAGGCCAACATTGTTCGCTTCGGACTCGAGCACAACGGATTGCTGCTGGTGGGAATCGCCCTGCTCCTCGTCGGCTTTGGATTCAAGGTCGCCGCCGCTCCATTCCACATGTGGGCGCCTGACGCGTACGAGGGTGCCCCGACGCCGATCACCGCTTATATGGCGGCAGCGGTGAAGGGAGCGGCCTTCGCCGCTTTCTTCCGACTGTGGCTGGAGGCATTCCCGACATTGCTCTCAGTCTGGCATCAGGCGGTCTGGTGGCTCGCCGCTGTGACGATGGTCGTCGGTAACCTCGTTGCCCTGGCGCAGCGCAACGTCAAGCGCCTGCTCGCTTACTCGAGCATCGCGCACGCCGGCTACATCCTGGTGGCCATCGTCGTCGGCACAAGCCTGGGCAGCTCGGCATTCATGTTCTACCTCTTCGCCTACACGATTGCGACGCTGGGCGCCTTCGCCGTGATCGTCGCGCTCGGCAGATCCGGCGAGGACAACTTGTCCGTTGAGGAATACGCCGGGTTGTGGGACGTGCGGCCCGGACTCGCGGTGGCGATGGCTGTGTTCATGCTCGCGCTGCTTGGCTTCCCGATCTTCGGCGGTATCGGCTTCTTTGCCAAGTGGTACGTACTACAGGCGGCGCTGCAATCGCCCTATCCACAGACGCACCTGGCGATCGTGCTCGTCGTCACCAGCGTGGTCAGCGCCGGCTACTATCTGTATGTGGTGATGGTGATGTTCATGAAGCCGCGCACGACCGCGGCGGTCGTGCCCGAGCGTACGGGCGGCTGGACGCGCGCGGTGGTGTGGGCGTCCGCGGCGATCATTCTCATCTTCGGCCTCTTTCCCGACGCGATTGTGTCCCTCACCCAGCGCAGCGCCCCTTCGGTGAATACCCAGCCCAAGGCAGCAGCCGCGGGCGGGCAAATCGCACTCCGCTCACGCTAGAATCGCCATGCAGCTCTCGCGCGCGATTTTTCGCGAGTACGACATACGCGGAGTTGCCGGCAAAGACCTGACCGAAGACGTAGCGGCCGCAGTCGCTGGCGCCTACGCGAACTTCCTCCAGGAAAAACGCGTCAAGGGTTCGATCGTCGTCGGTCGCGACAATCGGCCAAGTGGCGTCGGGCTGCACAAGGCGCTCGTGGGCGGATTGCTGGCGAGTGGAGTCGACGTCGTCGACATCGGCGTGGTCCCGACACCCGTTGCTTACTGGTCGCAGCACTGCCTCGACGTCGCCGGCGGCATCCAGATAACCGGATCGCACAATCCGCCGGAGTACAACGGGTTCAAGCTCGGGCTGGCGACCAACTCGATCTATGGCTCGGAAATCCAGCACATCTACGACCTTGCCGTCGCCGGACGATTTCCGCGGGGGAAGGGCAGTTTGCGGAGCGAACAGGTCATCGACCGCTACGTCGACGATATCGCGCAGCGGGTCGGCACCCTCAGCCGCGACTTGAAAGTCGTCGTGGACTGCGGCAACGGCGCCGGATCGCTCGTCGTTTCCAAGCTCTTTTCGCGATTGGGAATCGAGCCACGCTTCCTTTTCTGCGAGAGCGACGGGACCTTTCCCAATCATCATCCGGATCCGACCGTTCCAAAAAACCTCGAAGACCTCATTGCCGCTGTGCGGAGCGATCGCGCTGACCTCGGCATTGCGTTCGATGGTGACGCTGATCGGATCGGCGTCATCGACGATGCGGGTGAGATCATCTGGGGCGACTACCTCCTGATCGTTTACGCCCGTGACGCCCTGGCTCGAACCGGCAAGGGCCAGTCGATCGTGTTCGATGTCAAAGCTTCGCAGGCCCTTCCCGAAGCCGTCGAGAAGGCTGGGGGTGTTCCAGTGATGTGGAAGACGGGCCATTCCTTGATCGAGCAGAAGATGCACGAGACCCATGCGCCTGTTGGCGGCGAGATGTCTGGTCACATGTTCTTCTCGGAGGGTTTTTACGGCTTTGACGATGCCTTGTATGGAGCGGCGCGTCTGCTTCAGATCGTCGCCACGTCGGGGAAGACTATTCGCCAGCTCCTTTCCGACGTGCCGCGCTTCGTCTCCACTCCCGAGATTCGCGTCGATTGCCCAGACGACAGAAAGTTCGGTATCGTCGAGGAAGCTACCAAATACTTCTCCGGCCGCTACGAGGTCATCACCGTCGATGGCGCTCGCGTCATTTTCGGCGATGGCTGGGGACTGATCCGCGCATCGAACACCCAACCCGTGATCGTGATGCGATTCGAGGCGCGCACAAAAGATCGACTCGACGCCATTCAGTCGGAAATGCAGGGTTGGCTGGGCTCGAAAGGCGTGAAGGCTTGATGTGATGCCATCGACCCGCAGACGCCTCCTCATTGGAGTCGTCATCGCGGCTGCGGTTCTCGTCGGTGGACGCGCTGCGTCCGCGCTCTACGCCGATTACACGTGGTACGCTGCACTCGGTGCGGCGCCCCTGTGGAGCGAGCGTGTGGGCGACTTGCTGCTTATCTACGGCGCAGGCTCCGTCGTGGCCGTGCTGCTGGCCTTTCTCAACCTGTCGGCGCTCGGCCGCAGCATTGGGGTGCTCACGCTGCCACGAAGGCTCGCCAACGTCGAGTTCGGGGAAGCCGTACCGCGAAAGTACATTGACCGTTTTTCGTTCGTCGTATCGCTGGGCATCGCCGCCGCCGTGACTCCGGCTCTTCCATCGTGGACCTCACTCGCACTGGCCAGGGTCGGCGTCAGCTTCCGGGAAAGCGATCCTTATTTCCAGCACGACCTCTCGTTCTATACCAACTGGCTTCCCTTCGAGAAAGCGGCATACACATGGGCGATGCTGCTCGCCGTAGGCGTCTCGGTGGTTGTGGTCGTTCTCTACTCGCTCACGCCCGGTTTGCGCTGGGAACGTGCCGGCCTTCGGATGAGCGCGCACGTGCGTCGTCACCTGAGCGTATTGGCAGCGCTGCTGCTTCTGATCACGATGTGGAGCTACCGACTGGAGTCATACGACCTGTTGATCAAGGGCACCGGTGAGGACGGAGTCTTTTCGTATGTCGATCATCAGTGGGTGCTGCCAGGCCTGTTGCTGCTCTCGATCGCCACAGCCGCGGGAGCCATCACGGTCCTGCTCAGCGGATGGACGGGTCAGCTGCGCACCAGCTTCATTGCGGTCACTGTGATCGTCGTGCTCGCTGTCGGTACCCAGGAATTAATTCCGTGGATGGTTGGCCGATTCACCCCGCGTCAGACGCAAATACTCCAGGAAAGACCATACGTGGCCACCCGCGCCGATTTCACCAGGCGCGCCTATGCTTCGAACGCCGCAGTCTACGAAGCAACGCGGAGGTCCGGCGTTTCGGCCGCCTTGGACAGCGTGGTGTCCAACGCCGCCAGCCGCCAGTTGCTGCGGCAGGACTCTCTCGCGTATCCCGGTGCGCGCGGCCTCGTCGTCGTCGCCGATCCGCAGCTCGATGTCGCAGGACAACGGGTCGGCGAGGGGCTCTCGCGACTCGGCTACGCCTGGGCTTATCAGGCGTTCGACCTGTTCTCCGATTCGGTGCCTCATCGCGCGCGTATCGTCACGGTGCGAGACGTGCGAGCCAGAATCGGGGCGCTCGCGCCGATCTTTGCGCAGGGAACCGTTGTCGAGCCCCTCTTTCATGCCGACACTCTATACTGGAAGCTCGAGCTATACTCCGCGTCCTCGAATTATCCTCTCAGTCAGCATTACGTCCTCGCTGGCGAGGAACGCAGCTACTTCCGCCACGCCGCGACCGCGCTGGTGAATGCGCGCACCGCCGGAGTGATGATCGCTGCCGATCCGATGCCTGATCCCATCGCGCAGAGCTGGATGGCCGCGTTCCCGAACGCCGCCGACTACCGAGCGCCCGCTGTCGCGCACGAGCTCACAGCGACGCCTTGGTCGCCCGTGGGGACAGACACTGCGGTGGCAGCCACCGATTCATCCTTCAGAGCCGCGGTGACCCGATTGTACAATCGAATGCGGGCCGCCCTCGCCGCAGCTGATTTGAAAGCGTTCGGGGCTGCCTACGATTCGCTCGGCACGCTGATCGGAGCAAGTCACCGGTGAGCCTGACACGCACGGCAGTGATCGCGATTGGCGGCAACGCACTTTCGCCGCCGGGCGAGCGGTCTACGATCGCCGACCAGTTTCGGCACACCCGCGAAAGCCTCGGCCCCATCGTCGATCTTGCCCTCGACGGTTGGCGAGTCGTCGTCGTTCACGGTAACGGACCGCAGGTCGGTGACGAGCTCGTACGCAACGAGAAAGCGCGAGGCGAAGTGGCGCCGCTCCCGTTGGGAGTGTTGGTCGCCGCGACCGCGGGCTGGATCGGATACATGCTGCAGCAATCGCTGGAAAATGCCATGCGGAAGGCAGGCACCACACGCGACGTTGTTACGGTGCTGACGCAGGTCGAAGTTGCGGCCGACGACCCGGCACTCAAGGACCCGAAGAAATTCATCGGGCATGGCTTGTCGGCGGCGCGCGCGCGCGAGCTGCGCGGCGAAGGCCATCCGGTAAAAAAGGATGGGAAAGGGCATTTCCGGCGCGTCGTCGGCAGTCCGAGGCCGATCTCGATCCACGAGCTGGGCACGATCAAGACCCTGCTCGAGCGCGATTCGCTGGTGATCGCATGCGGCGGCGGCGGCATCCCGATTTACCGGGACCCGATGCTCGGCCTCGAAGGTGTGGATGCCGTCGTCGACAAGGATCTCGCCGCCGCGGTTCTTGCCACGGAACTCGGCGCCGAGCTCTTTTTGATTCTCACCGACGTCGATGCCGTTTATGTTGGGTGGGGCACCGCCGAGCAGCGCGCCATCAGCTCGATGACCGTCAGCGAAGCCGAGCGGCTGGCGAACGAAGGCGCGTTCGGCGAAGGAAGCATGGGACCCAAAGTCGCGGCGGCAGCTGATTACGTGCGTCGGACAAAAGGTCGCGCCATAATTACCGAGCTCAGTCAGGGACGGGCAGCAGTGCAGGGCAGTGGCGGAACCGAGATCGTCCCCTAGCGCAATTCAATTCGATTGATCCGCGTGCAGCGCACGCATTTGGAGAAAGAGTGAACATCCACGAGTACCAGGCGAAGGAGATTTTCCGCAAGTACGGCATTCCGATTCCGCCCGGAGAGGTTGCGACGAAGGCGGAACAAGCAGAGAAAATCGCGCGGAAGTTCGACACGACGGTCGTCGTCAAGGCGCAGGTCCACGCCGGTGGGCGCGGCAAAGCGGGCGGGGTCAAACTCGCAAAAACTGCGCAGGAGGCGAAAGCGGTCGCTGCCCAGATCCTCAAGCTTTCGATCAAAGGCCTGCCCGTTCAAAAAATTCTCGTCACCCCCGCGGCGGAGATTGCGAGCGAGGCATACGTCGGCATCATCGTCGATCGCGCGTCGAAACGAGCTGTTTTCATGGCGAGTCCGGCCGGTGGCATCGACATCGAAGAAGTCGCGGCCAAGACTCCCGAAAAAATCCTGCGTCATCCTGTCGACCCCCGTTATGGCCTTCAGGCATTCGAGGCGATGCAGCTGGCGTTCTTCCTCTATTCCGACGTGAAGCAGGTACGTGCCGCCGCGAAGATTCTGCAACAGCTGTACAAGGCGTTCGCCGAGAACGGCGGGTCGCTGGCCGAGATCAACCCGCTGGTGACGACCCCTGCGGGCGATGTCGTCGCGCTGGACGCCAAAATGGTGATTGATGACAATGAGCTCGAACGGCGGCCGGACATTGCGGCGCTGCGTGACGAATCCGCGGAAGCTCCGAGCGAAGTCGAAGCGAGAAAGGCCAACCTCACTTTCATCAAGCTCGACGGAAACGTGGGCTGCGTGGTAAACGGCGCCGGGCTGGCGATGGCGACGATGGATCTCGTCAAGTACTACGGCGGCGACCCGGCCAACTTTCTGGACATCGGCGGATCGTCGAATCCGGAGAAGGTGGTGTCCGCGCTCCGCATCATCACCAGCGACCCGAACGTGAAGACGATTCTTTTCAATATCTTCGGCGGCATAACCCGCACCGATGATGTCGCCAACGGCATCGTCACCGCCATCAAACAGAACCCGCTCAAAGTGCCGCTGGTAATTCGGCTGACCGGCACCAACGAAGAGCTCGCACTGAAGATCCTCAAGGACAATGGTATGTCGGCGATGACCGACATGGACGAAGCTGTGAAGAAAGCGGTGGCCCTCGCCACGGGAGGCAAGGCCGCGTGAGCGTCTTCATCGATAA
>Ga0066687_10000537_pt1 | contig 10197 bp, 7 predicted proteins | sample GraSoiAngelo_136_FD_65630 | JGI IMG/M metagenome (GOLD analysis project Ga0066687, IMG submission 65630) | Grasslands soil microbial communities from the Angelo Coastal Reserve, California, USA - 14_0929_09_20cm | ecosystem: Environmental > Terrestrial > Soil > Grasslands | place: USA... | reverse complement strand
AGCTGCGGCGGCCGGAAAAGAAGAACGCGATCACGCTGGACATGTATCGCGGCATGAGCGACGCGATCGACACCGCGCAGAACAATCCTGCGATCCGCTGCCTGATCATTACCGGCGGCTCCGGCGTGTTCACCGCCGGCAACGACGTCGACGATTTCCTGAAGGACGCCACCGCCAACGCCGACACGCCGCGCGCTTCCAACATGACGAAATTTCTCTATTCGCTCGCGCACAACGTCAAGCCGATCATTGCCGCGGTCGACGGCGTCGCGATCGGAATCGGCACCACCATGCTGTTCCATTGCGATTATGTTCTCGCCTCCACCACCGCGACGTTCTCGACGCCATTCATCCAGCTGGGCCTGGTTCCGGAAGGCGCCTCCAGCCTGCTGATGCCGCGCACCATGGGCTATCAGCGCGCGTTCGCGACGCTGGTGATGGGACGCAAGATGAGCGCCGAGGACGCCCGAATCGCCGGCTTCGTCAATGTCGTGGTGTCACCCGGTCATACCGAGGCCGAGGCGCGCAAGGTGGCGCGCGAGATCGGCGCGCTGCCGGCGGAAGCGGTCGCGACTTCGCGCAAGCTTTTGCGACTGCCGCCGGAGGACCTGACCCGCCGGATCGACCAGGAGGGCCATCTGTTCGGCGAGCGCATGCGCTCGCAGGAGGCGGTGGCCGCATTCCAGGCCTTCGTTTCGCGCAAGAAGGCGTGAGCGAAGCTGTCATCTCGTGTCCCGGACGCGGTGCAGCGTACTTCACGACGGTTTGACTCAAACTGCAGCTGGTGAAATGGCGCTTTATGGCAAAGCTCGTCATGCCCGGCCTTGTGCCGGGCATCCACGTCCTTGTAGCACTTTAAGCAGGAAGGACGTGGATGGCCGGGACGAAGCCCGGCCATGACGGATCGTGTAAACTCATGAGACATTCGCTTTGCCAGGTCCTCGCAGCTTTGATGCTGGCGATGGCGCTTGAGCCCCCTTCGCGCGCCGAAGCGCAGGCCGCGCCGGTCGACTTGAGAATCCTCGCGATCAACGATTTCCACGGCTACCTTCAGCCGCCGCCGGGCGGGATCAGGATCGCCGATCCCGGCGACAAGAGCAAAAAGATCGCGGTGGAGGCCGGCGGCGCCGAGCAGATGGCGACGCTGGTCAAGCAGCTCCGCCAGGGCGCCAACAACGCGATTTTTGTCGCCGCCGGCGACCTGATCGGCGCCAGCCCGTTCCTCTCGGCCTTGTTTCACGATGAGCCCACGATCGAATCGCTGTCGATGATGGGACTCGAGGTCGCCTCCGTCGGCAATCACGAATTCGATGAGGGCAAGGAGGAGCTGCTGCGGATGCAAAATGGCGGCTGCCATCCGACCGATGGATGCCAGGGGCCGCATCCGTTCCTCGGCGCGAAATTTCGCTACCTCGCGGCAAGCACGATCGAGAAAAGCACCGGAAAAACTGTGTTCCCGCCCTACGCGATCCGGGAATTCGAGGGAATTCCGGTCGCCTTCATCGGCCTGACGCTGAAGGGTACTCCCAACCTCGTCTCGCCGGTCGGCGTCGCCGGCCTCGAATTCAAGGACGAGGCCGACACGGTCAACGCGCTGGTGCCGGAACTGAAGGCGCACGGCATCGAGGCCATCGTCGTGCTGATCCATGAGGGCGGATTTCCGACCGGCGATTATAATGAATGTCCCGGCATATCCGGACCGATCGTCGACATCGTCAGGAAATTCGATCCCGCGGTCGACGTGGTGATCAGCGGCCATACCCATCAAGCCTATGTCTGCGAGATCGACGGACGGCTTGTCACCAGTGGCGACAAGTACGGCACCCTCGTCACCGCGATTGATCTAAAACTCGATCACGCGACACGCGATGTCATCAGCGCCAGGGCCGACAATGTCATCGTGCGCACCGGCGCCTACGCAAAAGATCCGGAACAGACTGCGCTGATCGAGTCCTACGACAAGGTGGCGGCGCCGCTCGCCAACCGCCCGGCGGGATCGATCACGGAAACGCTGTCGCGCACACCCAACGATGCCGGCGAGAGCGTGCTCGGCGATATCGTCGCCGACGCGCAACTCGCCGCGACCCGCGCCGACAAGGATGGCGGAGCGGTGATCGCCTTGACCAATCCGGGCGGCGTCCGCGCCGATATTCCGAAAAAGGCGGATGGGACGGTGACCTACGCCGATGTCTTTTCCAGCCAGCCATTCCGGAACCAGCTCGTGACGCTGACGCTGACCGGCGCGCAGATCAAGGACGCGCTCGAGCAGCAATGGCTCGATCCGAAGCGGCCGCGGATCTTGCAGGTTTCAAAAAGTTTCAACTACGCCTGGGATAGTGCAAGACCGTACGGCGATCGCGTGCTCGCCGATCGCATGTCGTTGAACGGCCAGCCGATCGATCCCGCGAAAAACTATCGCGTGACGGTGAACAATTATCTCGCGGTCGGCGGCGACGGTTTTACGGTCTTGAAGGAAGGAACCGGGCAGCAATTCGGCATCTACGACGTCGATGCCTTGCACGGATACTTTCAAGCCAACAGCCCGATCTCGCCCGCGACAGCCGATCGCATCGCGCGGGTGAATTGAATTTGCAAAGCGATATCCGTGAGTTCGGCTCTTTCCGAGCGGCCGGCGACCTCCTAGATTAGCCGCTTCTCGAAAAGCGCGTTCGGCGCGCCAGGGTATTGAATGACGACGCTTGTTCTCACCCATCCGGCCTGTCTCGACCATCTCACGCCGCCCGGGCATCCCGAACGACCCGACCGGCTGCGTGCCATCGATCAGGTGCTGGTGGAAGATCGGTTCGATAGGCTGGTGCGCGGCGAGGCGCCGGAAGGCGCGCTGGATTCGGTCACGCTCTGCCACAATGAACATTACATCAGTGAACTCCGGCATATCGCTCCGACACGCGGCTTGATCCATGTGGACGCCGACACCTCGATGTCGCCCGGCACCTGGGAAGCGGTGATGCGCGGGGTCGGCGGCGCGGTTGCCGCCGCCGACGCGGTGATGTTGGGCACTCACGACAACGCATTCGTGGCGGTGCGGCCTCCGGGCCATCACGCCGAAACCAACAAGCCGATGGGCTTTTGCTTTTTCGACAATGCCGCGATTGCCGCGCGCCATGCGCAGCGCAAATACGGCATCGCCCGCGCCGCGGTGGTCGATTTCGACGTCCATCACGGCAATGGCACCCAGGATATCTTCTGGTCCGATCCGACCGTGATGTATTGCTCGACCCACCAGATGCCGCTGTTTCCCGGCACCGGCGCGCGCGCCGAGCGCGGCGAGCACGACACCATCGTCAATGCGCCGCTGGCGCCGGAAGACGGCAGCGCCAAATTCCGCGCCGGGTTCGAAAACGTGATCCTGCCGCGCTTGCAGAAATTCAGCCCCGAGCTGATCATCGTCTCGGCCGGCTTCGACGCACATTACCGGGATCCGCTGGCGTCGATCAATCTTAGGGCGGACGACTTCGGCTGGGTCACGCGCAAACTGATGGATGTCGCCGATGCAAGCGCTGGCGGGCGAATTGTCTCGGTTCTCGAGGGCGGCTATGATCTGCAAGGCCTGAAAGAGTCGGTGGCGGCGCATGTCACGGCATTGATGGGTGCGTGAATCCCCGCCACAATACGCCCGCACAAACACGCTTAAGTCTGCGCCGGCGACAGGGCGCATCCGGGAAAGCAATATGGCCGAAAACACCCAACTGGACGTCAAGAAGCTGAGCTTCGAGCGCGCGATCGAGGAGCTTGAATCGATCGTGAAGCGGCTCGAGGAAGGCAAGGTGCCGCTGGAAGAATCCGTCGCCATCTACGAGCGCGGCGAGGCCTTGAAGCGGCGATGCGAGGAACTGTTGCGGCAAGCGGAGGCGCGGGTCGACAAGATCACCACCGATGCCAACGGCCAGCCGACCGGAACCGAACCGCTAGACGTTCAATGACGGCCCGGTCGCCTCAGCGCGCAGGCGCGCGCGCCCGGCAACGGGTGGGAACCGCAGTGAATCAACGCGACACGAGCGCGCAAGGGCCGAAATAGCTCTTGGCGCGTTACGTGGCCTGATATAGTCCCCGGGCAAGCTCGGGGATGACCAGTAAGTGCGCGTTCAGCACCGCCATATCATCTATGTGCAGGGATACGATCCGCGCGGTCTGGCGCAGTATTACCGCATGTTCCGAACCGAGCTGCGGAAGTTTGGCCGGCTGTATCAACTCACCGCCACCGTCAGCCGCCCGCAAGCAGCAGGAGACGGCGAGACCGCATCCTGGACCATCGAGACCAAGGCAACCGACTGGCAGACCCGCACCCGTTACGATTTTCTGCGATGGGAAGACCTGATCCAGCGCGACCTTGCCGCGCCGATCTGGCGCACGGTTTTCCAGGCTACGTGGCTCTATTGGCGTGCTGTGTTCAGCGGCACGATTACGCGATTCTGGAAGGCGCATTGGCGCTTCGCGACCTTCGTCACCTACCCGCATTTCGTGCTGCTGATCGAAGCCCTGTGCGTATTGGGCATCGCCTGCGCCTTCGCGAAAGGACTGGAAGCGCTGGGCATTCCTGACCCGTTCAGTATCGCCGCGGCGGCGGCGCTGTTCGCCGCAGGTCTCGGCGCCGCGCTGAAGTACACGGAAAATCGGACCTATCTGCTTTATCTGCTCTCGGACGCGATCTGGACCTGGGAATTCTCCAACCGTCAGCGGCCGGAATGGGATCAGCGGATCGACCGTTTTGCACAATACCTCGTCAACGTTGCGCGCAAGGGCGACGCGGAGGAAATCGTCGTCGTCGGCCACAGTTCGGGATCTTTTTTGGGGTCCGAGATCGTGGCGCGCGCGCTGAAGCTCGACCCAAGCCTCGGTCGGCATGGCCCGCGCGTGGTCTTGCTCACCATCGGCGGCAATTTCCCGATCGTCGGATTTCATGCCGCGTCACAGGATTTCCGCGATCACCTTCGCCTGCTGGCGGTTGAGCCTTCGATCGACTGGATCGACTGCCAGTCGCGCAAGGATGTGATGAACTTCTTTCCGTTCGATCCGATCGCCGGCCACGGCATCGACGTCGGCGCCGCCAGACGCAACCCCACGATCGTGCCGGTCCCGTTCCGTGAAATCATCAAGCCCCAACACTACAAGCTGTTCCGCTGGAAGTTCTTTCGGGTCCATTTCCAGTTCGTCATGGCCAACGAGCTGCCGCATGCCTACGATTTTTTCATGATCGTCTGCGGGCCGATCCCGCTAAGCGAACGCATGGCTCGGCCCAAGGCGGCGCTGGCGTTCGCGACCGGCGACGCCGCGGCACGCGAACATGCCTGGAAAGTGCTCGAAACCGCGGTTCCCGGCCGTGTGGATGCCGCCGATTTAGGCGAGATGGAACCATCGGCACGCCGCCGGGGTTGAAGGCGGCCTTGCGGCGACCTCGATGGGTCGCAGGCCGGCTTGCTGCGGGTTGGCTTTGACCGCAGCTTTGGTGTAAAGCTTCAAGGCTATGGGCTGTTGAAAGGGGCCTGCCGCGAATTATCTCGCAGCAGTAAGCGCTTCAAATGGCTCACAAAAATATCTGAGAAGGATAAATCCACCGAAGGTGATGTAGATCACATTGAACGATCCGGAGTGCATCTACGACTCCAAATCAGGCTTCGGCCTGCTCAGGTGGCATCCGGCGTCTGGGTTTTCGTTGCGCTGGTGCTGCGCAATCCATCTCACGTCGGGCAGTTCGTCCCGACCTGCAAAATTGGAATATCGCCGTGACCGTATTTAGCAAAACCCCGCTTCTCGACACAATTCACACTCCCGACGATCTGCGCCGGCTCAAGCTGGAACAGGTCCGGCAAGTCGCCGATGAACTGCGTCAGGAAACCATCGATGCCGTCTCGGTAACGGGCGGACATTTCGGCGCCGGCCTCGGCGTCGTCGAATTGACGACGGCCTTGCATTATATTTTCGACACCCCGCGCGATCGTCTGGTCTGGGACGTTGGCCACCAGGCCTATCCGCACAAGATCCTGACCGGCCGCCGCGACCGCATCCGCACGCTGCGCACCGGCGGCGGACTGTCCGGTTTCACCAAGCGCACCGAGAGCGATTACGACCCGTTCGGCGCCGCCCACTCCTCGACCTCGATCTCGGCTGCGCTGGGCATGGCGGTGGCGCGCGACCTCTCCGGCGGCAAGAACAATGTCATCGCCGTGATCGGCGACGGCGCGATGTCGGCGGGCATGGCCTACGAGGCCATGAACAATGCCGGCGCGATGAATTCCCGGCTGATCGTCATTCTCAACGACAACGACATGTCGATTGCGCCCCCTGTCGGTGCGATGTCGGCCTATTTGTCGCGGCTGTATTCAGGAAAGACCTATCGTTCGCTGCGTGAAGCCGCCAAGCAGCTCGGCAAGCATCTCCCAAAGGTGCTTGCGGATCGTGCCAATCGCGCCGAGGAATATTCGCGCGGCTTCATGGTCGGCGGCGGCACGCTGTTCGAAGAACTTGGTTTCTACTATGTCGGCCCGATCGACGGCCATAACCTCGACCACCTGCTGCCCGTGCTCAAGAACGTCCGCGACATGGAGGCCGGCCCGATCCTGGTCCATGTCGTCACCCAAAAGGGCAAAGGCTATCCGCCGGCGGAAGCCTCCGCCGACAAGTATCACGCCGTCGTCAAATTCGACGTGGCGACCGGCGCGCAGGCAAAAGCAAAACCGAACGCTCCCGCCTATCAGAACGTGTTCGGTCAGAGCCTCGTCAAGGAAGCCCAGAAAGACGACAAGATCGTCGGCATTACCGCGGCAATGCCGTCGGGCACCGGCATCGATATTTTCGCCAAGGCGTTTCCCGAGCGCACCTTCGATGTCGGCATCGCCGAGCAGCACGCCGTAACGTTTGCGGCGGGTCTCGCGACCGAAGGCTACAAGCCGTTCTGCGCGATCTATTCGACCTTCCTGCAGCGCGGCTATGACCAGGTCGTCCACGACGTGGCGATCCAGGGCCTGCCGGTGCGCTTCGCGATCGATCGCGCCGGCCTTGTCGGCGCCGACGGCGCCACCCACGCCGGCTCGTTCGATAACGCCTATCTCGGCTGCCTGCCCGGATTCGTCATCATGGCGGCATCCGACGAGGCGGAGCTCGCGCACATGGTCGCGACCCAGGTCGCGATCAACGATCGTCCGAGCGCACTGCGCTATCCGCGCGGCGAAGGCCGCGGCGTCGAGATGCCGGAAGTCGGCATTCCCCTCGAGATCGGCAAAGGGCGCATCATTCGCGAAGGCACCAAGATCGCATTGCTGTCGTTCGGAACCCGTCTTGCCGAATGCGAGAAGGCGGCGGACGAACTGGCTGCCCACGGGCTGTCCACCACCATCGCCGACGCGCGCTTCATGAAGCCGCTCGACGTCGAGCTGGTCCTGAAACTCGCGCGCGAGCACGAGATCCTGCTCACGATCGAGGAAGGCGCGATCGGCGGCTTCGGCTCCCATGTCATGCAGACGCTGGCGGAGCACGGCATGCTCGACGGCGGTGTGCGGATGCGCTCGATGGTGCTGCCTGACGTGTTCCTCGACCATGACTCGCCGAGCGCGATGTACGCCCGCGCCGGCCTCGACGCCAAGGGCATCGTTGCCAAGGTGTTCGAGGCGCTGGGCAAGGATTTCAAGGCCGAAACGGTCAAGCTGGCCTGACGATCCGCCTTATGTCATTCCCCGACGCGCCGATTGGCGCGTCTGAGGGCGCGAGTGAGCGAGCCCGGAATCCATAACCACCATCGGAAGCATGGATTCCGGGCCCGCGCGTCCAAGTCAGCTGTTTCCGACCTGGATAATGATATTGCCGAACTCGGGTAAACCCGAGTTCGGTGGCGCATCCCGGAATGACAAAAATTTATCTCGCCGGCCCCGACGTTTTCCTGCCCGATGCCGTTGATGTCGGACGGCGCAAGGTGGCGCTGTGCGCGCGGCACGGGCTGATCGGATTGTATCCGCTGGAAAATGCGGTCGACCGCGCGGCTAACGACGCCTCCTTGCAGATATTTCGTGGTAACGAAGCCATGATGATCGAGGCCGATGCCATTATCGCCAATCTCACGCCGTTTCGCGGACCGGGCGCGGATGCCGGGACTGTCTACGAACTCGGCTATATGGCAGGACGCGGCAAGCTTTGCGTGGGCTATTCCAACGATCCCTCGTCATATGCCGATCGCGTGCGTGAATTCACCAGGGTGAATTCACGCGATGGACGCCTGGTCGATGGGTCGGGATTGACCGTCGAGGATTTCGGGTTGACCGACAATTTGATGATGATCCATGCGCTCGACCTGCACGGCTGCGCGCTGGTGACGCCCCGGCAAGCGCCCGCGGACATCTGGCACGATTTGGTTGCGTTTGAGAGTTGCGTGCGCATGGCAGCCGAGCGAATAGCCTCCGCGCCTGCGCGTGCTTCAAGTTGAACCTGGCAAAGAGCGAGCGGAGCATGTCCCCTCCCCGCAAGCGCGCGGACACATTGCTGGTCGAGCGCGGCCTGTTCGAAAGCCGGGCCCGGGCGCAGGCGGCGATCGAAGCGGGGCTCGTTACGGCCAATGACAAGCAGGTCATGAAGCCGTCCGAGAGCATCGCCGCTGATGCCGTGTTGCAGGCGCAACCCGCGCATCCCTTTGTCTCGCGCGGTGGCGTCAAACTGGCGGGCGCGCTGCAGCAATATCCGATTGACATCGAGGGCCATGTCTGTCTCGACGTCGGCGCATCGACCGGCGGTTTCACCGAGGTGTTGCTCGCCAACGGCGCCAGCCTGGTGTTTTCCATCGATGTCGGGCGCGAGCAGCTGCATCCATCGCTGCGCGGCCATCCCAACGTCGTCTCCATGGAGGAGACCGATATCCGCAGCCTTGAAGGCAAACGCCTGCCCGCGCGGCCGGACATCGTCGTGATCGACGTCAGTTTCATTTCGCTGAAAGCCGTGCTGCCGGTGGCGCTGTCGCTGGCGGCCGCGCCGATGCATCTGTTGGCATTGATAAAACCGCAGTTCGAGGCGCCGCGAAAGCATTCCAAGCGCGGCATCGTCCGCGATGGAACAGTGCACCAGGAGATCTGCGACGATATCGCAGCCTTCGCGGCGTCGCTGGGATGCAGCGATATCCAGGTATTCCCGTCATCGATCAAGGGTGGCGACGGCAATACCGAATTCTTCATCGGCGCGCGCCGTGGCTGAACGACTCGTCATCGATCACGTCGCTCATCACGGCGACGGCGTCGCCTTTGCGGACGGAGAGGCCGTATACGTGCCGTACACGCTCGGCGGCGAGACGGTCGAGGTTGCTGCCGTATCCGGTCATCCCGACCGCCGCCGCCTGCTCGCGGTCGAGCGCGCAAGCCCGGAGCGGGTCACGCCGTTTTGTCCGCATTTTGGCGTCTGCGGCGGCTGCGCGATTCAGCATTGGGAGCCCGAGCGTTATCGCGCATGGAAGCGCGATATTGTCATCGAGACGCTGGCACAGGCGAAGCTCGCCTGCGAAGTGGACCCGCTGATCGATGGCCATGGCCTCGGGCGTCGGCGGATTACCCTGCACGCCCGGATGGGCACCCACGACGTGCTCAAGGTCGGTTTTGCGGCGGCAGGTTCGCACGACATCATCCCTATCGATCGCTGTCCCATTCTGGCTCCTGGCCTGAACGGCGCGCTTGAGGCTGGGTGGGCTATCGCCGAGCCGTTGATATCGATCGGAAAGCCGCTCGACATCCAGATCACCGCAACGGAGAACGGTCTCGACGTCGACGTGCGCGGCTCGGGACCGTTGCCAGCGGCCAAGATCGCAACGCTGTCGCGCATTGCCGAGCAACACCGTCTGGCGCGGCTGACGCGCCACGGCGAACTGGTGCTGATGCGCAACCCGCCGACGATTGCAATCGGCGCAGCGCAGACAACCTTGCCGCCGGGTTCGTTCCTGCAGGCCACCGCCGCCGGCGAAGAAGCGCTGGCGGCGCTGGTATCGGGACATTGCACGCGCGCCAGGCACATCGCCGATTTGTTCTGTGGGGTCGGACCGTTCGCGCTGCGGCTTGCGGCAAAATCGCGGGTTTCGGCATTCGACAGCGATACGGGCGCGGTAGCGGCGCTGCAGAAGGCGGCGACAACGACGCCCGGACTGAAACCGATCAAGGCCGAGGCACGCGATCTGTTCCGGCGTCCGCTGATGCCGCAGGAGCTGCGCGACTA
>Ga0066687_10000534_pt1 | contig 10207 bp, 18 predicted proteins | sample GraSoiAngelo_136_FD_65630 | JGI IMG/M metagenome (GOLD analysis project Ga0066687, IMG submission 65630) | Grasslands soil microbial communities from the Angelo Coastal Reserve, California, USA - 14_0929_09_20cm | ecosystem: Environmental > Terrestrial > Soil > Grasslands | place: USA... | reverse complement strand
GTAGGTGTCGCCGATCTCCAGCCCGAGGCGTGCGCAGTCCAGCAGTGCGGCAAGCACACTGCCGGGGTTGCTGGTCAGCACAGCCTGCAGGGCGTTGTTGCGCCGGAACGCCCCTTGGGTGAGGCGTAGCCACTGGTCGACGCGGGTTGTCATGTGCGAGGGGAGGACGGCGGCGAAGTCGCCCCGGTACTGGCCGATGACGGCAAGGGCTTTCTTGTCTTCCAACGCTTTGGCAAGGCTCTGTGCGGTCACGCCGCCTCCTCGATCTTCTCGCCGCTGGTGCGCTTGACGGGTGACGGCCGCAGGGACGGTGCCGCGCCGCGCGGGCCGGGTACGCGCACAGCCACGCTTTCGCCGTCACACACAGCCCTGCGCGCCGTTCCCATGTAGTCCAGTAGTTCCGATGCCGCGCGGAGTTTCATCAGGGCTGAGGCCTTCTCAGAGGCCAGTGCGGACCGGTAGCGGTCGCGCAGCTCGGCCGGGATCTCGATCTCGACGTCGTCGACATCCGGGTGCAGCACGCGCACGGTCCGGTAGGTGGCGTCACTGCCGTCCAGCGGCGGCGGAACCCCGTCTTGCAGCGACCGCCAGAACCTCTCGGCCGCGTTGCGCATGATCCGCGCCTCGGACTCAGTCCATCCGATGGTGAACACCCGCGCGTCGGACAGTCCGATGAGGACGGCTATGTCTGCGCTTTCCCAGCCGAGACAGTCGAGGTACCACAGCACTTGCGCCCGGTAGTACACCGGCACCTCATCGGTCCCGGGGCGCCCCCATCCGTCACCGGAGCGGTCAGTCTTGATCTCCAGGACCCGTTTGCCGGTGAGCAGGCGGTCAGGGTTGGCGATTTGCCACGGACGGTCATGGTTGCGCCACGTGCCGGTGCGGGAGACACGGACACCGGGATGGGTGTCGCGGTACCAACGGGCAATGGTGTCCTCGTGGCGGTTCCCCCAGAGCATTTCCTTGGTGGCCGGTGCGCCCGCCGCAAGGCCGTTCTTTTGATGCCACAACGAAAACTTGCTTTGCCATGGTGATAGCCCGAGGATGGCGGCGATGTCGCTCCCGCCAATGCCGGTGGCGCGCATACGGTGCCACTGGTCGGTATTGGCCGCGTGCGTGCCGATCAGGTCTGCGCACTTGCTCATCCGGGGTCGGCTCATGCTGGCACCGCCATGGCCGCCCATCCGGCGAGCGACACGCCGGAATCGTCGATGACACAGCAGTTGTCGCGGAAGTCCCACCGCGTGCCGGGCATGCCGCACGTGTCGGTGTAGTCGTGTTCCATCACGAGGTTTCCGGCGGCACGGGCGATGCCGACGTGAATGCCGCACGCGGCAAGCACGGCAAGGTGGCCGTCACTGGCGCCGAAGGACACCACGAGGTGCGCGACGGGGAGCGCGCCACAGGTGGGGCTGTTGCGATCGAGTGCGAACCCACACGCCCGCTTGCACTGATCCGGGCACGGATCCCCGACACGGGCCCGGTATCGGCTCACTGCTCACCGTCCTTTCCGGACGGCTCAGCGGCGTCCTCGTTCACCTGCGCGAACAGGTTCGTGATCTCGTCCTCGATCTCCAGCGGTAGCACCGTGGTGCCGCTGCGCCGTTCGAGCGCCCGGCGGATCAGCTGCTCAGCCGTCTTCACGTCCTGCGGTGCAACGACCTCCGCCCGGCGGATGCGCGCCTGGGGGATGCTGTCACCGCTGTCCTGATCGGTGGTCACCTTGCTGCAGTCCACAAGGCACAGCAGCACGTGGAACCGGTGCGGCTCCTCGATCAGCGCGCGGGTGATGACACCGACGCCGTTCGCGTCACCCTTCGGGAGCGGTCCGAGCTTGACACTCATTTCGTGGTTTCCTTTGTGCTGGTGGCGGATCCGGAGGGCGGCCGGGAGAACGTTGTGGTCCCGTCGCGGGTCAACTTGCCGGTGATCGGCCTCAGTTCGTCGTCCTCGTAGTTGGCTCCGAGGTCGTCGCCGACCGCTGACACGAACTTGACGGTCGGTCCGCAAAACGGTGTCGCCGGGGCCACGACCCAGTCACCTACGGCGAGCGGTTCCTCTCCGTCCCACCTGTAGGTCTCTGTGCCCCAACTGCAGGTGTAGTCGCCGAGCTGAACCCTCATCGCGCGCCCGCTTTCCGTTGCCGTGCACGGTGTTTGCGCATACGCGGCAAGGCGTCGTTGAGTGCGCGGAGTTCCTCAAGCCACGCGGCGTCACGTTCGTGTTCGTCGTCCTCGCCGCCGGTGTCGTCGGACCGGTCGGCAAGCACAACAATGGCCACGCCGACAACGGAAAGGGCGAACAGTGCGAGCACCGCGACGGCGGCGGCGGTCATGACTCGCTCCGGTTGAACAGTGCGACCAACGCGGCCTTGGCCAGGTTTTGACACTGCTGCCAGGTGAGCGCCACGCGGCGCTGAAGACCGGGAGTGTCTTCACCTACGGGTTCCGCGTAGAGCAGTGCACGCGCCACGGTGTCGCGCACCTCATCAGACTGGGCCCGTTGGCGCATCTCGTCTTCCACGCCTTCGCGGATGGTCTCGTGCAGCTCGTTGACGTCCTCGGACAACCACACGAGGGTGACGCCGTCGGCCATCCGGTCACGCAGATCGATGAGGTTTTCGAACTGCCGCATCGTGTAGGTGCCTTCCGGCGAACCCACGCGCGGCTGCTCCGTGGTCCACCGCAAGGTGATAGCGCCGTCGGCCCACATCACCCCATAGGCCAGCACCCCGTGCTGTTCCCCGTTCGGGGTGTCCTCCGGCCGCCGGTAGAGAGTGAACGCAGAGGGACAGTCCTCGTCGAGGGATCCCCACAAGGCAGCCATGACACGGCGTTCCCGTTCGACGCGGACAGCAAGCTTGAGCCGCTCGATCTCCACGTGCGGGTCGCTGTGCGGCTTGTACTCCGTCGCGGTCACGCGGCACCATCCCTAGTGGACTTCCGGTTGAGGTCGTCGAGGTGTGCCGCTGTGAGGTTCGCGGCGGCGTGGCTTTCCAGCAGCAGGGAGACCTCCCGTAGCCCGTGCCACTCAACGGAGTCGTGGTGGTGCTGGTTCGACGCTTCCCGGTAGATGACCGCCAGTGCCCGCCGGGCGTCTGCCATACGCCGCAACCAGGTGCCGCGCGGGGTGTCGTCACAGGCGTCACTGATGCGCTTGAGTTCCCCGATCGCGGAGTCGTGACGCTTCTGCAGCGGGTCGAGCCGTACCGTTTTCGTTGCCATCAATAGCCTTCCGGGTGGGATGGAGGTAGTAGCGGCCTCCGCTGGCAGTCCATAACGGAGGGTGTCTTGTCGGTTGTCGTGGTCATGCTGCCGAGTCCTCCTCGGCGTGCCGGTGTTCCAACATCGTTGCTGCGCAACGCAAGTAGGTGGCTAGCTTGTTGACCAGGTGTGGGGGTGCCGATCGGGTCCCGCGCTCAAGCTCACTCAGGTAGGACCGGGAGATCCCGACGGCCGCTGACAGTTCGCGCTGACGTAGTCCTTTGGCCTCGCGTGCCCACCGCAACGCTTCGGGTGAGTGGTTGAGGCACGCCCGAGGTCGTGTCCTCTGTGGCATGAAGTGACATTAGGGCCGTCAGTCTTACTTTGGACAGCGGAAGTAAGAGTTTTGTCCACAGGTTCCCCCGACGGGGGTGCCGATGCGGTCGAGCGGGGGGACCGCTAAGGTGCGGGCACATGAGCGCCGCCCCTGATGAGCCCACCGCGAACTTCGAGCGGACCAAGATGGTGGGCGCACTGATTCGCGGCTCACGTAAGGACTCTGGGCTCTCGCGGGAAGACGTGACAAAGCTGACCGGCGTCAGCGTGCACGCCCTGTACCTCATCGAGAACGGTGAGCGGAAGGACCCCGAGACCGGCGAGATGAGCCCTTACAGGACGAGCACGGCAACGCTGGTCAAACTGGCACGTGCGCTGAACATCACGACGATGCAGCTAGAGGCAGTCAAGCGGCCCGATGCAGCTGTGGCGCTGCTGACGGAGCACTTGAAGGTGGACGGTCTGGACGAGACCACGAAGCGGCAACTCATCGTGGGGCTTCGCAAGCTGAGCGACGCGCTACCGAACTTCGCGCAGTTGATGGAGTGGGTCGGGGCCGCAACCGGATCATGGACCCCGCCGGGGAAGCGCCCTGACGGCGACGCGTGATGTTGCGGGTGGCGCCCGTTCGCGGTAGGACGGCGCAGAACACCCCAAGATCATGAACGGCGGTGGACCATGGCTCTCAAACGGGCGCGCGGCGCTCACGACCAGCCGGTGATCATGCTCGTCACCCTGGCGGCCGTCGGGTGGATGTGCGCTCTCCTGGTCGGCCGGATGGACCGGATGCACCGGGACGTGTGTCGCTCGATCAGGGGAATCGAGGGCCGGTTGCTGACGCAGGTCGACGAGCTGTGCACCGCCGCCCACACGATCGGCATGGCCGCCGAAGCCGCCCGCGCCGCGTCCGCCGCGCGACCGTCGGAGTTGGGCGCCGAAGCCGACGAGGCCGAGCGGATCGCGGATCAAGAGGAACACGGGAAGCGCGCCCCGCAACGGGGGCAGCGGGCGCGTCGTACCGCTAGCTAGCGTCGACGCTGAGACGTCGGGGGCGTTCCCCCTAGGTCCTGGGTACCCTCGTGCGGTACGGGCGCGCTGAGCGTCCTGCGGGTGCACGTTGTGCGCGGTCTGCGCGCAAGCCCCGCGAACGCGCGCTCACGGGCCGCGCACTCAGCACGAAGCCCCGCCCGGTGACTGCGGGCGGGGCTTCGTCTTGTTGTTGATCCTCAGGTGGGCAGGACTCACCGAACGACGGCGCGCCCTTCTACGACGAGAGATGACTTGCCCGTGGTCCGCGCCCACTTCACGCGCCACGGCCCTTCTTCCGTTACCGCACTGGCGGAACCGGTCGCGAGTGCCGTAGCCCTGGACCGCACGGCGAGGTCGTGGAACTTCACGACCGCCCGCACCGCGTCGGCCTGGTCGGGGTAGCCGCTGTGCGCGCCGTCGGCGTTCCACCCGTGCCAGTGCCGGAGCAGCGTCCCGTTAGCGGCCAACGCTTCCCATCCGCCGTCGGTCTCGTCGATCCGGCCGACACACATGAGGTAGTCGTCCACGGTGTGACGTCCGCCGGTCACGGCGGTGATGATCCACACGTGCCCGTCCCCGTCCACTCTGGACACATTGACGTTCTCTCCGTTGAGACGCGCCAACGCCCACTGCCACGTGTCGTCGCCGGTGTGGAACCTGAACGGCTCATCTCTCCTGTTGCCGTTCAAGGCCAGCACAGCGTGCGGGCCACCGGCCAACACGAAGCGCGGGCCGTTGCTGATCAGGTACTGGTTACCGTGCGGTTCGGCACGCCACCCGTTGCCGTTGCTCATTGCGCTGCCTTCCCAGAGTCCTGTTCGTCGTAGCTGCGGACGGCGGGGTCTTTCGTGGACCGCCCGTTGATGAACTCCCAGTAGGCCTCGGTCACCCATGAGTTCTCGAAGATGCTCCACACGTGCGTTACGCCCTGGATCGTCTTGTACCCGTGCTCACCGTTCATGCCTGCACCCCGAACGGGATGAGAGTCATGCTGTGCTTGGTGGCGCACCGCTCACACGTCGGCACCATGCCAAGGACCGGGTGCGCAACGGCACCGTCCGCGTAGTTGTCGCAGTTCGGGTACCACTCACACAGCAGCAGGTACATCCGTTCGTCCTCGGCACGTTCCCGTGCGTGCTTCTGCGCGTCTTCAAGCGTGGGATGGTGGTGCTCCGTGTGGCACAGGTGCTCGGTACAACACAGGTCCCAGCCCCCTTCTGGGTTGCGGTGCCACGACAGGATGCCGGTCTGGTATGGACCCTCGACGACGTCACGGGGCGCACCGTCGTGACGCAGGATCACCAGCGCTTTCGAGCTACCGAACGGGTTGCCGTCCAACGGGATCCACGCGCGCACCTCCACGATGTCGTATCCCAGAACGTGTCTGGGCATTGCCGCGAGGAACTCCGCGCGCTGGTCCAATTCTGCCTGGGGGATCATGACCACAGTCCTTCCGTGTCGTCGCCGTTGCGGCGAACTTCGCGTGTGATGCCGCGTCCCTCGTTGATGCCTTGCACGAGGTCCGCGTAGTGGGGGTACTTCTGTGCGAACTTGTCAAAGCTGGGACTGGTGAACAGGATTCGGCTGAACTTCGTGTATCCCAACGGTTTGCCGCTGAGACGGATGACGCGCTCGGTCTCCTCGACGTCATCGACGTCGATCAAACGCGCGGGTTTCCCTGACCCCGGATCGACGATCGACACTACGGCCCGGTACTCACGCGACACTGACGTTGCGCTGTACCTGATCGCCGGTGTGAAGATCCACCGGATTTCCTTACCGTCCAACACGGTCAGCCGATACCGGGGGCGCGTTTGGCGGTCCCGGTCGCGGGCCGTCGCCCCGGTCGCGAACCGATCAGCGGTCTTGCGGTCGCTGTAGACGTGCCGCTGACCGTTGTAGTCAGTGAGGTAGTCGGTTCCGTTCGTCACCGTGAACCCGTCCGCGTGCGGTTCCGCGTACCACTTTGCCGCCAACGGCACAGGTTCCTCGGTAGCCATGGCCGTCACACTGTCCACGCGCGTCGACTGGAGTTCGGTCAACAGACCTTCGCAGTGATCCGCAACCTTACGGGCCGCCGCGACCTCGGACCGGGCGCTGGCCTCGTGCATCTGGTCGACGTTGCTGCTGACGCAGTCCGCCGCAAACCACTTGAGATCGTTGAGGACCTCGTCGGCGTGCGCCACGGGGAACGCCAAGCGCAACGTGTAGCCACGGCCGCGTGTGATCCGCTGCGCGTTGCGGTACGCCACATAGAACGGCGTCTCGCCGTCGTCACCCTGTGCGGCGCCCGTACCCGAAACGAACCGGTCGAGCGCGCCCGGCAGGTCCACGATCATCGTCGCGCTGTCCTTATCTCCCTTGGGTTTCGTCACTTCCCCTCCTTCAAGTACACGTCGGCCGTGACTTCACCGTTCCCGAAGACGCCGCTAACGCCGTTCACAACGTAGGTCTTGACGTCCTCCCGAATCGCGGCGGAGCCCTCTACCCCGAAAGCGGCCGTCCATTCGGAAGGGTCCCTCAGCTCAACGATCACCGTGACGGCAATCTTCATGGGCTTCATGCCTGCAGCTCCTCGGTCACGCGCCCGGCGTAGTCGGCGGCGTCCGTCGCTTGTGGACATTTGGGGATGTGCCCCTTGCTGTGTGCATCGCGCGCGCACCCGTGGCACTTGTGCTTTTCGATTGCGGCCAGTGCTCGATCCTGTGCGGCCGTGAGTCGAGTCCGGCTGTCGTTGCCGTAGTCGTACGCGTTGAGTGCGCGGGCGACCAGTTCAGCACTCCACTTGTCCGGGAGGTTGTGCAGCGACTCGGCGTCGTCGGGATAGTCGAGATCCTGAACGAGCAGGCACCAGCCAGATTCGGGCGTTGCCCACACCGCGTACCGGCGTTCGTTGTCCACCGCGAAGTACGCGAACTCCCCGAAGACCGGCTGTGGGTTGTGCTCGAACGTCAGTGCGTCGTCGAATTCGGCGGCTATCCAGCCCTTTCGCATGTCTGCCAATGCTTCCGCGACGTCGACCCCGTCAAGCAGCCGGTCATACAGCTGTTGCGCCCGCTCCTCGTCGCCGCAGAGCGTCGTCAGCGTGTCGGCAAGGAGATCCTTGACGGGGTTGATGTACTTGTCACGCACGTAGAACGGCCGGGCGTTGATCTCTCCGAGCTGCACGCGCGCCGCGTTGAGCGCACGCGCCGCTTCGATGTCAATGATTGTGTCCATTGTGGATCTCCCTACTTCTCCTGATCAACGTCGACGGTGTAGTTCGTCAGCCCGTGGTGTTGTGCAAGCAATGCCCCGGCCGCCGCGTAGGTGCGCGCGTGGCCGATCACCTTCTCGACGTCGTCCGGGTGAGTGTCCGATGAGGACAGTTCAATCCAGTACAGGCGTGACTTTCTGCCCTCGACGACACCGACGCGTGCCTGAAAGCCGGGCCCCACAACGACGGCGCTGCCAGGTTCGACTACGTCCACGTGGATGTTGGCGTGATCGGCCGCGTTCGGGTCACCGGTGACCCGCTTACGTGCTTCGGCCTTGAGTCGCTCCCGCTCTTGCCGCACCTTCGCGTTCTCGTGGTTGATGACCTCCCACAGGCTCATTCCGGCGTGGTCGGGATCGTCTGAGATGGGCCGGGCGGCAAGGTCCGCAGCAAGGTCTGACGTTGGTGTGGGAACAGACGCCGCTTCGGGCACGTCGGCGTCCTTCACCTGGGACCGGAAGTACTCATAGATCTCAGGCCAGTCTGCAGACTCGATCGTTCGATGTTTGAGTTCCGAGTTTTCGGCAAGCCAACGCTTTGCAGATTCGCGGTAGATCTCGAAGCTGCTGACGTCGAACGTTTCACCGGCGCTACCCCAGGGGTCGCGCTTGTCCTTGGGGCGCTGCAGGTTCCGGAACACGTCAGCGGTTGCCCGGCGGTTGATCGGGCGCACCGGCGGTGCGCTGTCCCCAATGGGTTCGGCACCAACCACGGTCACCGGCGCCACCCGACAGCTGACGATCATCGCCACGTCGTCAGGCTTGCGTTCGACCGCGTACCCGGCTTCGGTGAGCGCCGTTTCGATGCGTGCTGCGTCGCCGACAGCGTCGTATCGGTCGTCGTCGTAGGAAACGCGAACGCGAACGCGGTCGTCCCATTGCGCGCACCGCACGCCGTCACGCGTCGGGCGGTTCTCAGTCCGCATACCCACCTTGGCTCTGATGACGCGACTGACGTTGGATGCCGACACCCTTCCCGGCTTCGTGGAGGTAAGGGTGTCGGGCTGTTCGGCGTCGGACATGCCGCCGGTGGGCGTACGGCCATGTGCACGGGCGTGGGCGTCGGCCGGTGGGGGCGTGGCCTTACGTCGTCGGCCGCCACCCTTGCCGCGCCCGGCACCCTTCCACGCGCGCAGCTCCTCGATCTGGCTCTCGTCCCACACTGGGCCACCGTTGACCGGTTCCGGTAGTGGTGCCGGGTAGGCGTTCGGGTGCCCCGGCGGGTAGCGCTTCTGCCGGGTCTTGATCGCCGCTGCTGTCAGGGGCGGGTCGTACAGCGCGCCAACGGCGGCACGGTCTAGCGCTGCCACTGTGGATCACACCCCCTGCGGAATGTTGACGCCGTAGTGCGGCGCCAAGGCGATACACGTCGCCCGCATTACGGCGTGCGTGATGCGGCTGGGCCCACAGTGCGGGCAGTCCATCCACACGGGGGTTCCCTTCGTGCAGGCGGCTGTGGCGTCGTGCTCGATCCACGCGATGAGGTCGTTTACGTCGATGTCTGCACCTTCGGCGATGTCTGTCAGTTCGGCGTGCAGTTCGGCCATTCTGCTCATGGTCTTCTCCTCGGCCCTCGGAACGTTGACCACTGATCGGGGTCAACGTTACACGGATGTCTGATCGCCCGCGCACAGCAGGGCGTTACACGCCGAAGGACCCCCGTCCGGGTTGTGCCCAGACGGGGGTCCTTCGGGGAAGGTGCGGCTACGAGGCGGGCTTGAGTGCAGCGATCGCATCGAGCTGGGCCGGGCTCGGTACCGGCCACGTCGCGACCATCGCCTGAATCTTCGCCAACGTGGCGGCGTCGAGTCCCAGCACGTCCGCATCCGATCCGGGTCCGACAGACCGGCCGTCGAGCCACGCGTCTACTTCGTCACGTCGGTACCGGGCGTACCGGCCGACGCGGTAGCGGGGCGGTCCGGTGCCCGTGGTGTTCCACCGGTAGACCGTCTTGGTGGACACGCCGCAGTACGCGGCAACTTCATCCACGCTCAGCATGTCTTGTGCCACCAACAACAACTCCCGCCCCCGGTAGGTGGTTCGATCTGTGCGCCGTCGGGAGGGTGCTCAGTACGGGCAGGCAGGGCAACCACGGGCAACGTCGGGCAACGCCCGGAATGTCACAGGATTCGCCGCGCGCGACGCCTAGCGGTGATCACGTTCACGCCTCAACGATGTGGCACGATGTGGCACGCAGGACCACTCATGTGGGCGACGCGGTCAGCGTGCCCTGGCCGCACGACAGGGGCCCCCGGCGGTAGCAACGCCGGGGGCCCCCTGTTCGTCCCGCAGAGAGCGGCCTTAGGCCGCTGCGTCGGCCTTCCGGTCACAACCGGAGCACGCCCACCCGGCGGCGGTCTCGACCATCGCCGCGCCGCACC
>Ga0066687_10000533_pt1 | contig 10246 bp, 10 predicted proteins | sample GraSoiAngelo_136_FD_65630 | JGI IMG/M metagenome (GOLD analysis project Ga0066687, IMG submission 65630) | Grasslands soil microbial communities from the Angelo Coastal Reserve, California, USA - 14_0929_09_20cm | ecosystem: Environmental > Terrestrial > Soil > Grasslands | place: USA... | reverse complement strand
GATCCTGCAGGAGTCCATGCGGCTGTACCCGCCGGCGTGGATCATCACGCGGTCCGTGATCGGGCCCGACGAGATCGCCGGCTACCAGATCCCCGCGCGATCGGTCCTCTTCATCAGCCCCTACGTCGTGCACCGCCATCCCGGGCTGTGGGAGGACCCGGAAGGATTCGACCCCGAGCGCTTTGCCGACGAGCCGCCGCGGGGCGCGTATCTTCCCTTCGGCGGCGGCCCGCGCATGTGCATCGGCAATGCGTTCGCGACCCTGGAGGCGGAGCTGGTGCTGGCGACGCTCGCTCAACGGCTGCGGTTCGATCTGGTGCCCGGGGGCGGCGTGGAACTGGAGCCCAGCATCACACTGCGCCCCCGCAACGGACTGAAAATGAGGATACGCTGATACCAATCCGCGACGGGGACACCATCAAAATGGTGTCCCCCTGTCGTTCCCGAGCCTGTACCCGGTCAACGTGCCCGCATCCCCCGCCGCAGCCCCTTCTTGCGCCGCGCGCGCTTGCGCTTCAGCGCCTGCCTTCTCACCTTGCTGCGGTTCTTGATCGATTTTTTCGTCCGGGGCATGGCGGGTTCTGTAGCACAACGCGGCGCGCGAAAGCAGCAGGAGCGCCTCCGCTGCCCTTGCAAGCAGGCGATCGCTGCTGGTACATGCGTTCAGTGCGCCTTTGCGTCCTCGCCAGCGGCAGCGGAGGCAACTGCGTGTGGGTGGACGCCGGCGCGACGCGGATCCTGATCGACGCCGGGCTTCCGCTGCGGGAGACGGCACGGCGGTGCAAGGGGGCGGGCCTCGACGTCCGTGACCTCACGGATGTGTTCCTCACGCACGAGCACGCGGACCACTCCCACGCCGCGGGAATCCTCGCCCGCCGCCTCGGGGTGCGCGTGCACGCTACCCGGGGCACGATGCGGTCGCTGCGCGATCCGCCGGCGGAGGAGCTGCGCCTGGCGGTACGCGCCGGCGTGCCGGTGCGGCTCGACGGGCTGACCGTCACTCCCATCGCGCTACCGCACGACGCCTGGGAGCCCGTCGCGTACGTCGTCGAGGACGGCGCGACCCGCGCGGCGGTGATCACCGATCTCGGCTCGGTGAACCGCGGGATCGTGCGCGCGCTCCAGCAACTCGACGCGCTGGTGCTGGAGATGAACCACGACCTGCGCATGCTGGCCGAAGGCCCCTACCCGTGGTCGCTGAAGCAGCGCATCCGCAGCGACCGCGGACACCTCTCGAACGAGCAGGGCGCGCGTTTACTCCAAGAGATCCTGCACGGCGGGCTCCGGCACCTGGTGCTCGCGCACCTCTCCGAGCACAACAACACCGAATCGCACGCCCGCCGCGCCGCCGAGCGCGTGCTGGAAAAACACGGCGCCTGCACCCGCCTCTGCATCGGCTCCCAATCCCGCGCCCTCGACCCGGTCCTCCTCGAACCCTCCCGCGCCCTCCCCCTGCGCCGGGCCCGCCAACTGGCCTTGTTCGCTGTATAGAGAGCGCGAGATGATCCCCCGCTACAGCCGTCCCGAGATGGTCGCGCTCTGGACCCCCGAGCGCCGCTACCAGACCTGGCTGCAGGTGGAGATCGCCGCGGGAAGGGCGATGGCGCAGGCCGGCCTGGTGCCGGGCGACGCGATCGAGGAGTGCGCGAAGAAGGGCGGCAGCTTCACGGCGGCGGACGCGGCGCGGATCGACGAGATCGAAAGGACGACCCGGCACGACGTGATCGCCTTCCTCACCTTCCTGGAGGAGCGCATCGGACCGGCCGCGCGCCACCTGCATTTCGGGATGACCTCCTCTGACGTGCTCGATACCTCGCTCGCCATCCTGCTGCGGGACGCCGCCGGCATCCTCGTCGCCGGCATCGACAAGGCGCGGGAAGCGGTGGTGAAGCGCGCCCTCGAGCACAAGCGCACCCCGTGCATCGGGCGCTCGCACGGAATCCATGCCGAGCCGACCACGTTCGGGTGGAAGCTGATCGTCTGGGCCGACGAGCTGGCGCGCGCCAGGGCGCGGCTGGAACGCGCGCGCGAGGGGATCGCGGTCGGCAAGCTCTCGGGCGCGGTGGGCACCTTCGCGCACCTGTCGCCCGCGATCGAGGAAAAGGCCATGGCCGCGCTCGGCCTCAAAGCCGCTCCCGCCTCGACGCAGATCATCCAGCGCGATCGGCATGCGGAGTACTTCGCCGCGCTCGCGCTGGCGGGCGCCTCGATCGAGAAGTTCGCCGTGGAGATCCGACATCTGCAGAGGACGGAAGTCCGGGAGGCGGAGGAGGCGTTCGGCAGGGGCCAGAAGGGCTCCTCGGCGATGCCGCACAAGCGCAATCCGGTCCTCTCGGAGAACCTGAGCGGGCTCGCGCGGCTGCTGCGCGGCTACGCCCTCTCCGCCCTCGAGGACGTCCCGCTCTGGCACGAGCGCGACATCAGCCACTCGAGCGTCGAGCGCGTGATCGGTCCCGACGCCACGGTCACGCTGGATTTCATGCTGCATCGCTTCGCCGGCCTGATGGAGGGGCTGCGCGTCTTCCCCGAGCGCATGCGCGAGAACCTCGAGCTCACCCGCGGCCTCATCTTCTCGCAGCCGGTGCTGCTCGCCCTGATCGGCAAAGGCATGGAGCGGCAGGCCGCGTACGCGGTCGTGCAACGGAACGCGATGAAGGTCTGGGACGAGGATCGGGACTTCCGCTCGCTGCTCGCCGAGGACCCGGAGGTGAAGAAGCTCCTGAAACCAGCCGAGCTGGCTGCCTGCTTCGACCTCGAGCGGGCGCTGCGCCACGTCGACGGTGTGTTCGAGCGCGTGCTGGGGAAGTGATAGCCTCGCGGCCATGCTTCGCATCTGCGTCTTCGCGGGATCGAACGACGGCGACCGCGACTCCTACCTGATCTCCGCGCACGAGCTCGGCGCGGAGATCGCGCGGCGGGGACATGGCCTGGTCTATGGCGGCGCCTCGTGCGGGCTGATGGGCGCGTGCGCCGACGCGGCGCTGGCGGGCGGCGCGGAGGTGGTGGGCGTGCTGCCGCGGGCCCTGACCACCCGGGAGATCGCGCATACCGGGTTGACCGAGCTGCGCATCGTCGGGTCGCTGCACGAGCGCAAGGCGGTGATGTCCGCCCTCTCGGACGCGGTGGTGGCGCTCCCGGGTGGGTGCGGCACGATGGACGAGCTCTTCGAGGCGATCACCTGGGGACAGCTCGGGCTGCACGAGAAGCCGATCGGGCTGCTCGACGTCGACGGCTACTTCGGCCCGCTGTTCGCATTCCTCGAGCACATGAGCGCTGAGGGATTCGTCCGCCCCGCTCTGCGGCTCGTCCACGCCCGGACCGCGCGCGAGCTGCTCGATCGGCTCTTGCAGGCGCCTCCCGCTACGGTCAGCCCGCCCGGGCCGCATCCGCGGCCCTGATCCCGCTCAGGGGAAGCCGCAGCTCGATCCGGGCGCCCCCCTCCTCCGCATTCTGCGCGCGCGCGGTGCCGCCGTGCACCTCGGCGACGCGCCGCGCGAGGGCAAGGCCGAGACCGAAGCCCGTCGCGAGACCCGGAGCACCCTCTCCCCGGAAGAACGGGTCGAACACGTGCGGCAAGTCCTTTTCCGCGATCCCCGGGCCCCGATCCCGCACCGACAGGATGGCGTCCTCTCCCTCCCGCCGTGCCCGCACCTCCACCGCGCTCCCGTTGCCGTACTTGCGGGCGTTGTCGAGCAGGTTGTCGAGCGCACGCGACAGCAGCGCCTCGTCCGCCTCGATCGACAACCCGGGCTCGACCTCCAGATCCATGGGCAAGGACGGATCGAGCGCCAGCGCGCGCAGCCGTGCCCGATCGATCAGCATCGCCAGATCGGTGCGGACCTTGCGCAGCGGCAGGGCCGCGAGATCCAGCCTGGCCGCGGTGAGCACGTCGGCGACCAGCCGGTCGAGCTCGTCGACCTCCTCGGAGATGGTGGCGAGACGCCTGCGCACGCCCTCCTCCGGCGAATCGATCAGCTCCAGGGCCACCTTGATGCGCGCCAGCGGCGTGCGCAGCTCGTGCGAGACGTTCGCCAGCAGCTCCTTCTCCGCCCTGCGGGCGGCCTGGATGCGGTCCGCCATCTCGTCGAAGCTGCGCGCCAGCCGGCCGACCTCGTCGTGCAGATCGCCCAGCCCGCTGCGCTGCGACAGGTCGCCGCGCCCATACGCCTCGACCACCGAGGTGAGCTTCTCCAGCGGCCGCGTGATCGATCGCGAGAGCGGGTATACCAGCGCCAGGGACACGGCGATCGCGCCGAGCACCAGCAGCGCGGCGCGGATCACTGCCCGCCGCGCAGCGCCTTCCGGCAGCGGCGGGCGGACCACCAGGATTCCTCCCCCGCGCGTCGGCGCGGCGATGATTCCGCGGGCGACCCAGAGCGGCCCACGCCGGGCGAGCTCCAGGGCGTCGGGATCGGGCGCCGGGATCGGGTTTCCCGCGGCGGCGATCACCTCTCCACCGGGGCCGAGCACCGCGACGTCCATCCCCAGCTCTTCGTTGATGTCGGCGACAGCGCGAGCGAGCGCGGCCGGATCCGATGGCGGCGGAAGCATGCGCCCGAGGTGCGCCATGAACTTGGGGCTGCCGCGATGGAGCGCGAAGAACGGTCTCCCGGTGAGAAAGCCGATGGCCCCGACCACCAGGACCACCGCGAGGAGGACGCCGAGGAACGCGAGGTACAGGCGCAGGTAGAGGCGCCGGGTGTGCACTCAAGACTCCCGAGCGAGCAGATACCCTGCGCCGCGCACCGTCTTCACGTACCGTGGGTGGCGTGGGTCCGGCTCGATCTTCTGCCGCAGCCGGGAGACGTGCACGTCGATGCTCCGGTCGAAGGCATCGTCCGCGTGATCTCCCTTCATCTCGTCGAGCAACTGATCGCGCGTCAGCACGCGCCCGCAGTTGCGGGCCAGCGCGCAGAGCAGCTCGTACTCGTGCGCCGTCAACGTCTGCCGCTGGCCGTCGACGGTCACTTCGCGCGCGGAAAAATCGATCACCAGGCCGCCGGACTGGAAGCGCGGCGCGTCGGCGGGCTCGGCGCGCCGCAGCACCGCGCGGATGCGGGCGAGCAGCTCGCGGGGATTGAACGGCTTTGCCAGATAATCGTCCGCTCCCAATTCCAGCCCGACGATCTTGTCGGCGTCGTCGCCGCGCGCCGTCACCATGATGATCGGCGTGTTCCAGCGCTCGCGGATCTTGCGCGCCAGGGTGAGCCCGTCCATCCCCGGCAGCATCAGATCGAGTAGCAGGATGTCGAAACGGCTCGAGCCCAGGTGCTGGAGCGCCTGGCTCGAGTCGCCGGCAATCGTCGCCTCGACGCCGTGCTGGCTGAGGAACTCGACCAGCAGGGCGGCGAGCTTGCGATCGTCTTCGATGAGGAGCGCCTTGCTCATCACTCTGCGGGGCCGCCAAACCCTCCCTTGTGCTGCATGTGTTTCTGATGCAGTTCCTCGGCCTTCGCTGCCAACTTGCTCAGCTGATCCTTCGTCAGCAGGCTGTTCACCTTCACAATCTCCGGAATGATGCTGCTGTCCGCCAGGGTCTGCATCTGGGTCAGGTGCGCGGCGACGCGATCGTGCAACTGCGTCGCTGTCAGCCCGGGGGTCGTCACCAGCGCGACGAGGTCCTGGTGCTGCTGGCGCCGCGCCTGCGCGTTCTGCTGAAGCGCCGTGACGATCGCGTTCTTCGACGCCTCGATCTGCGCCCGCTGGTCGGGAGTAGCCTGGATCAGGTCCTCCGCCTCCGCGACGCGCTTGTCGATCATCTGCTTCATCATCAAATGCCTGCCCGGACCGTGCGCCCACGCGGCGCCCGCCCCGATCACGAGCGCCAGCGCTCCGAGCGCGATCAAAATCTTCTTTGCCATCGTCGTCTTCCTCCTTGCCGATGGAGTACGAAGGCACCTTTACAGCTCCGTTGCAGCGATGTTTCTCTCTGTTGCAGTCACAGGTATTTCCGCGCCTTCAAGGCCTTCTCGATGCGCGCTCGCGTATCGCCGACGACCAGTCTGGGCGCCTCTCCCGTGAGCGTCTGCACCAGCTCCAGATACTTTCCCGCCAGTTGCGCCCGCATCTCGTCGGGGATCCCGGGCAGCGGCCCTTCGCCTTTGTAGTTGCGCTCGCGGATCAGCCACTGCCGGAAGAACTCCTTGTCCAGCATCTTCTGATCCTCGCCGCGTCTCGTCCGCTCCTCGCTCCCCTGCGCGATCCAGTAGCGGCTGGAGTCCGCGGTGTGGATCTCGTCGATCACCCAGAGTTTCCCCGCGCCGTCGACGCCGAACTCGTACTTGGTATCGACCAGGATCAGCCCGCGCTGCTTTGCCCACGCCTGACCGGCGGCGAACAGATCGAGGCTGATGCGGGCCATCTCGTCCCACTGCTTCCGGGTGATGGCCCCGCGCGATACCAGTTCCCCGGGCGAGACCGGCTCGTCGTGCTTGCCCACCTGCTCCTTCGTGCTCGGAGTCAGGATCGGCTTCTCGAATCGCTGGTCCTTGCGCATGCCTTCGGGCAGATCGATCCCGTACGCCTTCGCCCCTTTCCCCGCCTGGTAGTCCCGCCAGAGGGACCCGGTGAGGTACCCGCGGACGACCATCTCCACCGCCAGCGGCTGCAGCCTGCGGACCACGAGCACGCTCGGGTCCGGCACGTCGAGGATGTGATTGGGGGCGACGTCCTTCGTCTTGTCGAACCAGAACACCGTCAGGCGGTTGAGGATCTCTCCCTTGAAGGGGATGGTGGTGAGGACGCGATCGAATGCGCTCAGGCGGTCGCTCGTGATCATCACGATCCGGTCGCCCTTCGAGTAGTTGTCGCGGACCTTGCCGCGATAGAGCTCGCCCAGGGCGGGAAAGTCCGCCTCGCGAAGCGTGTAGGGGAGCTGCGCCTTCAGGATCTCGTCCATTGCGCGTCCTCCGGGACACGGCAAGATAGCCCAGGTGGAGCTGCGATTCGTCCTCAACCGCCCGCGGAGCTCGCAGAACATCGGCGCGGCGGCGCGTGCGCTGGCGAATACCGGCGCCGGCGCGCTCTGGGTCGTCGAGCCCCTCGGGTTCGACCGGGCGCAGGCAGCAAAGCTCGCCGCGGGAGCGGACGAGATCCTCGAGCGCATGCGGGTGGTCCGGACGCTCGACGAGGCGTTAGGCGACTGCCTCGACGTGGTGATGACGACAGGCCGCACGGTCGCTGGGGCGCTCACTCCGGAGCAGACCGCGGCGCGGCTCCTCTCCCAGCCCGGGACATGCGCGCTGGTGTTCGGCGACGAAGTTCGCGGGCTCACCAATCGGGACCTGCAGCGCGCCGCCGCGGTGGCCACCATCCCGACGGCCCACAAGTCGTCGCTGAACCTCGCCCAGGCGGTCCTCGTTTTCGGGTACGAGATCCACAAGGCGCGAGGCGTTGCAGCGATCCCCGGGGCTCCCGCGGTGCCGCGGGCGGATGAGCGGCTCCTTTCGCTGTTGCGCGACCGGGCGCGCGGGGTGCTGCTCACCGCCGGCTTCTTGAATCCGCAGCAGCCAGACCTGGTGCTGGAGGAGCTGGTGTCGCTGCTGCGACGCGCCCGTCCGTCACGCCGGGAGGTGGAGCTTCTGCTCGCGGCGATGGCGCAACTGGAGCGGATGTCTTGATCCGCGTGCTCAGGCCTCCTGCGGCGCGGGCGCTGCCGGAGCGGCTGGCTCCGCGGGAGCCGCCGTCTTCTTCTTCTGGTGCTCGGCGCACACGCCGTGCGCGACTACCTTCTTGAGGCAGCCTTCCTTGCTGCAGGTCTTGTAGCGCGCCTTGGGCAGCTCCCCGTTCTTCCATTTGTCGTAGTGGAAGAAGCAGTAGCCCTTGGCCTGGTACGCGCGCTTGCAGCCTTCGATCCCGCACTTGAGGCCTTCCTTGCCCTTTGGCGGGGATGCCTTCGTCTTGCGGCGTTCGCTGGTGGTCTCAGCCATTGTTCCGGGTGCTCCTGGGGGTCGAAAAGGGAGCGGCTTTCTAGCGCACTCCGCGCAGGGTTGACAATGGCATGGCCACTGCAACCCCTCCGTAGGGGCCGCTGGGCGCTCGCCCGCCTGGCTGGGAGGCGACAGTGGAGGGGACGGGAACGGTCGGGTTGGTCGTCGTAGGCCTCGGCGGTGTCGGCAGTTCGCTTCTCACTGGCGTGCTCGCCGCGCGTGCCCACCTCGTCCACCCGTTCGGGAGCCTCGCGGAGGGCGGTGGATCCGGAAGGGCGCCTGGCTTTGGCCCCTCGCCGCTCCGCGCGGCGGCGCCGCTGGCCGAGCTGGGCGATCTCGCGCTGGGCGCATTCGAAGTGCGCGAGGACGATCCCTATCGCGCTGCGCTGCGGGCAGGTCTCATCAGCCGTTCGCTGGTCGACGAGCTGCGCCCCGAGCTGCGGAAGATCCATGCCATGATCGGCGGGCGGCAAGCGCCGACACGGCGCCATCTGGCGGACGCGCTGGCGGAGGATCTGCGGGGCTTTCTCGCGCATCACCGCTGCGCCCGCGGCGTGGTGGTCTGCACGATCCCTGGCGTCCGCGCCGCACCGGCGAAGCAGGCGTTCAGCGCGACCGAAGTGCGCGAGGCGCTCGAACAGAACGCCGACTGGATCACGCCCGGCGTCGTCTATGCCGCCGCCGCGGCAGAGGCCGGGTGCGCCTTCGTAGCCGCGGGGCCGGATCGAGCGCTCTGCGCTCCTGGCATCTCCGCGCTGTTCGCGGAGAAGTCGCTGCCAGTCGCGGGCGCCGGCCTGCTGGGGCCCGACGCGCTGCTGCGCGAGACCCTGGCGCAGATCCTGGCGATGGAGGGGATGCAGCTCGCTGGCGCGGCCTCGCTGTCGACGCGCGCCGAGGAGCGCGGGGCCTCCCTCTGGGGTGGACCCGATCGCACCTCCGAGATGGGGCTCGGCGCGGCGTGGGCGGGCGGCGCCTTCGAGCTGTCGCTCGAGCTGCGCGGTCCCGTCGGGCTGCATCTGGCTGCGCGGGCCCTCGACGCGGCATTGCTGGTCGAGCTGGCCGCGCGCGCGCAGAGGAGCGGGGCGCAGGAGTGGATGGATGCGCTCTTCCTTTCGCCGCTCGGGTCCGCATCGCCGCGCGAGGCGCGGACGGTGTCGCTGGCCGGCCGGCGCGCGCGTCTGCTGGCCGAGCTGCCGGCGCTCGCGCGCAGTGCCGGCCGGGAAGCGGCGTAGCGGCCCAGCGGCGCGTTTTCCCTCGCGGAAGAACGGCGGTTCCCAACCGGGTGCGCCGGGTTCCTCGCCGCCGTGATCGCCGTCACAACCACGGCTTTCCGGCTTCGCCCGAACCGCACGCCGCCGTGCGGCTGGTGTGCAGGCATGCTGCTTGCTCCACGTCCGTGTGTCGGCGGCAGGGCGACAAAACCCGCGTTCGCGTGGGGGCGCGAAGACGGGGTCGAGGGGGTCGGCGTCGCGGGGGGCGTGGCGCTGACGTCTGTGGGGCGCGGGCGGCTGGGGGGCGGTCCGCGCCCCACTCTTTTTCCCAAGCGCTTTGCCTGCTTGACTTCCCCGATCCACTCAAGATACGCTACTCGCGATCCACGCTGGAGGCGCCTTGGCGGACCGCGAGCGCGACGCAACAGGGCATCAGCCGAGCGCGGCGCAGCTTCTTCGCGCCGCGCTCGAGAAGATCGTCTTCTTCGAGTGGCGGATCTCCGAGCTGTCGGGCGAGCTGGCGGCCGCTCACGCCCGCTGCGGGACGGCCGAAAAGGCGCGCGCCGAGGCGGAGGACGAAGCGCGCGCCGCGTCGCGGCTGACCAAGGCCGCCCGGATCCAGTGCGCCGAGCTGGAAGCGGAACGGGCGCGGCTCTCGGCGCTGCTGACGCGGCCGGCGCACGGCGGGCCCGAGCCAGGCGCGCTCGACGCCGAGCGGCGGCGGGCGGCAGCGCTCGAAGCCGACCTGGAGCAGTCCCGCGCGGAGTTGGCGCGCTCGCGCGCGGAACGGGAGCGCTGGCTGAGCGAAATGATCGCGCAGGCGAAGACGGGCGACGACGATCCTGCCGCGCTCGCGCAGTTCATCAGCGAGCTGCGCGGCGAAGTGATCGCGCTGCGAGATCGCCAGAAGAAATGTGAAGCTCTGCTCGCCGAGGCCGGCATCGCGCCCCCCGCGTTCGAGGCGCCGCATCATCGCGAATCGCACCCGCCGCGCGGGCCGGAACCGGTCGAACAGGCGCGGCAGATGTGGGCCGAAGGCCGGCTCTCGCCCATCGCGGCAACCACGACGCCTTTCGCCGTGCCGCTCGACCCGAAGGAGTCCGCGGC
>Ga0066687_10000528_pt1 | contig 10276 bp, 9 predicted proteins | sample GraSoiAngelo_136_FD_65630 | JGI IMG/M metagenome (GOLD analysis project Ga0066687, IMG submission 65630) | Grasslands soil microbial communities from the Angelo Coastal Reserve, California, USA - 14_0929_09_20cm | ecosystem: Environmental > Terrestrial > Soil > Grasslands | place: USA... | reverse complement strand
CGAATCGAAGTCGCCGACTCGGCTTTCACGCACGATTGCGCGCAAGGCACCATATTGCGGATGCCAATTGCTCACGGCGAAGGCTGTTATTTCGCCGATCCGGAAACATTACGAGAATTGAATGGGAACGGCCAGGTCATGATGCGCTACTGCGATGTGACCGGCGCGACCACACCCGAATCGAATCCAAACGGTTCCATTGAAAACATTGCCGGCATTTGTAACCAGGATGGAAATGTTTTCGGTCTAATGCCGCATCCGGACCGCGCATCCGATGTGCGTCTCGGCAGTGCGGATGGCGCCAAGATATTCCTTTCTATGGCCGAGACCATTCTGGCTGGACGCGCCCGAGCTGCGGCGTGAGTCTGTTCCTAACGGGAACTGGTACTAGCGTCGACAAACCTTCGTCGCCATTCAGCTTTTGCAGTGATTGCGGGAATTCGCGTTGCGGCAATGACCCAACTTGTAGCGGCGACCGACAGGATGGATGTGGGATTTCCGCAGTCCCGAATATGTTCAAAAAAATAACGCAATTGTCAATATTCTGACACTTTACGAAGGAATAAATTAGTCCTTCCCTCGGCGAAAGCGGTGGCACCTGCATTGCTGGGAAAACGCCTACAACCAACCTCACTATGCTACTGCAAAAGACCCTCCACATGGGCCAGTCCTTGCTAGAATGCGAAAACCGGCTGGCGAATATCCATTCCTACCGGCGCCAGTTTGTGATGGTAACGAGGGCGATCGTTACATCATCGAAAACAGTCGATTTTTCCTTTCGGGGGCCGCTCGGTTTCGCGGGTCACACCGTTCTGCTGCGTCTCGCTAGCGATTCGCCGGATCAGGTCGTTTTCGAATCGGTCGGCGGCAATTTGGATTTGATGGGAATTGTCGATTTCTCGGAAGTGCGGCCGAACTGCACCGAGATCACGCTGGCCGTGCACTACGAAATTAAAAACAGATTTTTCGCGTGGCTGGATCGGCGAATGCATTTCATGGACGCATTCGTCAACCGCGAGCTGCGCACTATTCGAGCGCATTTTGAGGGAATCGCAGCGCCGTATTCCGAGCCGGCAACTATCTTGCCTATGCTCGAGACGGCAACTGCGTAGGGCAGGCGGAAAGGGCGCGGTCGGGACGCCGCGCCCTTTTTCCTGTACGAATGCGGCGCTTCTAACTGCCCTCCTTTGTCACCGTGACCTTAGCGCAGCGAAGTCCAAGGATCTCTAACACTATTTGCGGGTGTGATTTCTTTTGGAGAATAGTTAAAAATTCCTCAACTTCGCTCGGACTGACAGGATGGCAGTTGGTTGCGCGAGACTCCAGCGAGCCTTTTGCGGCTTACCCGATCCGCACTGCGTGGGTTTTATCGAGTCGCAAGATTTGATTCGCCGACAACGTAATTTGCTCGGCTGGATTGCGCAGCTTCGCGCCGTCCAATTGAATGCTGCCTTGTTTGATTAGGCGATTTGCTTCAGCCCGCGACTTGGTAATCGCGCACGCGGTGAAAGCTCTAACGACAATTGTGACAACATCGGCGGATTGCGCCGGCAAAATTGGAAGTTCCGTTTCCGACAATCGCTTTTCGCTGAAGCGTGTCGTCCATTCTTCATTGGCCTTGGACGCGACCTCGCGCGAATAGTACGTCGCGACGATTTCAGCCGCGAGCTTCTTCTTCGCCTCCAGCGGATGCTCGCCCTTCGGAAGCTCGCGCGAGAGCAGCAACAAATAATAACGCGCCATTAATTCATCGGAGATGCTCATCAATTTTCCGAACATCTCGGCCGGCGGATCATTGAGCGCGACATAGTTGCCAAGGCTCTTGCTCATCTTTTGTTTACCGTCGAGCCCCTCCAGGATCGGTGTCAGCAGGACGATTTGCTCTGGTAGTCCGCTCATTCTTTGCAGGTCGCGCCCGAGTAGGATGTTGAATAACTGATCGGTCCCGCCGAGTTCCACGTCCGCTGTTACCATCACCGAATCGTAGGCTTGCATGATCGGGTATTGAATTTCGTGCGCATGAATCGGTTGCTCGTTTTTGATCCGGTCGCGAAAATCTTCCCGTTGCAGCAACTGCTGCAAAGTCACGTTGCCGTTGAGCCGAATGACGTCTTCGAACGATAATTTTCCGAGCCAGGAACCGTTATAAACAATTTCGGTCTTGCTTTGATCGAGAATTTTAAAGGCTTGTTCGCGATAGGTCGCGGCATTGCGGTCCACTTCTTCGCGGGTGATCGTTGGACGCGTCGCTGAACGCCCGCTGGGGTCGCCAATCAACGCGGTGAAATCTCCGATGATTAAAACGGCCTGGTGGCCAAGTTCCTGAAAATCCCGCAGTTTCCGGAGGATGATGGTGTGCCCGAGATGAAGGTCGGCACTGGTGGGATCGACGCCGAGTTTCACCCGCAAAGGGCGGTTGGCGCGGAGTTTTTCCGCCAATTCCGCTTCGCTGATAACTTGCGCGGCGCCACGGGTGAGTCGTGCAAGCTGATCGCGCATATTCATTGCGCACTAAAAACAGCGGGCGTGCGGAAACAACCTACTTGTTTTTGTTCAACAACTCGCGCACTTCGTCGATGGTGAGTGGTCGGTCCTGCGCATGCAGCGCCTTCTGGCTTTTGCCCTGTCCCAGAAATGGCCGGTTACCGGCGAAATCGCGAGTGGCGTATTTTTTTGTGGGGTACGCGTTCGTTGAAACATCTCGCGCCTTTTTCATTTCAAATCCTTTCATCGGCGGCGAAGTGGGCAGTGTTGCTGATTTGGTTGTGTAACTGCGCGTGCCAAAGGTGCTCGTAGGCGCTTGCCGATCGGCGACGAAGGTTTTGGTGAGTTTCTTGTCCGAAACGTAGAAGGTCTTGGTCGAAGCGGACCGGGTGGGCGCTTCCGTTCCACCGGTGAACTTTTTGTTTTGGTCTGAATTGGACAGTTTTGTGTCCGGGCTCAGGAGTCGGTCGACAAGTTTGCGCTCCTGTTCCTGGGCATAGCTCGCAGTCGCGAGAGCGAGGAACGCGAAGGTGAAAAGGCCGGCACGCACCGTTTCAGCCTGCAAAATTGAGGGCGATTTGTAAAGAAAAAGCATGATTTCGGCTTCGAGGTTCCGAGCCGGCCTGGCATGACTGCTTGATCCAGCTTAGGTATTTGCTCGATTTACAGCCGTAGCACCCGGCGCGGCTCAAGGACTGGCAGTTCGATGGGCTGGAAGCTCATGCCACTTCGCCTATCGTGGAGCGATGGAAGACTTGCTTTTCCGCGACGATCAGGCGCTGATGCGCGAAGCTTTGCGTCTGGCGAAGAAGGCCGCGGCAAGCGACGAGGTGCCCATAGGTGCGGTGGTCGCGAAAAACGGCCGCATTGTTGGTCGTGGATACAACCAGATCGAACTGCTGAAGGACCCGACGGCACATGCCGAAATTCTGGCGATAACCCAAGCTGCGGCTGCAGTCGGTGATTGGAGGCTGAATGATTGCGACCTGGTAGTGACAAAAGAGCCGTGTCCAATGTGCGCGGGCGCAGCCGTTCATGCCCGATTGCGCCGAGTGGTTTTTGGTTGCGAAGACCCACGGGGAGGTGCCGCCGGAAGCGTCATTAATCTTCTACAGATGTCGCAACTGAATCATCGGTGTGACATCGCGAGCGGTGTGCTGGCGCAGGAATGCAGTGTATTGCTTCAGGAATTCTTTCGCAGCAAACGCGATACGATCGACAAGTAGGAGCCGGCGTTAATGCGTTGCGCGATGGGGCGTTCCAGATAAATGGAGCCGTTGTGCCAGTCCGGCTCGGACCTCGTCCGGGCCGTCGCTGGCAGCGCCAACAAAGTCCGTCCAAACGTGGGATGCGGCATGAGATTGGCTGTGAAACTTAGAGATGAAAACCCCACCCAAAACTCCTCCGCCGCCTTCTCTTCCTGATTGGCTAAACGATTGTTCGTTTCAGTCGCGCCAGGACTCGCTCGGCCTTACGCCGGGCATCCTCGGTCACCATGTTAAGAAGTCGGCCCCTCCGGAGTCTTCCAATGGTGATTTTGCCTCTGGGACCGGTGTGACGGCGTTAGGTGAGCACGGCCTTGTTTCAATAACGAACCGAAATGTCGGTCCGGTGCTCGAGTCGTCGAACACGAAGACCTCGTTGAAGTCCTCGAACAACGAGGTTTTGTCCGAACTGCGCACGTTGCGGCAGCTATCATCCAAGGTTTTTGATCCTCAGAGTGAGCGCGACTTTCTGCCCGAGCTGATTCTCTTCGGACTAATCGGCGTCCTGTGCGTGGCTTGGCCGATCATCTCGATGCTCACGGTCATGGCCGGCAGGCACTGAACGGCGCCACTAGAATTACTTCGGTAGGCTGCTTTTCGGTTCGCCTTTTGAGTCGAAAAACACGAGCGTTCCGCCTTTTTCGTTGCTGGTGAGCGCCACCGCCTGTTCGCCCTCTTTACCGAGAACCGCGATCAGGCCACGATTCTCGTCGCATCCCATATACGCAGTCTGGTAGCCCGTTTTCCCCTTGATCGAAACAACCCCGTCGCCGTCCACAGTCGTGATTTCGGCCACCGGTCGCCCTTCTGCGTCCGCTACCACGAACGTGCCGCCCTGGTCTTTCCCAAGCATCAACACGTTGGTCTGTCCGGCGGAATTTTGCGCGCTGACGATTCCGCCCAGCTCATGTACTTTCAGTCCTGCGCGGGGTTTGCCGTCGGCGGATGCGACAAAAATTTCGCCCGCACCGTCCTTCGTCTCGCCGATCGAGACCACCACCTCCTGGTCCTTGTTCCAAATCTCAAAACGCGCGCTCCCATTCTCGTCTATTTGAAACAATCCGCGCGCACGGCCGTCGTTATCGTTCAGGTATATGCAGGCATACCCCTCTTCGGCCTTGAGCAGGATCGGCATCTTATCGGCGCTGTGACGTATCGATATCACTTCGGCGTCGAGCAATAAGAACGGCGGACGCGGCTGCTGCGGCAGCTTCTCTTCCTGGCCGAGCACGCGTAAAACATGATTCAGCTCGCGTCGAAGCCGCGCGACCTCATTTCTCAGTTGATTAAGTTCGTCTACCATAAGTGTAATTGGGGCAATTCTCCCAAGCGCCGGCCCCATTCTACTTCGGACAAGTTCGGCTACAAGCTCGCTGATTAGCGGTCTCGAAGGATTCGAACCCACCGCCATGAGCGGAAAATCCTACAGCTCCGCTACCGAACGGTTGTGACGGGCGCCGTGCACTGGGCTTGGCTGCAATTAGCCAACCGTGACCCGAAAGGGGTGTTCCTGAGCCCGCGCCACATGCATACTCGCTTTCCAGCGATTGGGCTGAAGGAATGCTCTGTTTTTATGCTGTGGTCGCACATTCACGCCGCTCAACTGCCGGGGCGATCAGAAGGTTCGCACCGCGGCTGCGTTATCTTCGGCCGCCGTTGACGCGGGTTTCGATTCAAGTTGTTTAATCGAGGACAGTGTAGATTCTAGGTTTTTTGGATCCGGGAATTTAGCTTGATGTTCTTCTGGCATCTCAAGAGCGGGATGTATGGTAGTCCCCTTGTCGAATAGTTCGGCGAATAAGCGAACCGAGTTTTTAATTCGCTGCAGTCGCTCATTGTCGTGCTGACCAAAAATCTCGTCCTCGACGGCGCGCGCCTCCCGATCGAGGATGCCTCTAATCAATTCTTCCTGAGCTTCTGCAAGAACGTCGGCCAGGTCATTTTTGATTTGTGCTGCTCGGACGTGTTCCTTGAGCAAATTTACATGCTGGCCGAGAATTCTGCCTTTCTGAATCTCTTGGTACACGACGGCCGCAGATCGCAATGCTCGTCCGACGAGATCAACAGCGGCCATCGTCTTGAGGTAAAGGAACAGGAGTAACGATCCTGTTTCCCACCGTTCGACCTTGACTTCCCCTTCAATACCTTCTTCGCTAACGAGCTGTAGAAGACTTTTTTGCAGTTTTTCCAAGACATCCACCACCGATGTCAGGTCGTGAAGCTTCGGAATTGTGGCGACTACAGTTTCGGGCCGCAGCGACGGTAGACATTCTCCAGCACATTGTTTAGTCCAACTGCCATTAGGAAAATTGATCCCCGAGGTCTTGGATGCGTTGTACTTGAGGGGGGGAAGGAGTACGCGTCAGCACCTACCGAGTATAGTACCGAGTCACGCAGGACCTCCGCCAAGCCGGTAAACGCAGGCAGGTCTGCCAATGATTCGACGAGCTGTTTGAATTTGCTGATGTTACGTATGGTCTGGCCAGCGACAGTCCAATCGCGCGTTTTCGAGAGGCCCCGTCTTAACTCGGCGGTTTAGCGTGCGCAAGTCCACGAAGTAGCACTGCCATTTTGAGGAATCGCATGCAATCAGCAAATTACTCCGCGATGCAAAATCTGGCACGTGGAAGCGCGGTGGAATACAGGGAATCCGGCACGAATTCTGTGTCGCGCGAAGTATGAAATTCTGTCATTGTCGCCGCCATGAAAACATTCCCGCTACTTGTCGTGGCCGCGGTCGCCCTGCTCACCGTCTGCGCAACGACTGATTTCGCGCCGTACATAGAAGGCGATGGCAAACCTCTGCCTACGGGAAAATAAGAGTTGCCGTGCAACGGAGACATCCGCGGCGTAAAAATGTCCGAGTGCTTTTGAATGTGAACCAAAGTTTCCGCGTAATGAAAAAGCACTGGCGTTCAATAAGCCTAGGCGTCCTTCTCGCCGTCTTGACGGTGACGTCCTATTGGCCTGCATTGTCGGCCGGCTTCATTTGGGACGACGACGCTCACTTGACTACTAACCCGTGCATTGTTGGGCCGCTCGGGCTAAAAGAAATCTGGACGACAAGCGCGGCGCGGATTTGTCCGTTGGTCCTGACTAATTTTTGGGTTCAGTATCGATTGTGGGGTCTGCATCCCTTTCCGTATCATCTTGTTAACATCCTGATGCATGCGGCGACTGCAGTTGTGCTATGGCGCTCCTTAGTTGAGCTGAAAGTACCCGGCGCCTGGCTGGGCGCGGCATTGTGGGCGGTACATCCAGTGCAGGTCGAATCCGTCGCATGGATCACGGAACTGAAGAACACACAATCGGCCTTCTTCTATGTCCTGACAGTCTGGTGTTTTCTCAAATCGAAAGCGGCGGAGAAAACCGGAGAGCGAATCCATTCCAAGACGTATTACGTATTTACGCTTTTGTGCGGTGCCCTGGCGATGGCAAGCAAGTCGTCCACGGTGGTGCTGCCGGCGGTGCTGGCATTATGCGCCTGGTGGGTGGATCGCCGATGGCGCGTTCGTGACATCTTACGAATCGCACCCTTGCTATTGATCTCAGCCGCGGCAGCGGCTTTGTCGCACTGGACACAGAAAATCGAAGGTACAGGTGGTCCAGAATGGCAGCACAGTTGGCCGGAGCGCGTCATTATCGCGGGCAAAGTAGTCTGGTTTTACCTGGGCAAACTGGCCTGGCCGCATCCTTTGATTTTTATTTATCCAAAATGGCAAATCGATGCCTCTACGGTTTGGTCGTATTTGCCGGTTTTGGGAATTGCGATCGTTCTCCTTCTTTCCTGGCGAAATCGCCAAACCTGGGGAAGTGCGGTGTTTTTCGCCTTTGCCTATTTTCTAGTCGCACTGTCCCCCGTACTCGGACTCGTTAATCATTATTTTCTGCGCTATTCATTCGTCGGCGATCACTTTCAGTATCTGGCGAGCATGGGGTTGATTGCGTTGGCGCTTGCAGGGTTGAGCCGGCTGCCTGAGCCGGTAGCGATGCTGCCAGTGGTTTTGCTCTCCATCTTCGCAGTCGCGACGTGGCAGCGGACGAAGATTTATCACGATCAGATAACGCTCTGGGAGGATACCCTCGCAAAAAATCCGGGAGCTTGGATGGCGCAAGCCAATCTGGGGGTCGTGCTGGCCCGGCAAGGGAAACTGGCGGAAGCCATTCAAAGCTACGAACGGCTGCTCCAACTCAAGCCGGAGTATGCTGAAGCCTACAATGACCTGGGGAACGCGCTAGTCGAGCAAGGGAAACTGCCAGAAGCCATTCAAAGCTACGAGCGGGCGCTCCAACTCAAACCGGATAAGGCCACGGTCTACATTAATCTCGGGAAAGCGCTGGTTGACCAAGGCAACCTTCCCGAAGCCATTCAAAACTATGAGCGGGCGCTTCAACTCAAACCGGATTATGCTGACGCCTACAATAACCTGGGGGTCGCGCAGGCCCGCCAAGGGAGACTACCAGAAGCCATTCAAAACTACGGGCGGGCACTCCAACTCAAACCAGGTGAGGCCATGTTCTACATTAATCTAGGGAAAGCACTGGTCGACCAAGGCAACCTGCCAGAAGCCATTCAAAACTACGAGCGAGCCCTCCAACTCAAACCGGATTTTGCCGAAGCCTATTATAACCTGGGGAATGCGCTGGTCGAGCAAGGGAAACTACCAGAAGCCATTCAAAACTACCAGCGGGCGCTCCAACTCAAACCGGATTTTGCCGAAGCCTATTATAACATGGGGGTCGCGCTGGTCGAGCAAAGGAACCTGCCAGAAGCCATTCAAAACTACGAGCGCGCTCTCCAGCTCAAACCCGATTATGCTGACGCCTACAATAACCTGGGGGTCGCGCGGGCCCGCCAAGGGAGACTAGCAGAAGCCATTCAAAACTACGAGCGTGCGCTCCAACTCAAACCGAATAATGCCGACGCCTGTTATAACATGGGGGTCGCGCTGGTCGGGCAAGGGAACCTGCTAGACGCTATTCAAAACTACGAACGGGCAATCCAACTCAAACCGAACTACGTTAAGGCCCTGACCAACCTAGCCTATTTGCTGGCCACTTCGGAGGATGCCCAATTGCGAAACGGCGCGAGGGCAGTCACATTGTCAGAGCAAGCCGATGAACTCACTGGTTCTAAAAACCCAGTGGTTCTCGCAACGCTTGCAGCGGCCTATGCTGAAGAAGGACGTTATCCCGAGGCGGTGGAAGCAGCGAACCGAGCCATTGAACGGGCCATCGCGCAAGGCAATTCCGCGCTGGTTAGGACTCTTGAATTGCAGGTTACGCTCTATAAAGCCAACAAGCCATTATGGAAGGCAGATGAATAGCTTTCCCTGTTTGAAGGAAGTTTCCTTCCTTTCGAGCCTTTATTTAACGTATGGCTAAGATTTTCTCGCGTTGGGTTTTACTCTTTGCACACCAAAGTTCCGCGACGGAATCTTCAGCGCGGACGCAACATTTAGCTCAACGCAATCGAGCGTAGCCTAATCTTACTTTCTTAATGCAAGCCTCCTGGCGTGCTGCCGCCGGGGGCTTTTCGCATTTTCGCATTTACAAGGGTACGCAAGTAGGACCCATCCATGCCAGTCGCGCTGCTGGTATACTTCGCAATGCACATCAGTTGCCACTTTGCACGAATCGCAGAATTACGTAGTTCTCGTGACTCGAAAGGTCTGTTGCTTGCGGGTCTATTTCCTGCGTCATGGCCCCACGGACTCATCAAAAATCGTCTATCCAGAGCTTTGGCACGACCAAACGCTTGCTGACGGGGCAAAGCAGTCTCAGAATGAAAGCTGCCTCGCTAGGATTCGAACCGCGTAAAAAGGCTACGCCTCACGCGGTTGCAACGTTCCTGGATACACAGGAGCCAGGTGAGGCCATAGTCTTTTACGTGGCGTGGCTGCCTCGCTAGGATTCGAACCTATGTCCAAAGCGCCAATTTCCCTCGTATAATCGACGCTTGGAAATCTAGTTACGCACAAGTACGCACACAAGGATTTAAATACGCGGGGTTGTCACTCCACCCGTCAAATTAATCCGTCACCCGATGGCTTGAAAAGAAATGCCTCTGCACCGAGGACATTTCCCGGCAGCCTCCAACGGAGCTGGCCGTGTAAAATGCTTCATGTAACGGCAGTCCTTGCAACGCCAGCGCATGGAACGCTGTTCGGGTGGAGGTGGCGGCGAAGGCGCTGCCTCTTGAACGGTTGAGGCTGGGGGAATTGGCGTGGCAGGTGCTGGCGGAGCGACATTCAGTTGATGAGCATTCGAGAACGAAAGCTGCCCACCTTCTCGAATGTCGGTACCGTACTGAACACCATTTGAAGAGAACAAGACGTGTAGGGTTTTGGTTTGTCCGAACCCCGGGTCTTTTCCGAAAACCTGATTACCTACGCGGATGTTCGTTTCGCCGCTTTGGACCAGTGATTGAATTTTTGTTGTTACATCCATTTGTTGATTCCCGGCACCATATGTTGCCTGCAAAACTTGAATGTCAGATGGTGTTTGGGAATTCGCTGATTGGCAGA
>Ga0066687_10000526_pt1 | contig 10291 bp, 10 predicted proteins | sample GraSoiAngelo_136_FD_65630 | JGI IMG/M metagenome (GOLD analysis project Ga0066687, IMG submission 65630) | Grasslands soil microbial communities from the Angelo Coastal Reserve, California, USA - 14_0929_09_20cm | ecosystem: Environmental > Terrestrial > Soil > Grasslands | place: USA... | reverse complement strand
CGCCGCCCACGTTGCGTAGACGAGGAATGCGGTGAGGATGATGAAGACGACGACCGGCTGAACCCACCACGCGTCGCGGCGCATAGTCTTGCCAAACCCGCGGCGCGTGATCTGTACGACCTCAGTTGCCATTAATAGCTACCCTCGATTAGCGAGCGACACCGCAAAGTTAGTTTTTTGAGCTGCGGGCTGGAAGCTGTCAGCGAGATGAGCTTTCAAGGCGGGCCGTTGATCTAGCCACTCAAAACCATCCACAAAACTAAAGCGGGGAGCTTTAAGCTTTGTCAGCTTCATAGCACCGAGCTTCCATACAGGCGGCAGAGATGCGCGCAGCTTATAAATGGCGATGCTTCGGCCAGATCTAGACGAAACAGAATAACTCGAACGTCCGACACTGTAACTCGCCGGACGAGCTCGAAGCTAAGAAGCTGACTACGCTTACAACTCCCCGCTTTAGTATTGAACCAAGCTGGATCGCGGCAAGGTCTACGGCCCGCCTTGACCAAAAAAAACTCCGACATGTGTCGGAGTTTTTTTCCTGCGAGGTCCCGCTTCTTAGGATTTTGCTGGCGGAGCCCCTTTCTTGCCCCAACCTCTCTTGCCATCCTTCGCGCGCTCAGCGAAAGCCTTCTGCCGCGCATCGAACTTCGCCTGCTGCGCGGGAGTCAGGATGTTGCGAATTTCCGCCATCTCCTGAGTGCGAACGGACTGGCCGCCCTGCATTACCTGACGGGCCTTCTCCATGTTGCTGCGGAACGCAACGGTGTCACCCTTCTGGCGAGCAGCGCGGGCAGCATCCATGAACGGCTTGGCCTGGGTGCGAAGCGCCTGATTCTGGGGCTTGTACTTCTCACGAATCACCTTGATCTGCGCCTTCTGGGCGTCGGTCAGGTTGAGATCGCGTCCAAACTCACCACGACCGCGCATTTCAGCGCCGGCGCGGGGACCACGACGGTGAAAGCCGCTATCCGACTTGTTCTGGGGAACGGTAGTCGACTGAGCAGCCGAGACTCCCGCCACGCCAACGAGCATCAAGGCGCCAAGCGCCAAAGTACGAGCGAACATTCCAAAACCTCCACAACGTTGAGGCCGATGCGGGGTGCACCGGTTATCTGCGTTAGACGGAGGGGAACATCCGGCGTTAAGGCTGGGTCTATGGCATTGCGCGGCCAGATCAACGGCCCGCCTTGACCAGAGTCTAACCAGCCGCAGCCGCCGGTACGCTGCCGAACCTTCTCTCGCGCGAGTGGAATTCCTTCACTGCTGCGGCGAGGTCCACCGGCGAGAAGTCAGGCCAACGCCGCTCGGTGAAGTAAAGCTCGGCATACGCGCACTCCCACAACAGGAAGTCGCTCAGGCGCTGCTCGCCCCCGGTTCTAATGAGAAGATCGACATCAGGGCACTCACCTTCCCAGTGATCGACCTTGCACATCGCACGGGAGAGCTCTTCGCGCGTCATGTTCTGCTGCCCATTCAAGAGGTGGGCGGCCCGGACAAGCGCGTCGCGGGATGAGTAGTCGACCGCGATGCGCAGATCGAGTCTGGTTCCGTGACGAGTGGCTTCCTCGGCGGCTTGGATCGCGCGCAGCAACTCCGACGGAATGCGATCGCGGCGCCCGATGATTCTCATGCGAACGTCGTTGGTGACGCAGCGATCGGTCTCGGCGACCAGGTAGCGGCGGAAGAGACGCATCAGCAGCGCAACTTCCCGCGAGGGACGCGTCCAGTTGTCAGCAGAGAATGCGTACAGGGTTAGCATGCCGATGCCGCAATCGGGCGCGGCCTCGACGATCTTGCGCACGACACGGGCGCCGGCGATGTGTCCGGCGGTGCGTGGCCGACCGCGGGCGTTCGCCCAGCGGCCGTTGCCGTCCATGATGATTGCGACGTGAATACCACTCTGCGCCGGCGTCAGTTGCGGGGTACGGAGATGCGTATGCTTCACGGTATGGTGAGAGTGAGACACTTGGTTAGCGCTCCCGCGTGGCGCGGATGAGCGCCTCCATGTGATCCAGGTATCGCTCGAGCGCGCGGCGGCCGGCGGCGGTCAATCTGTACTCCGTCTTCGGCATCCGGCCCTCGAAGGACTTCGTACAGGTGATGTACTCGGCTTCCTCGAGCTTGCGCGCGTGCACGCTCAGATTGCCGTCGGTCGTCTTCATCAGCTTTTTGAGATCGCTGAAGCTGAGCGAGTCGTTGACGGCTAGCGCGCTGACGATTCCGAGCCGGAGACGCTCGTGAATCAGGCGGTCCAGCACATCGGCGCGCGCCGACACCGGCGCGCCTCCATCGGATTTTCCGCGCACGCTGCGCAAGTCGCCCACCGGGCGACGATCGTCCCGGGCAGTGCCGTGCTTAGCCACCGTGCCTCCGGGCGATGGGGATGCCGAACGCGATATGGAGGCCGCCAAACGCGGCGGCCATGATCCAGTCGTTCCACGTCGCCGGAGTGAAAATCGCCAGGGTTCCGGCGAGCATGAAGCAAATCCCCATCACGGGGACGATCCTGACCGAGAACGCTCCGCCCGCGACGACCGCGCAGCCGTAGAGGAGAAGCCACGTCCCCGGAATCGCCTCTACCAATCCGGCGCGGTACAGCACGATGGTGAGCAGTGCACCAACGAGCATCGGCGGCGAGAAACTCAGCAGGAATTTTCTGCCCGGTCCGGACAAAAGCGGCACGTGGGCCCGGCGAGCCTTCCTTACGATCGCCCAAAGCATGACGCACGGCGCCAGGACGGCTGCGGCCATCCAGACGTAGATCGACCGCAAAACCGAGTGCTGTGCGGAGGCGATCGTCGCGGCGATGGTGGCTATGATGCCTACGCCGACCATACCCCAACCCGAAACGGCGGTAAAGGAACCCGCCGCTTCCATCGTGTCGCGGATGAAAGCGAGGTTGTCCATCGCCCGCGCGTGGAGCGTCGGGGGCTCTGGAGCCGATTCGCGATGTAGAGGTCTGACGGAGGCCATAGAACGAATGCTACCTGTGCATTTGACGACTGTCAAGTACTTTGCATTACAAAGGAGAGCCGACTTAGCCCTCTACTTTGCCCTTACTACCCCAGAGCGATGGGTCCGGGTAGGGGGTCGCTGGCCGGAAAGCTCTGCTCGACCATCTTGTCCAGCCGGCGCTCGTCAATCGCTGTTGAAAGCAGCTCCACAAGTTTGGCGCAGAATGCGGGGAGGTCGTCCGGTTTCCTGCTCGTCAGAAGCTTCTGATCAAGCTGCACCTGCTTGTCCACCCAGGCTCCGCCCGCGTTCTTGACGTCGGTCTCCAGGCTCGGCCATGAAGTGATGGTGCGGCCTCTGACGGCATCGGCCTCCACCAGCAGCCACGGTCCATGGCATATCGCTGCCACCGGCTTGTCCAACTCCATAAAGCTGCGCACGAACGCAACGGCGTCTTTGTCGGTTCGGAGTTTGTCGGGATTGGCGACGCCACCGGGAAGAACAAGCGCATCAAAATCGCGTGCGCTTACGCCTGAGACCTCGAGATCGACGTGAAACTTCTCACCCTTTTCCCCATGGTTGACCGACTCTATCTCCCCGGACTTGTCGGAAAGTAGAACAACATCCGCGCCGGCCTGCTTCAGGGCGTTCCATGGTGCGGTGAGCTCGACCTGCTCTACCCCGTCGGTAGCGAGGAATGCGACTTTGCGTCCTTTAAGCTGGGTTGCCATAAATATCTCCGGCGCGATGCGCGATGTCTGAGCCTAATCAATCAGTCAGAAAATGTGCCACCGATTTATTGTCACAAGCCATCCATTCCGGGCTTTGCTGCTAATATTTCGTTGTGACAATCGTCGATCTCTTTGGCCACGAACAGCTGCGCGAGCGTCTCTCGGCAAGCATTCGCGCCGGCAAGCTGCCATCCAGCCTTTTGCTGCAGGGCCCGCGCGGTGTGGGGAAACAGCGGCTTGCGATCTGGATCGCGCAATCGCTCCTGTGTCGCGAGTCGGATCCTCCGTGCGGTGAGTGTGTCAGTTGCAGATACGTAGCCGACCTCACCCATCCGGATCTGCACTGGGTTTTCCCGCGCCCCCGCCTGAAGGACTCTGATCCCGACCTGAGTCAGGTGCGCGATGATTACGCTGAAGGAATCGCCGAGCGCGCTGCCGAAAATGGTTTGTATCCATCACCTTCTGGCACCGAAGGCATCTACGTCGCGACAGTTCGATACCTGGTTCAGCAAGCCGTGATCGCGCCGGCAATCGGACGCCGGAAAGTCTTCGTCATCGGCGACGCCGAGCGCATGGTGCCGCAGGAAGGAGCCGACATGGCGGCCAACGCGTTCCTCAAGCTGTTGGAGGAGCCGCCAGCGGACACGACGATAATTCTCACATCGAGCGAGCCGGGCGCCCTGCTGCCGACGATCCGCTCGCGCGTTGTCACCGTGCGCGTCCCATTTCTTCACGACAAGGACGTGCGCGCGTTTGTCGAGAACACGGTCGTCAAGAGAACGCTCGACAAGAATGGAAAAGCAACGGCGAGCGAGCGCGTCCGCGCCGCCGCAGGTGCTCCCGGAACTCTCCTCACGGGAGACGCGGACGCCAAAGCCACAGTCAACGCGCGGCGAATGGTCGACGCCGCCGTCTCGGCGCGTCCATCGACGGTCCACGCGACCGCCTTGGCGCAAGGATCGTTCGGTGCGCGCGGAAGCTTTGCTGACACTCTCGATGCGCTGGTCGCGCTACTCGGCGAGCGAGCGCGCGATGCCCTTCACCGAAACGATGCATCGGCCGCTGCGGCTGCGAGCAAAGCTGTCGACGCCGTGCTTCAGGCGCAGACATGGACGGAGACCAACGTCAGTCCACAACTCATTGCATCGAAGCTGATTCGCGACTTGGCGACGACTCTGAAATGACCGACCTCACCCATCTCGACGCCGAGGGTCGCGCTCGCATGGTGGACGTCGGCGCGAAAGCAGAGACCGCGCGCACCGCGCGCGCCGAGGGGGCGATCTCGATGAGCCTCGAGGCACTCGATGCGATCGAGCAGAACGCGCTGACCAAAGGCGATGCAATCGTCGCCGCGCGGATCGCGGGGGTGATGGCCGCGAAGCGTACGTCCGAACTCATCCCACTCTGTCACCCCATTGCACTGACGGATGCAGGTGTGGAGGTGGAGATCGATCGCGCGCTTCCCGGCGTTCGCGTCATCGCCTGGGCCTCGACGCGTAGCCGCACAGGAGTCGAGATGGAAGCGCTAACCGCGGCGACCGTTGCGCTGCTCACGATCTACGACATGGCCAAAGCGCTCGATCGGGGGATGGTGATTTCAGGTGTGCGTCTGATCGAAAAACACGGGGGAAAGAGCGGCGACTGGAAGCGCGACTAGCCCTCGCGATAGGGCTCCATGTGCACGAGCACGTTCACCACGCTCGGTATCGCTTCGCGGATCGCGTATTTGACCTTGGCGGCGATCTCATGCGCTTCCTCGAGAGATATTTCCGGATCCGACTGGGCGTGTAGATCGACGTAGAATCCGAGCCCCGAACGGCGAACGTTCAGATTCTCGACGTGCCGCACTCCGTCGACACGAAGTGCCGCCTGCAGCGCTTTCTCCTTCACGGCGCTGTCGGGCGCTTCGTCCATGAGGCCCGAGATCGCCGGTCGCAACGTCCGCACGCCGTTTACCGCGACCAGCAGCGCTGCCACGAGTGCCGCCCAGTCGTCCGCGGCTTCCCAGCCTTCTCCACCCCACAGCGCGATGCTGATGCCCACGAACGCGGCAAGTGAGCTGACAGCGTCGGCGCGGTGGTGCCACGCGTCGGCGGTGATGGCGGTGCTGCCAACTTCCTTGCCTACTTTCGAAACGCGTCGATAGAGAAGCTCCTTGATGATGATGACGCCGGCAGCGACGAAGAGCGTAAAGGGCGCCGGAAGATGATGCGGCGTCACTATCTCCCGAATCGACATGATGGAGATGCCCACCGCGGCACCGAGCAGCATCAGCGAAACGACGGCCGCGGCGAGTGGCTCCGCCTTGCCGTGGCCGTACGGGTGATCTTCGTCGGCGGGGCGAGCGGCGATGCTCAAGCCCATCCAGACAATCAGGGACGAAAAAATGTCCGCCGACGATTCAACGGCGTCCGCGACCAGCGCGTTGGCGTGTCCGACGATTCCTGCAATGAGCTTCACGAGCACCAGCAGGACGTTTACCAGCAGTCCTGCCTGCGCCCAGCGAATGCTCCGAGTGGCAGCGCCCGTCACTGCGCGCGCGTTGCCCGACGCGTTTCCCTAAAGGTCGGCTTTCTCCAGACGCTCCGCGGCCGCATTGACGCGGGCCGCGTACGCCTCCGCATCCTCGCCGGGTAGCCGTGGGGGAACGACGAAATCGAGGCGTTCCGGCTGATCGGAGAACGGAGTATTCACGAACAGATCACCACCACGAGAAACGACTGCGGCTTCAAAACGATCGATCGCCGTCATCAGGTCGTCGAGCTGGCTACTCGTCTCCCGCCCAGTGAGGAGCACGCCTTTCTGTCGAATCCGGCCGGCGAACTCGAGCGCCGCTGCGTCGCGCTCCTCGCGCCGGTGTGGATCAAGATCTTCCTGCTGTTCCTCAAAGGATTCTTCTCTCATCCCTCCTCCACATTTTTCGGGTCGCCTGACATTATCTGCAAGACCCGTGATAGCGGCGTGAAAGCTGCGACATTTCACAGAATCAGTCGAGGGCAAGGCCATGTCGCGCGCATTCGTGAAGGAAGACGCTGGAGCATGGGGCGATCCCGGGAAACGGTACTCGCTGCCTCCCCGGGAAGATCCCGGTTACGACGAAGCAGCCGCCGAAGCGCTGCTGGCGGCGGCGAAAGACGGCGACACGGGAAGTGCCGAGAGCGCGACTGGATACTACTGGGGCGAGAAGCGATTGCGCCCGTTTGTGGAAGTCATTCGTGCCAGGGCGGAGCGAGAGGGAGACGAGCGTCTCGCGCAGCTTGCCGAGCGATTTCTGCGGTGAAGAGACGTCATGACGACGATGGGCGCGCCTACTTGCCGAGTGCTTGGCGTCACTGCTACATCCTAGCGCCAACGCTGGATTCCCCGTCCCTGGAGAACATTTCGTGAGCCAACGCGCTCTTTGCGTAACAGTCAGCGCCGTAATCGCGGCTACTTCCCTCACCCCTTTCAACACCTTCGCCCAGCGTCAAACGGTTCCGGGACGCGCCGTTCCGTCGACGACGATGTCGGCGACGACCTACGATTCCACCGCGTTCGCCGCGCTCAAGTGGCGCGAGATCGGGCCGTTCCGCGGTGGACGCTCCGTCGCCGTCGCCGGCTCGAGCAAGCGCACCAACGAGTACTACTTTGGAACTACCGGCGGAGGTGTCTTTAAGACCACGGACGGCGGCATGACCTGGGCGCCGGTCACCGACAAGTATTTCGGCGGCACCATCGGCGCAATCGGAATCAGCGAATCCAACCCCGACATCGTCTACGTCGGTGCCGGCGAGTATCCGATTCGCGGCAATGTGTCGCACGGAGATGGCGTGTGGCGCACGAGCGATGGCGGCAAGACGTGGACGTCCGTCGGCCTCGCGGATTCCAGGCAGATCTCCAGAGTGCGCGTCAATCCCACCAACCCAGACATTGTTTATGTCGGCGCACAGGGTCACGTCTTCGGACCGAGCACCGAGCGCGGCGTATACAAGAGCACCGATGGTGGCAAAGCATGGCGACGCGTGCTCTACCGGAATGATTCGACCGGAATCACCGACCTCGTTCTCGACCCCAACAACCCGGAGATCATTTACGCCGCGTTCTGGCAGGCGTGGCGAACGCCGTGGCAGCTGGTGTCGGGCGGAGCGGGGAGTGGGATCTTCAAGTCCACCGATGCCGGTGAACATTGGACCGAGCTGACGAGAAATCCGGGTTTACCGCAAGGCGTGGTCGGCAACATCGGCGTCGCAGTGTCGCCGGCAAACTCCAACAAAGTCTGGGCGATCGTCGAAGCGGATTCGGGCGGGGTATTTCTCTCGAACGACGGCGGCGCGACGTGGACGCGGACCAACAGCGACCGCAGACTCCGGCAGCGGGCGTGGTATTACACTCGCATCTTCGCCGATCCGAAGGATGCGAACAGCGTCTACGTGCTCAATACGGGCATGTATCGCTCGACCGACAACGGCAAGACGTTCCGTCCAATCCAGGTCCCGCACGGAGACAACCACGATCTCTGGATCGCTCCCAATGATCCGCAGCGGATGATCGAGGGGAATGACGGCGGCGCCAACGTGTCGTTCAACGGCGGGAGAACCTGGACGGAGCAGGACCAGGCGACGGCCCAGTTCTACCACGTCACGACAACCAATCACTTTCCATATCGAGTTTGCGGCGCCCAGCAGGATAATTCGACTCTATGCGGACCGAGTCGGAAGAGCGGTGGGATCGACATCAGCGACTGGTATGATGTCGGAGGCGGAGAGAGCGGTTACATCGCAGTAGTCCCCGACACCCCCGACGTTGTTTTTGCAGGATCGTACGGGGGACTGCTGACGAGGAAGAACATCAAGAATGGTTTCGAGCGCGACGTGAATCCGTGGCCGAACAACCCAATGGGCCACGATGCAGTTGACGCGAAGTACCGCTTCCAGTGGACTTTCCCGATCGTAATCTCGCCGAACAATCCGCGCCGGATGTATGTCGGCAGCAGCGTCATCTTTCAGAGCGACGACGAAGGTCAGACGTTCAAGCCGATCTCCCCCGATCTCACGCGGCACGACCCCCGCACCCTCGGCGCGTCCGGTGGACCCATCACGAAAGATCAGACGTCGGTGGAGTATTACGCGACGGTATTTACCATCGCCGAATCATCGCGGACCCCGGGAGTGATCTGGGCGGGATCAGACGATGGCCTGGTGAACGTCACGCGCGACGGTGGGAAGACGTGGAAAAACGTCACGCCGCCGGGGATGCAGGAATTTGCGCGCATCTCCATGATCGAAGCGTCCAATTTCGCGAGTGGAACCGCGTACGTCGCCGCGAACAGATATCAGCTCGACGACATGAAGCCGTACCTTTACAAAACCAGCGACTACGGCGCGAGCTGGACGCCGATTACTAATGGCATTCCGGCGACAGAGTTCACGCGCGTGCTGCGTGAGGACCCCGAGCGCGCCGGGCTTCTTTACGCCGGAACAGAGCGAGGCGTCTGGGTCTCGTTCGACGATGGGACGAACTGGCAATCACTTCGACGCAATCTGCCGATCGTGCCGATTCATGATCTGGCGGTAAAGGAGGGCGACCTGATCGCGGCGACACACGGACGATCGTTCTGGATTCTCGATGACCTGTCCGCACTGCGACAGCTCGCGCCGGAGATCGTTCGGACTCCCGCTCATCTCTTCAAGCCGCGCAAGGTTTATCGTGCGTCTTTCGGCGGCGGCGGCGGAACTGGCGCGGCGGGCGGACATCCGACTGGCGCGAATCCGCCATCCGGCGCTGTGGTCTACTACTGGCTGGCTCAACCTCGTCAATTGGTGACACTGGATTTCCTGGATTCGCAGGGAAAAGTGATCCGCAGCTTCACTAGCGCACAGGACCCGACAGTCGCTGCCGACTCGGTCCGCGCCGACAGCATCCGCGCCGCGCGCAACGACAGCCTGAAACGCGCTGGCGCAACTCCGGACACGTCGACGCGCACCGAAGCACGCGGTGAGGAAACATCCCCGGGAGAAGAGGGGCCGTTCCGCAGACCGCCGCCGCCGCGAGTCCCCAACAAGGCGGGATTGAACATGTTCGCCTGGAATCTCAGGTACTCCGATGCGTCGGTCTTCGACAACATGATTCTCTGGGCGGGCAGCGTTGTGGGTCCGATCTCATTGCCCGGTACCTACTCCGTGCGGCTCAACGTGGGTGATCAGCACTACACGCAGCCGTTCACGATCGTGCGCGATCCGCGCGTGACGGCGACGGACGCCGATCTCAGGGAGCAGTTCGCGTTTCTCATGCGTATCCGCGACAAGACGAGCCAGGCCAACGATGCAGTGAAGCTCATTCGCAACATGAAGGCACAGCTTGCCGACCGGTCGAAGAAGATGCCAGGGGACAAGAGCGAGGCATTCAAGCGCGTCGCCGACGATCTCACGAGCAAGCTTTCTGCTGTAGAGGGCGAGATCTATCAGGTGAAGAACCAGTCCAGCCAGGATCCACTCAACTATCCAATCAAGTTGAACAACAAGATCGCGGCACTCGCTGGAGTCGTTGGCGGCAGCGATGCCAAACCAACCAGTCAGTCGTACACAGTCTTCAACGATTTGTCGGCGCAGCTCGATCGGCAGCTCGATGCA
>Ga0066687_10000523_pt1 | contig 10298 bp, 8 predicted proteins | sample GraSoiAngelo_136_FD_65630 | JGI IMG/M metagenome (GOLD analysis project Ga0066687, IMG submission 65630) | Grasslands soil microbial communities from the Angelo Coastal Reserve, California, USA - 14_0929_09_20cm | ecosystem: Environmental > Terrestrial > Soil > Grasslands | place: USA... | reverse complement strand
GAGTTGACGATCACGGCGCGCACTCGCCCACGGCTCGACTTCAAAGCTTCGCGTCCCACCTCGACCGGAGCCGCGACCACTCTATTGCGAGTGAACATGGCAGCTGCCCGCGTACCCGGGGCGCACTCCACCAACGCAAGATCCTTTCTCCCGCTCACTTTGATTCCAGCCGCGACTGAGGAAAAAGAAAAACCGGAAGGAAGGTGGATTTGGGCTGGAGTCTCGGCGTCCTGGCTCATGCCTGCAGTTTCACCAGCACAGATGACGGCTGTCGCAAGATGGCAAAGCTGGGCACTTCTCCACGCACCATCGCAACTTCATCGCAGCAGTTCAGCTTGGGACAGACGCAACAGTCTTTGTAGAGCTTATCGGGAATGTCCTCGCGTGTGACAATGGAGAATCCCATACGCGAAAAGAATTCTGGAATCCGAGTGAACAGGCACACAGAATTCACATGATGTTTTTTCGCTTGCCGCAGCAGGGCTTTGACCAGCAGCGCCCCGGCACCCTTTTTCTGGTACGAAGGGTCGACTGTGATCGAGCGAATTTCCGCCAGGTGGATTCCATACAGGTGCAGCGCTCCACAACCGACGATCTGCCCGTGCTCCTCAGCCACAATGAAATCACGCACGTTCTCGCAAATTTCCGCGAAACTGCGCGGCAGAAGTGTTCCGCTCTCAAAATGTCCGGAGATCAGTTGTTGGATCTGCTCTGCGTCGGGCAGAATCGCTTCACGCGTGCGCATGAACCACCCCCCGCATGGTAGCGACCAATTGCTTGGCCTGCGCAATCGCTTCTCTGACGCGCTCCGGGGCGGTTCCACCCGGAACGTCATGGATCGCCAGCACCGATGCCAGCGTCAGCCGCGAATAGAAATCCTGCCCGAATGCCGGGCTGAACTCGCGCAGTTCTTCCAGCGAGAGATCCTGCAGTTCGCAGCTTTTTTCCAGGCAACGCTGCACCGCCTTGCCAATGATCTCGTGCGCTTGGCGAAACAGGATCCCATGCTCCACCAGATAAGTCGCAGCGGCCCAGGCATTCATGAATCCGGTCTGCGCTGCGGCCTGCATGCGATCGAAATCGAACTCCGCCGCCTCGGTCCATCCGGTCACGAGCGGCAAGAGATTCAGCATGGTTTCGGCAGCCTCAAACAGGGGCTGCTGCGTCTCCTGCAAATCCTTGTTGTAGGCGAGCGGCAGCCCTTTGACAGTCATCATCAGCGCCGTCGCGTTGCCCACAACCCGGGCTGCCTTTCCGCGCGTCAGCTCCAGCAAATCCGGATTTCTCTTTTGTGGCATCGCGCTGCTGCCGGTGGAGTACGGCTCCGGCAGTTGGATGAACCCGAATTCCTGGGTTGAAAACAGAATCATCTCTTCCGCCCAGCGGCTCAGGTGAAGCGCCAAAAGTGAAAGCGCGTTGACGAACTCCAGCGCAAAATCGCGGTCACTAGTCGCGTCCATGCTGTTTGCGGTTGGACCGTCAAAGCCCAATTCTGCCGCCGTTGCGTATCGATCAAGAGGCAACGTCGCTCCTGCCACGGCACCCGAGCCCAACGGGCACAGGTTCGCCCGCTTGCGGCAATCCGTCAGCCGCTCCGCATCCCGCGCGAACATCTCCACATACGCGAGGAGCCAGTGCCCCACTAAAACCGGTTCTGCTCGCTGTCCGTGAGTGTAGGAGGGCATGGCCGCGCTGCCTGCTTGCTCCGCGCGCGCGATCAAGCCTTCGCACCAGTCAGCCAAGAGCGAGTTCAACTGGTGGATGCTGCTGCGCACGTACAACCTCAAGTCCGTAGCGATCTGCTCGTTGCGGCTGCGCCCGCTGTGCAGCTTGTAGCCTACTTCTCCGATCAGAGACACCAACTTCTTCTCGACGAAGTGATGGACGTCCTCTGCCTCATCGTCCTGCAGAAACTCCGGCGAAGCCGTTGCCCGTTCAGCAATCTGGTCCAGGCCGAAAAGAATTGACGCCAGTTCCTCCGCCGACAGCACGCCGGCCTGCTTTAGCGCCCGTGCATGCGCGCGGCTCGCCTCCACTTCAAAGCTGAGCAGGCGCTGGTCGAAAGGGAATGACCGCTGCCAGCGCTCGAACTCGGGATCGAGCGGCTGCCGGAACCGCCCCGACCACATCTTCACTCCGCCACCTCCACCCGGGCCTGGGCCCGCGAGCGCAACGGTAAACCGAGGATCCGGATGAATCCTGCAGCATCCTTCTGATCGTAGCTGTCGCCCATCGTGAATGCAGCCAGATCAGTTCGATACAGCGAGTACTCGGAACGGCGGCTCACGACTGAAACGTTGCCTTTGTATAGCGAGAGCGCGACTGTGCCCGTGACTTCTTTTTGTGTACTCTCAACAAACGCGTCCAGAGCCTCGCGCAGAGGCGTGAACCACAGCCCGAAGTAAACCATCTCTGCATATTTCAGCGCGATCCCCTGCTTGAAATGCATCACGTCGCGATCCAGGCAGAGCGCTTCCAATTCACGGTGTGCCGTCAAAAGCAGTGTTCCACCGGGAGTCTCGTAGCACCCGCGCGACTTGATGCCTACGAACCGGTTCTCGACCAAATCCACCCGCCCAATCGCATTACGTCCGCCAATCTCATTCAACAACTCGACCAGCGACACCGGATCCATCTTCAATCCATTCACTGAGACGGGAATGCCTTGCTGGAAGCCGATCTCCACCTGCTCCTCGCGGTCGGGCGCCTCCTGAGGAGACCGCGTCCACTGCCACGTGCTCGGCAACGGAGGGTTGGCTGCATCTTCTAACTCGCCACCTTCGTGGCTCAAGTGCCACAGGTTGCGATCGCGGCTATGAATCTTCTCCCGGCTGGCCGCCACAGGAATTCCGTGCTGCTCTGCGTAGTCCAGGCAATCTTCCCGCGATTTCAAGTTCCACTCGCGCCAGGGCGCGATCACCTTCAACTCCGGTGCCAGCGCCTGATAGGTCAACTCGAAGCGCACTTGGTCGTTGCCTTTACCCGTACAACCATGCGCGACGGCTGTGGCATTCTCGCGCAGCGCGACTTCTACCTGGTGCTTTGCAATGACCGGACGGGCCAGCGACGTTCCCAACAGATACTTATGCTCGTAAACCGCGCCGGCCTTGAGCGCAGGGAATACGTACCCGGTCAGGAATTCCTCGCGCAGATCCTCGACGACCACTTTGCTGGCGCCCGTCTTGTAGGCCTTTTCGATCACTGCATCAATATCGTCACCTTGGCCAACGTCGCCCACCATGGCGATCACTTCGCATGAGTAGTTTTCCTTCAGCCAGGGAATAATGATGGAGGTGTCGAGACCTCCCGAATATGCGAGTACGACTTTCTCAGACATGCGCGCTCCTCACCGGGAAACGGCCCATTCCGCCGCCCAGAAGTAGTAAAAGAATGGCTTTTTGCACGTGCATCCGGCTCTCTGCCTGATCGAAGACAATCGACTGCGGCGAGTCGATTACGGGATCGGTGACTTCTTCTCCGCGGTGTGCCGGAAGACAGTGCATGAACACGGCATGGGGCGCGGCTTCCGCCATCAGGTCCTCATTCACCTGATATGGTTGGAAGATTCCGGCCCGCTGCTCGGTCTCGTGCTCGTGTCCCATGCTGACCCAGGCGTCGGTGTAAATCGCATCCACTCCCGATGCCGCTTCATGCGGGTCAGTGAACAGTTCGATCGTCGCGCCGGTTTCATGTGCGATCTCCTGGGCGTCCCTCAAAATCTGCGGATCGGGTCCATATCCCTCGGGTGTAGACAGGCGAATGGACGAGCCCAGCGACGCGCCTGTAAGCAGCAGGGAATGCGCAACGTTGTTTCCATCACCAATAAATGCCAGCTTCAACTTCTTAACATCACCGAACCGGTCTTGCAGAGTGAAGTAATCAGCCAGCGCCTGGCAAGGATGCTCCAGTTCGCTCAGCGCATTCACCACCGGGATCTCGGCGTACTCGGCCATCTGCTCGACGGTGGAGTGGGCAAATGTCCGCAGGACAATGGCGTCCACCCAGCGTTCCAGGTTGTGAGCGATGTCGCTCAGTTTCTCGCGTGCATCGAGACGGCTCTGCGTCTGATCGACGAAGAAGGAAACGCCGCCCAGGCTCGCCATGCCGGCTTCAAACGTTAAACGCGTTCGCAGCGAAGGCTTCTCGAAGAACATCACCAGTTGTTTGCCCGCCAGGGCTGCACGGAAATCGGCAGGACGCGCCTTCATGAGCGCAGTCAACTCCAGTACCGCCTCCACCTCCCGTGGTGCGAGATCGCGAATTGAAACCAGGTCGCGGCTCCAGAACCCCTTGGGTTCCGGAATACTGGCGATCTGTGATGTGCCAACTGGCTGGCTGTTCATGCGTGACTCCTTCTTGCCTTGCGTTTGTGAACTGCACGTAATGGAGCTGCGGGCACCTTCACCCGTGGAGCTTTCGATCCTGACTTCGTTTCTAATGCCGAATCAAGCGCTGCAATAACTTCGTCGATGTGCTTCTTCTCCACAATGTACGGTGGCAAAAATCGCAGCACCGTCTCGTGCGTGCGGTTAATGATGATGCCTTGTTCCAGCAGCAGTCGTGCCACAGCCTTGGCCGCATCTGCGGAATCAAGGTCCACAGCCAGCATCAATCCGAGGCCGCGCACTTCCCGCACCCGCGAGTGACGAGCTGCCAGCCACTCCAGCTGGGCACGAAAGTAATCACCGGTTTTGCGAATATGCCCAAGGAGCTTTTCCATCTGCTTCAGGAACTCAACTGCAACCGCGCACGAGAGCGGGCCGCCGCCGAAGGTGGTTCCGTGCAGCCCCGGATGCATACAGCTCGCGACTTTGTTGCTGGTGAGAATGGCGCCCAAAGGAAGTCCTGCCGCCAGCGGCTTCGCGACGGTCACGATGTCCGGCTGCACGCCATAATGCTGATACGCGAAATAATTCCCGGTGCGGCCCAGTCCGCACTGAATTTCATCCAGGATCAGCAGCGCTCCGTGCTTCTCGGTAAGTTCGCGCGCTGAGGCGAGGAACTCGGCGCTCAGCGGTCGAATGCCGCCCTCTCCCTGAATCGTCTCCAGGCAGATGGCGCAGACGCTGGAGTCGAACTGCCGCTTCAAATCGTCAAGGTCATTGAAAGCCACGAAGTTCACACCCGGCATCAGCGGAGCGAACGGCACGCGATACTTCGGCTGTCCCGTGGTCGCGAGTGAACCAAACGTCCGTCCATGAAACGAATTTTCCAGCGCCAACATCCGCCATTTCGCTTTGTGGCCGTTGTGGTTCTGCGCGTGCGCGTATGCCCGCGCCAGCTTCAAAGCTCCTTCCCACGCCTCGGTGCCGCTGTTGCAGAAGAAGGCCCGGTCCAGGCCCGACATCTTCGTCAGCTGCTTCGCCAATTCTGCCTGATATTCATGAAAAAATAAGTTGGAAACGTGAATCAGCTTCTCCGACTGCTTCGCCAAAACTGACTGGATGGCCGGATGCGCATATCCCAACGCGTTGACGCCGATCCCGCTCAAGAAGTCGAGATACTGTTTCTTATTCGAATCCCACAAGTACATGCCTTGCCCGTGCGTAAACAACACGGGGTTCCGCTCGTAGGTCGGCAACAGCAGCGCAGATTCAGAACGCATTACAGCAGCGAGACTCATGCGACGAGTACCTCCGTCCCGCAATCGAGTTTCGAAAAATAGAATTGCGACAGCATGTGGACCTGCTCCGCCGGCAAAATCCGCACCCGTCCCACGCCGTGGTGCAGCGCGTGACCACAGGCTTCCAGTTTGGGAAGCATGCCGCCCGCAATTACCGACTCACGAATGAGTTCTTGCACCTGTTCCAACCCCAGCCAGGGAATCACGGAGCCATCCGCGTCTTTGACCCCGGGAACATCGGTCAGGAAGATCAGAGCATTGGCATGACACGCGACAGCACAGGCAGCGGCCATCTGGTCGGCATTCACGTTGTAGTATTCACCGTCGCTGCCCAGGGCGACGCTCGACATCACAGGAATACCGCCCTGCTGCCAGATCGCCTCCAGCCAGCGCGATTCACCAAACGCGATTTCTCCGACGAATCCCAAATCGTGCCCGTTGCTGTTTTTCTTGCGAGCTCGAAATGCCATGCCGTCACCGCCGCACAATCCAACTGCCGGATGGCCAGCCGCCCCAATCGCGGCTACCAGGGTTTTGTTCACGATTCCTGCCAATACCATCAGCGCGACATCGCGCGTTTCTGCGTCAGTCACCCGCAGCCCGTTGATGAAATCACTTTGCTTGCCGAGAAGTTTTAGGGTGCGGGTCAGCGCGGTTCCGCCGCCGTGCACCACAGCAATCTGATGTCCGTCCTGCGCCAGTTCCACCACGGCGCGCGCACACTTGTGCAGCGCAATTTTGCTTTCCAGGGCTGCGCCGCCGATTTTGACTACGACCTTCAATTCAGACCTTCCTTTTCATCCCAGCCATACATCACGTTCATGTTCTGTACGGCTTGCCCAGCCGCGCCTTTCAGCAGGTTATCGATACACGAGACCAGCACCATTCGCCGGCGATCATCGGCGAGACAGAATCCGATGTCGCAATAGTTGGTATGCAGCGAATATTGAATTTGCGGGAGCTGCGGCGTAGAAAACAAGCGAACCCATGCCGTCTCCGCGTAAAAGTCTCGGAAACACGCCTCTACTTCCGCCGCGGACATGGGTTTTACCAGGTGAACGTAGATGGTCGACAGGATTCCCCGCGGAATTGGCAGCAGGTGCGGCGTGAAGATGAACTCGGCGCTGTCGAGCTGAAGTTGCTCCAGAATTTCGCCGGTATGCCGATGCCCGAATACTGCATAGGCCGACAAATTGTCGGCCACCGACACAAAATGAGTCTTGGCAGTCGGCTGTTTGCCGGCACCCGAAACTCCCGACTTTGAATCGGAGACGATGCCGCGCTCGCGATCCACCAACCCCGCCCGCAACAGAGGCGCAAGTGCCAGAATTACCGAAGTTGCATAGCATCCGGGATTAGCTACCAGCGCGGCGTCGGCGATCTGAGCGCCATTTATTTCCGGGAGGCCGTATACCGCCTGGTTGTCCAACTTCGCAGCAGCGCTAGAGTCGGCGTCCTCGAAGCCATAAACAGCACGGTGCTGAGCGCACTTCAGCCGCCACGCGCCGCTCAAGTCGACAACGCGCAGGCCACGTGCAACGGCCTCCGGCACCAGGCTGCGCGAGAATTCATGAGGGGTCGCGAGAAAGAGCAGATCCACGCCGTTTAGCTTGTCCCAGGAAAACGATTGGAGCGGATATCCACCGTTGCCCGCGAGAGTAGGGAAGACGTCAGCCAAACTATCCGGACTCTTGGAATCATTCTCCCGGCGCAACAACAGAGGAGTTTCTACTCGCGGATGCCGCGCGAGAATGCGCGTTAATTCCAAACCGGAATAGCCGGTCGCGCCCATCACCGCGGTCTTGAGTTTGCCCTTCATCTCGCAAGCATTTCCTTTATTCGTTCAGCCAGCCGCTTGGTCGCCTTCTTGTCGGGAGAGACGATCAAAATTGAGTCATCGCCTGCGATCGTTCCCACGACCTCGGGCCAAGATTCCGCATCCAGCGCCGCCGCAACCGGCTGTGCGCTGCCCACCGCTGTCTTAATGACCAGCAGGTTCTGCGCCGGTCGCACATCCACCACAAACTCGCGCACCAGTCGTGAAACCGGAGGCAATGCCGGCTCTCCGCTTTCACCACCAGGCAGGGCATATCCCCGGGAAGTCTTCACCAGCCCGAGTTCGCGGATATCACGCGAGAGCGTCGCCTGCCCCACTTCGACTCCCCGCTTGGCCAGCGACTTCTGCAACTCTTCCTGACTGGCTACCGGCCCGTTCCCGACCAGCTCCAGAATGGCTTGCTGTCTCGCGGGTTTGCTCACGTGAATACTTATCCATCCTCGTGCATTAATATTCATAGCAGAAGCACGCCGCTGTCAAGCCCGAAATCCCGCGGGATGACCTCCGAGGTACTCGGAAAAGCCGGTTTCAGAAACTCTGCTCGCGGCATGAATCCGCTCTCCACCGCATCAACACTGGCGATTTCTCGTTTTGCTGTCGCGGGGACCGGCGTGCAGAAAAATCCATCCACTTCATCGAAATTCCCGATTGTACTTTGCACTGGGTTTCACGCTAGACATGAAGGACAATGCCGCAGAATCGCCATTATTTCTCTGCCGATCACGACGCTTGCGGGGTGGGCTTCATTGCCCAGTTGGGCAGCGCCGGGTCGCATGAAGTTGTTGAGCGCGCCCTGACCGCTCTGGCGCGTCTGGCTCATCGCGGGGGAGTCGATGCCGACGGCCGCAGCGGTGATGGCGCCGGATTGCTCACCGCTATTCCACAATCATTTATTCGCAGGTCCGCTGGCGAAGCAGGACTCGACCTTCCCGACCATTTCGGCCTAGGCATGGTGTTCCTTCGCGGGAAGAAAGAGAACGCGGCTTACCGCTGTATCGAGCGGCTCGCCGGCGCATCTGGACTGCAGTGCCTCGGCTGGCGCGCCGTACCGGTCGATCCCTCTATCCTCGGCCCGCGCTCACTGGAGTCGCTCCCCTCCGTTCATCAAGTTTTTCTAGCCGCGGAAAATCGATCTGCCGATCTCGAGGCGCTATTATTTCGTTTCCGCAAGCAGGCGCAAACCGCCTGTCCGGACGTTTACTTCTGCTCCTTGTCGTCCAAGACCGTTGTATATAAAGGGCTGCTGACGCCGGAACAGCTGCCGGCCTTCTATCTCGATCTTGCGGAACCTGACTTCCAGAGTCCATTCGCCATCTTCCATCAGCGCTATTCCACCAATACGCAACCAAGTTGGCGCCTGGCTCAACCATTCCGGTTTGCCGCCCATAACGGAGAAATCAACACCGTGAGCGGCAATCGCAGGTGGATGCGCGCCCGTCAGGCCTCGTTGTGCAAGTCGCTCGGAGTCTCCGAGGAAACGCCTTTGCTCGAACCGGGCATGAGCGACTCCGCCAGCTTCGACAACGCGCTCGAAGTCTCCCTTCGCAATGGTCGGCCTCTCGCGGAGTCTGTCGCTCGACTAATTCCTCCGGCTTGGGAAAACGATGAGGCCATGGAGCGCAGCTTACGCCGCTTCTTTCAGCACAACGCCCACCAGCAGGAGCCTTGGGATGGCCCGGCGGCTCTCATCTTCAGCGATGGGCAGATGGTTGGAGCGAAGCTCGATCGCAATGGCCTGCGTCCACTCCGTTACACCCTCACTTCCGATGGACTTCTGGTCGTCGGTTCGGAAGTCGGCATCACCGACCTGTTCGGCAAGCAGGTGGTCGAGCGGCAGCGTCTCGGTCCCGGCGAGATGTTGCTGGCGGATCCGGCCAGTGGAACCTTTTTTCGTCCCAGCGAAATTTCAAATCTTCTGCGACAAAAGCCGCGGACCAGCCCACGGATCACCACGATCCCTCCGCAACACACCACAATCGAAAGCAGTGCTGACCGGAACCGCGTGATGGCAGCTTTGGGCTGGACTGAAGACCAGTTCCGCATGCTGTTTCAGCCGCTCGTGCAAGATGGGCAGGAAGCCCTCTGGAGCATGGGCGACGACGCGCCTCCCGCTCTGGTTTCCAGTTTGCGCCGTCCGCTCTGGGATTACTGCAAGCAGCGTTTTGCGCAAGTCACCAATCCTCCCATTGATCCCTTGCGTGAGAGCCACGTGATGTCGCTCAATGTGGATCTCGGGGAGCACCTCAAGCTCTCTTCGCCTTTGATCGATGCCGGTCAGGTAAATACTCTGTCCCAAACTCTGGCTCCGGTGCAGCGGATTGACATCACCTTCGAGGTAACCGGCAGGCATGATGCTGCCCATGATGCGCTCGCCGGTCTTCGCGCCCAAATTGCGGCCAGCGGCGCCAGACCAGGGATGTTTCTGCTGTCCGATCTTCCGGTGAACCAGGACCGCGCCGCGCTTCCCGCACTCCTCGCGGTTTCAGCCGCGTGGCAGTCGATCGTGGAAGCGGGCATGTGGGATGTGCCGCTCATCGTCGAAACCGGCCAGGTGATTGATACCCATCACGTCGCGTTGCTGATCGCGGCGGGTGCGTCAGCCGTTCACCCTTACCTGTCGATGGAAACCGCGGCCAGTCTCAAACCGGGCGGCGTGGCCCTCTATCGCGCCGCCGTCGAGAAGGGCTTGCGCAAAGTTCTGGCGCGCATGGGAATCTCAACTCTCGCCAGCTACCGCAATAGCCAGCTGTTCGAACTGGTTGGGCTCGATGAGGCTGTTTGTGCCGAGTTTTTCGAGGACGCACCTCACGTGCTCGGCGGCAAGAGTTTGGATGATTT
>Ga0066687_10000521_pt1 | contig 10320 bp, 9 predicted proteins | sample GraSoiAngelo_136_FD_65630 | JGI IMG/M metagenome (GOLD analysis project Ga0066687, IMG submission 65630) | Grasslands soil microbial communities from the Angelo Coastal Reserve, California, USA - 14_0929_09_20cm | ecosystem: Environmental > Terrestrial > Soil > Grasslands | place: USA... | reverse complement strand
TGAGACTGACCCACTACCCGCAGTCACCGTAACTTGTTTATTGAGCCCGATTTAACTATAATTCTTAGCTACTCCAGAGAACCGAAGAGATCCAAAATGAAGCCAGATATTCATCCCGTTTACGCCACGGCGACCGTCCGCTGCGCGTGCGGAAATACATACCAGACCAGATCCACTCAGGCGGAGATTCACACCGATATCTGCGCCCAATGCCACCCTTTCTTTACGGGCAAGCAGAAGCTCGTCGACACCGCCGGACGCGTTGAGCGTTTCCGCCAGAAGTACGGCAAGCAAACCGCTGGCTCTAGCAGCGAAAGCTGAGTCTCCGCGACCGGCTCAGGGACGCCATCGAGCGTGCCTCTGAAGTTGAGCGAGAGCTCTCCGATCCGAAGACTGTAAGGGACCAGCAGCGCATGGCAGCGCTGGGCCGCGAACACCGGCATCTCCAGCCGCTGGTCGAAATGGGATACAGACTCGACAAGTACGAACACGAGCTCGCGGAGACCCGCGAGCTCGTTGATTCTGACGACCCCGAGATGGCGCAAGAGGCGAAGGCCGAAGCGGCCCGCCTCGAGAAGAACATCGACGCTTTGCTCGAGCAGATCAAACCCGCGCTCGTACCCCACGACCCGCTCGACGACCGGCCGGCCATCGTCGAGATCCGCGGCGGGACCGGCGGCGACGAGGCCGCACTTTTTGCCGCCGACCTTTATCGCATGTACACCCGCTTCGCGGAAGGCCGGCGCTGGCGCATCGAGGTGATCTCGCAGTCCGATGGGACTCTTGGGGGGATGAAGGAAGCGATCTTCAAGGTCAAGGGCGAGGGCGCGTACGGTGCTATGCGCTGGGAATCGGGCGTCCACCGGGTGCAGCGCGTGCCGGTCACCGAAAGCCAGGGTCGCATTCACACATCGGCCGCCACGGTTGCAGTGCTGCCCGAAGCAGAAGAGATCGATCTCAAGATAGAGGACAAGGATCTCCGCATCGACGTTTTCAGATCGTCTGGACCCGGGGGTCAAAGCGTCAACACCACGGATTCCGCAGTTCGCATTACTCACATCCCGAGCGGAATCGTCGTCAGCCAGCAGGATCAGAAGTCCCAGCTGCAGAACAAGCTCAAAGCGATGGAAGTTTTGCGCGCCAGGCTGCTTGATGCGAAAATTGCCGAGCAGGAAGCTGCCCGGGCGCGAATGCGGAAGACGCAGGTGGGTACGGGAGATCGCTCCGCAAAAATCCGGACGTACAATTATCCCCAGAACCGCGTCACCGATCATCGCATCAATCTCACGCTGCACGAGCTGACTAAGGTTCTCGGTGGGGATATCGACCCGTTTATCGAAGCTCTCAAGGTCGCTGACGTAGAGGAGAAGCTCGGTGAATAAGAGCAGTCCTCCATATTTTCCGACGACGCTCCCGATCGGCACCATCGGAGATCTTCTCGCGGGTTGCGCGTCGATGCTCGAGTCGGAGGGCGTCGCCGAGCCGCAGCGTGAGGCGCGCGAAATCGTCGCCGCCGTTCTCGATGTGCCCAAATTCTGGGCGGCTGCCAATTCCGTAGCCGACGCATCCCCTGATGTGGCGAAGGCGGTAATCAAAGCTGCGATGCGACGCGCGATGGGCGCGCCGCTCGCTTACGCCGTAGGACGAGCGTCTTTCCGCCACTTGACGCTCGAGGTAGACGAACGCGTGCTGATTCCTCGTGTCGAGACCGAGATTCTCGTCGAGCGCGTGCTCGAACGTTGCGATGCCAAAACAAGGCGCATCGCGGACATCGGAACCGGCTCGGGCGCAGTCGCCCTGTCGCTCGCGTTCGAACGCGAGTTCGCTCGCGTTTTTGCTACGGACATCTCACTCGATGCAATCCACGTTGCGGCGGCGAATGCCGCGTCGCTCGGCAAGGTGCTCAAGTCGCCGGTCGAGTTTCGTCACGGCTCGCTGCTTGCCCCGTTGAAGCGTGAGATGCTGCACGCGATTGTCTGCAACCCGCCGTACGTGAGCTTCGCCGAGCTGCCTGATCTTCCCGCCGACGTTCGCGACTGGGAGCCCAGCGTGGCGCTCCTCTCCGCGCAAGATGGACTGGCGATGACGCGGGAGATCATTCGCCAGGCGCCTCAACACCTGGTCTCGGGTGGGTTGCTCGCGCTCGAGGTCGATGCAAGGCGCGCCGGGACAGTCGCTGAAATGGTGTCGGTCGACGAGAAGTACGCCGCGGTCGAAGTGCTGCTCGATCTTACCGGGCGCGAGCGATTCGTGTTCGCGCGTCGCGCGTAGCAGCTCAAGAAAGGGAGAAAGAATGCTGGAAGACAAGGGGAAGGAGCTCGGCCGGCTGATCGGCCAGAGTCCCGAGTATCAGGCTCTGAAGCGCAGCAGTGAAGCGCTGCAGGAAGATCGCGACGCGGTCGCGCTGCTGCAGGAGATGGAAAAGTTACGCGGTGAGGCGCAGCAGCTGATCCAGCGCGGAGAGAACCCGACGCCGGAGATGGAGCAGAAGCTGGACAACATGCTCGAGAAAATTCAATCCCAGCCGGCGTATCAGCGCGCCGTCGCCAGTCAGGAAAACTTCGACAAGCTCATGCTGCGCGTGAACCAATGGATCATGGACGGCATGAAGAAGGGCGCGGCGAGCCCGATTATCACACTCTCCTAGATGGGCCGCGGCCGCCTCGTGGTATTGGAAGGAGCGGAGGGTGCCGGCAAGACGACCCAGATCCGCCTCCTCGCCGAGCGACTGACCACTGCCGGAATCCCCTGCATCGCGGTGCGCGAGCCGGGTGGAACGCCGGTCGGCGACGACATTCGGGAAATCCTGCTCCATCCGGAACAGGAAATCACCGGCGCCACGGAAGCGCTGCTGTTCATGGCGTCGCGCGCCGAGCTGATCGCGAGGGAAATTCTGCCCTCATTTATGGAAGGTCGGGTCGTCCTCATGGACCGATTCTTCCTTTCTACCTACGCCTACCAGATCTTCGGTCGTGGGTTGCCTGAAGACGAGATTCGTGCGGCGAACCGTTTGGCCACTGGCGGTCTGGTTCCGGATATAACGCTGCTGATCGACGTACCGCTGGCAGAGGGGTTGGGGCGAGCCGACGCACGCGGCGCGCGTGACCGTATGGAGCGAGCCGATGACGAATTTCACGCTCGGGTCGGAAACGCTTTTCGGCAATTCGCGGATCCCAAATGGCAGCACTCCCATCCTGAGTGCGGACCAATCAAGTTGATAGACGGCACCGGCGATGAAAAAACGGTTCACCAGCGAATCGTTACACACCTCGTCTCCGCCTTTCCGCAACCTTTCGGCGCTCTCAAGAGTTAAACAAGAAATGAGACTCAGGTTTCCCGGTTCCTCCGCTCGCGCTCGTACAATGATCGTCGCTGGCACACTTCTCGGCGCGCTGGTTACAGGCGGCTGGCTGCTCCAGCGCGGCGCACATACCGGAACATTCACGGAGTTTGAAGGAGCGCGGCTCTTCGAGAGCGTCTTCCGCCGTGTACAAAACGACTACGTCGACACTGTAGGCGATTCGGCGCTGTACGCTAAGTCGGTCGATGGAATGCTGTACGAGCTTCGGGATCCATACTCTACTTTTCTTCCGCCCGACAGGTTCGCGCGACTGAACGAGAGCACGAGCGGCAACTACGCGGGGCTCGGTGTCGAGGTCGACCTGCGCGATGGCTGGCTGATCGTGGTCGCACCGCTACCCGGAGGTCCCGCCGAGCGCGCGGGTTTGCAGCCGGGCGATCGCATCACCGAGATCGCCGGAAAGCAGACGAAGGGGTGGACAAACGAGGAAGCGTCGAAGCTCCTGCGCGGAAAGCCCGGGACTATGGTTTCTCTGAAAGTTGAGCGGCCGGGCATTGCCACACCGCTGGAGTTCCGACTCGAGCGCACCACGATTCATCAGAGCGCAGTGCGCCGCGCATCGCTCCTTGGCGACGGCATCGGCTACATCGATCTCAAGGCGTTCAGCGATTCGACGGCGAACGAAGTCACCACCGCCGTCAATGGCCTGCTCGCGCGCGGCATGAAAACTCTCGTCGTCGATCTGCGCACGAACCCCGGTGGGTTGTTGACTCAGGGAGTGAGGGTATCCGATCTCTTTCTCAATCAAGGGCAGAAGATCGTCAGCATGCGCGGCCGCGTTCCGGAGGCGAATCGCGATTACGCCGACACCGCGCAGCAACGTTGGCCCGATTTGCCGCTGCTCGTTCTTGTCGATGGGCGGAGCGCGAGCGCCGCCGAGATCGTTGCCGGAGCGCTGCAGGACCACGATCGCGCGGTGCTCGTCGGAACGCCGACCTACGGCAAGGGGAGCGCGCAGAGCGTGATCCCGTTCGGCGATCAGGGAGGACTCAAGATCACGACGGCGCGCTGGTTCACGCCCGTGGGGCGATCGATAACTCGCCGGCTGCCAAGCGACGATGAAGCCGATGACGCGGGTCCGGCACCGCGCGAGCGGTTCCACACCGACGGCGGCAGAATCGTCTATGGCGGCGGCGGAATAACGCCGGACGTCATCGCGGGCGACAGCACCACTCCGCTGGTGGAGACCAATTTCATGCGGGCGCTCGGTTCCAGCGCGTCGCACTTCCGGGATGCGGTGACTGACTACGTGCTCTCTCTGAAGGCGAATCGCAGCATCAGTTCGCCGGATTTCGTAATAACGCCGGCGATGCGCGACGAGGTCTGGAACAGGATGAAGGCGAGGGGCGTCGACATTTCTCGCTCCGTGTACGACGAAGCAGAACCGCTCGTATCGCGAGTCATGGGGTTCGAGATTGCGCGCTACGTTTTTGGCCCCGACGCTGAATTCCGTCGGCGCGCATCGGTCGACAAGACGCTGCAGAAAGCCCTCGAGCTTGCTCACGGCGCCAAGTCGGAGCATGATCTGCTGCGGCGAGCGATGGCAGAGGCGCCCACGGTCTATCCCGACAGCGTTGGCGATGACGGAGGAGGGGAAGACCGGTGAGCGAGCGGGTCTTCATCATCGGGCCCGGACATGTTGGGCGCGGACTCTTCCGCGCCTTTCGCGCTTCAGGGGTCGAGGTTGTCGGGTTACACGGCAAGCGTCCGTCTGGAGTTGTCACATCTGCCGGCAACATCCCGCGCGATGCGGCGAAGGCGAATGTCGTGATCGTATGCGTGCGCGACCCGCAGCTCGATGCGGCGATCGACGAGGTCACGGTTGCCGCGGGTGACGGGCGCATCTCTCGCGGGTCGGTCATTCTGCACACGTCGGCGATCGCGGAGCCCGGCGGATTGCGCGCGTTGTCCGAAGCGGGATTCCCAGGCGGCACTTTCCATCCGCTCGTGCCGTTCAGTGACCCCGAGACGTCCGCCGAGCTGCTGCGAAAGGCGTGGATTGGGATCGACGGCGAAAACGCAGCGAAGAATGCCTCGCGTCGCCTGGCGGGTCATCTCGGTGCTCGAACGCTGGAGATCCCGCCGGGGAAGAAGCCGGCGTATCACGCGGCGGCGGTGATCTCCTCGAACTTTCCGGTGGTTCTTGCATCAGTCGCCGGGCATCTGCTGCACGATATCGGAATTCCCGACGCCAGCGCGTACCAGGCAGTGGAAAGTCTGATGGCGGGCGCGCTGGCGAACATGAAGCAGGCGCTGCCCGACGACGCGCTGACTGGTCCGGTTGTGCGCGGCGATGCAGAAACGGTTGCCAAACATCTTCGCGCGTTGCAAGGTCACGACGCCGCGCTCAAAATTTATCGCTCTCTTTCGACGGCAGCGGTTGAAATTGCCCAGCGGCGCGGAGTCGATCAAAAAAAACTCACCGCGGTCGCCGGCCTGGTGAGGCCGGCCAGGTAACCGCGGCGAGCAGACAACTCCTCTTTCGCTAGAACTGGCTCGCCGTCGCCTGATCTACGATCTTCGCTCCCCTGGGAACGGCAAATTGAAAACTCGAGCGGCCAAGCTGCGGGTTGGCGGTAAAGCTCGTAATCACCACGTGCCGCTTCAGTCCGTTCGCCGTCTCGACATCGAATTGTCTGATGCTCGAATCGGCGTCGTCGATCCAGACCTTGGCGCTCGTGAATCCAGCGTTGCTGCGCCTGGGCGTCAACGTTACGGCGTGAGCCGGACGTCCTCCTACCATTGCCGCGCCCGAAGCGCTGACATTGAATTGCGACCGCGGTGAATCGAGAAATTGCTGGGCGGGATCGACGCCAATCGCGTTGCCTCCCGAGTAAGGCATCCTGACGACTTGTCCGGGTGCGCTGCTCGGCAGGTAGATCCAGACGTTGGAGCCGTCTGCCGCAACACGGTCGCCGGTCTCGAAATTGATGCTGAGGAAATTGGGTTTCTTTCTCAGAATCACTCCACTCGTCGTCTGACTACTTCCGGTGAGCGGATTGGTGAGGGTCTGTCGGAACTCGGCGCGCATGCTGGTGAGCCGGCCGTAAGCCGCCACCGCGCGATCGATTACTGCCTCGGCGTTCTGGGCGTGGGCCGCGACTGGTATTGCGCCGACCGAAGCCAGGATGAGCGTACGTAGTTTTCTCATATGCGGACGTACACCGGCAGGGCTTATGCCGTTCCTGCCTTGCTGGCGGGAACACTGCGGCCGATTGCCGCCGCCACTGCGCGCAGCTCCCCGACGAGCTGGGTGAACTGGTCTGGATACAAGGACTGAGCGCCGTCGGAAAGCGCGCGATCCGGCTCGGGATGCACTTCGATCATCACACCGTCGGCGCCTGCAGCGACTGCCGCCCGCGCCATTGGAATGACCTTGTCGCGGAGGCCTGTGCCGTGGCTCGGATCTGCGATGATCGGCAGGTGTGAGAGACGATGCACGATCGGGATCGCGGTGAGGTCGAACATGTTGCGCGCCGCGGGATCGAAGCTGCGCACACCTCGCTCGCACAGGATCACGTTCTCGTTTCCTTCGGCGAGTATGTACTCGGCGCTGAGGAGAAGGTCGTTGATAGTTGCCGCCATGCCGCGCTTGAGCAGCACTGGCTTCTTCATCTTGCCGACTGTTTTGAGCAGCGAATAGTTCTGCATGTTACGGGCGCCGATCTGGATACAGTCAGCGCGCTCGGCCACCAGATGCGCACCTTCCTCGTCCATCGCCTCTGTGACTACGGGTAAACCGCTTTCCTTACCGGCTCGTGCCAGCAGATCGAGACCTTTTTTGCCGAGACCCTGAAACGAGTAGGGGGAGCTGCGCGGCTTGAATGCGCCCCCGCGCAGTGCTGTTCCACCCGCGGCCTTCACGATACGGGCGGCGGAGAGAATCTGCTCCTCAGTTTCCACCGAGCACGGACCGCCGATTACGACGACGCTGTCGCCGCCGACTGACACGCCGTATCCGAGATCCACGACGGTATTCTCGTTCCGCCATTCGCGCGACACCTGCTTGTATGGCTGGGTGACGTGGATGATCTGCGCGACACCCGGGAGGGCCTCCAGGCGCGACGCGTCGACGCGTCCGTCGTTTCCCACGAGACCGACGGCAGTGCGCTGCGCTCCCGGCATCGGGCGCGCTTCGTATCCCATCTCGTGAATGATTGCTACCACGCGATCGACGTCTTTCGCCGTCGCGTCGTGTTGCATGACAACTAGCATTTACGCGGTAAGTGGCGCTGACCCGGCGATCTCGGCTGGCTCGTCGTGTAGCTGCGGTGTGTGCGCGGGGTGATCCGGCGTGATGGTCTCATCGACTGTCCTCCCGCGCATGCGGACGCTGACCAGCGACGACACGCCCGGCTCCTGCATGGTCACGCCGTAGACGGCGTCGGCCGCCTCGGTGGTGGTGCGGGGGTTGTGCGTGATGACGATGAACTGCGTCTTCGACTTGAATCGATTGAGCATCCGGACGAAGTGACCAATGTTCTGATCATCGAGGGGCGCGTCCACTTCGTCAAGCAGGCAGAAGGGACTGGGCTTCGTCAGGAAGATTCCGAACAGTAGCGACAGCGCAACCAGCGCCTTCTCGCCACTGGAGAGAAGATGGATGCGTTGCGTGCGTTTCCCTCGCGGCGACGCGTGAATCTCAATGTCGCCCTCGAGTGGGCTGTCCGGCGTCTCGAGTCGCAGGTCGCACTCGCCGCCGCCAAAGAGGGTCATGAAGATGTTGCGGAAATTCTCGCGCACCTGAACGAACGTCTGGAGGAACAGCTCTCGCGCCGTGGTATCTATCTCGCGAATGGCTTGCTGCAATGAGTTCTTGGCGGAGTAGAGATCGTCGCGTTGTGTCGTCAGGAAGCCGAGGCGTTTGGTTTCCTCTTCGTGCTCCTCGATGGCGAGAGGATTCACCGGACCCAGTGCGTCGAGCTGCTCGCGGACTAGCGCCGCTTCGGCGCGAAGGGTCTCATCGTCCATCTCCAGAATTTCCGCGCCAGCCAGCAGCTCATCGACGGGCTTCTTCCATTCGGCCTCGAGACGCTCTCGAATTGCGGTGCGTCTGCCGGACAGCTCGGTGTAGCGCAGCTCGGCGGCGTGCAGCTCCTCACTCAGCGTGGAGGTGTTGCGTCGCATTTCGGTCAGCGTGTGCTCATCTGTCGAGAGCCGCTCATCGATCTCACGCAGTCCGAGCTCGGCGTCCGCCAGCTTCTCTTCGGTGTTTTCGAGGGTCCGTTGCCGGATATCAAGGTCGTTTTGCCACTGCGATAGCTGGTCGGTGAGCTGGGAATCGGCGCTCGAAAGGGTGGTCAGCTCGACCTGGAGTGTCTCGAGTCGACCGGTTGCCGAGGTGAACTCCTCGCTCAGATGACGCTGGCGATCAGCCGCCACTTCCAGCTGCGCCTGCGCCTGGGCGCGCCGAATCTGACTCGACGTTCGCTGCTCGCGCGCTTCATCCTGCGTTTGTTCGGCGCCGGCGAGCATCTCCCGACCGGCGGCAACGGACGCATCACGCTCTGCGATGCGCGCTTCGATGTCCTGCGCCTTGACGCTGAGTGATTCGATACGACCGATCGTCGTGGTCTCGCGTTCGGTCAGCCTCTCGATCAGTGCGCGGGCTTCCGCGACCTCCCTAGCCGCGCGCTGATGTTGTCGGCCGGCAGTGGCCGCTCGGTCTGCTGCATCGGCGTTTTCTCGCGCGGCCTGCGACGCTGCTTCCTGTGCAACTATGGCTGCGCGTTCAGCAGATGCGAGTGCCACACGCTCTCCCTCGGCTGCAACGGTAGCGGCATGACGCGCCGTCGCGCCATTAGCGACAGCTTGCTTGAGGTCGGCGATTTCCGCGCGACGGCGCAATGGCCCGGGACCAGACTCGGGCGCCGGCAGCCAGATTGCGCCACGAGCGTCCACGAATGCGGTGCCGCTTTCCATCGACGTCACCTGACCAAGTAGCGACCGGACCCATCCGCTGGCTGGCGACGAGGATGTGACCAGCGCCGCCAGATCACTCGAGATGGTACCGACGTTCGAAGCGTCGCCATTCACTGAATCCACAGGCAGCAACAGGAGTGGCCCCGGCGCCGCCGATGCGTGCCAGGCACGCACCGCTTCGGCGACACTGCGATCGCGAACGAGAACGGCGTTTACCGTTGGTCCGAGGAACCGCTCCACCAGCGTCGCGGCATTTGCGTCGGTGCTGATGAAATCGCTTAGAGGTCCGAGCACCGCTCCTTCGCCGAAGATCCCGCGCTCCTTGAGAAGTCTTGCCGCGGCTGGAGCGAGTCCGACGCGCTCTTTCTCCAGCCCCTCGAGCGCATTCAGTTTCGCGCTCAGCGCTGTGTGCAGCTCCTCGGCGCGAATCAGCTCCTCGCGGGCGGCGACCTCTCGCTCACGCGCCTGTTGAAGGGACTGTCGAGCACCCTCCGCCAACTCATTCGTATCGACGATGCGAGTTGCGGCGATCGCCGCGGCGTCGTCGGCGGCAGCAAGCTCCCGACGCGCGGCCTCCGCGGCGTCAAAGAGATGCGCCTGCTCGCGCTCGAGCGCCGTCCTTCGCTCGGCAACTTCGTCGCGCTCGCGCTCGGCGCTCTGACGCTCGAGGTGGCCGCGGTGGAGCTCATCGCGCAGCTCGCGCAACGCGCGCTCACCTTCTTCGACGTTTGCCCGGGCGGCGCTGAGATTCGCCCTCACCTGTTCTTCGCGCTGCGCGTGAACATTGAGCGCTTCCTCGGCGGCTTGAAACGCGGCGCGAAGCTCGGCGAGCTCCATCGTCGCGCGCTCCAGCTCACCGCTGACGCGTCCGGCGACGGCGTCGCCCTCTCTACGCTCTTCCTCGGCGCGCTCCCGTCGCGACATCGCGTTTCGCAGCCTTTCTTCGGCGACCGCGATCTCGCCGCGCAGCTGTTGGGCGTTCTCGCGCTGGTCCGCCACCAGCCTTGCCAGTTCTGTTCGGCGCGCCTCAGCGCTGG
>Ga0066687_10000515_pt1 | contig 10356 bp, 9 predicted proteins | sample GraSoiAngelo_136_FD_65630 | JGI IMG/M metagenome (GOLD analysis project Ga0066687, IMG submission 65630) | Grasslands soil microbial communities from the Angelo Coastal Reserve, California, USA - 14_0929_09_20cm | ecosystem: Environmental > Terrestrial > Soil > Grasslands | place: USA... | reverse complement strand
AGAGACGCAGCACGCTGCAAGCGGTTTTGAAGGGGCACGGCTTCAGCGAAGCGTAGCCGTGCCGTTAAAACCGGCCTGAAATCCGGCTTCAGCCACTGAGGCACTCTTTCTAAATTGGAAAAAAGGCGCCGGGGGCTGAAGCCCGATTCTAGGTCTGGGCTGATGGCACGGCTACAGCCGTGCCCCTTCAAAATCTGAGGAAACCAAGAAACACGCCAGCTAATTTGGACAGTCTTGCAGCATGCTGCGTCTCCACGTTGAGGATGTTAAAAGCCAAGACTTAGGTGTAACCAGCAGGTGTAACCAGCAGGTGTAACCATCCGGAACGCCACAGCACGAAGTACGCAAAGAGGTGGCTCTCGCCGAGCAGCATCGTGAAGACGCAGCATGCTGCGTCTCTACCAGATAGGGATCTATGGGTGCAGCAAACCTTCCGAGAGCTGCCGAGCCTTGGCGGCCAGGTTGTGGGCACGCTCCAGATCCTGATCTTTCAGCGCTGACTTAGCTTGATTGATGTAGCTGCGTATCTGCGACACGATATTCAATTCATCGTTGCTCAGCGTGCGATTCAGATTCCGCAAGTTCTGTTCGGTAGTGTCGATCAACTGGTTGGTGCTCTGCTGAGTTTGCGAAGCGGCTGACTGCGAGATATCTGGCGATATCTGTCCCACTCCGGCCTCTGGCGCGGGAGGAGGCGCTGCCTTTGCTACGGTACCGTTCGCAGGCGGAGCAGTCGTGGGTAGCGGGGTCTTCTTCGCGGTCGCCGAAGGAGCGGACTGCTTCTGTCCGTTTGTAGCCGTGCTCTTGTGCCGTTTGATCGGCGATGGCTTCTGCGCCTTCGCCTCGGGTGCGGGAGTTGGAGTCGTCGCAGGTGCTTCAGTCGTCGGAGTCGTTTCCGGAGTAGTTGGGGCGGGAGCTGTCTGCGGCTCCTGCTGCGGTGTTGGCTGGGTGACGGTAGGGGCTTGAGCCTGTGAAGGGGCAACCGGCGGTTTTTTTTTGGTACAACCTGAGACGAGTAACAGACTTACAGCCAAAGTGATTATGCAGGAACGCTGATAAGAATGAACGTACATGATTATGACTGTGCCACAAGGTCCCGCTGCTGTCCTTGCTCTGAGCGAACTAGCGGAAGATTTAAATAGAAAGTGGTCCCTTCACCACTTCGGGTATCGAAATGTATCGATCCATTATGCAGCTGGAGGATGCGGTACGTCATGGCCAGTCCGATGCCGCTTCCACTTTTCTTGGTGGTGAAGTAAAGGTTGAAGACTTTGTCGCGGATCGCCGGAGGTATTCCCGGCCCAGTATCCTGAATCTCAAGTTGTGCTTCATCGTCCATGCGTAGAGCGCGCAGCGTGAGTGTGCCTCCACCGTTCTCCATCGCCTGGGCACCGTTGATGACAATGTTGAGCAGCGCTTGCTTCACCAGGTCGACATCGACCTTCGCAGGCAGAGGCTCGGAGGCGATCTCCGTTTCCAGGTGCACTCCTTGCCGTTCGCAGTCTGGCTTCGCCACGAACGCGACTTGCTCGACCAGCGTGCGAAGATCGGTCTCGGCCAGCCGCAATTCTACGGGACGCGTGAAGTCCACCAGCGTCTGCACCACACGGTCGAGCCTTTGAATCTCAGTCTCAATAACGTCCATGTGACGTTCAGTATCGGCATCGGGCTGATTGAGCTTGTTACGCAGTATCTCCAAATGCACGACGATTGAATTGATTGGATTCTTTACTTCGTGGGCAACGCCAGAGGTAAGTTTGCCAATGTTAGCCATGCGCCGTGAAACTTCGATTTCGCCTTCGATCTTGCGCATCGACTCCATATCGCGCATGGTCAGCAGCGCTCCGAGTTGCTGTCCACCCTCCTCGATGAAGTCCAGCGATACCTGGACCTCGGTGCCGTTGTCCCCCGTCAGCTCCACCATGTGGATCGGTTCGCGGTCGGCAAAGGCGTTCAACACGTTGCGGCCAACCTGGGTGTGACGGGAAAAGATTTGCTCCGCATAGCTTCCCAGCATCTCGGAGCGTGGTTTACCGAGGAAGGTTTCAATCGAGGCGCTCACCAGGACGGCGCGCTGATCCTGAGTAAATAACATCAGACCATCCTGGAGATTCGCCATGATCTGATCGACATTCTCCTGCAGCGCCGCAAATACTTCGTTGACCGTGCGCATCTGCCTGCCGATGCGTTCGATCTTCGAGCTGACGTTTCCATATTCGTCAGCGCGATTGAGTTCTGTGGGAGGAGGCGTGGCAACCTCGCCTGCGCTCATCTGGTCCAGGCGGCGTGAGATTGCGGCCAAAGGACGCAGCGCGAAGTTGGAAAGTCCTGCGGCCAGGATCAATGAAACCAGAATGGCGATGGCGGAAAACGTGAGCGCACGATTCAATGACTTCTGCAGCGTGTTCTTGATGAATACAGAAGAGATGCCGACCTGAGCCGAGCCGAAGGGCTGATTGTTGCGTTCGAGTGGGATCTTAACTGCATAAGTCTTGATCGGGCCGTAAACGACTTGCAGCTGACGCCAAAATCGCGCGCCGGCGAGCTCGTGCAAGTCCGGCCGGTCTGGTACAGGTTTACCCACCAGGAGAAAGTCACTATGGAGAATTGCGCGACCATCCGGCCCAACCACCGAAGCATCGCTGATGATTTGCGAATATCCGATCTGAGATTCGAGCAGATCGTTGAGCCCGCCATCCATTTGCAGGCTCTCTTCGATGAATTCGTTAATCTGCTTCGGGTCGGCGGGATCGATTCGCGTGGTATTCAGGTCTTTCAGATCCCGGTCGAGTGCGTCGCGGGTAAAGTGAACAATCTGCTTTACCGCGAACTCGCCGTCGCTGACCCCGTCGTTGATCACGTGGTGAACAAGCTGAGCGACGTAAATAGTGGAGAGCGTCAGCACGATGGCAACCACCATCAGGCTGATTGCGATCACCAACTTGATCTTCAGTCGCATGGAAGCTCACAAACCCCGGCCAGAGCGTTCGTGCGGGAAACTAGCGATTGGCAGCTTCGGCCATGTTGCTGCCGTTAGAGCCGTACTCCTTTAATTTGTTGTGCAGAGTCTTCAGGCTGATGCCCAGAATCTCTGCCGCTCGCGTCTTGTTGTTGCTGGTACTTGCCAGTGTCCGCAGAATCAATTGCTTTTCTGCCTCTTCGACGGTTGTGCCTACTCCAAGGTGGATCGCGTTCGGGTCCAACTCCGCAGTTCTTACCTGCGCGGTGCCGAAGCCGGGAGGCAAGTGTTTGGTCTCGATCACCTTGCTGCCCGCGAGAATGACGGCGCGCTCGATCGTGTTCCTTAGTTCGCGGACATTGCCCGGCCAGCTGTAGGTTTGAAATGCCTTCGTCACCGAGTCATCGATACTGGATACATCGGTGCCATGCTTCTCGTTCAGATCGTTGACCAGCGCTTCCATCAGGTCGGGCAGGTCCTCCTTGTGGTCGCGTAGCGGAGGCATGTGGATGTTGAAAACGTTCAGGCGATAGTACAGGTCGTTTCTCAATTGCCCCGCCGCAACGGCCTCTTCTGGGACTTTGTTTGTAGCGGCCAAGACGCGAACATTAGCTTCAGTTTCAACCTTGCTGCCCAGACGCCGGAACTTTCTGTCTTCGAGAACGCGGAGCAGCTTGGCTTGGGTGGCGATTGGCATCTCGCCAATTTCGTCGAGTAAGAGCGTGCCTTCCTCGGCCAGTTCGAAGCATCCGGCGCGGCGTTCAAGAGCACCGGTAAAGGCACCTTTTTCGTGCCCGAATATTTCGCTCTCAATCAGCGTCTCCGGGATCGCCGAGCAATTGATCGCCACGAACGGCTTCGCCTTGCGCGCGCTTAGATCATGCAGCGTTCGTGCGACGACCTCTTTTCCTGTACCACTCTCTCCGGTGATGAGGATGGATGCAGTGGTGGGAGCGACTCGCTCAACCAGGGCAAAAATCTCCTGCATCTTCTTGGACTTGCCCACCAGGCGACCGAGTACGCCGGAATTGCGCAGGTTTCTTCGCGTAACTTCGAGCTCACGCTCGGTGTCCTGTAACAGTGACGCGTTCTGCAGGATTGCCTTCAAACGCTTGAAGTCGAGAGGCTTTGTAATGTAGTCGTACGCGCCCAGCTTCATGGCCTCTACTGCCGCTGCGATTTCAGTATTGGCAGTGACCACCACGACCTTGAGTTCCTGGGGCTGTTCGGCGAGCCTTTGGATGAGCTCCATGCCATCCATGCGAGGCATGGCAAGGTCGGTAACTACGATGGATGGAGACCAGGCGATGACTTTATCAAGCGCCTCAAGGCCATCCTTGGCCATTTCTGTGCGATATCCCCACGAAGCTACCAATTCGGCAACACCTGTGCGTGCGGGTTCTTCGTCGTCAACTATTAAGACTTTCTCGGGCATGCGAAAGAGGTCTGCCGGTTTTCAATTGGCTTTCCGGCGTTCCGGCAGGCCTTCAGTGTACAAGCTATCCCACAGCTCTGCCGCTAGTTCCGCAAACTCTAATGAGTACCGCCGGTTGGCGCAAAGTGCTGCCTGGAACAGCTAGTTGAGATGCAGAACTGCCGACTTAGGGCTAATTGGACGAGGATTCCTTGATCCGCCATGACGTGGGCAGCAGATCAACTCTGAAATGCATCCCAAGCTGTTGGTGTAAATAGCTCCTTTTCTTCCTGGACAGGTGATGCGTTTTCCCAAGGCTGCCGTTTTAGTTGTCTTATTTGTTCCGCTTTCACTGTTCGCGGCAAAGTTGCGCGAGATCGCCATGCTCGACATCTCCGGCCGTCCTGGCTTTGAGACGCTCGCTTTCGCTAAGGGTTACTTGGTCATGGCTCATGATGGAGCGGGCAAGGTGGATATTTTTGATCCCGCTAAGCGGCGGTTTGTGGCTGAAATTTCGGGCATTGTCAGCCCTCGCGGCGTGGCGGTCGATGATGCGAACGGACGGGTTTACATCGCTGACGCCGGTACGAACTCGATTGACGTGATCAACAGTAGCAATTGGCAAGTGGAAGAGCGCATTTCGCTCAGTCGGGCGCCGGAGAATCTACTGCTTCTTCCCGGCACGACGAATCTGGTTGCGACGAATCCGTACGCCCGATCACTCACGCTGGTCAGCCGGCAGATTAATCGCGAAATGCAGATCATCGATGTGGGCGGCGATCCCGACCTCATGGCGTATGATCCCCTTCGCAACGCGATCTTCGTTACGCTGGAAGATCAAAACTCAGTCGTTGCGTATCCGGCTTCGCTTGAGCGCGATGCCAAGCCGCTTCACATGATCAAGCTGAAGGCGTCTCAGCCAACCGGAATCATCCTCGTCCCCACAACGCGGACGTTATTCGTTGCCGTCCGCTTCGCAGTTCTCGCTCTCGACGCCGATTCCGGCGCTGAACTAAGCCGCATACCTGTAGCCGCCGGTACAGACCGCTTGTGGCTCGACTCTGTCGGAAATGTTTTGTACGGCGCGTCGAGCGATGGCACGGTTACAACCATGCGCGTGAACGGTCGGCAGCTCCAATACGAGAGCGAATTGAAGACCGACGTAAAGGGACACAGCCTCGCCTTCGATCCTGAGCGCAAACTGATCTACGTTCCCGGAGGGCGCGAAGGCAGATCGAAGATGGTCATCCTGAAACAGTTCGGCGCTTTGCCAATGGTGTCTGAGGAAGTGACCACGGCGGCGGTTTCGGGAAGTCATTAGCTACTAAGCTGCTGAGCTTCTCAGCTTAGGAACAAACCAACAGCTGTTATTGTCGGCTGGCATGACGGAGAGAAATACTTACTTGCTGTTCGCTTAGCCGCTTAGGAACTCAGTAGCTTAGAAGCTCGCTCATGCTGCGGGCTTCTTAGCTCCACTTTTTTCAGACGCGAATCGCATTGGCTCAGTTCCTGGATCCTCGCCCTCAGTGTGGCCGGTTTGCGGATCAATCACGAACAATAGGTCACTCAGATCGCTCGCGTGCTCTTCCTCATCACGCAAAATCCCTTCGATCAGAATGCGGGTCGTTGGATCGTTGTCGCCGAAGTAACGGATCATTTCTGTGTAAACCTCAATCACGATCCGTTCGGCGATCAAGTCTTCTCGAATCATTTCAGAAAGGCTGCTGCCTTCTACGTATTGCGAAGCTGACCGTTCAAGCAGCGACTTGGGATTGAAGTCTGGCTTGCCGCCGAGCTGCTGGATGCGATCCGCGATCTTATCGGCGTGATCGCGTTCCGCGTCGGCATGCTCCTTGAATTCATCGCGCACCGCCATGGCGTGAACGCCGGTCGCCATGAAGTAGTGATGCATGTAGCGCAGCACGCACACGATCTCTGTCGCTAACGCCTCGTTCAGGATCTGGATAGTTTTCTCGACATCGCCTTTGTAGGCTTGCGTCACTGCGCCTTCCTCGATCTTTTTGCGCGCTCGATTGCGGATTTCCTCGACATCGGCTGTGAACGTGGGCATAGATATTCCTCGCGTGAATCAAGACTCGACTGAAATTGGAAGCCCGAACGTTGCCGCAGAGATGTCCGTCGCAGTGGATATCGCCAACTGCATATCGAGAAAGCGTCAAACAGCGACAGGCTACAATGCAAGGTTCACGGACTCATACAAGTCTGAACGAGGAGTCTGTATGTCCACGACTATCGAATCAGCACAGAGAACATTGATCAATTTCCGCTGCGACGCGGGCGTTGCCATTCTCGAAATAAACGATCCTCCCGCGAACACCTATACCTATGAGATGAACCGGCAGCTGGATGACGCGATTCTGCGCGTGCGCATGGATCAGGATGTATACGTGATTGTTCTGACCGGAGCGGGAGACAAATTCTTCTCGGCGGGCGCCAATATCAACATGCTTACGAGCGTCGATCCGACTTACAAGTACTACTTTTGTCTGCACGCGAACGAGACTCTGCTGCGCCTGGAGAACACGCCGAAACTCGTAATCGCAGCGATTAACGGGCATTGCGTCGGCGGCGGCCTCGAGATCGCAATGGCGGCGGACATCCGCATCGCGCGCAAAGATTCCGGCAAGATCGGCCTTCCCGAAGTGAACCTCGGAGTGCTGCCCGGCACCGGCGGGACACAACGATTGTCACGGCTGGTGGGAAAATCAAAAGCCATCGAGCTGATGGCGCTCGGCAAGACGTTCGCGTTCGCCGACGCGAAAGAATTGGGCATCGTGAACGACGTCTTTGAGCGTGACAACTTCATGCCGAATGTCCTGGGATATGCTCGCCAGTTCTGTCCTCCGAATAAGGCCGCGCTGGCTGTCGGTCGTATTAAGCGCGCTGTTCAGAGCGGTTGGGAGGTCCCGATCGAATCCGGTCTGGCGCTCGAACGCGAGAACCAACAGCTTCTTTTCGAAAGCGACGACGCCAAGGAAGGCCTGAACGCCTATATCGAAAAGCGTTCTGCGGTCTTCACTGCGAAATGAGATACACACTTGGCGAACTCATGGTGGCAGCGGCTGCCCGTGAGATCCGCGAAGGAGAAGTAGTGTTTGTCGGCATGCGGCTGCCGCTGATCGCCTTCATTGTCGCCAAGCAAACTCACGCTCCAAATTGCGTCGGATTGTTCGAGAATGGAGTAATTCGGACCAAACCCGCGGCAGAGCTGATCTACACCATGGCCGATCCCCCCAACCTTCTGCATGCGACGCAGTGCCTCGACATGATGGGCGTTATGGGCCTGCTTCAGGCAGGCCGCGTCGACCTCGGATTTCTTGGGGCCGCTGAGGTGGACCGATTTGGGAATCTTAATTCCACGCAAGTGCAGGGCGAGCACGGGATTGTTCGGCTGCCGGGTTCGGGAGGCGCGTGCGATATCGCGTCCCTGGCCCATCGCTTTGTAGCCATGATCGACCACGAACGGCATCGTCTGCCGGAACGAGTGGGGTACATCACCAGTCCCGGAAATGGAAATGGAGCCGGCTACCGGAAACGCGTTGGCCTTCCACGTGGCGGTCCTTCAGCAGTGATAACGACCAAAGCGGTGCTTCGCTTCGGCGAAGACGGAGAGGCTTACCTGCACTCGCATCACGAGGGCATAAGCGTAGAGGAAGTGGTTGCGTCTACAGGATGGAAGCTCCGCGTTGCCAACGACGCAGGCGAAACCGCGCCGCCCTCGCCAGATGAACGGAGGGCAATTCGCGAGTACGACAAGGACGGATTTTGGACTTCGTGAAGAGGCCAACAACAGAGTCAGGACGGGATTCCGTGGTTCCGGGCGCCCTCGCCCGGCCTTTGCATGCGAAGCCAATGCCTGAGGGCAAAACTAAAAGCCCGGCCAAGGGCGGCCGGAACCACGTTCTCCCTTGATAAAGAAGAAATGACGGGCTCCGAATCAACGTCGCGAATTCGACTCCGGCACGAACCTCCCTTCGCCCATTTAATACTGACGCATGGCAAGGAGAACGTGATCGACATTCAAATGATGGAGGAGCTCGCTCGAGTGTTGGAAGACATTCAATCCCAATCCGAAATCTGCGCCATTATTCTCTCGGGAGCAGGCGAGCACTTCTCAGCCGGCGTCGATATCCCTTCCCACGCTCCCGACAAAGTTGAGGAGACGCTGAGAAGGTTTCATAGTGTCGTGCGCAAGCTGGTGCGAACGACGAAGGTGACGCTCGCCGTCGTGCGCGGCTACTGCCTCGGGGGAGGCGCGGAAATCGCGATGGCCTGTGACATTGTTATCACTGCCGAGAGCGCGCATTGGGGATTTCCCGAAATTAAACTGGGCTGCTTTCCGCCTGTTGCTGCTGCTGCTCTCGCGGCCGTTGTCGGCCAGAAGCGCGCCGCAGAGCTGGTCCTGACAGGACGCACCTTTGATGGAAGAGAGGCTGTGCAATTGGGACTTGCAAGCCGCGCCGTCCCGGCGAAGTTGGACGAAGTGGTTTCTGAATACGAACAGCGCCTGAAGGCTCTTAGCCCGGCAGCACTAGCCCACGCTAAGCGCGCTCTGTATTCGTGGGATGCTGCCCACTTTGAAAAAGGTCTGGCGCGTGCTGAAGAGATTTACCTTAAAGAACTCATGCAGACCGAAGACGCGCGAGAAGGAATTCGCGCATGGATTGAAAAGCGCAGGCCGCAGTGGAAAGGAAAATGACGTATTGCAATGCGCTTCGCTTGACTACTGATTGCAATAGCTACTTCCGCAACGTAGCTTGAACCAGTCAAAGTCCATGCCTTGCGTGCGGAGCTGACCGCGGATCTTCACCAACGTTTGCTGGATTCGCGCCGCAAGCATTGCGTTCTCCCGCTTCCGCTGCCAATCCTCTTGAGCTGAACGGATCTCTGATTCGTAGTTAGCCTGGTACTCTCCGGGACTCCGATAACCGTATCCATTCACGCTTTGATGAGCTTGCTCTCGGGCAGCGATGCGCTGATTCTCGTTTGCCGCCTTTGCCACCAGACCATCGTGCCTGTCGTACCATTCGTGAACCAGGTTCTCAGTCTCGGAGCGTGTGTGACTCTTTCGGAACTCGGTGATCGCCTTCATGATTTCTTCGGCGTTGTCGGCGGTGGCTGCAACATCCGGAATGAGAGGCTTATGACTCTCGATTGACTCGTCGTTCAAAACGACGTGGGCCTGACCCGTCTTGTGTGCCTTCGCCTGCGCTGCCATTTCGGCGAGGGACTTCGCGGGCGCCGCCTGCGCCCACATCGCAGCTTGAGCCAAAGCTGCCAGTGATAAAACGGAAAGAAGGCGAAAGAGGGCAGTCATGCCCCAAGATGCTATGTCAAAGCGCTCTGCGCAACAGCATCACTAAAGTAACCTGCGGTCTGATTTGTTCATTTGCTTGTGCCAAATCGGGTCGCACGGATCCCTGACTACCTTAAACCCCGGCCTGAAACGCTTCTTCGCTATCATGATGAGGACGATGTCTAAACTCCGCTCCATGCGTGACGCCATCGCCGAGTTCGTACCGGACGGCTCGTCTGTTGCGGTCGGATTGCAGCTTGAACAGATGATCCCGTTTGCTGCCGGACACGAAATAATCAGACAGAAGAAGCGTGATCTGCGCCTGATCGGTCCGATTTCTGATTGTCTATTCGATCAGCTCATTGGCGCTGGATGCGTGAAGGACGTAGTTGCCGCCTGGGTCGGCAACGTCATGATGGGACAGGCCTACAACTTTCGTCGTGCGGTCGAGGCAGGCGAGGTTCGCGTTTTCAACATGACAAACTTCACGATCGCGCTGGGACTCCAAGCTGGAGCGATCGGCGTACCTTTTTTGCCGACGCGCACAGCCAGAGGCAGCGACGTACCCAAGGGCAATCACTTCTTCTATCAGATCATTTCCCCTTTTGAACCCAAGGAGACGTTGCTCGCGGTGCGCGCAATCGCGCCGGACATAACCATCGTCAA
>Ga0066687_10000512_pt1 | contig 10388 bp, 3 predicted proteins | sample GraSoiAngelo_136_FD_65630 | JGI IMG/M metagenome (GOLD analysis project Ga0066687, IMG submission 65630) | Grasslands soil microbial communities from the Angelo Coastal Reserve, California, USA - 14_0929_09_20cm | ecosystem: Environmental > Terrestrial > Soil > Grasslands | place: USA... | reverse complement strand
ATTCAAGACGTGACCGTCACTGCATCGGTCTTGCAGCGATTGGCCAATCTCGGCGACATCGTTATCGACAGCGCTTCGGAGACGGGGAAAATATTTCTCTCCGAAATCCACCACCCGGAGCGCTACGCCGACATGATCCTTGCCGAGCTGAGAAGGCGACATTAGAGCTACAAGCGCAACGCGAAACGGCTGACTATGTAGTCCTGAAAAGCCGACAGACCGCTTTCAAACTGCAAGCGTAAGTTCGTTCTGCTAGAATATTCGTGAGCGCCCGCTCCTCGCGAGCGAATTCAAGGACTCACGGGTTAATCAATGCAGGACAACAAAAGAACCAACTTGTTGGCGGCAATCGTTGTTGCGGCGATCGCTCTATCAACCTATTTAATTCAGGCCAAGCCCGCGGCAGCGGGCGACAATCCTTCATCTCGGGAGAGCGTTCAAATCATCCAGGCTGCTTCGAATCTGGATCCGCTCCAATTGCTTCCCGATCGCCTTTCCAACACCCCCGCAAGCGGGACGTTTAACAGATACACCAGGGATCAGCTTTCGGAACTTGTGGGCAAAGAAGCGGAAGCATATGGCGAATACGGCGCAGCGGCTGCATATGCGCGCGAGTACGGCAACGCGCGGGTAGAGGTCTTTCAAACCGAAGGCCTTTCAGCCGCGTACGGGCTGTTCACGTATTCGACGGCGGATCCCTCCTCCCAACCGGAAGCCGCGATTGGCTGGGGCAGCTCGGAAGCCGACGGTAAGATTCTGTTCTGGAAAAAGAACTATGTCGTTTCCGTATCGACCAATCGCGGTCGAGTAAGCCCTGAAGCTCGCAAGCTCGCGTCGTCTGTAGCTTCATTGTTGGGTGACGGCGCTCCAATCTTGCCGCTTGTTGTATCGAATTTCCCCGCCTCGGCGGGATCTACGGCTTCAGTGCGTTACTTCCTGGGGCCGATCGCACTCAGTAAATATGTCGAGCACGCGAAGGAGCAATTCTCCTTCGACGGCCATGCCGAAGCGGTCCTCGGTCAATATCCGAAAGAAGCCGGCTCGCCTTCAACTGCGAACCTGCTGATTATTGAATACCACACTCCGCAGTTCGCTTATGATGCCATGAAGCGGGCGGGCGATTTTCTTTCGACTCTGCCGGAAGAAGAGCGTGACCGGACCATCCTGAAGCGAGAGGGCAACTACCTGGTTGAATCGACGAATGTTCGCGATCGCGAAGGCGCCGAGCGGCTTGTGTCTCTGGTGCAGTATCCTTATCAAGTCAAGTGGCTTCGAAACCCGCTCTGGCGGACCAATGACCCTTTTGGTACTCAGAAGGCGGCGGATATGCTGCTTTCGACCTTTGGCGTGATCGGGCTGTTGATTCTGACGGTCCTCATCGGCGGCGGCAGCTTCGGGGCCTTCGTATTCATGAGACGGCGGCGGCGCCTTCGCGAAGTATTCACTGATGCCGGCGGGATGCTGCATCTGGACATCGAGCCTGCGTTCAATCGTCCGAATACCATCGGCGGCGATTTCAGATTGAAATTGAGCCCGCCGAATAACGAGGACCGCTAAGCTAACGCAAAATGTCAAATTCGGTCCTCGTAGTTGACGACGAAGAAGGGATCAGGCGCTCGCTCAAGGGCGTCCTTGAAGACGAAGGCTTCTCCGTCGAGACGGTTTCCTCCGGAGAGGAATGTCTTGCGGCGTTCGAACGCCGAGTCTTCAGTTGCATTCTCCTCGACGTCTGGCTCCCCGGAATCGACGGAATTCAAACGCTTGAAAAACTCCGCGCTTCATATCCTGAAACAGCCGTAATAATGATCAGCGGGCACGGCAGCATAGCAACGGCTGTGCGCGCCACTCAGCTCGGAGCGCTCGATTTCATAGAGAAGCCTCTGCAGATCGAGCGCACGGTCCTCGCTCTCCGAAACGCCCTCAGACAACGGCAGCTCGAAGCTGACAACCTGCGGCTGCGCCAGCAAGTCGACGACTACATAATGATCGGCGACAGCATCCCGATGCGGGCGCTTCGCCAGCAAATCGCGATCGCGGCGCCGACCGGCGGCAGAATCCTGATCTACGGGGAGTCGGGCACCGGAAAAGAGTTGGCCGCGCGCGCCCTCCATCGAGCGTCATCGCGTGCGTCGATGCCGCTCATCGAGCTCAATTGCGCCGCTATTCCCGAAGAGCTAATCGAGTCCGAGCTATTCGGTCATACAAAGGGTGCATTCACCGGCGCCACCCAGGCTAAACAGGGAAAATTCGAGATGGCGGACGGCGGCACGCTTCTTTTGGACGAAGTAGGCGATATGAGCCTCAAGGTTCAAGCGAAGGTGCTTCGGGTCCTCGAAGAACAGCGATTTGAGCCCGTCGGCTCGAACTCGTCGACTACAGTGGATGTGCGAATAATCGCGGCCACCAACAAGCGCCTCGATGAAGAGATGGAGCGCGGCGCCTTTCGTCCCGATCTCTTCTATCGGCTCAACGTGATTCCGTTCGAGATTCCGCCCTTGCGCGAACGGGGCGAAGACATTCCGCAGCTCTCGGAGCACTTCAATCAGAAATACTCGGCGGGCTATTCGCGTCCGCCAAAGACGTTCACCGAAGATGCTCTTGAAAGGCTGGCGTTGTACAACTGGCCGGGCAACGTGCGCGAATTGCGCAATACGATAGAGCGGGTAGTCATAATGAATTCTCGCGAGCAAGTCACCGCCGATGATCTGCCGCAGCTTGGAACAACCGACGGGATATCGCTCGCGCCGAGCTATAACTTCACTTCATATCGCGAAGGGCGAGAGGCGTTCGAACGCCAGTATATCGTAAACAAGCTAGCGGAATGCGACGGCAACATGACCCATACAGCCGAAGCAATGGGCATCGACCGCTCGCACCTATATCGCCGAATGAAGGCGCTCGGAATCGCCGCTCGGTCCTAACCTCTTATCGCTGAACCCGGAGCCCGTCATCGGAAGTCATAACGAAGCCGCTATAACCAGTCCCTCTCACTCTACAATCACGCGGTCGGTCGAGCTGCGGCCGAAGTTCTCCGGTTGGTACATCTCTTCAGCTTTGGCCGGCGGCACGACAAAGGTTCCTGGAGTAGTTGCGCGCGCCACATATGAGTAGTTGTAGACGCCTTCCCAGAGCAGCGAGGCGAAGGCCTCGACTCTCTCGTCGCGCATGTTCTGATGCTCGAACCAGGGTCGTGACCACCACCACCAGTTACCTCGGACCGTTTCTTCCTTCGGATCCTGCGGTATAGGTCCGGTCACCGCGAGCGCCGGATTAAGCGCCTCAAGCCCGGCAGGAATAGGATCGACCAGCGCCACATGATAGCGACGTGTAGGAGCCACCATCGTCAGCCGAACGCGTACGCTGGCCCCCGCCTTTATGTGCCATGCACCGTCCGAGTCGCGTCGAACGTCATCGGCCTTATCTACGGCTTCGTATGAGCGCTGCACAGTGAAGCCGTATTCCGCGGCGGCGAGTTTCAGACTTGCGGGTGCGTAGCGCAGCCCGACTCGATAGTAGAGCCTTCCGGGTCCGTCTTTACTCAGCACGAGATTTTGTTGCGCCGGACCATCCGCCAGATACCGCATAGGAACGTTGATTTCATGGCGATCGGTGGTGCGTCCCTTGAACTGTTGTTCTCCTGCGTAGCTTTGGCCCAGCCACGCCCGAGCGACGAAGTTCGGAGTCGCCTTTTCGTATTTGGCAAAATATCGATCGAGGGCCAGCAATATAAAGGCATTCTCCTGGGTGTTCTGCCAGCACGAACAGAGGCGACTGCGATGGGCAAGAAGTCCCCGCACTATTTTGGGAATGAGATCGCTCTCGGGCTGATCTCCGATCAGCGCCTCCAATATGACTCCATCCGCGCGGCGGCTCGAACTCAACAGGAGATAGTCGCCGTCTTTGTAAGAGCTGGTGAAGTGAGCAGTGCCCGCGGTTTCTTCCGCTCGGTTCGCCAGATGCTTGCGTATCGCGACGACCTCCGTTGTCGATCTCTGATCGCCCGACAATACCGACAGCAGCCAGCCTGTCGATTCGAGCGAGAGATTGTCGAGACCCGCTTCACCGATGAGCCTGCGAGCGCGAGCCGTGTCCCTGTCGCCCATTCGATTGCGAACGTAAAGCGCATAAGCGATCAACGCCCGGCGCGCTTCCGGGCCGTAGTAATTTGGAATGTGGCTCTCAATCTCGCGAAGATAATGTTTCGAGCTGTCGAGAATTTTGCCCGGCACATCGAATTGTTTCTCTTTCGCCCGAACCAGGGCGTGAGCAACGTGAATGCTCAAATACGGCCACGACTCGTCGCCTTTCCTCCAGAATGCGAATCCGCCATCGTTATTTTGAAGCGTTTCGAGGCGCTTGATGTCGCGCTTCACCGCGGCTATTAGCGCTTCGGGTTCGGGAAGCCCTTTCGCATGAAATGCAGTAAGCACATCCCGCAGAGCTGCAATAGCAAGGACTCGCGACGATATTTGCTCCGAACATTCGAACGGATAAGAGACCAGATAGAGCACGGCATCGGTGAGCGCCTGCAATTCGGTCGATGAGGTTGAGACTTCAAGGCCGCCAAACTGCTTAACCGAATCCGAAGGAGCCTTGATCGGCTGAATGATTGCTCCGTCGTCTATTTCGCCGTAGGTCGCAAAGGCTTCCGTAGTCGCAGGGGTCCATACAGGCAATTGAATTTCGGCGGCATCCGACCACTTTCCTGAAGCGGCAGCGATCTGAAACCTGGCCGTTCCCGCTCGCGAGGCCGCGGTTGGGAATCGCACTTCTACACGGTCATTCGCTGGGACGGTCACGCGCCTTCCAGCACCTTCGGTCAACTCGGCATTCGATGCGCGAACGGCAACGTCGACATCCATTGGAGAATCTGTCTGATTCTGAATGACGACCGGCAGTTCAAACTTATCTCCGAAATTTAGAAATCGCGGGGCCGAGGGTCTCGCCATCAACGGCAGGCGCGCCGTGATTGCCGACTCATTTTCGCCGAACTGCTTGCCGCCTGCGACGGCCACTGCCATGACTCGATATCGCGTCAGGTTGTCGGGCAATTTAACTTTGACCTGCGCGCGACCCTGCCCGTCGGTTGGCACAGCCGCCGCGAACACGGCGAGCGCGTTGAAGTTTTCGCGGAGCTGAATTGCATCGGACCGCGGCGGCGGCTCATTCGCCATCCTTGCAAGCATCGGCACTTCCGCGGGAGCCATCCGTCTCAGCATGTCGCCGGACTTGAGGCCGCCTCCGGCCGCTCCACTCGCAACTCCGCCGGGCGCACCGCCCAGTGTTCCGTTTATATCTTCGGGACGCGGCAGAACTATGTCGTGCCGTAGATGAAAGTCAGTTACATCGGCCCCTCGCTGTGAATAGAATGTCGAGAGCGGATCGCCGACCTTGTAACCCGTCAGGCTGAGCACCGCTTCATCAACAACCACGATGGCAAGCTCACTCCCTGAGACCGGCCTTCCTTCCGCATCGCGTACCTCTACGTCAACCGTAGTCTCACCGCCGGGTTCAAGCTTCGCATCGCGAGGCGTTGCCTTGACCGAGAGCTTTCGGCTCAACGGAGGAACGTCCAGATTCAGATTGCCCGTCGCAAACGCGGGGCGTTTCGGCAATCGATCGTCGGTTTGACCAGAGTCATTCGTTCTCGCGGCCGCGCCAACAAGATCGACCTGAACATGTACGTTCGGAAGATACCGCTCCGAAATCGGTATTCTCAGCGTGTATGACGAGCCCTCCATCCGAAAATGCTCGGTGGTGACCAGACCCGAGCGCCGCAGCGTCATCAGGCCTTCCGCCGGATAAAACGGAGCCTGAACCAGAATCTCCGCGGTGCTTCCCGGTTCGTAGTCTTTTCTGTCCGGAATCAGGTTGACTTCTTCCTGTTCGACATCACGCTTTGGAGGAACTTTGCCGCCCGCCACCCAGAGCGTCAGCGTGCTCTCATTCGCTCTCTCGCGGTCATCCAATACGGTTGCTGTAACCCTGTACGTGCCGCCCTCCTTCGGTTCGAATCTGCATTCAACGGCATCCGTTCCCGAGGTCTTGCTGCACTCCTGCGGATTGGTCTCCTTCTGACGCCACTCGCCTTTTTCGAAGACCCAATCGAGCAGTACCAGCTTCAATTTGATCGCCCGCCCTCGGACTGCGTTCCCATCTATATCGGTAGCGATTGACTGCACGATGAGCGGCTCGCCCTTTTGAACAAACGTACGCGGGCTCTTTAATCCAACGTAAAGAGACGCGGGATGAACCAACAGGCTGGCCGAGGCCGACCATTGCTGCCGGTTGACGTCGCTTACGCTTGCCTGGGCCGTAACCACCGAAGGCCGAGGCGGATTGACTGAATCGAAATCGAGATGAATCGTGTGCTTCCCCAGGGCGTCCGTCTTTCCGTTCAACGTTCGGACAAGCCGTTCTTCGGCGGCCGGCCGCGCGAACCACCACGGCGCCCACGTTCCGAAGGTGAAGCTGCTTCGATTTGGAGGCGTGTAGTTTGTCGGAGTCGCCGTGACCGTCCAATTTGTCTCGGCGTTTGGAAGCGCGCCTCCGGCGTAATAATTCGCGGCGACGGTGACGGTCGCGCTGCCGCCCACCATATGTTCGCCTTCGCTTGCGGACGCATTCACTTCGAACTCGGGCCTGCGAAATTCCTGAACTTGAATCTGATGATTGTACTGGTTTCCGAGCAAGCCGGCGCTGCCGCTTGCATCGAGAGTCAGGGATCCGTAGCCGAGATTCATCGTAGGCGGAAGCTTGAATGAAGTGTCGAAGCCGCCCATCGCATTTATCCGCAAGCTCCCTTTTAATACTTCATTGCCCCGCGAATCCTTGAGCACATAATCGACAGTCGCGGCGGAGCCGCCGAGCGCTTCTACGTCGCCGCTCGGACCTGCGCCGATGCGTCGAATCCAGCCCTTGATATGAACCTCCTCACCAGGGCGATACATCTTTCTGTCATCGAACACAAACCAGCGAAGCGAATCCTTTGGCTCGCCCTTGTACCAACTACTGCCGCGGCTCCACCAGTAGGTATTCTCAGGAAGAATGGCCAGGTCTGGACCTTTACGCGCAACCAGAATATTTGCCGCGCCCTCGATAAATCCGCCGAGTTGCAGCCGGACCAATCCCGTCCGATCGGTCGTATTCGAGGACTGCTCGTTTACGCGTCCCGGCGTCACGGCCTCGATTGCCAGCCGCGCTCCCTCAACCGGTTTGCCGTCTTTGAGCGACGTAGCCCAGCCCACCAACTGGCCGGAATCCGAGAACGCATCAAGTCCGATCTGAGTCGCCTGGACCCACGCCGCTACCGATTGCCGATCGCGCCTGTTCAATATCGTTCCTGGTTCGACGAGAACTATTACCTGGCCCAATCCGTTGTGAAGCGCCGGGGTCAGGTCGATTCGCGTCTCCGCCATTTCGTCCGGCTCGCCTTTGACCGGGATGGTGTCCGATACAATCACACGGCCTGGCGGAATTTTTGCCCCTCCGTCTCGGCCGTCGAAATACGACATAAAAGCGCCCCAGTCTTCGGGGCCAACAGCAAAGAGCCGCACCCTCAGCGATCGATGATTGACGCTGAATACCGAGAAGCGAGCCGGACCGGAAGGATCGAGGACAACCATGACCTTTCCAGACGATCCGAGCGTCGGAGGCGCGGAACCGACGTTGAACACTATTGGAGACGAAGCGCCAAGCGTCTGGCCGAATTGATCCCGTATAGATTGATCGAGGATCACACGATAGGTTGTGCGGCCCCGCTTCACTCCGGACATCGATAGCGTGTTTCCGAACAGAGCGATCTTAAGGCCCGGTATGTCAGGCTCTACCCGTACCTGTGACTTATCGAAAGCGGTCGCATCCAGAGGGTTCGTGAATGTTATCGACCAGGAATCGAACGGCGAGCAGGTTTTGTCCCATCCGCAGCGCGCTTCTACGACCCTGAGCGGTCCGAATGTCTCGAATGTGAAGGTCTGTGGCGCGGATGTTTTAAGCGGGCCTTCGGCGGAGGGTGTACCCGAAGCTAGAGTTACTTGAACTGTCGAACCCGCGGGAAGCACGAGTTTCGGATCGCCGTTTCCGACGGCGCGAAGGGCAATCCAGCGGCCCGGCTGCGCGTTCTTCGCAAGCTGGCTCACCGAATCATCTCGATCAATTTCGTCCTGAGTTGCTGACCGAAGCCTGAAATTCGTCGCGCCTGCCGTGACCCTGATGTTTTTCAGAACGGTGTCGGAATCGATGCGCTGGTCGAACTCCATGAACATTATGGGCGCGCGCGAAATCGATCCGCCCTCGGGATACTTCTTGATAACTTTTGGCGCAGGCGTAGTGAATTTCCAGGAGACAGCGCCTCCAAGCGAGCCTCCGGTAGCGGACCTGGTTCCGGCTGGAATTTGAACCGAGTAGGAGGTCGCCATTGGAAAGCGGCCTTGAGGTTCAAAGAGTATGGTACTGGTTCCGATCCATCGCCATTTGCCGGGAGGCTCGGGTGAGAGCTTTATGGGCACGGTCTGGGCCGCGTCCATCTGCGATGTCACGGCGACCATGGGCTGCGAGAATGTGACGGACAGGTGCGGGGCAATCGGAACTTCGCCCTCGGGAGCATGTCGCAGTACCTCGAGAGGGCCGCGAGAATTTGTTTCGGGACTGCTTGCAGGAGGCTGTGGAAAGGATTCGGTGATGGTCTTGCCGGTTCGCGGGGGAGGCAGCGAGCGGTCTCGCAACGCGAACTCTTTTTCATCGTCCGATTCCGCTTTGATTAAGGGTAACCGGGAGAGCAGCGCCTGCGATTGAGCATCTCCGAGAGGCGCGGCATTCGCCGCGGGAGGTTCCGCCGGACGAGCCCTCTGTTCCACGCCTTCGCTTATTCGAAATTGTAGGCCCTTCTTCAAGTCGTCAGCTCCGTCGGTTCGCGGAGGAATCGGGCGCGAGATCGGTCCCTTCTGTGCGGCCAATAGCGAGGGGGCGGAAACGAGGATCAGACATACCAACAGCGAGATAAACCTTCGTCCGGTATTCATTTTTCAATAGGCTCCTTCTCGGCGCTTCCTAAACCTACAGTTAACCAGTCCGTTGATCAACTACATTCAGAATAGTAAACGCGGGAGGGCTTGCAATGATTTATGCATCCAGCTATATAGGGTCTCCGTATTAGTGCAATCGTGTCCAATTCGCGCAAGCCTGGTTGAAGTGTTTCGAAAGGAGAAGAAATGTCAAACATTCGCCGAGTCACCACCGTAGCCGCGTTGATCGCCCTTCTGTCGTGCACGGTCTTCCCCAAGGCCATCAACGGAAGGGATCTGATCAAAACTGAAGACCTGAAAGAATGGCTCTCTTACCTGGCGTCCGACGATCTTGAAGGACGAAACACTTACACGGAAGGCCTCGGACTGGCCGCCGCTTATATCGCGGAGCATCTGAAGTCCTGGGGTGTCAAACCGGCTGGCGATCACGGATTATACTTTCAGCGCGTGAAGGTGCTCGGCATCAAGGCTGTAAATCGTTCCTCGGTTACCGTGGAGGCTAACGGTCAGACTCGCACCTTCAATGACGGAGCGGGCATTTCTTTTCCCAGGAACGTTGGAGGAAAGCGTACCTTCACGTCCGATCAGATCGAGTTCATGGGCTACGGCCTGGACGCTCCGCTGGCCAAGCACAACGATTACGAAGGCAAGGATGTAAAAGGCAAGGTCGTGATCTGGCTGGGTGCGCGAGGGCCGAAGGGATTGGATGTTCGAACCTACGGACGCGCGCTTCGGGGCCGCAATCGCTTTGCTACGGATCAGCTTGGGGCGGTCGCCGGGATCGGTCCAGAAGGGGGCGTCGGTCAGGGAGGCCGAGGCGGTAATCAGCAGCAAGCAAATCAGCAACAACCAAATCAGCAACAACCAAATCAACCGCAAGCAAATCAACCGGCGAGCGAGAATCAGGGTGGGAATCAACGCCCCGGTAATCAGGGCGGCGGTCAGGCCGGCGCGCAGGAACGGCCCGACTTCACAACCGTACAGAGGTTGGACTCGCCGATTCCACCGACCGTTTCGGCTCAGGACGACTTCCTTGAATTCCTCTTCAGCGGCTCCGATATCAAATACGCCGAGCTCAAAGCCAAAGCAGCCGAGCAGGATGTGTTGCCGAAGTTCACCCTCAAAAATATCCGCATAACTTTCAATCTCGATGCGGATTATCAGGTAATCAACACTCAATACACCCGGAATGTCATCGGTGTTGTCGAAGGCAGTGACCCGAGGCTTAAGGACACCTATGTCGCGTTCGGCGCGCACTATGATCACGTGGGCTACGCGGAAGGCGAAGTCGCGCAGGGGCCGAACGGGCCGCGTAGAATCGGCGCGCGCGGCGGAGTGAAGCCGAACGCCATCGAAGATCGAATC
>Ga0066687_10000508_pt1 | contig 10461 bp, 4 predicted proteins | sample GraSoiAngelo_136_FD_65630 | JGI IMG/M metagenome (GOLD analysis project Ga0066687, IMG submission 65630) | Grasslands soil microbial communities from the Angelo Coastal Reserve, California, USA - 14_0929_09_20cm | ecosystem: Environmental > Terrestrial > Soil > Grasslands | place: USA... | reverse complement strand
CGGACTGGAACGTCCGATGAACATCGCGGAATCGCTGACGATGATTTCATTAGCGGTCAGAATTCCGTCGCCATTGAAATCGTTGAAGCCAAGAATACGACGCTGCCAGACGCCGAAGAGCGGATAACCCGGGACTTCGCGAATGTCGGCGCCGATGATCGGCGGGACCGTGCCAAGGCTTACCAGCTTGTTGTTGTTGACGGCGTAGTTGAACTGGCCGTCGAGACCGATCCTATCCAGCTGCAGCACCTGCGCTCTCAGGCTCGCTTCAAATCCGCTGTTCTGGACTGAGCCGAGATTCTCGAAGCGCGAGACTGAAACTCCGGCTGAAGGCGGTAGAATCCGCTGCACGAGAGCGTCGCGCGTTTTTTTCTTGTACCCGGTAAGCGTTATCGAGGCGCGGTTATCGAACATATCGAGATCGAGCCCGCCCTCAACTTCGCCTGCGCGCTCAGGCTTCAGGTTCGGATTTCCTATGGCGCTGAACTCAACTGCCGCCGTTCCCTGGTCCGCAACGTTACCGTTCGCCGCAACGAAGAACGGCAAGGCATCGTTGGACCCCGGCGAATTACCGGACTGTCCGAACGCCGTGCGCAGACGCAGCTGGCTGATGAACCTGACTTTCGGGAAAAATGGCTCTTCGGAGACCAGCCAGGAAATGCTACCCTTCGGATAAAACGCCGAAGTCGCCTTAGTGCCGAAGGTGCTGTTCTGGTCGTCGCGGAAACCAGCGGTTACGAACAACCGGTCACGCAAAGCGAAAGTCTGTTCGAAGAAAAAGCCCGCGTTGACCTTGAACGTGGATGACTCGTCGGCGCCCGGGACCGCTCCGGCCGTGACAGTCGTCGCGCCCGGCGGGAGCACCGAAGAGTTGGCCCCGTTGCGGGCGAAAATGCTGCGGAAGTATTGCGCGCCGAAAGTCGTCTTAGATGCTACGGCGTCGGACAAATGAAACTGCGATGTTCCGCTCGCATCGAAGGTGTAAAGGAAAAAGTTTGTGCGGTTATTGTACTTGAACCCGAGCCGGCTGCTGCCGAAGTCGGAGCACTGGCCCTCCCGACAGAGGTCAGAGTCGACCCGGTTGATGAAGTCGATGCCGAAGTTGCCGCGCGTCGTCAGCCAGCTGAGAGGACGCCAGTTCGGACTCAGGCTTCCGATGAAACGATTGATGTCCTGTCCGACCGTCTCCTGGAACATGTCGCCCGGCGTGAAAGCTCTGTATCCCTGACGGAATAAAGTCGTGCCGCTGATGAAACCGTTGGTTCTGTAACCAGGCCCCCCGTAGGCGCTCGATGTCAAACCGGTGGTGTTGTTCTCAGTCTGCGGCAGCCGCTGCGAGCTCGATATGAACACAGTTGAGACAGCGACATCTGCCAGTGGTGACAATTGCAGGTTCACGTTGCCGCGGAAGGTCGCACGTGTCAGGGCGTTGGGGCGAAGCTGCTCCCCCGGGATTGACCCGTTCTTGGCGAGCAAACGCTGGATGTCGAAGTCCGGAACCCTGTAAACGCCTTCCTCGCCGGCGTAGTTGCCCTGCAGGAAATAACGAAGCGTCTCCGAACCGCCTGAGACGCCTGCGCCATACTCTTCCTGATACGCGGGATGAAGCGGAGTGAGATCCTTCTCCGCAAAAATGTTGAGCGCCGCGACGCTGTCGAGGATGCACGTGCCCAGTGAGACATTAGGCAGGGAGCAGTTTCCAAGAGCAGTGGTACGCAGCGCGCCCTGCGGCGAGTGCCCGAACAGCGTATACGCCGTCGGGTAAGTGCTGTGATCAGAGATGCGGCCGTGCTGTAGGTATGTGTCCCAGTGCGCCGCGCCAACTCGGCCGCGCTTGGTCGTGATCACGATCACGCCGTTCGCCGCGTCAGTCCCGTACAGTGTGGAGGCTGACGGTCCCTTAACTACTTCGACGCTCTCGATCTGGTTCGGATCGATGTCGCTGAGGCGGCTTGGGTTCGATCCACCGATCCCGATGCTCGATGATCCGGTAGCACTCTCCATACGAATGCCATCAATGATCACGATCGGATCGTTGCTGAGAGATAGGCTGTTCACACCGCGAATGCGAATGCGCTGACCAGTTCCAGTCATCGTTCCGGCGAGCACTTCGACGCCGGGCGCTCTCGCGTTCAACAGATCAGTGATATTCGTGACGGGTTTGGTCTCAACTGTCTGCGGGGCGTTGAGTCTCGGGATGTCGTTTCCGACTTCCGTCTTTCTTTGCTCGCCGGTCGCCGTCGTGACAACCTGCTCCAGCTGGATCGCCGTCACCGGCAGCGAGAAGTCGAGCGTGGCCGACCCGCCGGCCGGAACTGTAACCGGCAACTTCTGCGTTACGTGTCCGAGCGCGAGCACACGCACTTCCTGCGCTCCGGCCGGTGCGCCTCGAATGACGTAGGTACCGTCATCTTTGGTCGGTACCATGATTCCTGTTCCGACCACTGTCACTCTCGCGTTCGGAACGGGACGGCCAGTACCTTCTTCGCGTACCACGCCGGTGATAGTGGTCGTTCCCTGGGCGATCGACAACGCCGGGATGCACACAGCTGCTGCGATCGACAAGATCTGACGAAGACGAGTCATCCTCGTTACCTCTCCTATCGGGATGGTCTAGCGCATTCTGGTCGGGACAAATGCGACACCACAGGGAGGCAGAGGTCTCCAGCCTGGCTCGTCGATCGTATCGTCCCTACCGTGGGAAGGCCGGGCGCCTCCCGCGCTTTGCGGAATACTATTCAACGATTTCGTTTGGCGCCACCCGCGCTTCGATTCTGTGTAGAACGGGGACTTGCGGATCCGGCTACGCCAGGATCTCGCTTGACAAATCTCCGCGCCGTATCCAGCCTAAATGAGCGTATCGAATTGAGGAGCATCCGATGATGCCAGCTAGGCTCTTTCTCCCGGTGGTGGTCGTGTTCGCCACGACGCTCCACGGACAGCAGGCACATTCCTCTGCAGTCATCGAGCCGACGATAGCCGGCGTTGTCAGGGATGGCGCCGGATCGCCTATCTCCGACGTCGAAGTCGGCATCGTTAGAGGAGAGCGCCTGCAGCAATTCATCATTACGACGGCCGATGGAAAATTCCTGCTCACAGGTATCGTGCCCGGTGTGGTTCCTCTGCGAATTCGCCGGCTTGGTTACGCAATGCAGTATCTCGACGTTGATACGCGCCTTCCTTCCGCGGCGGCACTTGAGATAAGGCTGAAAACCGTTCCGAACGAGCTGGAAGACGTGACGATCCCGGCCGGTGAAGGCCACCTGCGAGAGTTCTATGAGCGCAAGCAGACTCGTTCGAGCTTCGGGCGATTCCTCGACCAACAGGAGATCCGCCGTCTGGGTCCGACGAATTCCAGCGACTTGTTCCGAACCGTTCCGGGTATCCTCATTCGCACTGCCTCCACGGGTGGTGGAAACATCATCCGCATTCGCGGCTGCCAGCCGATGGTCTGGGTCGACGGACAAAGAGTACCGGACGCCGAGCTCGACGACGTCATTCAGCCATCTGAGATAGCAGCGATCGAGTTTTATCCTTCCAATGCCGGGATACCCGCACAGTATCTCGAGCGTCAGAACCGACTCTGCGGCTTGGTCCTCGTCTGGACCAGAACGCAATAGCCGGCGTCCGGGTCGAATAAAAGAAAAAGCCTCCCGGCAATCGGGAGGCTTTTCTTGCGTTAGTGAGAACTATTACCGCACGCCGCAGGTCGGGCCTGGATAAGTGGGCGCCAACTCCGGCTTCGAGTCCCAATACATCCTCGTCGCGAAGGCGTCGGCACCTTGCCGAGATACCGCGACGTCCAGGTTCGCGGAATTCACCGAGTGCTCTCTGACCGAGTACTCGTAGCGACGGGGCACCGTGCCGATGACAGCAGCGGGCCCCGGCTTCACAGTCTCCGGAACACAGGTCCGGCGCCATTCTGACCATGCTTCGATGCCATCGGAGTAAAGCGCAATCCACTTCTGAAGCGCGATCTGCCGCAGTCCCGCCGTGCCGCCCTGATAGGCGATTGCCGGTTGAGCCAGGAAAGCGGTGATGGCCGCAGCATCTGTTACACCCCACTGAGCCATCGAGGCGTTGATCCCCTGGACGTAGTACGCCGCAGCGCTGCCGGGAATCCAACCGCGTTCCGCCGCTTCAGCCAGAATGAACGAAACCTCCGCGTAGGTCATAATGAACGACGGGAACCGCGCACCACTTAGGCCGCTGCATCCAACGAACGCGCCGTTAGCGAAACCTGTCTTGCAGAACCGGGTGGTGGAATAGAAAACTTTTCCTGGGCGCGAGGAGCTCAGAGAGTAAGTAGCCGCTTCTGTCGCAGTCAGCCCGTTCGGCATTCCGGCGTACTGCGGCGGGTTCGGCGGACAGCCCGTGGCGGCCGGGTTGATGTAGCAGAGCGTCGGCTGGGCGTAGACAGGAACACGAGGATCGCTGAACGGAAGCATCTGGTTCATGAGAGTTTGCGACAAGCGATGATCGTCTCGGGTGCGATTGTTCGCCGCCCACGGGTTGTCATAGACTCCATCGCCCGGCCACACGATCTGTGCGTTATCTGCATTGGACGCGATGAGACCTCCAGCAGCATTCATCGCCGCAGTGAGCTGTGCCTGCGCAGTGGCCGGGTCTACATTCGCCAAACGCATAGCCTGACGCGCGCGGAGCGAGTTACCGAAACGTTGCCAGCGCAACCTGTTCCCAGCGTATATCGGGTCCGCTGATCCTACTGGCCCTAAGGTGCTTGATGGGCTCGCGCCAGCGGCCATGGCCGTCACCGCCTCGTCCAAATCCTTGAACAGGCCAGTGTAAATATCCTTCTGCGCATCATAAGCCGGAGTCAGCGTGCCCTCCGGAGAATCTCCATGCAAGGCCTGGGAGTACGGAACGTCACCCCAGACATCGGTTACATAGCCGAAGATGAGACTGCGCATGACCTGCGCTGGTCCCCACAGCATTTCCTGCTGGTCGGGTTTTGCGACGTCGATAACCGCCTGGAAGTTCTTCAACTCCTGCGAGTACGTGTTGACGAAGCTGCCATCGGTGACAGTGCCATCAAGTCGCAGGTACTGGTCTTCGTCGGGGTATTGGACTTCTGCAAGATGCTGCGTGGTCAGGACCGGGCCGACCATGTTCATCGGAGTACGGCCGAAGTAGCGCTGCATCGTGATGCGTGTGGCATAAGTGAACACCGGTGCTGGGGGCGCCGAGGTTGGGTTGTTCGGGTCCTGGTTGATGCGCGTCAGCTTGTCGGGGTTACAGCCTCCAAGACCCAGCGCGAGCATGGCACCAAGGCCGGCGACTCGAAGGCTCGCGCGCCTCAGTCCAGAGTTTTTATATGTCATTCTTTTGACGTCTCCAGTAATGTGCGTCATGGAACGATTCGTAGGTTGAACCCGAAACTACGTGGGTTGGGGGACATGTTGACCTCGATTCCCTGGTCGTTCCTGCTGCTGTAAGCGAACTCTGGATCAATGTTCGGGACGTTCTTCCACATCTTGAGATTACGTCCCGTGAGCGCGATGGTCGCGGCGCTCGCACCCAGGAATCTGTTGGCCCAGCTTTCGGGCAGGTTATACGACAGCCGCACCTCGCGCAGCTTCACGTAGCCGGCGTCATAGACGTACCGCTCGGTGTACCCGAAGAGGTTGTGGTAGTACTGCTCGGCGATTATCGCCGTGGTGTTGCGCTGACCCGTCACGTCGTCTATTCCGTCGACGACCACTCCCGGGTCGTTCCAATCGTTCTCCCGGCCATGAACGGTGTTCGACAGCACGCCCGCATACTCACCGAACATATTGGTGACGCTATAGAGCTTGCCGCCCCGCTTGATGTCGAGCAGCGTGTTCAACGACAGATTGCCGAAGCTGAATTGGTTCGCCCACCCGCCAGTCCATTTCGGTTGGATGTTGCCGAGCACCGAGAGAGTGTCCTCTCTTAGCGGGAAGCCGCCATCGACGAGAATGTTACCGCTCGCGTCGCGCTGGTATCTGTAGCCACGGATCGCGCCGTATGGCTCGCCTTTCCGGGCCTCGATCACCACGTCGCCGAACCCGCCGTTTGCCAGGACGATCGTTTCTACCCCGGGGGCAAGATCGACGACCCTGCTAACATTGCGACCAAAGTTGAAAGTTGTGCTCCAGTTAAAGCCCGTCGGTGACTGCAGCGCATTCAGCGTCAACAATGACTCAAATCCCTTGTTGCTGATTTCGCCGGCGTTGACCCACTTCTTGTCGAATCCACTGGCGCCGGAAACCTCAACATCGAAGATCTGGTTGCGCGTCGCTTTGTTGTAGCCGCTTGCATCCAGGGTAAGCCGGTTTCCAAACAGGCCGAGCTCGGCACCAATTTCACTGGAGCGAGTCTCTTCCGGTTTCAGGTTTGGGTTGGCCAGTCTGGTGTCCAAACCGTACTGCGGCAGCGAGCCAAACTTATTGGAATTGCCCAGAAATACCGGGACAAGGGAATAAACCGGCGCGTCACTGCCCACGCGCGCGATTGCGCCGCGGAGCTTGAACGAGCTGAGCACCTTGTTCTGTAAGCCGGGAAGGGCGTCCGTCAGCACCACTGAGGTGTTGACAGACGGATAGAAATACGAGTTGGCTCCTTGAGGAAGGGTGGATGACCAGTCATTGCGCGCAGTCCCCTCCACGGTCCACCAGTTTCTGATCGTAAACGCGGCCGACCCGTACAGTCCCTGCACCTGGCGGCGCTCGATTGTCTGAGTGATAGACGGCGTGATCGCGGCGTTGGACGGGTTGTAAACTCCAGGGACAAGAATACCGGTGGTCTGCTGGCTGTTGGTGTTGTAGTACTCACGGCGCAGATTGCCACCAGCAACAGCACTTAGGTCCAACCAGCTGGCGAGCGAGCGATTGCCAGTGATGGTCAGATCCGTGTTGTTGTCGTTTCTGTAGTCGCTGACAAAGCGGAAGCCGCCGTTGTACGCGAGGTTGGCGAACTCCTCGGCGCCACGCGCGTACATTTGCTGGATTCCCAACCGGTAGATGTCCGAGCCGGTTCGCACCGTCGCCTTCAGGCCCGGCGCGAACTGGTAGTTCAGCGCCACTGAGCCGATCATACGGTCGCGATCGTCGAGCTGCGGGTTCTCCTCCATCTGCCAGAACGGATTGTTGTGGTAGCTGTAATTCCAGTTGTACTCACGCGTGGCTGGTCCGCCGTTCGTGAGCCCGCCTTTCTCCCAGTCTCTCAGCTCGTCGGTGTTGACCTGGCGGCCGAACCAATTGAACATCGACTGCAGCGGGTTCCGGCCTGAGTAGCCGACGCCCGGACGGTTGCGACCGGAATTGCGAATGTACTGGATCGAGCCATCAGCACTCACTCGATCGCTGGCTCTGAACGTCCCACTGAGGTTGGCGGTGCGCCGCTGGAAGTTATTGTTGGGGAAGATGCCGCTGACGTTGTCGCCACCCAGCGAGAGTCGCCCAGACATGCGGTCCGTCCCTCCGCTCACTCCAACGGTCGTCGTCCCGGTGACACCGGTACGGAAGAAATTCTTGACGTTGTCAGGGTGAGCAATCCACGGCGTCGGCTGGCAGTTGGCGGTCCCCGCACCGGGGCTGTCGAACTGACAAATCAGTCGCCCATCCAGTTTGGGACCCCAGCTCTCATCCGTGCCATCGTTGACACCACCGTAATTTCCGTCCACCCACTCGAACTCACCGCCAGATCCCTGGCCGTATTTGTTCTGGAAATCCGGAAGTATCGGGAGGCCCTCAAACGTGAAATTGGTGTTGATCTCCGAGCGCATCCGGCCGTTCGTATTGCTGCCTTTGCGCGTGGTAATGAGGATGACCCCGTTCGCGGCGCGCGAACCGTAGATGGCTGCTGCGTTGGGACCCTTTAGGACGCTCACGGTTTCAATGTCGTCCGGGTTGATGTCGTTCATCGCGTTGCCGTAATCGAAATTCGTGTTGCTGCCTACGAAGGGCGCGCCGCCTCGGTCGGCATTGGATACCGCTACGCCATCCACGATGAACAAGGGCTGGTTGTTCCCTGTAATCGAATTCTGACCGCGGATGATGATGTTGGTCGAGCCTCCTTGCGTACCCGGTGAGGAGATCTGAACACCGGACACCTTGCCCTCGAGCTGTTGCACAACGTTTTGAGCGCGAGTCTCGTTGAGGTCTGCCGCGCTGATCTGTTGCTGTGCCGTTCCGAGTCTGCTCTTCTCCCTCGTCAATCCGAGGGCGGTGACAACCACGCCCTGGAGCTCGGTCGCGGAGGCCGAGAGACTGAAGTTCTGGACGACGGGGGCTCCGCTGAGCGTGACCTGCGCCGAGCTCGGCTGGAAACCGAGGCGACGGGCAGTCACGGTTACCGTCGTTCCATTTGCACTAGCGGGCGCCGTGAAACTGTAGCGGCCCTGATCGTCGGTGAAGCCGCCGACTCGCAGCGCGGGAATACTCACGCCGGCGCCGATGACCGGTGCTCCAGCAGTTCCAGTCACCTGGCCACTGATGGTCGTCCCCTGTGCCTGAGCGAGTGCCGGGGCAAGCCCAAGCACGCACGCGATCACAAGGAAGCGAGAGACCTTACCTGTCATTCCCATACACACCTCGCAGAAAGTGAAACTGGGATAGGACGCGTCGCGTATCGCAGGAGAGATCCAGTGATGTCTCCTGCGTAGCGACTATGTTTGCTGCGTCGAGGAGGAGCCGGACAACCTTCGCCGGCGGCGCCTGATGCATGAGACAAATTCCCGAAGATCCCCAGCCCGGGGACCGTCGGGTATTGTCTGCCATCCCGTTAACTTAGGGTCGCTGCGACAAATAAGTCAACCAATGCTCGCCCGCCTTTTCTGGGTCGGCCTCGAAGGTTTCGGACGGTCCGGATAGGTGCGACCATTTGGAACCGGACAAAAAAAACGCGCAGCATAAGCCCCGCGTTTTTTCGCTACGATCCATTCGATTCACGCTGCGGTCGCTTTCTCCGTAACCACCCGCACCTGGTCGTTCAAAACCTGCATGAACCCGCCGCTGACGTTGAATCGCCGCTCGGCACCGCCGAGCCGCAATTGGCCGTTTCCAAGCAGCGCCATCAGAGGCGCATGACCAGTAAGAATGCCGACCTCCCCGTCGAAGGCTGGAGCGACGACCGAATCTGTCTCGCCCTCGAACAGCACCGCCTCCGGTGAGATGACCGAGACTTTCAGCATCTTATGAGTTGGACAGCTTCTTGGCCGTCTCGACGACGCCGTCGATGCCGCCCTGCATAAAGAACGCCTGCTCCGGATACTGATCGAACTCGCCGGCGACGAGCCTTTCGAACGACGAGACCGTTTCCTCGAGCTTCACGTACTGGCCCTTGATACCGGTGAACTGCTCGGCCACCGCGAACGGCTGCGACATGAAGCGCTGAATTCTGCGCGCGCGGCCGACGACCAGCTTGTCGTCTTCCGACAATTCGTCCATGCCGAGAATCGCGATGATGTCCTGCAGCTCCTTGTAGCGCTGTAGAATCCGCTGCACATCGGTCGCTGCCTTGTAGTGGCGATCGCCGATGAACTGCGCATCGAGAATTCGCGACGACGACGCCAGAGGATCAACCGCTGGATAAATGCCAAGCTCGGTAATCGCGCGCGACAATACGACCGTCGCGTCCAGGTGAGCAAAGGCCGTCGCCGGCGCGGGATCGGTGATGTCGTCTGCCGGAACGTAGATCGCCTGCACCGAAGTGATCGATCCGTTCTTGGTCGAGGTGATGCGCTCCTGCAGGTCGCCCATCTCGGTTGCGAGGGTCGGCTGATAGCCGACGGCGCTGGGCATGCGGCCAAGAAGTGCCGAGACCTCCGAGCCAGCCTGCGTAAACCGGAATATGTTGTCGATGAAGACGAGCACGTCGGAGTTCTCGACGTCGCGGAAATATTCGGCGACCGTCAGACCCGAGAGCCCGACTCTGAGACGCGCCCCCGGTGGCTCGTTCATCTGGCCGTAGATCAGAGCCGCGGAGTTGATGACTCCCGACTCCTTCATCTCCAGATAGAGATCGTTGCCTTCGCGGGTTCGCTCACCGACGCCGCAGAACACCGATTTGCCGCCGTGGCCCTTGGCGACGTTGTTGATCAGCTCCATGATGACCACCGTCTTGCCGACACCCGCGCCGCCGAAAAGGCCGATCTTCCCGCCTTTTACGAATGGCGCGATCAAATCGACGACCTTGATGCCCGTCTCGAAGATCTCGGTCTTGGGCTCCAGGTTCGCGAACAGCGGAGCCGGACGATGGATCGGCCAGCGCTCGACATCCGCGGGGATCGCAGGTCCGTTGTCCACAGGCTCACCGAGTACGTTGAGAATTCTACCCAGCGCGGCCTCGCCGACCGGAACCTTGATCGGCGCTCCGGTATCTTCGACGTTCATCCCGCGCACGACGGCGTCGGTCGAGGACATCGCGACGGCGCGCACCTGATTGCGACCGATGTGCTGCTGCACTTCGACCGTCACA
>Ga0066687_10000505_pt1 | contig 10485 bp, 11 predicted proteins | sample GraSoiAngelo_136_FD_65630 | JGI IMG/M metagenome (GOLD analysis project Ga0066687, IMG submission 65630) | Grasslands soil microbial communities from the Angelo Coastal Reserve, California, USA - 14_0929_09_20cm | ecosystem: Environmental > Terrestrial > Soil > Grasslands | place: USA... | reverse complement strand
TAAATCTCCTTGAGCCGCTTGCCGAGATCGTTTTTCGTCACCGGCTGGGTATTGATTCTGTACGTATTGCCCGGCAGCACCTCGAGCACGATCTGCGAGGGCGGCGGGCCGGACGGAGTGTTGTCCGGTGTCGGATCGGGCAGCTGCAGATCGATCGCCTTCCTCGACATCGGTATCACCATCATGAAGATGATCAACAGCACCAGCAGCACGTCGATCATCGGCGTAACGTTGATCTCGTTTTGCAACCCCGCGCTCGGATTGCCTCCTCCCATTGCCATTATTTCTTCCCTCCGGGAGCAGCCGGTGCATTGAACATATTGTCGCTCTGCACCGCGGAGACCGTCCCGGGGCGCTGATCGGTGATCATGCCGGTGACGGATACGTGGTTGTGCGCGGCGATGTCGAGTGCATCCAGCACCTTGCCGTATGCCAGATCCTTGTGGGCCTTGACGTACAACAACCTGTCCTCGGTGCGGTTCTCGAAAATTGCGTTCAGCCGCTGGCCGAGCTCCGCGTTTGGAATCGCCTTCTTGTTCAGATAGTACTGGCCGTTGGCATCAATTCCCAAAACCTGATCCTGGTCTTCCTCGGGATGCGGCTTCAGGTTGACGCCGGTCGGCGGTACGGCCTGGAATCCCGCCGTGATGGCCGGGATGACGAGCATGAAGATGATCAGCAGCACCAGCATCACGTCGATCATCGGCGTCACGTTCGGTGACGCCTTCACACCCGAACTTCCGGCAGACATTGACATGACTCAGCCCTCCTCGGGACTTACTGCGAGATGGGTGAGTTGCCGGCAGTCGCCGTCGTGTTGAACTCGCGAGTGAAGCGGGAACGACCGAATTCGCCGGTGCCCGTGACGTTCTTGATCATATAGTCGATCATTTCCTTCGACGTATACGTCATCTCGGCGGTCAGGTTGTCGATCTTGATCTGGAAGTAGTTGAAGAGCCACACCGCCGGAATCGCGACGACGAGTCCGAACGCGGTGGTGATGAGCGCCTCAGATACACCAGAGGAAATCGAAGCGAGTCCGCCCGAGCCCGAAGCGGCCATCGCGGCGAAGGAGTTCACGATTCCCATCGTCGTGCCCAGCAGTCCGACGAACGGGGCCGTGGCACCAACCGTTGCGAGAACTCCGAGACCGCGCTTGAGATCGGTGATCGTCATCAGCATCTCGCGCTCGATCGCGCGCTCGGCCGAGTTAATGTCGGCAACCGTGACGGATCCATCCTGAATCAGCGGGCGGATCTCGGTGAGCGCGCCACCCAGCACGCGGGCGACGTGCGACTTCTTGTACTTGTCGGCGAGCGTGACAGCCTCGGCGAGGTTGTCTTCCTCGAGGAACTGGGAGAATTCGGGAGCGAACTTGCGCGTCTCCTTCTGAGCGGCCCGCAGGTCCCACCACTTCTTGATGGCGACCGAGAGGGACCAGATCGACATGATCGCGAGGACGTAGACGATGCCCTTCGCGAAGTTGCCCATCTGGTTGTAAATGTCGAGTAGTGACAGCTGCATTGTTTACTCCGTAAGGGGTTGGTTAGCGGGGAACGGCGAACTGGAAGGACTGCTGAACCAGCTGGTTGACCGGCTTTCCGCCGATCATCGCGGGGCTGAACTTCATCCGCGGGAGAACGTTCTTGACCGCTTGCGTGAACAGCTCGTTTGTCGACTTCAGCACCTTGAATGAGTCCACGTCGCCTTTGCCATCGCTACGTACCACGAACTGTGCCTGAACCTCGCCGGCAATGCCTGAGCTTTCCAGAACCGAGGGATACTTCGGCTTGGGACTGTCCTGGAGCATCTCCGCGGGCTTTTCGACCTGGAACTCGAAGTAGGTCTGGTTCGTGTTGGCGACGCCACCGACGACGCCGGTGCCGGTGCCACCCTTGACGCCCTTGCCGCTGAAATCGGCTTCGTTGGTGACGGCCTTTGAGAGATCGATCTCGGGAATCTTGATGTCGATCTTGACTGGCGCGCGAAGAACCTGGAAGCCCTTCGGCGGTGGCGGCTTCACGACTACCTCCTTTGGCGGAGGCGGCTTGTCCGGAACCTTCGGCGGCTCCTTTTTCATCTCGACGAACTGGATCTTCTCAGCCTTCGCCTTCTCGTCCTTGGTGCCGGCGCGGGCAGTTGCGTAGACCGCGCCCGCAATCAGGACGGTGTGGAGCACGATACTGAATACCGTACCTCCAGCCATCTTCTGCTTCTTAGCTTTTGACTCAAGAAGTTGGTTAAACATTGCTCTCCCGAGGGGAAGTCGTGTGCGAAAAGTGTTCGCAATAAGAAGTCGGGGGAATAGCCGTAAGATTAAGAATCAATGAAATAGTATTAAAGAACTTCTAACGTACAAAAGAGGATCTAACTACTTGCCGAGCTTAAACACAAAGGCCATTTGAACCAGCTGCCGCACTTTTCGTCCGCCGATCTCCGCCGGGCTGAATCGCATCCGCCGCAGCGCCCCCATCACAGCTTCCTCGAAAAGCGCGTTGTCTGATCTCGCGAAGTGCACGCTGTCTACCTCGGCGTGTCCGTCAGTCTCGACCACGAAAATAGCGACCACCTGACCACCGACTCCCGAGCGGCGAAGCGATTCCGGATAGGTGAGGGCGGACGTGCCGCTTATCAGAGCTGCCTGGCGTTCGACCTGGTCTGGCATGAATGCATCAGTTGCGTCGGTAACTCGCGTTGCGTTGCTGCCCTGATCGTTAGCCACTAGCACCGGTGGCTGAGAGCGCGCCGGAGGCGCCGAAATCAGATCTCCGATCTCGACCTGCGCCACCTTAAGGATTGGAATCTTGGTGTCGACAACAGGCAGAACGAGTCTTTTCAGCACCGTGGGTCGCGGCGCGGATGAGGCGGAGATCGATACCACCAGCGGTGGCGCTGGGAAGTAAATTGGACGCACCACGTCGAGGCGTGGCTCTTCGCGCACCCTCGCCTGGGCGGTGCCGAATACCGCGGCCGCGATCACAGCGGCATGAGCGACCACACTGGCCACAGTGCCTCCAATGACTCGCTCGTTCTTTGGGTTCGACTCAAAGAGTGTGTCGAACACACCGACTCCGTTCTTGCTCGTGGTACAACTTCATGCAATCAGCTTCGCAAGAACATAGCCCCAGGATTACAAGAGAATGAAATTGGTGTGTCGGCCGGATTAGGGGCGGCTACCGCCACGACCGTCAGGCTCTCGCGGATTCTGATCTCTGACCGTCACTGAGCGGCAGGGTGACCGTAAACAGACTGCCCCGGCCGAGGCGGGACGAAGCGGTGAGCGTGCCGCCGTGCGCTTGTGCGATCCACTGACTGATGGCGAGGCCCAGACCGAACCCCCCGCGCTCTGACATTCTCGAGCGCACACGGTCGGCGCGCCAGAATCGCTCGAAGATGTGCGGGAAATCGGCGGCGGAAATGCCGATCCCGGTGTCGCGCACCGCGAAGGTGACGTTATCGGGATGCCGCCCCAGTCCCAGCTCCACTTTGCCGCCTGCCGGCGTGTACTTGATGGCGTTGGTGACAAGATTCAGAAAGAGCTGCCTCAGACGAGTTCTGTCCGCCATGACCGTGACGTCGGCGGTGAACGGAAGATTCACCGTCACTCCCTGCGCCTCGCCGAGTATGAGCGCGGTCTCGTAGACTTCCTGGACGAGCGGCTGGAGCTCAACTGGCTCGCGATGCAGATCGAACCTCCCTTCGTCCGCGCGTGCGAGCGTGAGCAGGCTCTCCACCAGATCGGTCATTCTGCGCACTTCCTGCAGCGCCTCCTCGAGCGCCACCATCCTTTCAGTCTGACCCGACGTCTCCGTCATCGCCCGCTCGACGTCAGCGCGCAACACCGCCAACGGCGTCTTCAGCTCGTGGCTCGCATCGGCGGTAAATCGCCGCAACCCCGCAAACGATGTCTCCAGTCGCGCAATCATCGCGTTGAGCGTTGTCACCAGATCGGCAAAATCCGTCGTCTCTTCACTGAGCGCGAGTCGGCGGTGCAGGCTGCGGCCGTCGGTGATTGCCGCGACTTCGGTGGTGATCTCGGTGAGTTGCCGCTGCGTTCGGCCGAGAAAAAGAAAGGCACCAACTCCCCCAGCAGCGATTATGAGCGGCACGATCACCAGCGCGTCGAGCGCGTACTCGCGGGGGATCGTGCTGGCGCGGGTCGCCACCGCGCCCGATGCGATGCGACTCAGCCCGTCGGGGTTTCCAGACAGCGAATGCGAAACGAACAGCAGCTTTTCCTGGAGCGAGTCGAGCGAGAAGATCAGTGCCTCGCCAGACTTCGGCAGATCGGCGAGCTGGGTTTGTAGCGTCGCCATGTCCGTTCCCCCCAGCCTCATCACATCGCCCGATCGATACACCGCTCGGCCCAGTGTATCGACCACTACTATGTATCCTGGGACCGACTGCAGCCGGTCGACGACCTTTGGCGACAACGTCTGGACGAGCGCGGTATCGCTGGTGGCGACGACCTTCGCACCGGATTGGGCCGCGTCTGTAATAACCCTTGCAGCGAGATCACCCTGCGCCGCCGCGTATTGCGCGATGTCGTGATAGACGGCGTTGTTGCGCGCGGCCAACACCGCCAGAAAGAGAGTGATCGTTACCGCGACCAGTCCCGCCACGAAGGCGGCGGTAAGCTTGACGCGTGTCGACAGCATCCGGTCTAGCTTCCCTTCCCGGCGGCGTTCTCCTCGCGGATCACGTACCCTACGCCGCGAATGGTGTGAATCAGCTTCCTGGGGCTATTTGCATCTATCTTCTTGCGCAGGTGATTGATCACGACGTCGACGATGTTCGTCCCCGGGTCGAAGTGGTAGCCCCACGCGTACTCCGTGATCAGAGTGCGGCTCATCACCCGTCCAGCATGACGCATCAGGTACTCGAGCACCGTGTATTCCTTTGGCGTCAGCTCGATTGCGTGCCCGTCGCGCTTCACCTCTCTCGTGTCGAGATTCAGGCTGAGATCGGCGACCTTGAGCGCCGGCGATATCCGCGCCCGCGGCCGCCGTGAAAGCGCTTCGACGCGAGCCAGCAGCTCCTCGAACGCGAATGGCTTGGTGACGTAATCGTCGGCCCCAGCCCTCAGCGTCTCGACCTTCGAATCGATGGCGTCCTGCGCGGTGAGGATCAGAACCGGGCGGTCGAACCCACGGGCGCGCAAATCGTGAAGGACCTGAGCGCCTGACTTGCCCGGGAGTCGCATGTCAAGAATCACGACGTCGTACTCCTCGGCGATCGCGCGAGCCTCGCCGTCATCGCCGTTCGCGACCAGGTCTACTCCCCAGCGCTGCTCCTCAAAACCGCGCTTGACGAACTGGCCGACGGTGGGATCGTCTTCAATGACGAGGATTTTCATTCTTTTTTGGTATTCATGGAAAGCAAAGGGCGGACATCGATGTCCGCCCTTTGAAAGTAACATTCGCGCACTCCGCGCTTCAACGAAAGCGAATCAACTTCCCGGCAGCTGTGCCCACGATCCGCGCTGTACTTCCAGCCTGTTCGACGGCTGCCGCGCCAGTGCCGCGTCGTAGTGGAATTTTCCTCCGCCAGTCGCGTAGTAGATCCACGCCACGATCGCCCCGTAGAAGTCACCCCCACCCAGCTCGTACACGACGTGGTTCGGCGCGTACACGGAGAAGTATCCCGGCCACGCTCCGGAGCTAAGGGCCCAGTAGGCCGGCGTCGCGGAAGTCCCGCACGAGGAGAAGGACAGCATTGGCGGAGAGTTGGACTGATTGATGACGTTGCCGCCCGAAGCATTGAGCGAATCACGCAGCATGATGTTGACGTGCTGCGTTCCCGGGAAGATCACCTTGGCGTTGTTCGACACGACGATCGAGCTGAAGAAATAGGCGGTGTCGGTGAGAGTGAGGGAGTTACTGTTGCCAGATACGCTAAGGACGCCGGACACCGCGTTGTAACTGATGCCCGAACCCGTGGGAACCTTGGCGGTCGGAGTGAAGCCCGTGACAGGGCACGGGATGATGTCTCGCGGCGGGACAACCGGCGCGGCGGGAGTGTTCGTGCCAGTAACTACTCCGCCCGAAGCAAGGGTCACGACGCCGACCGCGGCAACATCGCCCTTCACCAGTGTCTGCGTGATATAGATATCCACACCCGCGCGCAGATTGGCGGTACTGTCCGCGCTCGTCGAGATATACGCGCCTTTTTCGGAATCGTAGCCGTCAAAGAGTCCGCCGTTCACCAGATACAAGGCCGAATCTGTCGAAACCGCGTACTTGAAGGTGGGCACGGCGCCAACCGCTCCTGCTAGCATCATAATGCCGGCGGTCGGATCCGTGCGCCGTCCCTGCACGATCACCGCATACTCTTGCAGTCCTCCCTTATCAACGCGGTGGATCACCGCGCGATAAGACGCCTTGTTGGGAAGGTTCCGCCAGCCGAGATCCAGGCTGTCCCCAGGATTGAGGAGGTTGGCGCCAGCAGGCCAGGCGCCGTATGTCTGACGCAGACCGCCTTCTGCAGCGTACATGGCCAGGGTCGACTCGCGAGACGCGCGAGACGTGCGGCGTTCATCCTGCGCTGTGCTGACCGCGACGACGGCCACGATGCTCATGATCGTGATCGCGAAGATCACTGTCGGCAGCACGAATCCATTACGATTCACTTTCTTCATCTGCGAAGCACCACCTTTGTCGTGAGTGAGTCGCGCTGATAGTCGAACGTGTTGCCAACGTAGGTATTCTTGAAGCTCTCCGTGCGTAGCGTGAACGCCACGGCGCCGACCGCAACTGGATTGGCAGTCACTGCGCCCAGCGTGTCGTAGTACGCGAACGTCAGTCCGGAAGCAGGCGCTATCAGCGGACCAGTCAGCTGCTCGTACGATGCGGCAGCGCCAACTTTTCTACCGAGCCACCAGCGGTTGTTGAGCGCGAACTCTGCGTACTGCACGCGACGGAATTGCCGGAACGCCGCTCCGACTCTTAGAAACGAAGTGTCGGTTTTGCCCCCGACCGCGAATTCAACGACGATGTCAGGCGGGCGCGCTCCGGGCCACGCGCACGCGGCGACGCCCATCGCGGCCGGTGTGCCAACAGCGGCGATCTTCAGCGCCTGCCACTTGTCGCGACCGAGCTGGTACACAAGCGCGCTGTCGTCAACCGTTGCGGCGATATTGCCGCCAGTTCTCCACAGACCATAGCGCGCCAGCGTCGCGTGCTTTGCGCAGACGATGCCCATGCCCCTCGGCGATCGCAGCGAGATCGAGTTGGCATTCATCGAAGCCAGAGGACTGCCACCCATGCCCGACTGTCGCAGATCCCAGGCGAGTAGAGCGGCAGCTTCTCGCGACGTCTCCCGAATGTCGATGACTTCCCGCTGCTTCCTATATCCCCGTCCTTGAATGGTCAGCATCCGGACGACGCTCGTCATCACTATAAGACCGACCACCATGCTCACCAGGAGCTCGATGATGGTGAAGCCCGAGCGGCGGCGACGTCGATGCAGGAGTTCGGAACGCATCATTGCACCCGATTCTTGGCGAGAAAAATCGTGACGGTGTCGGTGTAAGTGAGGGCTGCTTGTGCCTGACCTCTCCTGAACACCATCACATCGACTTTCTGTGAGTTCGCGCTGAGTGTGGTCACCCGCCAGTTGACCGGCCGACCACGTATTGTCGCGGAGCCGTTGGAGACGTGGTTCCAGCCCGCCCCGACGAGACTGTCAGTCACCTGTTGCACGTCGGCCGAGTACTGGAGGTCCTGGCGCGCCTTTCCCATCTGCGACAGACCAAGCGTGGCCGCTCCTGCCAGCGACATCATCGCGAGACCGAGTAGCGTCACCGCCACCAGGACCTCGACGATCGAGAAGCCCCGCTTCGCCCCCTGTGGCGTCGGAGTCATCTAAGGATTTTGCCGAGAGCTGTAGTGACGACCGTATCGGTCATCGCGCCGTCGGTGAATACCACCCGCGCGTCGCCGGGCTCGCACGATCCGCTGATCGATGGCAACCCACGCGCGTCAAAGCAGAGGAGGGTGCGAGTACTCGTTATCGTCAGCCCACTCGTGCTGACGTCGCGCACGTCGGCAATCGTCGCGCGCTGTCCGGAGCCGTTCGCGCTTGTATCGACGTCGACCCAGAAGCGCTTTCCAGGTGCGTCTATGTGTAGTTGCGCGATACGCGCGTAGCGGACCGCGGTCGAGCGGCTGAGGGAGTGAGTCAGCGCGAACTGGTCGGCTACGGAAGCCGTCGTCCGGCGCTGGAGAGCGGCTGAGATCTTCGGCCCACCGATGGCCGCGACGAGCCCAATCAACGTCAACACCATGATCGTTTCGATCATTGTGAAGCCGTGACGTCTGGTCATCAGCATAGCGCGGCCGTCCCTCGACGCTCTGCGTCCCGAGGCCCGACGGAGTCGTCGGCGGTCCTATGCCCAATCGGGTCGCAACCGCTCGCAACAGCTCGAGAAGACTGGCACTTCCAGGGCTACTGCTGAGTTACCATAAAAGACTGTTCCCGTTCGAGAAAAAGTCACAATTCTCATTGAACAAGCAGAAAGCCCGAGGCTTGAGCCGCGGGCTTTCTGCGTTGTCTGCCTGGATTGGGCCTTAAGGGGCTACGACTATGATCTGGTTCTGCGTCTCCTGCCCCGCCGCGATTGTGAGGCCGCCCGGCAGCAGGGCCGGCTTGAACCCCGAAGCGGTGGGTGGCGTCGCCCGCAACACGTACGTGCCTGGCAGCAGGAAGGCAATCCGGAACGCTCCGTTCGCGTTTGTCGACGTGCTCCGAACGATATGGTTCGGATCCGAATCGGTGACGAGCGATCCAGCGGTCAAGACTTCGACCGTCGCGTTCGGGACCGCCGCTCCGGTTGCACTGTTGGCATGCACGGATCCCGTCACACTACCGGTAATGTCCTGCGCCACGGCATGGATGACCGGTTTGAAGATGAATCCGTTCCTGGCGTCGTTGCCACGCATCACGAAGCTTCGACCTATGTCAAAGTCCAGCGTCATCACCGATCCATTTTCTGTGAGCTGGATCGGCTGGTCGAGGATAACCTTGATCCCGCTCTGACCGGCGCTCGGGAATTTGATGGCCGGCTGCGTTCCATCCTTGAGTGTGATCGACGATTTGTCGGTGTCGAGAATCAGGCGGAAGCTCTCATAGTTCCCCGTTGGCAGCGTGGTCACACCGAGGTTCATCGTCTTGCCATCGCCGAGGTCGAGCAGGTTGATCGATGCGTTCGGCGTTGCGATCGTCGTCCAGCCCCCGGCGTTTGCGTCGGCTGCCTCGGCGTCGGTCGTCGACGCCTTCTGGGCGTCGACTCGAGCTACGTATACATCGACTCTCGAGACATCTGAAAACGGGAACGGCGCGTCGGTAAGACGCACCGTCAACGTGCCAGTGCCGGTTCCTGACGAATCGCTGCATGCGGCGAAGGCGAGCGCACTAAGCAAAATCCCCGCGCCGCGGATTAATCTGGTCATCATTGAGTCTCCTGCATCGGATTGAATTTCGAGTGGCCGTTGCGGCCGTGTCGGTCGCGTGCAGTTCGCGCCTCTATTTGCATAGACTCAGCGTTTGCAACGCCGGGTCACAGCTCATGGATAAATGGGCTGCCAACAAAAAAGGGGACTGATTTGAAATCAGTCCCCTTTCGCCCAATCCGGAATTAATTCTTCGGCGGGCGATGACCCTGGCCGGGATTCGGTTTCTTCCCGGCGTTGCCCGGCACACCCGACGGAGGTCCTGCGGTCGCCGGCCGACCTGTGTTGGCGGACCGGTGACTCTGTCCGAAGTCGCGCCCTGACACGCCATCAGGACGCCCCTGACCAGCGCTGCCCCCGGCAGAGGCTCCGCTGGACATGCTTTCCAGATCCGCGTCCGACGCGCGCGCCTTGAGACGGGCGAGGACGCGCTGCAGCGCCTGATCCGCTGAAAGTCCGCGATCAGTGAGACTACCGATCACAAAGAGCGGAACCGCCAACGAGCGATTCTGTGGAACACTCTTCGCGAGCAGGGAGACGGAGGCGCCATCGACGCCTTTTCTCATCGCTTCGGCGCCGGCGTCGATTTCATCTCCTGTCGCCTTCGACCCACGCCCACTCTCGAGTGCAGTCCTCGCGCTCCCCATGCGCTGCGCCTGCTCGTTCACCGAGCGTTCGATGTTCCTCGGATCGACCCCTTTTGCCGCGAACTTGAGCGCGCGATTCTCCAATGCATCGGCGGGAAGCTGGCGAGCACGCGCCTCGGCGATCCGCGCCAGAACGCGCGCTGCTACGTCTGGCGGCAGCACTTCTCGGAGGCGTGCCGATGGATCCTTTGCGGGGATTTGTGCGAACGCGCATGGCGCCAGCACCGCGATCGCCACGAATTGCAGTGCAATTCGGCGAACGTTTCTTATGGGTCGGATCTCCCGAAGGGAGCTATGTCCGGAAGTTGTGTTTGTCATATGAGCCGGCCGGTACTTGGCGGCTACCTGATAGACTACGCGGACGTCGCCAGAAGTCACAACTATATCCT
>Ga0066687_10000503_pt1 | contig 10496 bp, 7 predicted proteins | sample GraSoiAngelo_136_FD_65630 | JGI IMG/M metagenome (GOLD analysis project Ga0066687, IMG submission 65630) | Grasslands soil microbial communities from the Angelo Coastal Reserve, California, USA - 14_0929_09_20cm | ecosystem: Environmental > Terrestrial > Soil > Grasslands | place: USA... | reverse complement strand
GGAAATACGCGGGCTTCTTGGCTACGCTTACGCTGCGTCAGGAAACCAAACCGATGCGAAAAAGACAATTGCCGAACTAAAAACATTGTGGCCTGCGCAACCCCGTGCTGCTCTGGATCTGGCGGTAGTATTTTCCGGATTGGGTGATAAGGAGAATGCCCTGTACTGGCTGGACAAGGCCCAGGAGATGCATGTGAGCGACCTGATCGGAATCGAACTGGACCCGCATTTTATTAAGCTGCAAGGTGATCGAGGCTTTCAAGCATTAGTGCAAAAAGTGGGAGTACCCAAGTGAGCGTCGGTGCGTTTTTCCACCTAACGCCCTCCACATAGCTTGCCTAATGATGCTCGAGGCCGAACATCCGACCGGCGGGAAAGTAAGCGGCTGGCGAAGACGCTGAGTTCATCATCGTCGCACTGACGTTGAAATCTTTCGTACCCGCATGCGCGGCCAGACGATGATTTTTATCTTCTTCTCCTCTCCTCGTCTCCTTGTCTTCCTGGGCAAGCATGTAGAAAAGATGGCGGTTTCCATCCATCGCTGCGTTCTGCCAGTTTCGATTTCCGAGTCTTTGTAAGAATCAGTGACATGCTTTGACCGTTTCGCGCATTAGTGGACAGGGAGGTGTCAGATGCGCTCGTTTCTCTCAGGGGCGCGGCTGACGTGAGGCGCACGCCTCTAGAGTACCGTTCTCGTTCCTGACCGGAATCTTCTCAAAAAGTTGAGCTGCTAAAGGTGATTTGTGCCCCAGTGTGGCTACGGTCGCGTCTCGATCGTTCAGTGATGACACCAGCTTTCCGGGCAACCGATTACATGGAGGATTGCAATGAAAGACGTACGCAGACAAGGAACTTCTTCGCGTATCAACTCGCCGCTGCTGTTGGTATTGCTTACCGTAATGTTCTCGGTTCGAGTGGTTGCGGCCGTGCCCGATCCAGTATTGCAGTGGATCGACATCATGAATACTACGGTGCTTGCGGGAGGGACCAATCCGCTGGCGACGACTCGGGTTGTGGCTCTGGTTTCAGGATCGATGTTTGACGCAGTCAATGGCATCGACCCACGCTTCGCGCCGTTGCACGTTACAACGGAAGCGCCGGCATCCGCTTCGCAACGCGCAGCAGCGGTCCAGGCTGCATTTGTGATGCTGGTCAAACTCTATCCCGCACAGAGCGGCGCTTTGAAGGCACAACGAGATGCTTCGATCGCAGCGATCGCGGCCCAAGAAAGCGCGGCTTCAGTAACTGCCGGCGTGCAATGGGGACAACGGGTGGCCAGTGCGTTTTGGGGCTGGCGCCTCAGCGACGGCCTTAGCCCTGAACCGCCACCCTTCCGCGGAGTGGAAAGTCTGGCAGGTACGCCAGCCGCTGTCGGTGCCTGGCGGCCAACGCCTCCATTCAACGCCTCTGGTGCCGCACCGCAGTTTGCCAGCATGACTCCCTGGGTAATTATTCGGCCAAGTCAGTTTCGATTGCCGCCGCCACTAGCACTCTCCAGCGCTGAGTACCTTGCGGATTACAACGAAGTGCGCACCATGGGAGTTTTCGATGGTTCGGGAAGAAGCAGCGACCAGTCCGAGCTGGCGCTTTTCTGGGCGGGCAACACGCCGCTATATTGGAACCGCATCGCGTTACAGATTGCCGCCGCGCGGTCGCTGACTCTGTCGCAAAACGCGCATTTGTTCGCGCTGATGAATGTCGCCATTGCCGACGCAGGAATTGCGTGCTGGGACAGCAAATATCGATATGTGTTCTGGCGCCCGATCACGGCCATTCGTGACCCTGGGAGCGTAAATTCCGACGCGGCCTGGATTCCCTGGCTTCCCGGAACCCCAGCACATCCCGAGTATCCATCCGGCCATTCGACGGTCAGTGGCGCGGCCGCATTCATACTGAGTCAGAAATTCGGGGACAGCACAGCTTTCACAGTGACCTCTGACGTACGACCTGGTACACGGTCGTTTCCGAGTTTCTCGGCTGCGGTCGCTGAGATAGCAGATGCGCGCGTGTTTGGTGGCATTCATTACCGAACCTCATGCGCGCGCGGAAACTTACTTGGTCAGTCAGTCGGCCACTATGTTTTGGTTCATGCCATGAGGTGAGTCTGCAGGTGGGGCAGGTTTGACCATTGTCGAAGCATGAGCTGCGCTCAAGCGCAGCTCATGTGTACTCGAGGGACATAGTTTCTGGCTCTATCCGGCTCACAACCCTCCCGTCTATCATGTAGTCTCCCTTGCGTGTTCTCTTCGAAATCTTCGGCCAGACCCTGAGCACGCTCTGGGCGCACAAGCTGCGCTCATTTCTTACCATGTTCGGAATTGCATGGGGCGTGGGCTCGCTGCTGCTGCTGGTGGGCCTGGGAGAAGGTTTCCGCTCCGGCAACAAAAAACAATTCAGCGACCTGGGCGAAAACGTAATGTTCATCTGGTCTGGACGCGCCCCCGCCTTGAACGGCAGTTTCACCGGACTTCGCCAGTACTACCTGACCGAGAATGACTATGACGACGTCGTGCGCGAGGCGCCCCACGTCAAAATCGCTGTGCCGGTGCTTTCCCGTGGCGACGTTCGGGCAGTCAGCGAGTTCTTCAACAGCAGCGGCCAGTTGCTTGGCGTACCCCCGGCTTTCAACCAAATCCGCTACATTCCCATCGACGATGGACGGTGGATGAACGATCTCGATAATTCAGAAAAGCGCGCCGTGGTGGTGCTTGGTGATGAAGCGCGCCGCGTGCTTTTTCCCGGCCGTCCATCAGTGGGCAGTATCATCCTGCTGAACGGCATTCGCTTCCAGGTGGTTGGCACTCTGAAGCGCATCGGCCACGGCGACAATAACACTCTCAATCTGCGCATTTTCATTCCTTACAACACTATGCGCCAGTACTATCCCCCGACCGGCGTGGGCGAGTTGCAGAATGCCATCAATTTCATCAACTATCAGCCGGTCAGCCGCGAAGTGCACGAGCTCGCTCGGCAGGAAGTCCACAAGATCATTGCGCGCAATCACGGTTTCGACTACCAGAACCCCGATTCCTTCGATGAATGGGACACTATTCGCACCGTAGACCAGATCGGAAAGATCTTCGACGCCATGAATGTGTTCCTCGGCAGCGTAGGCCTGGTTACGCTGGCATTGGGCGCCATTGGAATCGTCAACGTAATGCTGGTGGCCGTGGCCGACCGCACCCGCGAAATCGGACTTCGTAAAGCGCTGGGCGCCACCAACGGCAGCGTCATGTTCCAATTCTTTGTAGAAGGAGCTTTTCTCACGCTGGTCAGTGGCGTGATCGGGATGGCGGGAGCGGCCGCAATCATGGCCGGGCTGGCGCAATTGCCGCAGCCGCCAGGCTTCGATACGCCGCGCCTGGTTCCGACCACTGCGGTGCTGGCGATATCATCACTGGCGGTCGCCGGTATTCTCGCGGGGCTGTACCCGGCGAGCAAAGCTGCGGCTCTGCAACCCGTCGAGGCCTTGCGAAAAGAGTAGCCATGAAGCGTGATCTTCTACAGCAGGCTTATGACGCAATGCGGCACGACCTTCGCAAGACCGTGCTTACTATGTTGGGCATGGCCTGGGGCATTGCAACTGTGGTTCTGCTGCTGGCCTACGGCGAAGGTTTTGGCCGCGCCGTTCAGAACATCTTCGAAGCTTTTGGCGCCACTGCCATCGGCATCTTTCCCGGCCGCACGTCCCAGCAGGCTGGCGGAAACAAGGCCGGCGTGCAGGTGCGTTTCACCAACGACGACATTGAGATGATTCGCAACGTGGTGCCGCTCGTCCGCCACGTTTCCCGTGAATCGGATAAAGAGTGCACCGTCCAGTACGGGCCGCGCAGATTTACTTTGCCAGTGCAGGGAACCGATCCCACCATTGCCGACATATGGAACCTGGATATTTCATCCGGGCGCTTTTTTAACGATCAGGACAATGCCAGCCACGGCCTGGTCGCAGTCATCAGCTCCGAAGCCAGAGACAAGCTGTTTTCGGGAATCAGCCCGGTAGGCGATTCCATTCGTATTAACGGCGTGAGCTTTCAGGTGATTGGGGTGATGCGCCCGCGCATGCAGGAAGGCGATAATGACATCAATCGCGTCATTTATATCCCGTTCACCTCCATGGACGTTCTGCAGGACACGCACTACCTGGGCGGGATCTGGATTGACTCGGTCGGGCTCGACAATAATCATCTGACCAAAATAGTCCGCGACTCTCTCGCTCTGGCGCATGGCTTCAAGCCCGACGATGAGCGCGCGGTACAGATTTTCGATGCACAAAAACAGCTCTCGCAATTCGCGATCATCAGCCTCGGGCTTAAGGTGCTGCTGGCCTTCATCGGGACCGTTACCCTCGGCATCGGCGGTATCGGCCTGGCCAACATCATGCTGGTCAGCGTTACTCAACGTACGCGCGAAATCGGCGTCGAAAAAGCACTGGGCGCCCGCAGACGGGATATTCTGTTCCAGTTTCTGGCAGAAGCTATGGTGATAACCGCGGTGGGCGGCCTGTGCGGAATCCTGCTTTCTTATGTCGTTTCGTTTTCTGTCGGCACTCTGACTCTGTACAGTGCGCTGGCCAAGCATGGCGAAGCGGGTGATATTCGATTGATTGTCGCGCCCAAGATTGTCCTGATCGCAACCGCCATCCTGGCTGTGGTCGGTGTAATCAGCGGCATGTTTCCCGCGGTCCGCGCCTCGAAGCTCGACCCAATCGAAGCGCTGCGCTACGAATGACAACTATGCTCCGAACCATGGTTCTGATTACGATTCTGACAATGGCAAATATTGAAGCAGGCTCCGCGCAGTCAAGGACCGAGGTGCTGCTGGTCGCTAACCAGGGAGACCACACTATCAGTCTGCTCGATCCGGCGAGCGGGAACCTGCTCAAAAATGTCCGCACTAACGGCGATCATGCGCATGAAATCGCAGTATCGCCTGACGCGCACCTTGCATATCTTCCTATTTACGGCGACTCCGGTGTGGGCCGGCCCGGAACCGATGGTCGCACCATTGAAGTGCTCGATTTCGCGACGCACACCATCACTCATATCATCGATCTCGGCCGTCCCACGCGTCCGCACTGGGCAGGTTTCGGGGCCGATGGAATGCTCTACGTTTCCGCAGAACTCGCGGAGGCGATGGATGTGATCGATCCGAAAACGCTCAAAGTCGTCGCTTCGATTCCGACTGGAGCCCCGCAATCCCACATGGTCGTGTTTTCCCATGACGGAGCCAGGGCTTACACCTCGAACGTGAACAAAGGCAGCGTCAGCGTGCTCGATCTCGCCGCGCGCAAACTGATCAAAGTGATTCCGGTGAGCGAGACCGCACAACGCATCTCGATTTCCGCGGATGACCAATTTGTCTTCACGGCCGATCAGACACAGCCGCGCATGGCTGTGATTGATACGCACCAGCTGAAAGTGAGCAGATGGATTGACCTGCCCTCAGTCGGATTCGGCAGCACCGCCACGCCGGATGGCAAGTGGCTGCTGGTCACGCTCCCGCAAACCGATCAGATAGCCGTGATCGACCTGGCAAGTTCCAAGCTCGTTCAAACTGTGGCCGTGCCCTCTCATCCGCAGGAGATTCTGGTTCGCCGTGACAAACCGATCGCTTACGTGTCATGCAATCAAAGTGGCAAGGTTGTTGTTTTAAATCTGCAGACCTGGAAGATCGAGCGAGCTTTTACGGCCGGGCCGGGGGCTGATGGCCTGGCCCTTGCAATCGGCAGATAATTCAGATCACCATGGAACTCTTAAATATGTCACGCAGCGGCGCGTTTTTGCTCGCCTGGGCATAGAAATATTTCGCGCTCGCATGTCCGCCGGTATTGTTCGGCTGGTGCTCTCGTACAGAGTTCGCTGTATTTCGTAACAATTAAATCCCCGCATGCTCATCATCATTTGTCCCTAAGCGGCTACGCTGCAACAACGCCCATCCAGCTACTCTCGAATTTGCGTTCTGCAATCAACCTTTGGCTGACCGCATGCTTCCAAGTCCTGAATTAAGCAAACCGAACTCGGAGGTTTTATGAATTCAAAGTTTCTCGGACTGTCCGCAGTCCTGTTACTCGCGGTAGGTACTCTGTGCGCGCAATCGTCATCCCTGCCAGGCCAGGAGTATCCCTCGCAATCGCCTTCTACGCAGTCGCCTTCGGCTCAGCCTTCAACGCCGCCGGCACAAACCCCGGACACTCAGGCTCCGCCACCATCGCAGGCTCCTGATCAGACCGCGCCGTCCAGCCAGACCGCGCCGTCCAGCCAGACCGCGCCATCCAGCCAGACCGCGCCACCCGACCAGAGCGGCACGGCTTCAACCACCGATTCGACTGCCGGCACACAGACCTTTACCGGAACTGTTGTGAAGCAGGGCGACAAATATGTTCTGCAGGATTCCGCCAGCGGCAAGAGCTATGAGATCGATCATCAGGATCAGGTGAAGCAGTTTGAAGGCAAGCGGGTTCGCGTTCACGGTACTCTGGACGCAAGCGGCAACATGATCCACATTCAGTAGCGTGATCTTTCGTTAATGACGGGCCGGCGCAAGCCGGCCTTTTTCGTTCACCCCTGCAGCTTCACTGTCGGGAGGAACTGCGGCTTGGTCCGGGCCTTGGTCAGCTGCTCGAATGCATACGCAATCTTCAGCAACGCCGGCTCGCTCCACGCGCGTCCGAAGAATGAGACGCCAACCGGCAATCCGAACACAGATCCCGCCGGCACCGTGATGTCCGGATATCCCGCGACTGCGGCCGCGTTTGAACTCCCGCCACCTGCATGATCTCCATTCACCAGATCGGAAAGCCACGCCGGACCTGCGGTCGGTGCCATGATTGCGTCGAGCTGATTCTTGTCCATCACCGCATCGATCCCCTCTGGCCGTGAGAGCCGGTGATTGGCCTCGAGCGCATCCGTGTACTCTTTCGAGGTGAGCGGCCCCTTCGCTTCAGCTTTGATGAACACATCCTGCGCAAAGTAAGGCATCTCTTTCAGCCGGTCGCGCTCGTTGAACTCAATCGCATCCTTGAGGGTACGAATCTTCGCGTCAGGGAGGCGGGCAAGATACTTCTCAAGATCGGCTTTCAACTCATACAGCAGGACGGTGAATTCGGTATCATCGAACTTTCCATGGGTCGGCAAGTCGGCCGGATCAACGATGACTGCGCCCTGCTTTTTCATTTCGTCGATCAGCGTATTCATCATGTCGTCCACGGCATCGCTGAAGCCGAAATATTTGCGCGCGATTCCGATCCGCGCGCCCTTCAAGCCACTGGGATCCAAAAAACGGGTGTAATCGGTGCGGTTGGTGTCGCTCTCCTTGGTCGCTTCATCATTCGGATCAGAGCCCGCCAAGGCAGTCAGCAGGATCGCCGCATCTTTCACCGTTCTCGCCATGGGGCCGGCAGTGTCCTGACTGTGGGAGATCGGAATTATCCCCGCACGGCTGATTAATCCAAGTGTCGGTTTGATTCCAACCAGTCCGTTTGCCGATGACGGACAAACGACCGAGCCATCCGTTTCGGTTCCTACTGCGAGCGCACAGAAATTCGCCGCGGTTGCCGCCCCCGATCCAGAACTTGAACCGCAAGGATTACGGTCCAGGGCATATGGGTTGCGGGTCAGGCCGCCGCGCCCGCTCCATCCGCTGGTGGAATGACTGGAGCGGATATTGGCCCACTCGCTGAGATTAGTTTTACCCAGGATTACAGCTCCTGCATCGCGCAGCTGGTGCGCGACAAACGCATCGCGCAACGGTTTCGAGCCGACTAGCGCCAGTGATCCCGCGGTAGTCTGCATCTGGTCAGCGGTGTCGATATTGTCTTTGATCAATACCGGAATCCCATGCAACGGCCCGCGCACTTTGCCGGCTCTGCGCTCACGATCCAGGTCAGCTGCAATCGACGATGCGTCAGGATTCAGTTCAATCACGCTGTTCACGCCTGGACCGGATTTGTCGAGCGCCTGAATCCGTGAAAAATATTTTTCGACCAGGGACTGCGCCGTATGTTTCCCGGAAACCATTCCGGCCTGGAGGTCAGCAACGGTAATTTCATCCAGTTCAAATTCTGCGACCGCGGCCCGCGGTTCCGGCGCTGCAAGTTCCCGCGCGGCAGAAAGAGCCGGCATGAGTCCGGCAGTCGCCGCGCCCAACCCGGCGGTCTTCAACAAGTGGCGGCGGGATGTCTTCACCATGTTTCCTCCCAAATCGAAGTTTCCTCCCAAATTGAACGTGCATTATACCGGTCACCGGGAGACGGTCCCGGCTGTGGCCCATTCAAGCCTGTATTTTGGCTTGAGTGGGTTACACCTGGGGACACGGCCTTGAACAAAACAATCGCTAAAAACACCTGGGATTCCGTATAATCAAAGTTTCATGCCCAAGTATTCGATTGTGGTTCCTCTGCATAATGAGCAGGAGAACGTGACGGATCTCTATGACCGCCTGAAGGCTGTCATGGAGATGAATTCGGAGAGCTTCGAACTGGTGCTGGTGGACGATGGTTCCACCGATCGCACCTTCTATATGCTGCGCGAAATCGCGGCCGTGGACAGCCGCGTCACGGTAGTCAAGTTGCGTCGAAACTTCGGGCAAACCTCGGCGCTGGCCGCCGGGTTTGATCACACTCGGGGCGAATACATAATTGCCATGGATGGCGACCTGCAGCACGACCCGGCCGACATTCCGATCTTCCTCGAAAAAATTGCCGAGGGTTATGACATCGTCAGCGGCTGGCGCAAACGCCGGATCGATAATTTCTGGCTGCGCCGCATTCCTTCGCGCTGCGCCAATTGGCTCATGGCGAAGCTCAGCGGCGTCGATATCCACGACTTCGGCACGACGTTCAAGGCTTATCGCCGCGAGATCATCGAGCAGGTTCCGTTATATGGGGAGCTGCACCGCTTCATCCCGGCGCTGGCATCGTGGCATGGAGCCTCAATTTGCGAAGTGCCCATTCGCAACGTGAACCGCGAGCGCGGTGCCTCGCACTACGGCATCTCGCGCACTTTCCGCGTCTTCTTTGACCTGATCACCATCCGTTTCCTGCTGCGCTATCTCTCGCGCCCGCTGCACTTTTTCGGGACCGTCGGCATGATCAGTATTATGAGCGGGTCCGCGCTGGCGTTCTGGCTTTTAATGGAAAAGTTCTTGCGCCACGCATCCATCATGACGGCGCACGGCCCCGCCATGATGACCGCTTTTGGCCTGCTGCTGGGTGGTCTTCAGATGCTGGCGTTCGGATTGTTAGGCGAGATGCAGGTGCGCCACTATCACGAGCCTACCCGTCGCGCCCCGTACTCCGTTGATCGGATACTGCGCGCCCAAAGCGAAGAGCAGAACGTTTCGGAGTAGGCCCCCCACTCTCGTCACTTTGTCGCTGTTATTTTCGCCGCAGCGCCGCGCGCCGAAGATTCATTATGCGCCGGACGCGCTGACAAGCAAAGCGAAACACCACGAGGAATAAGGCGGTTTTCACACGCCTGGCGTTCCAGATCTTCACGAAAATCAGGATGCGCGAGCCCAATGAGCGCCTTCGCGCGCTCCGCCACTGACCTTCCCTTCAAATTGACCATTCCGAACTCGGTAACCACATACATCACATCGGAACGCGGAGTGGTGACGATGTTGCCGGATGTCAGTGTAAACACGATCCGGCTGCGGCGCTCACCTCGCTTCTCGTAGGTTGAAGACAGGCAGATGAACGACTTGCCTCCCTTCGAAGCGTAAGCGCCACGCACGAATTGCAGCTGCCCTCCGGTCCCGCTGAGGTGGCGATGGCCGTCGGATTCCGAAGCCACCTGTCCCTGCAGATCGATTTGCGTAGTGTTGTTGATCGACACTGCTTTCTCGTTTTGCATGATGATGTGCGGCGAATTCGTGTAGTCCACCTGATGGCAGTACAAATGCGGGTTGCGGTTAGCTGTTGCATAAAGTGCGAGCGAGCCGAGGGCGAATGTATAAACCACCTTGCCTGGATCGAGCGTCTTGCGCGATCCGGTCACGCGGCCCGAACGATAGAGCAGGCCCAGTCCGTCGGTCAGCATTTCGGTGTGGATTCCCAGATCTTTCACCCCGCTTTCCAGCAACAGGGAACACACGGCATTCGGCATTCCGCCGATTCCAATCTGCAGGCACGAGCCATCCTCGACTTCAGCTGCAATCCGGCGGGCTACCACCCGATCAATCTCGCTTGGTTCAGAGTTGGGCAGCTCCGCGCACGGTTGATCATCGCCTTCAATCACGAAATCAACCTCGCTCACATGCACACCGTTCTCTTTGCCGAACACGTAAGGCATCTGGCGGTTGACCTCGACAATCACCAGTCTGGCTCTTTCAATCACGGCCCGCTGCCACATGTTTGTCGGGCCAAAGTTGAAGTACCCTCCGTCATCCATGGGGCAAGTTTTGAGTATCACGATGTCGACCGGGTCAAGGAATCGCCGGTAATAGTCCGGTACTTCTCCGAGATTCAAAGGCGTGTAATTACAGCGGCCGAGATCGTG
>Ga0066687_10000502_pt1 | contig 10501 bp, 6 predicted proteins | sample GraSoiAngelo_136_FD_65630 | JGI IMG/M metagenome (GOLD analysis project Ga0066687, IMG submission 65630) | Grasslands soil microbial communities from the Angelo Coastal Reserve, California, USA - 14_0929_09_20cm | ecosystem: Environmental > Terrestrial > Soil > Grasslands | place: USA... | reverse complement strand
TGAACAGCCGCTCTCACTGATTCAATCCCAGAAGACTTCTGAGTTACTGAAGCAGCTCGCGGGCTGGTTTTCATGGATCGTCATTGACTCTCCGCCACTTCTGCCGCTCGGGGATGCCAGCATATGGGCCACCATGAGCGATGCCGTACTTCTCCTGGCTCGCCAAGGAGTTACCCCGAAGAAAGTGTTCCTTAAGAGCGTGGCTTCCATCGATCGTTCCAAGTTGTTCGGAATCGTGATGAATGACGCGAACGCAAATGAGGAGCGCTACTACCGCGCCTACTACTCAGGCAAAAACGAAGAGCCAACACGGCACTCGGCAAAGTACAGTAAGTAAGCACCGCTGGGCTGGATTGCAAATACCTGCTATCCCATCAAAAGCCTGAATTCCTAACCTGGAAATGAAAAGATCAAAACACGTCGGCGGCGCTGCATTTCTTCTTCTGGTTGCGCTTGCCAGCGTTGTCACCTCCTGCTCCCGTGATCCCAAGCTCCGCCGCGATAAGTTTCTGCAAAGCGGTCAGCAATATTTCGACAAAGGTGATTATCAGGCTGCGAACATTGAGTTTCGGCGTGCGATCCAGGTGGATCCGCGGTTTGCCGAAACCTACTATCGACTGGCTGTCACGGATCTGAGACTGCGCCGTTGGCAGGATGCGTATCGCTCGCTGCAAAAGTCCATTGAAATTGATTCCAATCATGTACCCGCTCGGTTGGAATTGGCCACTCTGGAGTTCGCCGCACACCAAAACGCAAAAGCGCGCCAGGACGTGGAAATCGCGCTGGCCAAAGAGCCCAATAATCTGAACGCTCATCTACTTGTGGGCCAGATCTCAATATCGGAGAAGGATTACAAGCAGGCTTTGCAGGAGTTCGAGAACGGCGAACGCATCGTACCGAAAAACCCAGCCGCTTTCGCTCAGGCTGGTGGCACATACGTTCTGCTAAAGAGGTATCGCGAAGCCGCCCAGGCTCTTCAGCAGGCCATCGATGCCGACGCATCCTATATTCCAGCATATCTGGATTTGGCGCAGGCGTATCGCCTTCAAGGTGACTCCAACTCGGAGCTCGTAGTACTGCAGAGCGCGATCCAGCACAATCCGAAACAGATTGCTCCATATCTGGCCCAGGCCGCTATTTACGCGCGGCAAGGGCAGAGCGAGCAGCTACCAAGTCTCTTTTCGGAACTTCGATCCGCCACCGCCGATGACGCTTCCGCTCTTCTCGCGATCGGGGAGTTTTACTTTGCGATCGGAGACGCGCAACGCGCCAAGGCCGTACTGAACGACGCTTTGGCGAAGGATAGGAAGAACAGCACCGTTGGCAAGCACCTGGTTGAACTCGAGCTAAACCAGCACGAGTGGGATCAGGCGGAGAATCTGAACGGAGAGTTGCTGAAGGCAGATCCGAAAGATCCGGCCGCGCGTCTCTTTCAGGCTCGGCTCCAATTTGTGCGTGGAGCGAAAGCAAAGGCAGTCAACAGTCTGGAACAGCTCGTTCACGATAACCCCGAGATGTCGCTGCCCCGCTTTTACCTCGGCGTCGCATATGCGACGCAGGGCGAGGGAAGCCGCGCTGTTGCTGCCCTGAATGACTCTCTGCAACAGGATCCTAATTTTATCTGGGCGTACATCGGCCTCGCTGAACTCTACGCCCAACAAGGTAGTCCAAAGCTGGCGCTCGAATTTGCTGGGCGCGCGCTCACTCACAATCCCAATTTTGTGCCCGCGCTTATCTTGCAGGCGAATGCCTACATGCAATTGCGCGACTACGACACCGCCGCGGCCAAACTTCAGTCGTTGGCCGCAGCTCAGCCCAAGAACCCGGCTATCCTGGAACGATTGGCAGTTGTGGCGATCAATCAAAAGCAGTATGCCCGAGCTGAGCAGCAGCTCGAAGGAGCATTGCACCTTCAGCCTGATTACGCTCCGGCGATGCTCGATCTAGTGCAACTGTATACACTGGAAAAACGTAGTGCGGACCAGATCATTAAGCGGCTGCAACAACAAATCGAGGTCTCGCCGAAACACATCACCTTCTATGAAATCCTGGGCAACGCGTACCTTGCAAAGCGCGACACTGCCACTGCTCAGCAGGCGTTCGAAAAGGCGCTTACGCTAAATGAGAGCTCCACTGAGGCTCGCCTTCAGCTGGCCCGGATTTACGCATCGCAAGGAAAAGTAGCCGAAGCAATTCAAAGCGGTCAAAAGCTTCTCAACGATCATCCGGACTTTCTGTCGGGCTACATTTTGGTCGGTACTTTGTATGAGCAGTCCGGCGACATCCCGAAGGCTGAACAATTGTATGAGAAAGCCCTGCAAACCAACGCAGACTTCGCCCCGGCATTGAACAATCTCGCATGGCTCTACTGCGAAAACGGTGGGAACCTGGACATGGCGCTCAGCTTTGCACAGAGAGCCAAGGCAAAATTGCCCACTGAGCCCGGCATTTCAGATACTCTCGGGTGGATTGAGTACCGCAAGGGTCTTTACTCCTCAGCCGCGCGACTCCTCGGCGAAGTAACCCGCCTGTCTCCTCAGAACGCAACCTACCATTACCACCTCGGGATGGCACTTTGGAAGGCGGGCAATCCAAGAGAAGCGCGCGCCTCATTGCAACGCGCTTTACAGCTTCAGTTGGCTGCGAACCCGGCTCGGGAGGCTAGAAACGCTTTAACTGAACTTAACAAGACGACACTGTGAGCGAGCGACGGGATCGAGGGAAACTTTGCGACACAGAGATGCAAACCGTTGCAATCCTACGGAGCCGAGCGAAGGTTAACTGTCGAAACCGTGTTTTGGGCATCGCGTAAACCCCTTCTCGTCAATGCTTTGCTTGGTCCCTGAAGTGAACAAGGTCGTTCAAACTTGCCTCTGGCTATGGTATGCCGATTGCTTCTGTCGTAACTGAATCTCAGCCACGATTGGATAGAAGCAAGCTAAATGGCTACTTTTCCGCTAACAGAGTTACAGCAATATATTGGCATTGGAACTAAGAAACTTGCGATCCGGTCATCTGGACGGAGCCTCTACTCTGAATCCAATATCATGACGGAGTCTTGCTTTCTAAACCTGTTGAGAATTGAAGGCAAGCGCACCGAGCGTTCGAGTAACCCATTCATGTTAATGATCTTGGATGTTGAAACGCTGCTGCAGAAAGCTAACCGGCAAAGGAGTCTGCGCACGCTCGTGGCTGCATTACATGCATCAATTCGGGAAACAGACACGCTGGGCTGGTACGAAGAGGAACGAAAGTTGGGTATCCTTTTCTCGGAAATCGGCCCGGACAGTGCAAATTCGGATGTCATTATTCGCAGAAACACTATGGCGCTGCAGAGGACTCTTCCGCTCTCGTATTTCGAATCCCTTGCGCTGACGTTCCAAGTTTTCGGCGAAGGTGGAGAAATCGAAGGGACTGCTGGATCAAATGCATTGACGGTTTCTGACAGGCTATCGGTGGAGGAGCAAACTGCCGTCGCCGCGTTCGTTTAAGTGATTTGATTTGAGTTTATCTCTTTCTAAAGTCGCTACCGATACTCAGTCTATTCACAGGTTCCTCCCGCACGATCGGTAAAGTCAACTGAAGATCCAGTGTTGACGCTGGAGTCTTCTGTGAGGCCGATTTCGTAATAGCACGATCGTTCGTCTTTCTCAAAAGCAACCAGATTTGTCGGATCCTTCCAGGGCTTCACAGTTTGTTTTGCGCTGCAGATGTTTGAAATAAGCCCAATCTCAAGATCGACCGGAGACTCTCATAAAGTGAAGCCGACAGTTCTGATCGCCGCAACATCGCATTGGCTGCCCGCGGCACGGCTGGCTGGAGCGCTGGCGGATGCTGGGTTCAGCGTTCAAGCTGTTTGTTCTTCTCGCCATCCTTTGCAGAGAACGACAGCCGTTTACCGGACATACAAATATCGGGCACTTGCCCCCCTAACATCGTTTAGCCGAGCGATACTCTCCGCGAAACCGGATCTCATCGTGCCCGGCGATGATCTTGCCGTTCAGCACCTTTTTCATCTCTACCGGACAATGCAGCACTCCGAAAGAAAAGCGGTCACTATTCGTGCCGCGATCGAACACTCCTTCGGGCCGCCGGAGAGCTTTCCAATCGTTCAGGCACGCGCACAGTTCATTAATATGGCGCGAGAAGAGGGCGTCCGCGTTCCCAGGACTCAAGCAATTTCGAATGTCGCAGATCTAAGAAAGTGGACCAGCGAAGTCGGCTTCCCCTGCGTACTGAAGGCAGACGGCACTTCCGGCGGAGAGGGAGTTGTGAAGGTTCGCTCGCTAGGCGAGGCTGAAAGCGCTTTTCTGAGGCTGCAGGCTCCTCCGCTTCTCGCTCGGGCCGCGAAGCGCGCAATCTGGGATTCTGACAAGACTTTACTTTGTCCCTCGCTGCTTCGGCGGCGGTCCGTGGTCAATGTGCAAACATTCATCGAAGGCCAAGAAGCGACGAGTCTGGTGGCCTGCTGGAAAGGTAGGGTCCTCGCGAGCCTCCATTTTGTGGTGATCCAAAAGACGAGCGACGCGGGCCCGGCCACCGTGTTGCGGCTGATCGATAACACTGATATGTCGGTGGCTGCGGAGAAAACGGCGCGGCGCTTGAATCTCTCAGGACTGCACGGTTTGGATTACATGCTGGAACCTGAGACGGGACATGCATACCTTATTGAGATCAATCCCAGGGCGACGCAAGTAGGCCACCTCACTCTGGGAGCCGGACGCGATCTTCCAGCTGCTCTGTATGCCGCGGTTACGGGACGATCTATTTCTCCACAGAGGAAGGTTACTGAGAATTCGATTTTTGCGCTTTTCCCCAACGAATGGTTGCGAGATCGCCAGAGTCCGTACTTACGCTCGGCCTATCACGACGTGCCTTGGCAGGAACCTGAACTGATGAAACGTTGGGTTCACAAAGCTATAGAGAATAATATCTCTGGCTCCCGTCCTGCCTGGCGCCGCTTTGTGAAGGGTATGGCTCAGCCAATTGATGTGCCGCACCGCAACTCAGGTCGCGATCTCGCGGGCTCGGTACTGCGGTGCGCTAGCGCGGAAGACGACGGATTCTAATTGCAATAGTGCGCACTTTATCCCCACGCAAAGCCAGCTAGTTCATAAGCTCAGAGTCTTGACCAACATGGTCAATCGCCACATTGCAAGGTAGACAAATGTCTAAGGTTATTGAGGATCCGTTCCTGCCTGTAAAGGAGAGACGTAAAGTAGGGACAGCGGAGGCAACCATCAGGTCGCGCTGGCCCAACAGTAAACCCTTTGGCCAGCAGCTTCCGCCGCTGAGCGGAATCGACGCCGTACTGGATGAGAAGTCTTTTCACCAAATGATTGCGTTCGAACGAAAACGAACCGAACGCTCGCGGAAGCCGTTTCTGCTTATGCTGCTTGATGCGGGAAAGTGCCTGCCTTCCGACCGTACCGGAGATGTGTTAAGTAGGATTCTTTCGGCATTGTCCTTGTCGGCTCGCGAGAATGATGTAGCTGGATGGTACCAGGAGGGTTCGATCGTCGGAGTCATTTTCACGGACCTCGAGTTCGAGGATGGCAGCACAATTTTGAGCACGATGATGAATCGCGTCAGCGATACCCTGCGCAGCAACCTGGAATTTCAGAAAGTTGGTTCCATTGGCATCTCCTGGCAGCTTTACCCGGAACACAGCGATCATCAAATTGCCGCAGGCAATCCAACTTTTTATCCCGATTTGGCACATCGGCGGCGGACACAAAGAGTACTCCTGACACTCAAGCGGTTGATGGACATCTTCGGAAGCATTACTGCGATTCTTCTGTTCGCTCCGCTGTTCTTGCTGGCCGCCGTGCTGGTGAAAACAACCTCGAAGGGTCCGACGATCTTTCGCCAAGAAAGACTGGGACAATTTGGGAAGACGTTCAAGCTCTTCAAATTCCGCTCCATGTATGTAAACAACGACAACAAGATCCATCAGGAGTTCATCACGCGGGTCATCAAGGGCGAGCATCAGGGGAGAGAGCAGAACGGCACAAAGTCGGTTTACAAAATGACGACGGACCCACGTATTACGCGCTTTGGCGGGTTTCTACGTCGGACGAGTCTGGACGAGCTGCCGCAATTCTTTAATGTCCTGAAAGGGGACATGTCCCTCGTCGGTCCGAGGCCGCCACTTGCTTACGAGTATAAGGAGTACGACCTCTGGCATCGGCGTCGCGTACTCGAGGTAAAACCCGGAATCACGGGCTTGTGGCAAGTTCGAGGACGCAGCCGCATACGTTTCGACGACATGGTGCGTCTGGATCTCGAATATGTCCGTACTTGGTCGTTGTGGCTCGATATCCGAATCCTGCTTCGGACCCCTCGCGCGGTTCTGTTTGGCGAGGACGCGTTCTAGCACATTTCGGATACTGAACTTTGAACTCAGATTTCAGTACCAAGCAGCTGGCTTGGTGAGGAGTACAGGCTGTGACAATGAGGATTAATGCCGAGACAATGTTGATCGAGGAGGCAGCTGCGTCCACGGTGCAACGTGCCGATCTGGCAGGAAAGCGGACACAGTGTGGAAAGTTAGTCGCGAAAGCAAAGAAGCTGTGGATCGATATCGACAACTCTCCGCATGTGCCATTTTTCTTGCCGATAATCGACGAACTTGAAAAAGAGGGAGTTCAACTGCTTCTTACCGCGCGAAACATGTATCAAGTGTGCGAGTTGCTCGAGTACTTTCGCCTTCCCTGCAAAGTAGTTGGCAGCCACTATGGCAAGAACAAGGCGCTCAAGGTCATCTGCAACTGCTTACGCGCCATTCAGCTACTTCCAACCGTGATTAGATGCCGCCCAGATCTGGCAATTTCGCACGGCGCCCGAGCACAGCAGCTTGTCTCCAAGTTGCTGGGAATTCCGACGGTAATGATGCATGACTATGAGCACTCCACCAAAACTGGCTTCCTCGAACCCGACTGGGTGATCATGCCCGACGTGATCCCTGAAGGATTGATGAGCAAGAAAGAAGAGAGAGTACTCAGGTATCCAGGTCTGAAGGAGGATGTCTACATACCGCGGTTTAAGCCCGATCCTGCCATTTTCGATCAGTTAGGAATTTCAAGAGATGATCTGCTTGTGACTTTGCGCCCACCAGCAACCGAGGCTCACTACCACAACCCTGAAAGCGAAGAGCTGTTTGACGAGACGGTACGGTACTTCGCTTCAAAAACACATGTCCGAATGGTGACGCTTCCTCGCAATAGCAAACAGGCTCAAAAGCTCAAGGAAGAATGGAGCGATGTCATCGCATCCGGCCGAATGATTATTCCAGGCTCTCCTGTAGATGGCCTGAATCTAATTTGGTTCTCTGACTTGGTCGTCAGCGGGGGCGGAACAATGAATCGAGAAGCTGCTGCCCTGGGAGTGCCCGTTTACAGCATCTTCCGCGGCAAAATCGGAGCCGTCGATCGCTACTTAGTGCAGCAGAATCGTCTTGTCCTTCTAGAGACGCGCTCCGACATTCGTACCAAGATCAGGTTGGCCCGATGGAATAGGCCTGCGCAACCGGAGAGCCGCAACCGTCCAGTGCTTCAATACCTCGTCAACAGCATCCTCTCCCTTCTATCGGACGACGTAAGAAGGCATGCAACGAAATCGACAATCGAAAGCGGATCCGACCCGCATGTTCCGGTCCGGTCCAATATTCGATGAAGCGTCTTTCGATATTTAGCATTGCTCTTAGGCCCTGCAAAACATGTCCAGCATCTCTTTAAATCCGGTGTTCGCTGCAGTTCAGGAGAGAAACTTGCGCACGAAGACGGCTTGTTCCCAAGTCGTGAAAGTGGAAAACAGCGCCTCAAACTCTGCAGAGATGACTTATTGCATAGAGCCACTCTCGGATCCTCGCTGGGATGTATTCCTAAGTCAGCACTCTAGAGCCTCTGTATTCCACTCCTCGACATGGTTGGCAGCATTATCTCGTACTTACGGATACAAGCCGGTTGCGTTTACGACTTCCCCCTCCGGTCACGACCTCAAGAATGCAGTGGTCTTTTGTCGAGTGGAGAGCTGGCTCACCGGTCGCCGCTTGGTTTCGCTTCCCTTTTCCGATCATTGCGAGCCGCTTGTTGATAATGAAGACGACTTAAGAGTCCTGACTTCAACTCTTGAGCGAGAAGCCAAGCGAGAGCGGTGGCGCTATATCGAGTTGCGCCCCCTTTGCCCGCTCAGCCTCGAAACTTCGCTCCGCGACACGCACGTGACCTACACATTTCACCAGCTGGATCTTCAGCCTGATCTTGATGCGCTCTTCCGAGGATTGCACAAGAGTTCTACCCAGCGGAAAATCAGACGTGCTCAGCGCGAGGGGCTCACTTATCGCGAAGGGCGAACACAGGACCTGTTGGAACAATTTTATGCGCTCAAGAAAGGGGCGCGGGTAAAACATAAGCTTCCACCGCAGCCCTTGGAATGGTTCAGCAATTTGGTTGTGCTTTTTGGTGATGACCTGAAAATTCGCGTTGCCTACAAGAATGAGCTTCCGATTGCAGCGATGTTGACCATCCGCTACAAAGATACATTGGTCTATAAGTACGGTGGTTCCGACTCCCGCTTCAACAATCTCGGGGGAATGCACTTGTTGTTTTGGAATGCCATTCAGGACGCTAAGTCGAACGGTCTACGCTTTTTTGACTTGGGACGCACCGACGAGCATCAGCACGGCCTCATCAACTTCAAGAGTCGCTGGGGTACAACACAATCCGCTTTGGTTTACAAGAGATATGGATTCTTTCAAAAAGCAAGTCATGCGTTCGATCTACCTTCTTCTAAGAAGAAAACGAACATGGCGAAGTATGTGCTTTCGCATCTTCATCCCAGCATGCTCTCGCTTATAGGCCGAATTCTTTATCGCCACGTCGGATAAATACCCAAAATAAGAATTTATGAAAGATATTTCTGTAAGTCTTGCGAATGAGCGTTCTATGAACACTTCTCAGGCAGCGCGTTTTCAAGCTGCAGACCAAGGACAGCCTAAGGTGCCTCATCTTGTTTCGCTCGCGGTACGCGGGCTCGTCGCCATGTTCGATTCGCGGCGCCAGCTGTTCTGCTACAAGCTGAAGAAGTGTGGTTCTAAGTTGGTCCAAGAGGGGATTTCGCACCGCTATACCATGATGACCCTGCTAGGACTTCACCGACTGGAAATGGGTGGCGGGACATCATCGATCAAGAGTGGTCCCGTATTCGATGCGCTGATTTCGAATCTTGATTGGGTAGACAACATTGGAGATTTAGGCGTCTTGTTGTGGCTGTGTGGCGTGGTATCGCCTGAGCGCCTCTCTGTAATTGAATCTCAACTAGATGTGAAGACAGCGTTGACGCGCTATCAGGATGCGAGACAGCGCCGGACCATGGAGCTTTCCTGGTTTCTGACCGGTCTCTCATATTTGGCCATGTCGGACGCAAAAAAGAGCGCGGATTTAAAGGACGTGGCCTTCCGCACCTACGATTTGGTGAAGAAGAACCGAGGAATCACCTTCTTCGGGCACCAGGCGCGCGGCGCAAGCCTCGCCGGCGCGCTCCGCGGGCAAATCGGCAGCTTTGCCGATCAGGTCTATCCCATTTACGCCATGACTCAGTTCTTCAAGGCGTACGACCGCGCCGAAGCAAAAACGTTTGCGATGGAATCCGCGGCCGGCATCTGCACCGCTCAAGGTCCGCTGGGACAGTGGTGGTGGCATTACAATTCGGCCAAAGGACAGGTCGCGGAAGGATATCCCGTGTTCTCTGTCCATCAGCATGCCATGGCACCGATGACGCTTTTCGCCTTGGGCGAGACCGTTCATCAAGACTTCACGCCATGGATATACAAGGGTCTCGAGTGGATCAACTCCCAAAACGAATTGAACTTTGACATGGAAGACGACGCCTCGAATCTAGTCTGGCGCTGCATTTTCCGTTCGCGGATCTCGTCGTCGTCCAGATATTTGAAGGCGCGCTTCGGTTCTCATTCACCCGTTGTTCAGCACGATCGCCGGGAGGATCTAAGCGTGCTGTATGAGTGCCGCCCATACGAACTGGGCTGGCTTCTGTACGCCTTCGCTGCGCGTAACGGTAACGAATGCTCGCGGCGAGACAATCCGCCAGAGATCAAATCGGCGCCCAAATCGAACTCGTCAACAAAAGCAGAACACTCACAGCAGAAACCGAAGTATGTCTTAATGACCGCCGCGTACAACGAAGCGGCCTACATCCAGCAGACTCTCGACAGCATAGTCTCACAAACAATCCGCCCTGAGCGGTGGGTAATAGTCAGCGATAGTTCCAAAGATGGAACTGATGAGATCGTCCAAAGCTACGCGCGCCGATACGATTTCATACGATTTCTCCGCATCAGTAGACCTCCTGGGCGTAATTTCCACTCGAAGGTCATGGCTCTTCATAAGGGCGCCACACTCTTGGAAGACGCCACATACGACTATATTGGCAATGTCGATGCTGATATATCGCTCGACGCGTCATACTTTGAACGGCTTATCGA
>Ga0066687_10000501_pt1 | contig 10510 bp, 8 predicted proteins | sample GraSoiAngelo_136_FD_65630 | JGI IMG/M metagenome (GOLD analysis project Ga0066687, IMG submission 65630) | Grasslands soil microbial communities from the Angelo Coastal Reserve, California, USA - 14_0929_09_20cm | ecosystem: Environmental > Terrestrial > Soil > Grasslands | place: USA... | reverse complement strand
GGCTCGCCGCATCCGTGAATTCCTTGCTGATCGTGCTGGAGTACGGCATCTTCTCGGCGAAGTCTCGCATCTCCGCGATCTGTTGCTTGGTCAGCATCGGAACTACCCTGTCGACCGACATCCCCTGCCGCTCGGCAGTGATCCTCGAGTATCCGTTCCATCACCAGCGAGAAATCCGCCGCCCCGGGTCGCCTGGTTCTCTGCTCGGCTTTGTTGCAGCCTCGCCGCATCCAGCAATTGTCTCTGCTCCTGCTTCTGTTCCCGGCTGTCGGTGAAATATCGGATAATCGTCTCCAACGCATTCTTGGGAGAGACTTCGTTGAGACTCTTTGTATGAGCAAACCGTGATTCCAAAGTACCGGCCTTGTACACCGTGGACAGCCGTCGCTAGTCCAACCGAACTCCATTCACCTCAAAGTGGCGGTTCCTGGGTAAGCCGTAGGTCCGCCCGGCGGTCTCATCGGCTGCGGGAAGGGCTGTCCCGATCCGACCGATCAGTACGTGATTCCGTTTGAGATGGCGATTGCTCCTTCGAGCGGTTGCGGGATCAAAAGCGTGAGCTTGCTGAGACACTCTGGCGGCGTCGACTGCTTCCCGTTCTCGAAGCCCTCGTTCAGCCTGACTCGCCGCGTCGTTGAATTCGATTCTGTCTTTATTCAGAGCCGGCAGCTTCTCCGCAAACTCTCTCACCTCGGCGATCTGCTGGGAGGTTAGCCAGGGAGCCACTTGGCGCGGCGATACTCCTGCCGCGCGGGAATAATCGCTCATTATCCTGTCCACCGCGCCGCGGAAGTCTCGGGCTTTGTCGGCACGCTCTTCGGCACGATCCAGTTGTTTTCTCAACGCGTCCGCAAGTTCCCTCTGTTCTTTCTTCTGCTCGGCGCTGTCGGTGAAGTGCCTTATGATGGTCTCCAATGCGCTTCGCGGGGAAACTTCCCGGATGCTCTTTGTGTAGTCCAGTCCGCGAGAATCCTTGAGTGGAAGCTGCCTGAACTCGCCAAACCGCCGCGCGTTGTCGAGCCGTTCTCTCTCCTTGACCATCTCAAGCTTCGCCATGACCGAGCAGCCTTTGACCCGGCACAGCGCCTCCGGGCTTGGGTTGGCGAGCAGCTTGTCCTTGACCTGTTCGAACACATAACGCAAAAGCGGACCGTCCAAATTGCGGTTGGCGATCTCATCCATTCGTGCGAGTTCGTCCTTTTGATAAACCGGCGCGGGCACAACCTTCCCTTCGGCAGTTCGGGTCCCTTGCATTTGGGTGACCTGTGTTCCGGCTATCTCATATCTGAGTTCTGCCGCGCCAAGACCCTTGTTGATGCTACGCTCCTTGGACGTCAGATCAGATGCTTCTGCATCTCGCCTTTCACATCCTGCCATCCTGCCTATAGTCGATCTGCCCCTGGATGGTTGAGGGTGTGACCGCTAAGGTATTGTTCCAGCGTCGCGGCGACACTGCTTTGACCCTCGTGCAATTCCGTCTGGCCTTCGGCAGATCGTTCTTTTCCGGGCCCTGAGTCGACGCGGGCCTTATTAATATGCGCTCGGGCATTAATGCGCCCGGCGCCTTTGAAGCGCTAGCGGGGGCGTGATATATTCCGCCCGCTTCGCGAGCCGCACTCGGAGCGGGTTAGAGCCGAAGCGTTGGCAGGTGAGAGTCGCGATCTCGATAAGACTTCATCACTCGAGCACACAGTACAAAACTGGAGAAAGCGGCCTTTTGCTGAGGGCTCGCAGCGTTCCGCTCAGTAGCCGTTTCGCTCAGTAGCCGGTCCGCTTAGTAGCCGTTCCGTTTTCAATGAAAAGGCTAACACTATCGATCCTGCTCTCCGTCGTTACGGCGGCCGCCATCATGTGCGTGCTGACTCCGGTAGCCAGAGCTGAAAACGTCGTCCTGGCAGCATCTTTGCTGCCGTCGAGAGAGATTCCACCGATCATAAACGCGGATCAGTTCGCCAGCGGATCCGTTACCATCACACTCGATCTGACCCGCGATTCGGCTAACAATATCACCGCCGCCAGGGCTCGGTTTGACGCTCTTCTCTCCAACTTTCCTCAAGGCGAGGTCGTAATCCTGGCGCATATTCACGAAGGCGGGGCTACGGTAAATGGACCCATCAGGGTCGACACCGGTATAAACGCCGATGTACCGGTTTTGCTTCCCAACGGCGTCGGAGCGTTCACTCGCGGAGACATAATCGTGCCGCCGGCTCTGGCGGCTCAGATCGTGAACAATCCCGCGGCTTTTTATTTCAACGTTCATACAGTTATCAACCCGGGCGGAGCGATGCGAGGTCAGCTAATTCGACAAACCGCCGGCGCGACAATGTTGGTCCCGACGCTTTCTCAGTGGGGCGGGCTGTTGATGTTTTTGCTGTTGCTCGCGGCCGCCGCTACATTTTTATCGGGCCGGCTGAGAGCCCCCTACGCGCCACTTGAAAGCAGCACACCCGTGGCCGGGGCTTCATTGCTTAACGCGCGCTTTGACGCGCGACTTTTCGTGAAGGTGTTGATTAGTTCGGAAGCAGTGGTGACGTTTCTCCTGATCGCTATGCGGTACAACGTAGCTGCCTCCGATGTTGCGGGTTCGCTTGCTTGCGGAGTCGTAGCGGCTTTCATCATTCACTTGCTTATGCTGAATGCAATGCGGCACTAATATAGATCGTTCAACGGAGCCCAATGTCCAACCCTTCGCCGACAACAGCCGCAGCGTCCGAACCGGCGGAAGTTCTGCCCGCGGCGTTTGTCCAATTCGACTGGCTGCGCTTTATCGGCTTAGCCATTTTGTTCTACCTGGTGTTTCTGGTCGTGTGGTGGTATGCGCTGGACGCTCTCACCTTCGCAGCAGGCAATATCGCGAGCTGGCTTTATGGCTTGTTTGATCCCGGCACCTCGATTTCGACTCACGAGAAACTTGTCGTATTCAGTGTGCAAGCGGGAAAGAATACCGACTTTGCGGGGCAGGCAAGAACAACAGCGCTGAACATGGGAAAGATAACGTACGGCTTGCCGATGTTCGCCGCAATGGCATCCGCCACTCGGTCACGCTCGTGGGTAGGTAAACTAAAAGCGGTCGCCCTAGGAGTCGTGGTATTTGTGTTGTTGAGCATACCGGCGGTGATGGTCTGGGCGAAGATGCTGGGGCTTCAACTGGAGGATCAAATCGCGGCGGTCTCTCAGGGTTCGAGCGAAACGCGCGCGAGTTTTTTCTACTACGCATTTCATGGCTATGCCTTTTCGCAGCCAGTCGTAGCGGTGGCTCTGTGGCTTGCGATTATCTTGCTGGGCCTCTTCAAAGCGAGGCCTTTGCCAGTGAAGCCGCCCGATCCGCCGCCCGCGAAGAAGCGCCGCAAATAGTCCTACAATTGGCCCTCGCGGATGGTAACGTTGAGGCCCTTTTAGAGGCCCTCTTAGACTCCTGTTGAGACTCATGTTGTAACAACCATTTTCCTTGACTTGCATGACCCCTTCGAGTAGCCTGTCACCTATTCAGGACGGGCCTTGAAGCAAAAGCCACGGGCCTTCCTGCACCGTATCCGCAAAGCACAAGTTTTTTTTAGGTTTTGACCACGTTTCGCACGATGTTTGCACGGCGTTCCGCACGATGACGTTTGCGCGATCAACGGTCGACCTGCGGCTCGGTTGAGAAAAGGATTGTTTTAACGCTCACGCCCGCACGGGGTTCTTTTCAAGGGGTCGGGGTATGCAAGGCAGTCAATCGCACCACACTTCATACCTCTTGTGTGTGATCTCACGACTCCACTCACGGTCACATACGCGCACCAACGGCCTTCGGTGATTGACGACGCGTGTTGTGGCAAGTTTTTAGCGCATAATGATAATTCAAGGAGACTAGTATGTTGCTTTCAAAAAAAAGAATCTGGACCATTTTGTTGAGTGCTTCACTGATCGTCCAGAGCATTGCGGCCGCGGCGTTCGGGCAAGCGTCTTCGACCGCCGGGGCCATCGGGGGCGCCATCACCGACCAGGCGGGAGCCCTGGTCTCGGGCGCAACCGTCAAGGTACGCAACCTGGATACTGGACTGGAGCGCACGATTAAAACCGAGGACGCCGGCACTTTCCGGTTCCCTACCCTCCCGGTTGGAAATTATGAAATCACGGTCGACGCGCAGGGATTCAGCCAACTGAAGCGCTCGGGCTTCGTCGTCCGAGTAGGCGACAACCTCGACCTGAAGCTTCAACTTGCCGCCTCGGGAACAACGGAAGTTGTAAACGTCACCGCTGAAGCTCCAGTAGCCGATCCGAGTAAGACCGAAGTGGCCACAACCATCGATGAGAAATCTATTCACGAGCTGCCCGTCAATGGCCGCCGATGGTCGCAATTTGTAACCTTGACTCCGGGCGTTACGATGGACGGTTCATTCGGACTGATAAGCTTCCGAGGCATATCGGGCCTTCTGAATAACAACACGGTAGACGGCGGAGACAACAATCAAGCGTTCTTCTCGGAAGAGCGCGGACGCACGCGTCTCAATTATGTGATCGGCCAGGAATCGATCAAGGAGTTCCAGGTCAACACGCAGAACTACTCCGCTGAATTCGGGCGCTCCGCGGGCGGAGTGACAAACGCCGTTACCAAATCCGGAACCAACGAGGTTCATGGATCAGGGTTCTATTACATTCGCGATACGGCTTTGAACGCCCGAAACCCGTTGAATTTCATCACCGTCGGTTTGACCGCGAGCGGCGCACCGATACTACAGGACATCAATCCTCCCGACCGGCGGCAACAATTCGGCGGTACGCTTGGAGGTCCCTTAATCAAAGACAAGGCGTTCTGGTTTTTTAGCTACGATCAGCAGAAGAGAGATTTTCCTGTCAACGGGCAGCCAAGCAGTCCCCTATTCTTCTCCGACTGCGTTGCTCCGACTGCAAGCAGCGGGCTCAAGGTAGGTCCGTTGAGCGCCTGCGGGGCGGCTCTCGGATTTCTCGTGCCTCAAACGGGCATCGCTCCGAGAAGAGGCGATCAGTTGATCTTCTTCCCGAAGTTCGACTGGCAGATTAATCAAAAGCACCAATTCACAGCTTCCTATAATTACCTGAACTGGGATTCGCCCAATGGAATTCAAACGCAGCCGGTCGTGGCGTTCGCCGAATCAGGCAACGGCGGCGACAATGTTCGAGTTGATTCGATAACGCTTAGACTCGTCAGCACGGTCAGCCCGACAAAGCTGAATGAAGCCCGCTTCCAGTACGCGCGCGACCTCGAGTTCGAACCCGCAAACGCGCCTTCGCAGGTCGGCTTGCTGGTTGAAGGTTTTCAGGTCGGCCCGCCTTCATTCCTGCCAAGAGCAAAATTCCCGAATGAAAAGAAGTATCAGTTCGTGGATAACTTCTCCATCATTCACGGCTCGCACACGTTCAAATTCGGCGCCGATCTTATTCGAACGATCGACGACACCGACAGTCTCCGTTTCGGATTCGGTCTCTACACCTACAACACGCGAAATAGTTTTTCCGGCGTGACGAACTTCGGCCTCGATCTTGCGACGCCGGGCCAGAAAAACTACATCAACTATCAGCAGGCGTTCGGTCCTTCCACGCTCCTGTTCCACACGTGGGACGTAAGCACGTTCGCGCAGGACACCTGGAAAGTAACCAGAAACATAACGCTGAATTACGGGCTCAGGTACGAGTACATAAAGATGCCCGAGGCGCAGTTCCCGAATCCTCAGTTTCCGCAGACTCTTGAATTACCCGCGGATACAACCGACTTTGGACCTCGCGTAGGAATTGCCTGGGATCTGGGCGGAAGCGGCAAGAACGTGATCCGCGCCGGATATGGAATCTACTACGGCAGGATACCGAACAGCTCGATCAACAATGCATTGATTAACACGGCCGGGCCGGGATCAGTGCTGAACTTCACGATCACGCCGACTCAAGCCGGAGCTCCGGTGTATCCAACTCGGCTCTCGGCGCCTCCTACCGGGGCCGCCGCCGCCAAACCATCGGTGTTTTTCTTCTCGCCGGATCTTGCGACGCCGATGATCCATCAGATGGATCTCGTGTTCGAGCGCCAGATCACGCCGAATATGTCGGTTTCCGTGTCTTACCTCGGAAGCCGCGGAAGAAGGCTCGCGAACTTCTTCGATCAGAATCTCACGAGCCCGAATCGGCTGCAGCAGTTCCTGGTTCTCGATTCGGCCGGACACGTCGCTCAGACAGTGACATTGCCCATTTTCACGAACGCGCGGCCGAATCCTAATTTCGGCGCGATCATCGAAGAGCGCGGCAACGTTACTTCAAATTATGACGCAGTGGTATTCCAGGTGAATAAGAGGTTCTCACGCGGAATTCAGTTCCTGGCGCACTTCACGTATTCAAGGGCCGAGGATCTGAATCAAACGTCGACCACGTTTTCGTCAAGCTTCCCGACCTCTCTTAATCAATTCGATCTCGAAGGCGAGAGGGGAAGGTCAAACTTCGATGTTCCACGTCGGTTTGTCGCAAGCGCAGTATGGGATATACCGTTCGGACAGAATAGCTCCAACGCCTTCGTGAAGAATGTTCTCGGCGGCTGGAAGCTCGCTCCGATCGTCACGCTTCAAGACGGTTTCAGATTGAGCGGGAACATAAGCGGAAGCTTCCCGACCAACTTCACAACGCCGGACGGATTCGTGGTACCGGCCACGCTTCCGAGCAACGGGCCGAACGGAAGCGGCGGCTCCTTCAGGGCAGGGTTCTTGCCGAGAAACGATTTCCAGATGCCTGCGCTGGAGAACATCGACCTCAGACTCGCAAAGAGCTTCCGTTTCAAGGAACGCTTCAGGGTGGACTTCATAGCTGAAGCTTTCAACCTGTTCAATCACACTCTCGTGTTTGGAACGACCACTAATCTTTACAACCTTGGGAAGGTCAACGCCGTCACGCTTGCGCCCTGTCCGTCCACCGGTAGTTGCGGCCCGGCGCTCCCGGCCTTTACTCCGAGAACAGACTTCAAGACGCCGACCGCGGATCAGTCGACGCTCTACCGTGAACGTCAGATGCAGCTCGCAATCAGGTTCCAGTTCTAACGCGCTTGAGATCTGATTGCGTGTAAGCGTCAACGCAAAAGAAGCGGCCATCGAAACCAGTTTCGATGGCCGCTTCTATTTTATGGCGACCATTCCGTAATTCAGATTCTCGATCGCTTGTGCTCAACCGTTAGGGCTTATTTTCAACCACCTGTTCGAGCCCGCTCTTTTATTGCCTGAAGGTGCGCCGCGGCTTCGTCTTTAGCAACCGCATCTGCGGCTTCGCGGAATAGCCGCTCCCACTCGATTGTCGCATCCGCCCATCTGGCCCGCCGTTCCCAAAACAGCGCGAGCGCCCGATGGCATGATAGACAAGAGTCGTAGTCTCGTACGGCGCGCCTGAGCTGCGCTTCCGCTCGATCGAGCTTGCCCTTTCGTTCGGCCTTCTTTGCCCGCTTAAGCAGATCCTCAAACTCGCCGCGCGCCCGCTTCAATACCGAATGTGCTTCGGCGGACGAAGGGGCAAGCGCAAGCGCGGCCCTTGCTTCACGAATGGCGCCCTCGCGATCATCGGAGCTCAGCAGAGCTTCAGCCATAAGCCAGCGGGCGCTGAATAATCGCGAATCCAATTTCACCGCCCGCTCCGCGCACGCTCGCAGCTTTTCCGCGTCGCCGGATTTGAATGCGAGATAGGCGAGAAGCACCGCGCTTGCTTCCGGCGTAAGAGAACGCGGCAGCGATAATTCAGAATGCGCCATCGCTGTTTCGATCGCTTTCATTCGTCGCGCTCGAAGCGCGTTGCGCTCGGTCGCGGTTCCGGCGGTATCCAGCGGCGCGTCTTCGGAAATATCGATTGACTGCGTGATCGCCCGAGCAACTTGATAGTCGTAGGCATGAATGGGATCGGGTCCCGCGGCGGCAATATCTCCGTTGCTTATAACCTGTTCGATCGATCCGGCCCGAGCATAGTCAAACGCTCGCTCGAGAGCGGCGTCGGATCGCGCGATTCCCGACGCGTAATACACGGCAAGGAACACGACCGCGGTTCCCGCTATAACGGACAGGATCAAAGCGGCTTTTCGACTCGCGGTAGGTTTCGCTTCTGCCCTCACGCCGCCGGAAGCGTGCGCCGCGACAATATTCGACGCAGCGACAGTCAGCGCCAGAAAGGAGAAAAAGTACAGACCGGTCGGAATTTGATTGTAGATGAAGAAGTTGTGAATACAGATTCCAACAAGAGAGGCCGCGAGCCCGCTCAATGTTAGTCTCATGCTTTTGCTCGCGGCGGCGCGGCGAGACATGAAGAGCAGGAGAAACGCATACGCAATCACGGCTGCGTAGAAGACCGCTCCGAGCAGTCCATAACTAATCGCCGAATCAAGATAAGAGTTGTGCGAGCTCTCGTTGTTTATTTGCGGCGCATTCTTCGCGAGATCGTCGGATTTATAGGGCAGAAATGCTTTGCTGAAGCCTTCAGGACCGCAGCCGATCAGCGCGTATGAAGGAACCATTCTAGCTGCATCGCGCCACAGTATGGTTCTGCCGGAGCCCGTGAGGCCGTCGGTAACAAACGCTCGGCCGCGCAACAAGATGCTCCGAGAGCGCGGGATGGCGGCAATTATCAAAACCGACACCAGGATAAAAGCCGAGGTTCCAATGATGGCGACGCGGCGACCCTTCCGATTGGCGGTCCGAACAACACCTGTCTTGCGCCGCTCGAGGATGGCAAATACGATTCCGCTGCCTAGCAGACCAAGCCATGCGCCTCGCGTCCCGCTGAAGGCAATAGCCGCGATCGACAGAGCGACGCCAGAGATCGCGATTCGGCGCGCGCTGCCCGTCGATGCAAAAGCCATGGCCGCGCTGATCGGAGTCGTATAGAGCAGAAAGTTTCCGAGATAATTTGAATGCCCAAGAGTGCTTGGGACTCGCGTGATCGGCCCGTCTGGCGAGGGGTATGTGTAAAGAGCAGGCGAAAGAAACGGATCGCGGCCGACAAACTGCGCGACTGCGTACGCGGCGACGACGAGACCCGTAAACAATATCGACCATAGCATCAGAACAAACCAGCGCTCATTGGCTCCGATCGCGATGATTAAACCGGCGTAGCAGACAAAGAAACAGAGATATGAAAGCAGCCCCATTTGATTGTCATAGCTGCCGAAGAGCGAGCCCAGCGGAGCCGCTCCGAACGCGGTGGAAACGACGACGGTAATCAAAAACAGAACCAGCAGCAATGTCAGTCGCGACCTGGCTGCCGTGATTTCGGCGCCGCCGCGTTCGCCCGAGAGCGGCATCATCAGGAGCAGCATTAATATGAGCGATGCGCCGACGACTAGAAGGACGTACTTGGGCAGGACCGTTGTGCGATAGAAAAAGCTGCTTATAGCCGTCGGTATCGAAACGAGCATCACTGCGACGACACAGAATAAGATGAGCCGTAATCGGGAGCCGTTTTGCGAAATAGAGATAGGCTCTCTGTTCTGCCGCATCCGCGCATTATATTCGAGAATAGGCGAGGCGTCCTTAATCTCAGGACGAAGCAGGCGCTCAACGGAATCGAGAGAGAGTTATGATCTGGGCCGTTGTGAGTTATTGGTGGTGGACCAAACGCGAAACTACCAGGATGCTGAATCGAGGATTATGCGAAGCTCCGAAGCATCGCCTCCAGGTCTATGAGCGAAGCGGGCTTGGTCAGAAATGCGGACGCGCCTCGCCGCCGCGCTTCGCCTTCCAGGTCGTTCGAAACGTGAGCGGTGAGGACTATAACGGGCGTCAATGAGCAGTGGTTACAGACATGATCGATCAGATCAAGACCCTCGCGGCCTTCAAGACCGCTGAAGCTGATATCTGAAACAACGGCAAGATAGGAATGATCCGAAAGGAGTGATTTCGCGAGATCGGTCGTCAGAGCGCAGTCGACTTCATACCCGCAATCGATGAAGAATTCGCTCAACGCATCCAGTATTCGCGCCTCGTCGTCAACGAAGAGGATTCTCTCGGCCATACGGCATCGTTTTCCCTTGTACGAACTTTGTAAGGCATAAACCGCGCGAGCTGGAGAAATGCTACGGTGCTTTCAGAGCCTGGAGTACTTCACAAAAGTTACTTCACAGAAGATATTTGCCCGCTCCAAAAGAGTACCTTTGAATCCGAACCAAGAACTTTTAACAAATATGATAACGGCGAGGGCGGATGTCCCCCCAGTATTCGTATCCCCTTGGATTCCCTAACCCAACGTGATCGTTATCGGCATCCGCCCTCCACTCGGTTTCTCTTTCTGCAAGACAGGCGCCATGCAGGCGCGATTTGCGAGACCTCGCTCAACCCACCATTCCATACAACTTAATGCTTAGAGGTTGGAAGCACGCGCGTCTATTCGTCTGAGATTCAAAAACGGATTCTGGTTTCTGGAAGAATTCAGTGGCGCGAAACGACGATGCCGTATTTTTTGATCTTTTGATAGAGGCTGCTCTTTGGAATCGCGAGGCGGCGCGCCGCCTGTTCGACGCGGCCGTGCTCTTCGTTGATCACTC
>Ga0066687_10000498_pt1 | contig 10518 bp, 11 predicted proteins | sample GraSoiAngelo_136_FD_65630 | JGI IMG/M metagenome (GOLD analysis project Ga0066687, IMG submission 65630) | Grasslands soil microbial communities from the Angelo Coastal Reserve, California, USA - 14_0929_09_20cm | ecosystem: Environmental > Terrestrial > Soil > Grasslands | place: USA... | reverse complement strand
CGGATGCTCGAGATGGTCGTGGTCGAGCCGCTCAAGTTGACCGAGAGCAGCAAGCGCTTCAACGTCAGCGCGATGGTCGATGGCGGCGGCATGTCCGGGCAGGCCGGCGCCGTGCAGCACGGCATCGCCCGCGCGCTGATCGTCGCCGACGCCGCGATGCGCCCGGTGCTCAAGAAGCACGGCATGTTAACGCGTGATCCCCGCATGAAAGAGCGCAAGAAGCCCGGCCTCAAGCGCGCGCGCAAAGCCCCGCAGTACACCAAGCGCTAAGCGCCTCGCTGAGCAGCACCAAGCGTTAGCCACCGTCCCAGCGTCGGCTCAGCCGGTTCTGGCGTGCGGCAGGACCGGCAGTGCTGGCGGTTTGGCAATCCAGCGTCTGTCTCGTCGCTCGAGCGACCAGCCCTCTTCATGGACCTTCCGGTGATGCCGGCCGCAGACGAGCCCCAGGTTCTCGAGCTTCGTTGGCCCGCCATCGCCCCAGAACTTGAGGTGATGTCCTTCACACCAGGACGCCGGGCGGTCACAGCCCGGAAAGACGCAGTGCTCGTCCCGTGCGACGAGTGCCCGCCGCGTGGACGGCGGCATCGTTCGGCTTGCGTGGGTGATCTCCCGTTCCAGCTCGCCCAGGCCGGTGATCCGGATGATCGCCGCGTCGCAGGCCATCCGTCGCACCGTCTCGGCCGGAATCGTGCCACCGCGCTCCAGCCGGCCGGCCGGCGCGCCGGGAATCCCGGCCAGGGTGTCGAGATCTACCTTGATGATCAGTTGCGGCCGCGGGCTGGCGCCATCGGCGCGTCCGCCACCCGGATGGGCGGCGCCGCTGCGGCGGCACAGCTCGACCAGGGCGTCGTGGGCCCGCTGCCCGGGCGTCCGCTCGTCATTCTGGGCCGGCTTCAGGTAGCGCTCCATGGCCGATCGGATGGTGGCGGCCGCCTCGGGGATCAGCTGGCCATCGATCCGGGCGAGGCCGTTGACCGGCTCGCCAATCTGCAAGTAGCGGCGCTGATGCGCCCGGTTGCTCTCGGTCAGAGCGGCGTCGGCGTCTACCCGGTGCTCGAAATCTTTGGCGACGGCAACGAACTGTCCGGGATCATGCTCTCGGCGGCCTTGAGCAGGTTGACCTCCGCCTTGCGCACTGCAGAGGCGCCGACGTGCTCGGCGGTCCGCGCCATGGCGACGGCGTGCTGGTAGCCGATCTCGCCGCGCTGGAGCGCTTCTTCCGTTCGCGGGAGCTGGTCTAGCTGGCGCGCGACTTCGACATGCTCGGCGGCCGAGCCGCCCGTCAGTTTGGCCTTGTCGCGCAACCACGGGACGATGCCCAGCGCGCCGTCAGCTTTGTAGCCACCGGACTTTTCAAAGCGTCGAGTCGCCTCGGCGGCAAACGCCTCGGTCCGGTCGATGATCTGTCGGTAGAGAACAATGGTGTCGCCCATCCCGCTCGACGGCCGCTGGCTCAGCCACGCCGCCATGTCGCCAAGAGCCGACATCATGCGCTGCGGCGGGGTCTCGGCGGACCGGCACATGATGGCATCGTGAGGCATGGTTTTGACAGCTGTCTGTCAAAAACCAGGAAACGTCGTCAGGTTCGTGGTTATCGTGGTCAGCTTCGTGCCAATCGAGCGATCAGGGACAATTGCCAGGGATGTGCGGACGGATCGGCGCCTCGATGCCTCGGGCGGAGTTGCTCGAAACCTATCACTGGCTCAGCGATGCTCCCGAGCTGCCGCCGCGCTATAACGTCGCGCCGACGGATCCCGTGATCGTTGTGGGGCCAGACCGCGCCGAGGTCGTGCGCTGGGGCATCGACGGCAACCAGGGCGGCCTGTTCAACCTGCGCTCGGAGACGGCGCTGGATAAGCCGTATTACCAACGAATGCTTCTGGGCCAGCGGGTGATCGTGCCGGCCAGCCACTTCTATGAGTGGCGCAAAGCCGGCGACCGGCGGCTGCCGATGGCGGTCTCCCGGGCTGACGGCAAGCTGCTCAATCTCGCCGCCATCCGAGGCCTGTGGGATGGCCAGCCCGCCACAACAATCCTGACGACCGGGCCCAACAGCGACATCGCGGCCCTGCATGATCGAATGCCGGTCGTGCTCAATGATGAGGACGCGGCGACGTGGGTCTTGGAAGAGATGTCGCTCGAGCAGCTCGCCGGCCTGCTGGGGCCCTGTCCGGACGGCTGGCTGCGGCTGGCCCCTGCCTCACCGCTCGTGAACGACGTCCACAACCAGGGGCCGGAGTTGCTCGACCCCGAAGTCCTACCGGCCGAGTTCCAGCTCGAGCTGCTTTAAGCGTCAATCTTCGAGGCCCGAGACCGGCGCCCCTAACTTGGCGTTCCGCCCCTCCGGGACATCCACCAGGCCACCGCAGCAATGATGATGATGAGGACGACGACGGCGGCGATGATCTTATTCGTCGTGATTGCGGTCGTGATCAGGGGCACGATCAGTGCGAAGAGCGCAAGCAGTTGCATCTGTCGAGTCTAGACAGTTCGCCCAGCTCGGCGCCAGCCGTGGCCGTAACGGAAATTCGGCTTGGAGGATACTACTGGTGGCCTGATGGACGTCATCCTGCGCGACATCCTGGTATTCCTGCAAAGCGGGGACATCTGGCGACACGTCCGCGACCTGGTGGACATCAGCATCGTCGCCTTCCTGCTCTACCGGGTCTTCTTGCTGATTCGGGGCACGCAGGCGGTCCAGCTGATGTTCGGCGTCCTCCTGCTGGCGCTGATCGGGCTGCTCGCCAATCTCCTCGACTTGCACTTGCTCTCATCGATCTTTCGCAATGCCGCGCCCGCGATCCTGATCGGCATCATCGTGCTCTTTCAGCCGGAGCTTCGTCGAGCACTCGACCAGTTTGGCCGGATGGGCTTTATTGGCCGGCCACTCGCGCACTACAACCTGCAAATTTTCACGCGAATGATCGACGAGGTGATCCGGGCCACGAACAAGCTGACCCAGCGCTTCACCGGGGCCCTGATCGTCTTCGAAAAAGAAACCGGGCTTGAGAACTATGCCAACAGCGGTATCCGGATCAACGGCGAGCTGACGGCCGAGTTCCTCGAGGCGATCTTTTTCCCGAATTCGCCGCTCCACGATGGCGCCGTGATCGTTCGCGGCAACCAGATCCTGGCCGCCGGCTGTGTGCTGCCCCTCGCCGAAGAAGGCAGCGTCCGGGAGCGCATGGGAACCCGCCACCGCGCCGGGCTTGGCCTCTCGATGCAGACCGACGCCGTCGTCCTGATCTTGAGCGAAGAGCTCGGCCAGATCGCGGTTGCCCACGAGGGGAAGCTGCTCCGCAACCTCGACCCGGATCGGCTACGACAGGTGCTGACGTCGCTGCTGCAGCCGCGATCGGAGCCGCACCGGGCGCCGATTCCGGTATGGCGTCGCTATCAGCGTGACCGGGTAGAGCGGGTAAGATAGCGGCCTTGTTGGGGAACCTCCGCCTCAAGCTCGTCGCGCTTTTCTTTGCCGCGGCGCTCTGGAGCGTCGTTGCCTACACCTCGAATCCAACGCAGACGCATCACTACAACATGGCCGTTTCCAACCCGGTTCTGCCGGCCGGCTTGGTCGTGGTCGGCGCCATTCCCCAGGTCACCGTCACCGTGATTGCCGCTGCCGACAACCTGCGCGCCTTCGATCCGCACCAGCTCCGCGTCAGTGCCAACTTTTCTAACGTCAAGGTCGGCACCAATCAGGTCCCAATCCGCGTCGACAACAGCGACCCGTCGGTCCAGGTCGACGCCCCGAGCACCATCCCCGTCAAGGTCGACCAGTTGGGGACGACCAACCTGAATGTGTCGATTGAGCGTACCCACTCGCTCCTCACCGGCTTCCATGAGGAGACGGGCTCGACCAGTGTGACGCCGGCCACGGTCCGGGTCGACGGCCCGAAGAGCCAGCTGAAGGATATCCAGGCGGTGGTCGTGGTTGACCTCACCGGCGTTTCCGCTCCGGGATTCAGCACCCCGTATCCAGTGCAGATCCTTGACGCCAACAAGAAGGGGGTCACGTCGATGACGGTCACGCCCCTTTCGGTCACCGTCAAGATGGTCATCCAGGCGGATGCCATCACGGTCAACAAGGCAGTCGGCTTCACCCTGACGGGGCAGCCTGCCGCAGGCTACCGGATCACGAACGTGCAGATCGCTCCCCTCGTGGTCCAGGCGACCGGCCTCCAAAATATCCTGAGCGGCATCGGGGTCCTCTCGACCGACCCGGTCGATGTCGGCAACGCCAAGGGTGACGTGGTCAAGACGGTCAGCATCCGGCCGCCCAACGGCGTCGAGGTCAGCCAAAAGACCGCCACGGTCCACGTGTTCATCTCGGCCGCTCCGGGGGTGTCGCCAAGTGCCTCGCCGTAACCTTCTGGCCGCCGTCGCCGTTTAAAGAAAACTTGCAAACGGGTTCGCTCGTTTGAGCGCGCCCAGGCTGGGAATATAGGAGGCCGCAGGCATGTGCGGGATCATCGGCTACCTGGGCGAGCGGTCGGCCGCACCCATCATCATGGAGAGCCTCAAGCGGCTCGAGTACCGCGGCTACGACTCCGCCGGGGTCGCCATCTTCAACGAGGCTGAGGGGCAGACCTCCGTCGTCAAGAGCGCCGCCAAGGTCGACACCCTGATCGACCGCCTGACCGAAGAGATGCCCGAGGGCCGTCTCGGAATCGGCCATACCCGCTGGGCCACGCATGGGCGTCCCACGGTGATCAACGCGCATCCCCATACGGATTGTCACCAGCAAGTCATGGTGATCCACAACGGGATCATCGAGAACTTTGCCGAGCTGCGAAAGGAGCTGCAGGCGAAGGGCCATGTGTTTATCTCCGAGACCGACACCGAGGTCGTGCCGCACTTGATCGAGGAGTACGAGAAGGGTGACCTGGTCGCTGCGGTCCGCCAGGCGCTCGCCCGGCTCCGGGGGGCCTACGCGATGGCGATCTTCTCGCAGCGCGATCCCGAGCTCTTGATCGGCGCTCGGCTGAACGCCCCCCTGGTGGTGGGGATCGGCGCCAAGGAATGGTTCATCGCCTCGGACATCACCGCCGTGATTCCGTACACGAAGAAAGTGCTCCTGCTCGGCGAAGGCGAAATGGTCTCGATCACCCGTCTCGGTCCGGAGGTCAGCACGATCGCGGGCAACGCCGTCAAGCCAAAAATCATCGAGGTCAAGTGGGACATCAGCCAGGCGCAAAAGGGCGGCTACCCGCACTTCATGGCCAAGGAGATCAACGAAGCGCCCGAGGCGGTCTCGAACGCCCTGCGCGGGCGCTTGACCGAGGACGGCGAGGTGAGCTTCGAAGAATTTGGCATGACCGATCGGCAGCTGCTCAAGGTGCACGACATCAAGATGGTGGCCGCTGGCACGTCGTACTATGCCGCGCTCGTCGGCAAGTACATCATCGAGGACCTGGCGCGCATCCCCGTCGAAGTCGAGCCGGCATCCGAGTTCCGATACCGGCAGCCGATCATCAATGAGGACACGCTCGTCATCGGCATCTCTCAGTCCGGAGAAACGGCCGATACGCTGGCGGCGATCCGCGAGGCGCACGAGCGCAAATCCAAAGTCGTCTCGATCACCAACGTCGTGGGTAGCTCCATGGCCCTCGAGAGCGACGGCGTGATTTATCTCCACGCAGGCCCGGAGATCGGCGTGGCGTCCACCAAGACCTTCATCGCGCACCTGACCTGTCTGTACTTACTCGGCATTCGGCTGGCCGCGGTGCGGCATCGGATCCCGGCCGAGCGGCTGGCTCAACTGGTGACCGAGCTCAAGACGCTGCCGGGCGACGTCCAATCCGTGCTGGATCGAGCGGAGGCCCTACAAGCCCTGGCGAAGAAATATGCGAGCAACCAGAATTTCATGTACATCGGCCGTGGCATCAACTATCCGATCGCGCTCGAAGGCGCGCTCAAGCTCAAAGAGATTTCCTACCTGCACGCCGAGGGCTATGCCGCCGGTGAGCTCAAGCACGGACCGATCGCCTTGCTCGACAAGGGCTTTCCGGTTTTTGCCATCGCCACGCAGGCATCAACGCTGGAGAAGATGGTCAGCAACATCCAGGAGGTCATCGCGCGCGACGCTCCCGTCGTCGCGCTGGTCAGCGAGGGCGATCACACGCTCGACGAGACGGCCGCCGATCGCTTCGAGGTTCCGGCCGTCTCCGAGTTTCTGTCGCCGATCATCAACGTGGTGGCGATGCAGCTGTTCGCGTACTTCGTCGCGAGCGAGCGCGGCTGTAACGTCGACCAGCCTCGCAATCTGGCCAAGAGCGTAACCGTAGAGTAGGCCTCGTGACCCCCCGGGTCGGCGTCGACGTCGCGGCGATTCCGCGGCTCGCGGACGCCCACCGGCGGTTCGGTGAGCGCTTCTTACGGAAGTTCCTCAGCGACCGCGAGATCGCCTATTGCGGCGGCAGCGTCGAACGCTGGGCAGGTCGCTGGGCCGCCAAGGAGGCGATCGGCAAGGCGATGCCGACCGGGGTGCCGCGCCCTTCGATGCGCGACGTGGAGATTCTGCCCAGCGACGACGGCCGACCGCACGTTCGGGTCGCGCCGGCGACGACGCTCTCCGGACGAGAGATCGATGTCAGCATCGCCCACGACGGCCACTTCGCCGTCGCGGTCGCCGTGATCCCGGAGACCCCCAGCCTGGTCGTCCCCCAGAGGGGGAGGGAAGACAGCCAGATAAAGCGTCCGGATGGCTTCCGGCTTCCGGAGCGACCCCGAGATGGCCACAAGGGGACGTTCGGCACGGTGGTCGTCCTTGCGGGCTCGCAGGGCTATACGGGCGCGGCATACCTGACGAGCATGGGCGCGGCTCGAGCCGGCGCGGGGATCGTCCGCCTGATGGTTGCCCAGTCGATCTACGCCATCCTGGCCGAAAAATGCACGGAAGTCATCGTCGGACCGGTTCCCGAAGTTTCGCCCGGGGTCGCCGGTCACTCCGCCCTCAGCGCCGTCATCCGCGGTTTCACCGGCGCGGCGGCTGGGGTCATTGGTCCCGGCATCGGTCGGGACGCCTCGACCCGACGCTTGATCGAAGACCTGATTCCCAAAATCAACGCGCCGCTGGTCCTCGATGCCGACGCGCTCAACCTGATGTCGGAACATCGCTCAGTCCTGCCCAAGCTCTCGTCTGCGATCGTCCTCACGCCTCACCCGGCGGAGTTCGGGCGGCTCGCGAACGTCGAGACAAGCGCCGTGCAGAAAGACCGGCGCGGAATTGCCTCGCGGTTCGCGAAAACCTGGAACAAGGTCGTGGTCCTCAAAGGGGCGGGAACGGTGATCGCGGCGCCCGATGGCCGCGTGAGCTTGAATCCAGTCGCGACCCCGGCCCTGGCCTCAGGCGGAACCGGCGATGTCCTCGCCGGGATCATCGGCGGGCTCCTGGCCCAAAAGCTCCCGCCGTTCGAAGCCGCGGTTACCGGAGTTCACCTGCACAGCCTTGCCGGCCTCGAGCTGGAATCTTCCCTGGGTCAGGCGGGCGTGTTGGCGTCGGATCTGCTCCTGACGCTACCGACGCTGATGGAGCGCTTTCGCTGAGCGAAGGCAGCACGAAGTGGGTCGACGTCGACATCTCGGCCATCAAACAGAACACTGGATTGATCCATCAGCTTGTTGGTCCCAAGACCCGAGTCATGGCGGTCGTCAAAGCGAACGGCTACGGCCACGGGGCGGTGCCGGTCGCGAAGGCCGCGGTCGAGGGAGGCGCGACCTGGCTGGGCGTCTCGTCGGTCCAGGAGGGGGTCGAGCTGCGCAAGGCAGGGATCGAGACGCCGATCTTGAACCTGGGCTACACGCCACCCGCCGCGCTCTCGGCGGCGATCGCGGCAAGGCTTGCGCTGGCAGTCTATGACCGAGAGAGCCTTCAGCTGCTCGAGCACGCCGGTACGCAGATCAGCGTCCACGTCAAGGTCGACACCGGCATGCACCGGCTCGGCGCACCGCCCGACGAGGCGATTCGGCTGGCGCGAGAAGTCGATGACGATCCCAACCTCCGGCTGGATGGCTTCTGGACGCACTTCGCCGACGCCGACGGTGATCTTGTCTTCACCCGGCGCCAGCTGCGCATTTTCCTCGAGGCTCGGGATGCGCTGACCAGGCAGGGGATCAAGGGATTTCTCTCGCACGCGGCGAATTCGGCAGGTTTGCTCCGCCTGCCCGAGTCTCGGCTCGACCTGGTTCGAGCCGGCCTGCTCATGTATGGTGTCCGGCCGGTTCGAAGCTGGAGCGACCTGCCTTCATTACGACCGGCGCTGTCCTGGCGCACAGTCGTCACCAACATCATCGACGTGCCGGTCGGGGAAAGCGTGGGCTACGGGCGCCGGTTTACAGCGAAGAGCGCATCCGCACGAGTGGCGACGATCGCGGTCGGATACGCCGACGGTCTGCACCGACGATTATTGGCCGGCGGCACCGCGCTCGTTCGTAGCCAGAAGGTCCCGATCGCTGGAACGATCAGCATGGATCAGGCAGCGCTCGACATCACGGGCGTACCCGATGTGGCGATCGGCGACGTCGTCACGCTGATCGGCGAGGATGGTGCCGCCTCGCAGTCGGCGGACGATCTGGCCGAGGCGGCAGGCACAATCGCATACGAAGTGCTGTGCGCGATCTCGAACCGCGTGCAGCGCCGCTATAATTAGGTTGCCCTAGCGGAGCGGAATGCGCTGAGAAAGCCGGCTCGCCGGCTGACGCTAGAACCTGATCAGGGTGAAACCTGCGGAGGAAACGGGCGCTCGAGCATTCCGCCACTGCTGGATGCACCTATGAAATCGGCTGAGGAACGACGCGAAAAGCTGGCGCGAATGCGCCTCTACCTGATCACCGGTGACCAGGGTGGGCAAGAGCAGACCGTCAGGATCGTCGAGGCCGCACTCGCGGGTGGCGTCGACGTGGTCCAGCTGCGCAAGAAGACGATGCCGAAAGGCGAGCAATACGCGATCGCGCTCGCGCTCAGGCGGCTGACGGCGCTCCATGGCGCACTCTTCATCGTCAACGATCACGCTGATCTTGCCATAGCCGCCGATGCCGACGGCGTTCATCTGGGCCAGGACGATCTTCCGCCCGCTGCCGTTCGGGCGCTGCCCGGGTTTGCCGCTCGTATGATCGGTCGCTCGACCCACAGCATCGAGCAGGCCCGCGTCGCGATGCGTGAAGGCGCCGACTATTTTGCCGTCGGGCCGGTGTACCCGACGCCGACCAAGGCCGGCCGGCCGGCGGTCGGGACAGGACTGGTCTCGGAAGTGACGGCGATCGCGGACCGGCCGTTCGTTGCCGTCGGAGGCATCGATGGCGCCAACGCGCCGGCGGTGGTCGAAGCGGGTGCGCGGGCACTTGCTGTCGTTCGCGCGATCTATGACGGGGACAATCCGGCGGAGGCAGCTCGCCGGCTCCGGGAATCGATGATCGCCCGCGAGGCGGCTCGTCGATGAGCGACGTGACGGTCACCGTCAATGGCAAGCCTCGCCAGGTGCCCGACGGCGTCAGCCTCTTCGAACTGCTGGAGCAGCTCGATGTGCAACCCAGCCGGGTCGTCGTCGAACACAACCGCGAGATTCGCCGGAAGGAGGACTTCAAGGTGACCCGCGTTAAAGCGGGTGACGAGCTGGAGCTTGTCTACTTCGTCGGCGGCGGCGCTCCCATAACTGACGATCCGCTGGTCGTCGCCGGCCGCCGCATCGGCTCTCGTCTGATCCACGGCACCGGCAAGTTTGAGTCCAACGATGTGCTTGGGCGCTGCCTCGAGGCGGCGCAGCCGGACATGATCACGGTCGCCATTCGCCGCCTGAATCTCGAGGGGGGCCGATCCGAGCTCGAGGGAATCGATCTGCGGCGGTACACCCTGCTGCCGAACACGGCCGGCGCCACGACGGCCCAGGGTGCGATTCGCCTCGCGCGCATGGCTCGCGCGGCCGGGATGTCGGACTTCATCAAGGTGGAGGTCATCGGCGACGAGGATACGTTGCTGCCCGATCCACAGGCGACGCTCGAGGCGACTCGCCAGCTCGTGAAAGAAGGCTTCATCGTCATGCCCTATACGAGCGATGACGTTGTGCAGGCGATCCGCCTATACGAGGCGGGGGCTGCGGCCGTGATGCCGGGGGCGGCACCGATCGGGACGACGCTGGGCTTGCAGAATCTGCTGAACCTCGAGCTGATCGTGAACAAGGTCAACGTCCCCGTGATCGTCGACGCCGGCCTCGGCGTGCCATCCGAGGCGGCCCGCTGCCTGGAGCTCGGCGCGGCCGGGGTCCTGGTGAACACCGCGATCGCGCGGGCCAAGAACCCACCCGAGATGGCACGCGCGTTCAGTGAAGCCGTCATCGCCGGTCGCCGCGCCTTTCTGGCCGGTCGTGCGCATATTGGGTTGAAGGCGGTCGCGAGCAGCCCAGCCGAGGGCGTCCCCGTTTAAGACCGCCTCCTCGGGACGCCGAGCGATCGCCCAGGTCGGCGAGCGCGCGTTGATCCGATCGCTTGAAAAATATTTCAGCCCGCAATCGCGCAGCCTGC
>Ga0066687_10000495_pt1 | contig 10536 bp, 9 predicted proteins | sample GraSoiAngelo_136_FD_65630 | JGI IMG/M metagenome (GOLD analysis project Ga0066687, IMG submission 65630) | Grasslands soil microbial communities from the Angelo Coastal Reserve, California, USA - 14_0929_09_20cm | ecosystem: Environmental > Terrestrial > Soil > Grasslands | place: USA... | reverse complement strand
TACGCGGCTGTCGATTCCGAGCCAGATTGCGCGAACTGCATCCGTCGCTCGAAGGACCGGGCGCGCATCTCCGGAGCTTTCTTTGCCCAGGAAGAGGGCTCCGAGCTGCTCCGGCTGTCGCTGGAGCAGGCGAGAGAGAAAAAGCCAAATCTCCGTGTGCTTCCCCAGCCAGGCAGTTCCAGAGAAAAGCCAGTGGTCTGGCCGGCGGCGAAACCTCCGCCCGAAGCAATCCCGGACCAGCTGGGCGAGCTGGTCACGCGAGGCTTCAAACCGTCCGGCGAGGGCGTGTGGCGAAGCCCGCAGGGCGCCATCGTCCGCATGCGCAAGCACGGCAAGGAGTGGCGATTTGACGAGCTGGTATTCGAAGGTTCCGTCGTCGCAACGCGAACCCCTGGCGGGGTAAGGATCAAGGCGGGCGATGTCGAGGTGACCCAATCCGACCACGGATTCGAGGTTCAGCTCAAGAAAAAGTAAGGGGCCGGACATCAATCCGGCCCCTTGGTGAGTGCTGTTACTTCGCGTTGTTGGCGAAGTCGTTGGTGTAGGTCTTGGAGAGGTCCACCGTGGCTCCCTTCATGTCCTTCACGTACTTGAGCTCGATGTCAAGCGCGTTCTGCGCGCCCGCGGCCGGCATCTTGCCGTCAGCCGTGAACGAGTCCTTCTGACCGTCAAGAGCGGCCACGTACCCTTCCTTGTCGCCGGCGTAGTAGTCGGTCGGCATCTTGTCCGTAATCTCGGCAGCGGTGTGCGCCTTCATCCATTTCAGCGTCTTGACGTAAGCATTGACCAGACGCTGGACGACGCCTTTGTGGCTGCTTACGTAGGTGGACATCATGAAGATGCCGATGAACGGATAGTCCGCGCCGAGAGCGGCGCGCGTGGATGTCGGCGTGCGCAGGTCGATGAGGACTTTGCCGATGCCACTCTTGACCAGGCGCGAGATCGTCGGCTCAGTCGTCATTCCGGCGTCTATCACGTGCTGCTGCATGGCCGCGATGAAAGTGTTGCCCGCGCCCACGGCCACGAACTTGGCGTCGGTGCCGGTGAGACCCGCGCGTCCCAACAGCGCGAGGCTGATCGTGTGCGTGCCTGATCCGATCGAGGTCACGCCGAGATTCTTGCCTTTGAGGTCGGCGGCTGTCTTGATCGAATCCGCCTTCTTCGCGTCGACCATCTCCGCCTCGCCCGGGGCGATCTGGAACTGAATGACCTGTTGCATGTACTTGCCCTTGGGCTGCAGCTCGAGGACGTGGCTGTATGAGCCAGAGCCGCCATCGACGTTGCCGGCGATGACCTCTTCCTCGGACGCCTGGCCTGAGCCTTCGTCGATCAGCGTGACGTTGAGGTTCTGTTCCTTGAAATATCCGAGGAGCTCGGCCAGCTTGTTCGGGATGTAGATCTGCTTGTTGAGGCCGCCGACCATGATCTTCACGTCGGCTGGTGAGTTGTCGGTCGCCGGCGCGGCCGTGCTGCCTCCACACGCGGTGAGGACGAACACCGCAGTCAGGACGAATAACAACGGACGAATGAACATGCGCATACGCCTCCTCCTCCTAAATCTGGATTTCGCTGCCGACTGCTGGGGGCCGCCATCGGACCAGGCGGTTCTCGAGCGCGGTGATGAATGCTTCCGCCAGCAGCGCCATGGCGGCCAGCAGCAACATCCCCGCGAAAACACCGTTGGCGTTGAAGTTGTGTTCGGCGCTGTAGATCAGCTCCCCGACTCCCTGGGTTGCGCCAAAGAGCTCGCCTACGACCGCTCCGACCAAGGCCAGGCCGAAGCTGATGTGAAGGCTCGCGATGATCCAGCTGAGCGCCGAGGGAACGATCACCTCGGTGGTCAGCCTTCGATCGTCAGCGCCGAGGATGCGTGCGTTGGCGATCAGGTTGCGTTCGACTTCACGGACGCCCTGGAACGCGTTGAAGAAGACGACGAAGAAGACGAGGATCGCCGCGGTCGCAACCTTGGAGCGAATGTCCAACCCGAGCGAGATGGCGAACAGAGCTCCCAGGACCACCCGCGGTATCGCGTTCGCGGCTTTGATGTAGATCGAGAAGACGTCGGCCAGGAGCCTGTTCCGGCCCAGCAGCACGCCGATCACCACGCCCAGCACCGTGCCGACGATGAAGCCGAGGACCGTCTCCTCCATCGTTACCAGCACCTGCTCCCAGAGCGGACCCAACGCGGTTTCCTCGGTGATCCAGATCCACAGCTGCTTGGCTATCCCGGAGGGCTGACCGAAGAAGAACTGGTCGACGATGCCGATGCGGGTCGTCAGCTCCCAGCTGCCGAGCACGATGACCGCGACCAGCACGCGCAGCCCATAGATGTTGAGCTCGCGCCTGCGTCGCGCGCGAATACGTTGGGCCGCAAGGTCCGTGATTGGGGCGGGGGTTCCTGGCGCGCTGATGGGCGCCGTCACGTCAAGCCGCGCCGCTGCGTTTCTGGCGCTCATAGCTCACGAGGACTTCGTCCTTCAAGTCATTCCAGATCTCGCCGTAGATCTGGCTGAATTGCGGCTGCATCCGAATCTCGGTCACGTTGCGTGGCCGAGTCAGGGGCACCGGGTAGTTGGCCTTCACCGTGCCTGGCCCGGCGCTGATCACGAAGACGCGGTCGGCCAGCGCGATCGCTTCCTCGAGATCGTGTGTGACGAACACAACCGAGGCGCGAGTGTTCGCCCACAATGAGAGGAGCTCGTTTTCCATCAGCGATCGCGTCTGGACGTCGAGGGCGCTGAACGGCTCGTCCATGAGCAGGATCCGCGGCTCGTTGATCAGGCTCTGGGCGAGGGCGACACGCTTGCGCATGCCGCCTGACAGCTGATACGGGTAGCGGTCCTCGAAGCCGGACAGGCCAACGCGCGATATCCACTCGCGTGCCGTCGACCGAGCCTCGCTGGTTGGCCGGCCGTGGTAGCGCGGTCCGGCCGCCACGTTGTCGAGCACCGTCTTCCACGGAAAGACCGCATCGGTTTGAAAGACGTATCCGATCTGTTCCGCGATGCCGCGCACCGGCTTGCCGAGGACTTCAACCTCGCCTTCGCTGGCCGGCTCCAGGCCGGAGATCAACGCCAGGGTGGTCGACTTGCCGCAGCCTGTAGGTCCGACCACGGCGCAGAACTCGCCTGCCTGAACCGTCAGATTGAGGTCGCGCAGCGCCGTGTACACGCCGCCCGAGGGGGTCAGGAAGCGCTTCGTGACACCGCGAAGGTCGATGGCTGGAGTCATTCAATCGGACTTTCTTCGGAATCTGCAGCGCCGGCAACGGATGCGGTCGTTGTGGCCGTTTTGGTCGTTTTGGTCGCCCAATCCGATCCCGGATAGGTACTACGATCTCGTGTTATTCAGACGTTGAAAACTCGGTTACCGCTCGCGTACCAGATCCTGGTTTTCCAGGTTGCGATCATCCTGCTGTCCGCGCTCATCGGAGCCGCCGCGGCCGTCTGGCAAGCAAGCCAGGAGCTGGACCGGCAGTCTGAGCAGCGCTCGCTCGCCATCGCCCAGGCCGTCGCCAACAGCGACTCGATCCAGCAGGCGCTGCTGGTGGGCGACCCGGACGCGCTGATCCAGCGGACCGCGGAACAGATCCGCCGCTCCACCGGGGCGAGCTACGTGGTCGTGACCGACTCAAGCGGCATCCGCTACTCCCACCCCAACCCGGCCCTCATCGGCAAGCCGGTCGACGAGTCGCCGGCCGTCGTCCTCGCCGGCCAGACGTGGGTGGGCGTGCAGCGCGGCACGCTCGGCGTATCGGCCCGGGGCAAAGCGCCGATCTTCTTCCAGAGCCAGGTGATCGGCATGGTCTCCGTCGGATTCCTGGAACCGCCTCTCGGCCAGCGGTGGCTCAGCGAGCTGCCCGGTTTTGCGACCACGCTGCTGCCTTCGCTTGCGATCGGCGTGATCGCCTCGTGGCTCCTGGCCTGGCGCCTGAAGCGCCAGACCTTTGGGCTCGAGCCGTACGAGATCGCGGGGCTCCTCGAGGAGCGGGAGGCAAGCCTTCAGGGCATCCACGAAGGCGCGATCGCGACCGACCGCGACGGCACCATCACGCTCGCGAACGACGAGGCGAGGCGGCTGCTCACACTGCCCGACGACTGCGTGGGACGCCGTGTCGGTCAGGTGCTGCCCCAAGGCCGGCTTCTGAAGTTCCTCTCGGGCGGGCTCAAAGACGAGGACGAGGTGCTGCTCGCGGGCGACCGGGTGCTGGTCGCGAGCCGCCGGGCGATCCTGGTCCGCGGCCACGAGGTCGGCCATGTGGCGACACTGCGTGACACCACCGAGCTCACCGGGCTGGCGCGGGGCCTCGGCGTCGATAGCCTGACCGACGCCCTACGCGCGCAGGCGCATGAGTTCGCGAACCGCCTCCACACGATCGCCGGCCTGATGCAGGTCGGACGCGCGGAGGAGGCCATGAACCTGATCGCGCAGACTTCCGGCGTGCATCAGGAGCTTACCGAGGCGCTGCTCGAGCGTGTCGGCGACCCAGTGCTCGGCGCGCTGCTGCTGGCCAAGGCGGCGATCGCTTCGGAGCGTGGTATCGACCTTCGCGTGAGCGAAGACACTGTGATGACTCGAAGCGCGTCCGGGCGCGCGCACGGCGCTTCTTCATTAGACAGCGAGGACCTCATCACCCTTCTCGGCAACCTCATCGACAACGCCCTCGACGCGGCGGCATCGTCGAGCGACGAACGCTGGGTCAGCGTGTCGGTCACCGAGCAGGACGATGAGCTGGTGCTCGAGGTTCAGGACTCGGGCTCAGGCATTCCCGAGGGCGTCGGCGGACAGATCTTCCAGGAGGGCTTCAGCACCAAGGCGGGGCCGAATCGGAAGCGTCGCGGTTTCGGACTTGCGCTCGTGCGCCAGGTCGCCCGCCGCAATGGCGGAGACGTGACCGCGGTCAACAACGGCGGCGCGCTGTTCACTGTTCGTATTCCGCTCAAGGTCACGGCCGGGCGATGATCCGCACCCTGGTCGTCGACGATGACTTTCGCGTCGCCGACCTCCACTGCGCCTACGTCGAACGCATCCCCGGGTTCCAGGTCATCGGACGGGCTCACGCCGGCGGTGAGGCGCTGCGAGACGTCGAGCAGCTCCAGCCCGACCTGGTCCTGCTCGACATCTACCTGCCTGACATGAGCGGCCTCGAGGTGCTGCAGCACCTGCGCGAGGAAGAAAAGACGCCAGTCGATGTGATCGCGATCACGGCGGCGCGCGACGTCGACAGCTTGCGCGCGGCGATGCGCGGAGGCGTCGTCCACTACTTGATCAAGCCGTTTCTGTTTCCGGCGTTCGAGGCAAAGCTGCTCTCGTACGCGGCTGCCCGCGACCGGATGACACGCCTGAACCGTGCCGAGCAGGGCGACGTGGACCGCATCTTCGGCGCCTTGCGCACCGCGCGCGCCGAGGCGCTGCCCAAAGGCCTTTCCGACGCAACGCTTGACCTGGTCGTGTCGGCGCTGGGCCGTTCGCAGTCAGGCCTGCCGGCGGCTGCCGTAGCCGAGGAGGCCGGTGTGAGCCGGGTCACTGCTCGGCGCTACCTGGACCATCTGTGCAACCTCGGCCGCGTCGAGGTGACGATGCGCTACGGATCCCCCGGCCGGCCCGAGCACCGCTATCGCCTCGTGACCGCGATCCCGTCTCCTCTTTAGGGCCCGCGCACCCCGCTCGCAACTCCGCCCAGCGTCGACGGCCCGCCCAGTGGCGGATGACCGACAGGAAGAAGTCCGGCCGCGTTGGCCACCACGAGGCCCAGCAGGAACAAGACGTCGACGAGCAGGAACAACCCCACGATCTGCCAGTCGACGCGGTTGACCAGCGCCAGCCAGTCCGGGGCGTTGGGCGCTCCCTCGGGCTGCCAGCCGCAGATCGGGCACTTGCCCTGCGTGTAGCGTGAGTCGAAGCTCCAGTTGTCGGCCTCGCAGTAGGCGCGGGCGGAGCGTCGCACACGAGGGCTGGACCTTGGCAGCCGGAGCCTGGCGATCATGGCGACAGCACCTCGTCGGGCACCATGTCCACGGGCGTGTTGCGGGACCAAACCCACGCGGCCGCCGCCGCAAGCAGCAGCGCCTCGAGGGTGAGGAACATGAAGGCCAGCGGGGTGCGGTTCGCAGCCAGGGTCGCGCCGAGGTTGCTCAAGCCCGAACCGCCGCCGTTGGCGCCGCTTGTGTCACCGAAGCCGCCAAAGTCGCCGAAGCCACCGAAGCCACCGAAGCCACCGAAGCCACCGAAGCCGCCGAAGCCGCCGAAGTCGAAAGCGGGCCCGCCGGTACCGACCTGCAGGTCGGCGAATCCCTCGCCAAGAACGTACTCCGCGCTTTGCGTCGGCACGCCCGGGCCCGGTGACGGGTGGGTCATCTTGATGTGCAGTCCGGTGGCCCAGATCGTGACGTGGCTGCCGTCAACTGTTTTGACCGGGGCGACCGTGTAGATCGTGAGGTAGGTGACGTCGAACGTCGGCACGCATCCACTGGACGTGCCTCCGCTTGACCCGGTCCCCGAGCCGCCAGATCCGCTCGAGCCTCCGCCCACGGGCAGGCCGGTGGGCAGCGGCGCCGGGGGTGGTGGCGGTGGGGCGGGTGGGGCGGGTGCCGGAACGGGTGGCTTTGGCGCGGCGGTACAGGGAATCGGCCGCTTGTCCTGGATCGTCACGCCCTGGTCGGTGACGCCGACGGGCTGGCCATTAGCAGTGACCTGGCCGCCCTGGATTTGCGCTGTGCCACCGCCACCCGACAGCGAGCTGTTCGCGGTGACGTCAACCACGATCTTGCTGATCTTCACGGTGCCGATGACAAAGCTGTCGACCTCGGAATGGGTCGTCACAGTGAGGGTTCCGCCTGCGTCGATCACCGTCTTCGTTTGACCCCACGCGCCGCTGAACGGCTGCGTCCCACCGCCCGCGTAATAGCCGCTGGCGGACGCGGTGAGCTGCGCCGCATCGCTGTCGGCACGGGGTCCGTCGCCGCAGCCGTTGCAGCTGTCGATGTGCGCGTGCGGCGGGCCGGGATAAGTCGCCCTCGCGTACGGCACCTGGTTGTTCGGGTTCTCGCAGACCTGGGGCGGTGGCGGGTGGTCGCCCGAGTTGCTGCAGCCCTGGTTGTACTGCGACCCGGCGGTGGCAGCGAGCGGCCCGCTGTCGGAGTACGTCGCGACGGCCGTCGACGAGGGACTTGCGTCCTGGGCGGCCTCAGCGAGCGGATACCGGTTGTTGACCGCCCCGTTTTGGAAGTTGGGGAAGGCGTCGCTGCCGCCGATCGCGTGCACTCCGGAGGCGTAGCCAAAGCTCGTGTAGCTGGAAGGCACCGCAGCCAGCGCAAAAGCAGGGATCAGCACGACGGACGCAACCGCCACGACGAGGCAGTTGAGAGCGATGAAAAGCCGTTTCATTGGCGGTCCACCTTTTCCAGGAGCTCGATCGCGACCGCGCCGGTGGGGCGGCCTTCGGCTTCGGCCCGCTGCTCCAGCGCGCGCTTGACCTTGGCCGGAACCCGGACCGACACGATCTCCATGAGGGCCGGATCGACTCGATGCCCGTTGCCGTCGGCCGCGGCCATCGCCGGCGTTTCGACAGCGGTGCCGAGGTAGGAGCCTGCGACCAGCTTGCGGTCACTGCGGAGGTCGACCGCCGCGCCGCTGAGGACGATCGAACCGTGTTCGAACACATAGGCGCGGTCCGCGACGTCCAGCGCCGACTCGACGAACTGCTCGACCAGCAAGACCGCGATGCCCTCGTCGCGGAAGACGCGAATTATTTCGAAGAGCTGCCGCACCACCGACGGAGCGAGGCCCTGCGACATCTCGTCGATCATCACGAGGCGTGGCCTGGTAAGGATCGCGCGGGCCATCGCCACCATCTGCTGCTCGCCGCCTGACAGAGTGCCCACCAGCTGGCGCCGCCGTTCCCGCAGCTTGGGGAAGAGCTGGAACGCGGGTGTGATGTCCACCTCGTGGCCCGCCGTGTTGGAGACGAGCCGGAGCGTGTCCTCGACCGTGAGCCGGGGAAACAGTCCGCGGCCCTCGGGTATGTGGATGAGCCCGAGCTTCGAGATCCGCTCCGCGGTCCTGCCCGTCACTTCTATGCCGGCGAACATCACGCGGCCGCGTCGCGGGTGGATCATGCCCGAGATCGCTCGCAGCGTCGTGGTCTTGCCGGCTCCGTTGGCGCCGATGCACGCGACCACCTCGCCCGGACGCACCTGTAGGCTCACGTCGCGGATGACCTCGAGGCCTCCATAACCCGCCGCAACCTGCTTGACCTCGAGCAGCGGCGCGGCCTGTTTGGGGGCCGCGACGACTGTTGTCGTCTCCCCTGTCGACTGTTTGGACTCTTCGCCAAGGTAAGCCGCGATGACCTTCGGGTCGCTGCGGATGGCGGAAGGCTGCCCCCTTGCGAGCAGCTTGCCGAAATCGAGGACGTAAACGTAGTCGCAAACACGCAGCACGAGGCTCATGTCGTGGTCGACCAGGAGCATCGACACGTGGAACCTCTGCCGCACGGCATGCAAGAGCTCCGCCAGGCGAGCCGTCTCCTGCGCGTCGAGCCCGGCCGCAGGCTCGTCGAGAAGAAGCAACCGAGGACGCATCGCCAGCGCTCGGGCGATCTCGACGCGCCGCTGGATTCCCGCCGGCAGGTCGGCGGCGAGCGTGCGCGCGTGGCGGTCGAGCTCGAGCACGTGGAGGATCGCGCGAGCGCGTTCCCGCGATGCACGCTCCGCGTATGTGGAGAAGGGAAGGTACAGGGCGTCGCTGAACGTGTTGCGCCGGCCGAGTGCATCCATCGGCACGACCAGGTTTTCCTCAACGGTCATCGAGCCCCAGAGCTGCAGGTTCTGAAATGTCCGCGCGATGCCAAATCGCGCTCGTACGTGGGGCGGCGCGTAAACCAGTGAGTGGCCCTCGAAGAAGATCGAGCCGCGGTCCGGGTGGATGACACCCGATATGCAGTTGAAGAGCGTGGTCTTGCCCGCGCCGTTCGGCCCGATCAGGCCCAGGATCTCGCCTCGGTTGAGATCAAGAGAGATGCCGTCGAGCGCGACGATGCCGCCAAAACGCACCGTCATGTCGCGCACGCGCAGCATCGTCATGCGACCTTCACCCTCCTACCGCCAAGCGCGCCGACCGTCGACCGCGCGTGGCCGACCCGATGACGGAGGTCTCCCCACACTCCGTCTGGCAGTGCGATGAGCTGGACGATCAGGAGCACGCCGACCGCGATCTGAAACCAGTCATACGAGATCTCGTACTGGTGGCCGAACAGGCTGCCGTGCCCGAATCGGGTCAGGACGTCGGGCACGAAAGCCATGAACGCGCCCCCAAGCGCGGCCGCGGGGACGTAGCGGACGCCCATGAGCACGGCGATGGCCGCGAACTGAAGGGACGTGAAAAGCCAGAACGGCTGCGGGCTGACGCTACCCGCCACCAGCGGGTAGAAGGCGCCGCCCAATCCTGCGATCGCCGCCGACATTCCGAACGCCAGCAGCTTGTAGCGGGTCAGGTCCACACCCATCGTCGCCGCGGCGAGCTCTGAGTCGCGGATCGCGCGGAAGCGACGGCCGGCCCCTGAGTCGTGCAGGTTGACCATGAGCAGTCCCACGAGGCAGAACAGCGCAAGCAGCACCACATAGGCGGCCATCAGGTGTTTCGACGAGTCCATCTGGAGGCCGAACATGCTGGCCTCGCGGACGCTCCAGCCGCCGGTCCCGCCCGTGAACCACTCGAAGGCGTGGTCCTGGAACACATATCGGTCGAAGACCAGCGCGATGCCCAGCGTAACGATGGCGAGCGTTATCCCGTGCAGCCGCAGGGCAGGCAAGCCGACGATGATCCCCAGCGCAAAGGCAGCCGCCACGCCCACCGCGACGGCCACGATGTAGTCGACGTGAAACGTGGCAGTCATCATCCCTGCGGCGTACGCACCGACGCCGGCAAACGTGGCCTGGCAGAGGGAGATCTGTCCGACATAGCCGGTGAGCAAGACGAGGCTCAACAGGCCGAAGGCCCAGATCACCGCGAGCCCCGAGTCGAATTTGAAGCCGACGTCGAAACCTACGGGGATCCGCGCCAGCACCGCGAAGGCGACCAGGGTCACGAGCACGCGGACCATCAGGCGAGAGGTCATTTCGCGGCCACCGCGAACCCGCGGGGATTGCGCACCACCAGCACGGCCAGGATCACCAGCAACGCAACCAGCCGCGGGAATCCGATCGACTGAATCCAGATCGTCGGATACGTCTCGAGCAGACCCAGGAGGAAACCGCCGAGCACCGTCAGCGGGAGCGAGACGAGACCGCCGATCAGCGCTGCGGCCAGGGCGTCGATGATGAGCAGGGTCAGGCTCGTGGTGTCGAAGTTGATGAAGGGAGTGATGAGGATCCCGGCCACCGCCGCGACCAGGCTGCCCAGCATCCAGCTGACGGCCCCGACCCGTCCCACGGGAACGCCCCACAACGAGGCCGACGTCGGGCTGTCGGAAACAGCGCGCATGGCCCGGCCGAAGCTCGTGTAGCGGAGAAACGCGCCGAGGCCGAAAGCCAGCAG
>Ga0066687_10000493_pt1 | contig 10549 bp, 5 predicted proteins | sample GraSoiAngelo_136_FD_65630 | JGI IMG/M metagenome (GOLD analysis project Ga0066687, IMG submission 65630) | Grasslands soil microbial communities from the Angelo Coastal Reserve, California, USA - 14_0929_09_20cm | ecosystem: Environmental > Terrestrial > Soil > Grasslands | place: USA... | reverse complement strand
CAAAGAGCGTCTGATTCTTCATCAACGAGGCGTCGTCATCCCAAATGAAGCCGTTGTGTAATGCGGGTAGGTAGGCAATCAGGGTCAAACCGATCAGCAGCAAAGTTTTGAAAGAAGCCGGCAGGATGCGCATCAGTCTCAGCTGAACAAGCAGGACCGAAGCCGTGTAAGCGGGAAATCTTTCCCGAATTAGTTTGTTGTCGCAGCCGAGCTGCCTTTTAAATTAGGTGTGCGACCTAGAAGCGGCCCTCCGCGTCAGGCTGACGTCGACGCGACGCTTATGCCGATTGCTGCAGCATCAACCAGCTCGTCGCGAAGCGCGTCACTTCACGGGCATTCGCCAGATTTAATTTTTCTTTGATATGGGCGCGGTGCGCTTCCACGGTCTTCGCGCTCAGGTTTAGCCCTTTGGCAATATCGCGCACGTCATGTCCTTTTCCGATCAACTGCAAAACTTCCAGTTCGCGATCACTCAATCGATCGACCGGTGACCGCGAGTAGTCTGCACCGTGGATGTGATCGTAGACCATCCGATTCGACATCACTGGGCTGATAAAGATCTCGCCTTGCAGGACCGTCCGCACCGCAGTGATAAATTGATCGAGCGCTTCACGTTTCATCACGTAACCCCGTGCCCCCGCTCGCAGGGCGCGTTCGGCATAAAGGGTTTCATCGTGCATCGACAAAATCAGCACCGGCAACCGCGGCCGTTCCGCGCGGATCGCCTTGGTCAATTCGATCCCGTTGGTGCCTCCTTCGAGGCTGATATCGATCACCGCCAGGTCAAGCCGATGGCGCCGGAGAGCATCGAGGGCTTCCTTGGCCGATCCGGCTTGTGCGCGCACTTCGATATCCGGTTCATCACTCAGCAATTGCACGACGCCTTTGAGAAACAACGGATGATCGTCAACGACGAGCACCCCATGTTTTCTTTCCGCCTTTCCGTTCACGATTCCATCGGCACGCGGCAGGTCACAGTCGTGCCATGACCACGCCGTGATTCGATCTCCAGTTTTCCACCGCACACGTCCGCGCGGTATTTCATCATGTGAATTCCCATTGTCTTCTTCTTACCCGGAGATCGCATCCCCGCGCCGTCGTCGGCGACCGCCAGCACGAGGTCGTGATCTTCCTTCTGCAATGTAATTACAATTTCGCTTGCCCGCGCATATTTGAGCGCATTATTCGCCGCTTCTTGCGCCACCCGGTAGAGATTCAACGCAATGGTTTCATCGCTTATCCGCAACGAGCGCGGGAATTGGCAGCGACAGGGCGTTCGTTCGTTGGTCCGCGTAGCCAACTCCCTCAGCGCGACCAGCAATCCACCCGCGCCCAGTTCCGAAGGATGCAATCCGCGCGCCAGATCACGCGCTCGGCCAGCATTTTCATTGACCGTTTCGGCCGCGTCGTGCAGCACTTTGGCGCACTCCGGTACTTTTCCAGCCATCGCTTTCGCCTTCGATTTTAAGAGAAATGCCGTCGCCGTTAACTCCTGGCACAACCCGTCGTGCAAATCCTGACCCACCCGGGACCGCTCCCGTTCCGTTACTTCCAGGATTTCGCGCTCGAGCGTTTGTCGCCGCCTCATTTCATTGTGCAACTCGGTATTGGTGGCAACCAGCTCCCTCGTCCGCTCCGTCACCCGATCCTCCAACTCTGAATGCGCTTTCTTTAATTCCTCTTCGGCAAGTCGCTGTTTGGTCGCGTCGCGCGCGACTTTGGCAAATCCGCGCAATGCCCCCGTTTTCTCGTCATCGAGTCGGTGCATAACGCCATCCACCCAAATTCGTGACCCATCCTTGCGCAGGTGCCAGCGCCGGTCGCTCGCGCGCCCATGTTGCAGTGCAGTTTCGATTTCCTTCTCCTCCTGTTCGATGGCGCGATCTTCCGGGATGAAGACCAACTCGCCCGATTGACCAATCGCTTCTTCTGCACTCCAGCCAAAGATGCGTTCCGCGCCGGCGCTCCAATAAACGATATTGTTCGAAGGGCTAAGCAGGAAAATGGCGTAGTCACGTGCTCCATCCACCAGCAGTCGGTAGCGTTCTTCGCTCTCGCCTAACGCAGCCGAAGCTTTTTTGAAATCGTCGATATCGGTCGCGGAACCGAACCAACTCACAATCCTTCCATCGTCGTGCAGCGGAACGTTGCGCCCAATGAACCAGCGATAATCGCCGTCGCGTCTGCGCAATCGATATTCGGCGGAGAATATTTTTCCCTCGGCTAATGCCCGCTGCCATTGTTGCATGGAAGCGGGCGCATCCTCGGGATGAATGATCTGTTGTCGCTCGGGTCCCATGGATTCTTCAGGGCTTAAGCCGGTGTAATCGTACCAGCGCTTGTTGAAGTAATTCACTGTGCCCGCGGCATCGTTCGTCCAAATCACCTGCGGAACATTGTCTGCGAGATTGCGGAAGCGCTCCTCACTCGCGCGCAACGCTTCTTCCGCCGCCTTCTTGTCGCTGATGTCGAGCACGTACTCGACGCCGAAATTCTGTGCTAGCCGCTTCCCAGTAAAAAGTCCCCACCAGCGCGTTCCGTCTTTGCGAATGTATTGCTTCTCGTACGGCCCGATTTTTCCGGTCGCGTCGAATCGATTCATCTCATCGTGTGTTACCGCCATCCATTCCGGCGGGGTCATCTTGTCCCAGCGCACGCGGCCATCCTTCACGTCTTCGTGGGTGTATCCGCTCATGATGAGGAAAGCGTCGTTCGTTTTTGTGATGCGGCCGTCAAGAGCAAAGAAAAATATGCCGATCGTTTCGATCTCGATTGCGCGACGCAAGCGCGCTTCGCTTTCGCGTAACTCCTTCTCCGCAAGGACGCGCCGCGTAATGTCAATGAACGTGGCCACTACGCCCGCGATCCGATCTTCCGCCGCGCGATAAGGCGCAAGCCGCGTCATGAACCAAGTGTCGTCGCCCACCTGAACTTCGCGTTCGATCGTGCGCAAATCCTGCAGCACGCTTTCCGCATCTGAAGTAAAACCTTCATAGTCGAGGCGGCTCGTGATGTCGGAAAGTGGCCGTCCCAAGTCCGAAGGCAGGAGATTAAAAATCTTTTGCGCGCTTGGGGTGAAACGCTGGATGTGCAATTTGCAATCCAAAAAAATTGTCCCGATGTCGGTCGAGGCCATGAGATTGGTGAGATCGGCATTAGTGCGGCTCAATTCTTCCACGTTGCTTTTGAGCTCGTGGTTCACGGTGCTCAGTTCTTCGTTGACCGACTGCAATTCCTCTTTGCTCGTCTCCAGTTCTTCGGTGGTGGAACGCATTTCCTCGTTCATCGCCTGCAGCTCTTCATTGGAAGCCTTCAATTCTTCATTGGCGGCCTCGTATTGCTCGATCGTGGCGTTGAGGTGTTGCTTGAGAAATTGAACTTCCTCATCGGCGTCGCGCACGAACGCCTCGGGCGAAATCGGCGCGGCGGGCGCGGCTGGCGCTTCACCCTGTTTCTGAAACAGCACCAGGAAAAAGCCCTGCGCCTGATCCCCGCTCTTCATCGGACGCACTTCAATGGTAACGAGCTCGGTCTTGCCGCTGACCTCAACTCTCTGCGGCGCGCACATTGTTGGCTCATGCTTTTGCTTTGCTCGGAACAGGCCCGTGCGTAGTTCTACCTGCAAAGCCGGATTCACCACCTTCACAATATTGGCCGTCGGTTCGCCCGCGACGAACTGGAGGTAACGGCCTGCACTTTCAGAAAGATGGACGATCTCGTGGTCCTCGTTCACCACTGCCGAAGGCGCCCCATATTGTTCGAGCAACCGGAGATGCAGCTCGCCAAAAAGGACCTCGCGGCGCACATGCCCGGCCTGCACTTCGTACGGTTCCTGGCCCGTCGCCTTGTCCGCGCCGGTCGCTGTCAGGGCCGGAAGCATTCGCGCTTGCCTAAGGAGTGATCGCGCTGGGTGCGTGGGCGTGCGCATGGGCGGGATCGGAACTTTCCACGCCGGCCGCGGCGTGGAACGGCGTACGAAAATCCGGTGCTCTTTGTCCACCGGAGAGAAAAGCGATTGCGCGTGGCTGTTGTTTTCCGAACTGCCGATGAAGAGTATTCCGCCCGGCCGCAGTGCGAAATGAAAAGTATCGAACACCTGCTCCTGTGCTTCTCCGGTGAGATAAATGAGCAAGTTACGGCACGAGATCATGTCGCAGCTCGAGAACGGCGCATCCTTCAAGAAATTGTGCGACGCGAAGAGCACCTTCTCGCGGATTTCGTTGCGCACGCGATATCGCCCGTGATCGCGCCCAAAAAATTCCCGCAGCCGTTCCGGCGAAACATCCGCCTCGATCGTCGATGGGTACAGTCCGTCACGCGCATCGGCGATCGCCTGCTCGTCGATATCGGTCGCGAAGACCTGAATACGCGGCGGGTTATCCAGTCGATCCGCATGTTCACAAAGCAGCATCGCGACCGAATAGGCTTCCTCCCCGGTGGCACATCCCGGCACCCACACGCGGATTTCGTCCTCGCTTTTCTTCCCGGCGAAAAGCTGCGGGATGTGCGCCTCGATCGCCGCGAACGCATCGCGATCGCGGAAAAAATGCGTCACGCCGATGAGCATGTCCTGGAGCAACGCCCGCGCTTCGGCCGGATGCCTGCGCATGAACTCGAGATAGTCGGGAATGCTTTCGAGCGAATTGACCTGCAGCCGCCGCGCGATGCGCCGCAACACCGTCGCGCGTTTGTAGTGGCTGAAATCGTGGCCGGTCTGCGCGCACAAATCCCCCAGCACCTGCGCGATTGCCTCTTCGTCTTTCGGCGCGCGCGTCTCGTCCGCCACTGTCTCCCCGCCCGGCGCGTCCTTCGCCTTCGCGTCCGCTTCTTCCGCTTCCGGAATTTCCGGCGGAAGTTTCATCCGGTTCTCGTTGCGCGCGAGCTCCAGCAATTTTTCCGGCATCTTCCCCACCGGCAGCACCCAATCGACCATGCCGGTGCTGATCGCCGTCGCCGGCATGCTGTCGTGCTCCGCTTCGCTCGGGTCCTGCGCAATCGTCACGCCGCCTTGCGCGCGGATATGTTTCAATCCAATCGCACCATCCGAATCGACGCCCGATAAAATCACGCAGACCGCGCGCTGGCCATAGGCCTGCGCGAGCGTGCGGAAAAAAAGATCGATCGTGATGCGACGACCGAGCGGCTGTTGCGGCGGAACAAGCGTAAGCGTGCTCTCGGTAAACGTCAGTTGATGATTTGGCGGAATCACATAAACGTGATTCGGCCGCACCTTCACCGATTCCTTCACCTGCGTCACCGGCATCCTCGTTTTCTGCTGGAGCACACTTGGCAACTGACTTTCGTGTTCCGGCGAAAGATGCATCACCACCACAAAGGACAGCCCGCTCTCCGGGTCCATCCCGCTGAAAAACTCCTGCAACGGCGCAATTCCTCCCGCCGACGCACCGAGCCCGACTACCGCCGTCGGCTGCTGCGGATCGTGCCGCTTCTTCGCCCCATCGCGCGAGTCCTCACCCGGCAGATCACTGGCGCCGGGATCGTTCTCAGCCGCACGTGGGTCCTTTTTGTGCTGTTCAGGCATTCAATTGCGTTGCAGGGAGAGCCTACTCCTTGAGCAGGGTTTTCCCAGAGAGAAACGCAAGCCAAACGCGAATTGGTCGCCGACGCGGAGGAGTCCCCGTTGAGCTGCTGCGGCCCCCGGCTCAGGGTTCAACCTACGCCGGCAGCAGGTTGGAGACCTATTGCAAGCCGTTTGCGACATTGTGAGGGTAGGAAGCATGAGCGCTTACGCCCCTTTCCAGCTCGACCCGGAAGACAAACTCGATGCCCTGCGTTATCTGGATAAATTCCATTTCTGGCATTCCCTCGACGACGAATGGCGCTGCCATCGCTGCGGCCGATTTCTCACCGGCCGGCAAATCAGCGTGATCGAACTTCAAGGCACGCGCGGCAAATTGGCGCTGAAATGTCCGACAGCCGGCTGCCAATCGACGCCGAAGGGTTAGGACACGGAGCACTACGAACGGCTGGTTAATCGTGCCATGGCTCGGTTGCGCGAAGCATGATTACAGAACAAACATGGCAATTGCGGATATGAACATAAGCAGCAGCGCTATGGCGATCACGACGCGAGATAGCATGGAGGCGGGCTGATTTCGCATGATCTTTTTGTCGAAGGCCACGAGAAGGATTCCAGCCAGGAGAAACGGCGCCAACACGCCGTTAATCACCGCCGTCCAGAACAACGCTGTAATGGGATTGATTTTCAAAAAATCCATTGCGATTCCAAGGCCGATCGAAAATATCACCACGATGTAGAAGGCGGGTGCGCTTCTGAATTTTTCGTCGAGCCCCTGAGACCAATTAAAGGTTTCGGCAAAGGCGTAGGCGGCTGAGCCAGAGAGTGTCGGTACGGCTAGCAGACCGACCCCGATTAACCCGGCGGCATAGAGGAAATAAGCGAAAGTTCCTGCGAGCGGACGTAGCGCCTCGGCTGCCTGCCTCGAGGTCTCGATGCTCGTCTTGCCGTGCTGATGGAGAGTGGCGGCAGCGGTGAGTATGATGAAGTACATGACGAAATTGGAAAAGAAGGTACCAGTGCCCACATCGAGTTTGCGATCGATGAGCTCCCGACGAGTCGCGTTTCGTCTTTGCACGACTATTCGGCGGCCCATTGTTTTCTCGGTTTCTACTTCCTGAGAGGATTGCCAGAAAAACAGGTAAGGGCTTATGGTTGTGCCGAGGATAGCGACGAGGTTTTGCCAGGTAGCGTGATTTTTCGGCCAAGTCGGGACGAATGTATCGCGCACGATCGTGGCCCAATGGGGCTTCACCACGAAGGCCGTAACGACGTAAGCGAACAAACAAAGCGCTAGCCATTTCAGAATCGCTGCGATCTGATCATAACTGCAGCGCACGGTCCAGAATGCGATCGCGATGCCGAATAGGATGATAAGCAAATGTGAGTTAAAACCACTCAACATCTCACCGGCGTCAGCCATTCCGAAAAGATCGGCGCCAATATTGATTGAGTTGGCGCCGAAGAGCGCCAACGCGGCAAGCACAAGCATCCAGCGCGGAATTTTCTTTTTAAGCGCGGCGCCGAGGCCCAGCCCCGTCACCATTCCTATCCGTGCGCAGATGAACTGGACGCATCCCATTAGCGGCCAAGTCAGCAGCGCGGTCCAGAGAAGCGACGTGCCAAGTTGTGCGCCGGCAATCGTATATGTAGCGATGCCTGAGGGATCATCGTCCGCTGCACCCGTAATAAGGCCCGGACCGAGCGCTGAGAAGAAGTGGCGGAGGAGGTTTTTATCATGACCCGTTTGCTTCCTCGGCTTCGCGCACATGCCGTAACAATATCGACGGGCGGACGCGGGTCGGTTCGCAAATCGCTTTACTTTAGAATGCCTGGTGTGATGGCATCCGCGGAATACGGAATTTCTTATTCTAATTCGGACTGATGCGATCCAGCCACACGGGCTTCGTGATGCGTTGAAACGTGCATACGGCGGGTAGATGTCCGCGCTGCGAATTCTTCACAGAGGGATTCATTTATATGCCACTACGGAAATCGAAGACGAGCAGGCGAACAGTACTCAAACCGCATAAAGGCGACGACGGTATCTTCGCCGGAACGAGCGCGGGGAGTTCAAGAAAGAGGTAAATGTAGGGCGTTCCCTTAGCACAGATCGGCGCCGCGCGGCCAAAACCAAAGTGAAGAAGGGACAGGGCGACCGAGGCGACAGTTAGGCAGCGAGGCTATTGCGCAGCAGAGGCGCCGTGATGGAGGTCTCGATTTCCAAGCCGGACAAGATCCTCTATCCGGCCTGCAAATTTACCAAAGCGGACGTGGTGGAATATTACCACCGCGTCGCGCCATTCTTATTGCCGCATTTTCGTAATCGGCCGGTCACGCTGAAGCGTTATCCAGAGGGCGTATACGGCGGAGCCTTCTATGAAAAAGATGCACCCGGATTTACGCCGCTCTGGGTAAAGACATTCCCAGTGCCGCGCCGCGAAGGTGGGCCGGACATTAATTATATCCTGATCAATGATCGCCGGACGCTGGCGTGGGCGGCAAATATGGCCGCGCTGGAATTGCATCCCTTTCTCCATCGGGTTCCGCAGATTGAGCAACCGACTCACGTCGTTTTCGATCTCGATCCCGGAGAAGGTAGCAACATTTTACAATGCGCCGAAGTTGCCTTTGTCCTGCGCGATGTGCTCAGGCGATTGCGTTTGAAATCGTTTCCGAAAGTTTCCGGATCAAAAGGAATCCAGCTTTACGTGCCGCTCAATCGTGCGATTAGCTATGCCGCGACGCGGTCGTTCGCGCGCGCAATCGCACAACTGCTCGAGCGAACACATCCCGATCAAATCGTCTCCGAGATGGCGAAGAATCTTCGAGAAGGCAAAGTGTTCATCGATTGGAGTCAGAACGCCGATCACAAAACCACGGTTGGCGTCTATTCGCTGCGCGCGAAACGGGCCCGCCCCTACGTTTCCATGCCGGTAAAATGGGAAGAGCTGACCAAGGCGCTGAAAAAATCCGGGAGCGAAATGCTCGACTTCCAGCCGGACAAAGCCTTGCGACGATTGAAACGAGTCGGCGATCTGTTTGCGCCCGTGCTGAAGCTGAAGCAGAAGCTGCCCAAAGAATTTGGCGCTTTGGAAAAAACCGCCCAGCCGCGCAAGGCTCACACTTCTCTTGCTGATTATGAAAGCAAGCGTGATTTTTCGCACACAGCCGAACCGGTCCCGGATTTGCCGCGGCGCAGCGCCCAAGGAAGCAGGCGACGGTTCGTCATCCAGAGACACGCCGCCAGTCATCTGCATTACGATTTCCGACTGGAAATGCATGATGTTTTGAAATCGTGGGCGGTGCCGAAAGGCATGCCATTGAAAGAAAATGAAACGCGGACAGCGTTTCAGACAGAAGATCATCCGATCGAATATTTGCAGTTCGAAGGCATGATTCCAGCGGGGCAATACGGCGGCGGCACCGTCATGGTCTGGGACATCGGCACCTATGAAGTGCTCGAGGGTAATTATTGGAAGGGCGCGCTGTCGGTTTTCCTCGCCGGGAAAAAATTGAACGGCGCATGGTCGCTGCAACGCATCGAAAGTGCGGATGAGAAAACAAAATGGCTGCTCCGCAAAAGGCATGGCAACGCCAAACCGATCTCAGCCAAGCGCGATGATCTGTCAGCCTTAACCGGTCGCACGATGGAAAAGATCGCGGATGACAGGTCCGCGGTTTGGAAGAGCAATCGAAAAAAGAACGCGCTAGCGCCGCGAAAGGGAAGGACGGCGCGGAAGCCTCGCTCGACGGCGCCGCGCTTCATCAAACCAATGAAGGCGACGGCAGTCACGCAATTACCTGAAGACGAGGACTGGACCTACGAAGTGAAGTGGGACGGTTATCGGGTGGTCGCGCTGAAGCATGGAAATGGCGTGCGTCTCATGTCGTTGAAAGAAAAAAATCTCACGACCGATTTCCCGGCCGTCGTCAAAGCCGTCCGCGGCATCGCGGCAGAAACGGCGATGCTCGATGGCGAAGTGGTCGCGGTAGATGCAAGGGGCTGCCCTTCCTTTCAAGCATTGCAGAATCGTGCATCGAGCGCGCGCGGCTGGCAAATCATGTACTACGCCTTCGATCTTCTGAATCTCGAAGGAGAGAGCTACACGAATAAGCGGTTAGGCGAGCGCAAAGCGAAATTGCGCACGCTGATTGAGGGTTCGGCCGTCCGGTATAATGCCGAACTTGCCGGGTCCACCGCGGAAATTGTGAAAACGGTTCGGGAGGCCGGGCTCGAAGGCGTGGTGGCGAAGCGGCGCAACTCACTCTATCGCGCCGGCACGCGCGTGACATCATGGCTGAAATTCAAAATCGACAAAGGGCAGGAGTTCGTCATTGGCGGCTACAAACCGGATGCGGGAACTTTTCAATCCATTCTCGTTGGCTATTACCATGGCACTAAATTGCTTTTCGCGGGTAAGGTGCGGCAGGGATTCAATCCCACGGCCCGGCGGAGACTTCTCGAAACGATGCGTCCGCTTCTGACGAAAAAATATCCGTTCGATAACTTGCCTAGCAGCCGCAAAAGCCATTTCGGCGAAGGCATCACAATCGATGAGATGAAAGAGTTGTGCTGGCTGAAACCAAAACTCGTCGCGCAAGTTTCGTTCACCGAATGGACTAATTACGGTTTACTGCGTCACGCCACTTTTCACGGCTTGCGCCACGACAAAAGCGCCCGGGAAGTCGTGCGCGAACCCGGCTAGTTGATTTGTCGCGCAACACCTGCGGCTTCAGGGCGCCACCGTACTTTTGCACAGCTATGTTTTTTCCAGAATTCAGACCTAAACTTTTGTACGAATATCCGCCGATCGCGCGGGGCCGGTGAACGGCGAACGAGGAACTGCCTGACCCATCCAATGATTGCGCAGGCTCGCGCGATCGGCTGCTCCGCAGATCGTGCCGAAAAAAGAAGCGCGAGTTAGCGTCCACCTACGCCGCAGCCGTTACCTGCAGAATTGTTTCCTGCAATTTCTGCACATCAATCGGCTTCGTTAGATGCGCGGA
>Ga0066687_10000490_pt1 | contig 10575 bp, 6 predicted proteins | sample GraSoiAngelo_136_FD_65630 | JGI IMG/M metagenome (GOLD analysis project Ga0066687, IMG submission 65630) | Grasslands soil microbial communities from the Angelo Coastal Reserve, California, USA - 14_0929_09_20cm | ecosystem: Environmental > Terrestrial > Soil > Grasslands | place: USA... | reverse complement strand
ACGGAAACGATACCGCTAGAAATCGATTCACCGACGGCCGGGATTTTTACCTGCACGCTCATGCGCGCCTAAATAAGCCCAAAGCAGTGCGCGAGTCGAGTCCGAGCCGGACTGGCGTTCTGGGCGGCAGAAAGGAGAGACAGGATTATGGAAGGTTTTATCGACCAAGTTCTCCGAATCCAATCCTGTTAATCTTGTCACTCAAACCGAAAAAGCTTCGCCGATCAGGCAGGCTTGCTCGCGTTTGTGCAGGGCGAGCGCCCCTACGGCGGGGCTAGCGCTGGCGCCGCGACCAGCGTAACCGACTTCGCGGTCAAAGAGGGCGCGCAGACGCGGTTCGATGAACGTCCATGCGCCCATGTTTTGCGGTTCTTCCTGACACCAGACCAGTCGGGCTTTTTTCGGAAACGATTCTATCGCAGCACGCAGCTGCGTTTCATCCACCGGATAAAGTTGTTCGATCCGGATGATGGCGGTGTTGTTTATCTTTTCTTTCTCGCGATGGTTAACGAGATCGAAATAGACTTTCCCGGAGCAGAGAATCACGCGCTCGATCTTATCGGGCTTATTGCGGCCGCGGCCAGCGACCGCAACTAAAGAGTCAGGAATAATCTCGTGAAATTTGCCGCGGACGAAGTCCTCGGCGCGCGAGGTAGAGAATTCCGCGCGCAACAAACTCTTAGGGGTCATGATGACAAGCGGCTTGATGAAATCGCGTTTCATTTGCCGCCGCAGGACGTGAAAATACTGCGCGGGCGTGGTGGGATTGCAGACCTGGATGTTATCCTCGGCACACGCTTGCAGGAATCGTTCGAGGCGGGCGCTGGAATGTTCCGAGCCCTGCCCCTCATAGCCGTGAGGTAAGAGCAAGACGATGCCGCTAGGACGCTGCCACTTTGATTCAGCCGAGACAATGAACTGATCGATGATCGTCTGCGCCCCGTTAGCAAAATCGCCGAACTGCGCCTCCCACAGGCACAACATATTGGGGTAGTCAAGTGAGTACCCATAGTCGAATCCGAGCACAGCCGCTTCCGAAAGCAGGCTATTGTAAACACAGATACGCGCCTGCTTCTCAGCCAGATCCATTAACGGATTGTAGGACTCGCCGGTCTTGGCGTCGTACCAATAGGCGTGGCGTTGCCCGAATGTTCCGCGACGGCTGTCCTGACCGGATAATCGGACCGGAATGTTCTCGAGTAGCAACGACCCGAAGGCGAGAGACTCCGCAAATCCCCAATCGTAGGGCCCGCCTTCCTTAAAAATCTGGCGGCGCCGATCGATCAGCATTCGCTTTACCTTCGGCAAAATGTGAAACCCTTCCGGGACACGGGTTAGACCATCGACGATTGTACGAAGCATATCTTCGCTGATCGCGGTCGGCTTTGATTTCGTGCTGTACTGCGATTGAAAGACAGCGGTCGATTCCTTGAACTTCGCCTGCTCCTTTGTTTTTTGTTTCTCCAGCGACTTGATGTGTTCCAGCGCCATCTCCAGCCTGAGTTGAAATTCCGTCTCGAGCGAAGCAGCATCATCCTGAGTCAGCAGGCCGCGATCGAGGAGCTCGCGCTTGTAGATTTGGGTGATCGATGGCCGCTTATCGATCTTCGCATAGAGATCAGGCTGAGTGAACCCGGGATCATCAACTTCCTGGTGGCCGTATTTGCGATAGCAATACATGTCGATGACAAAATCGCGCCCGAATTCCTGTCTGAAATCAATCGCCATCTCAGAAACAAACTTGAGCGCAATTGGGTCCTCGCCATTCACATGAAGAATGGGAACCTCGATCATCTTGGCAATGTCGGTCGCATACATCGACGAGCGTGCTTCTTCGGGCAGAGTGGTGAACCCGATCTGATTGTTAACCACGATGTGAATGGTGCCCCCGGTAGAGTAACCTTTAAGCTGCGACATATTCAGGGTTTCCGCCACGATCCCCTGCCCCGCGAAAGCGGCGTCGCCATGAATTAATAGTGGCAGAACTTTGCGTCGATGTTCGGTATCGCCACGGATGCGCTGGCGGGCACGGGTCGTCCCTTCCACGACCGGATCAACCGCTTCGAGATGACTTGGGTTGGCGGAAAGCCGAATTTCGACTTCGCCCGCAGCAAGTTTGCGCACGGTGCGATAGCCCAGGTGATATTTCACATCGCCGTCTCCGGCAACGAGAGCGGGAATGTAATTCTCGGTAAACTCGGTGAAGATGACGTTCAGCGATTTTCTGAGGAAATTTGCCAGCACATTGAGACGGCCACGATGGGCCATGCCCATGCAGATTTCCTCAACCCCATCGCTAACACACTTGTGCAAAAGGGTGTCGAGAATCGCCATCAAACCTTCCGCGCCTTGCAGCGAAAAACGTTTTTGCCCGACGTAACTCTGGTGCAGAAAGACTTCGAAGGTTTCCGCTTCGAGTAGCGCGCGAAGGAGCGCGACTTGTATTTCCGGCGAAGGAGGACGAGCGAAAATGCGCGATTCGAGGCGATGCCGCACCCAATCCCGAATACGGGTGTTTTGGATATGCTGAAATTCCGCGCCAATCGAACCCGCATAAATTTGATCGAGCAGGGCGATCATTTCGCGCAGCGACATCTGGCGATTATCGAGGAAGAATTTTGAGGAAACCGGATAGTCGAGATCTTTGTCGCTAAAACCAAACTCGCGCAGGGTAAGAAGCGGATTTTCAGGGCGTTTTTCCGCCAACGGGTTCACCCATGCGATGGTGTGCCCGAGAATGCGATAAGCGTAAACCAGAGCGTCAATTCGCGTTTGCAGGGGACTCTCCCGCAGATCGCGTCGCGCCTCCGGCGGCGCTTCCACGGCAGCGCCATTTTTTCCGTCGAGACTGCCGAGTTCGAACCCTTCAAAAAATGCCGACCATCCGGAATCAAGCGAGTCGGGATCCTTCTGCCAGCGCTCGTAATTCTGTTCGAGCAAATCGAGATTGGGCCGAGTGGCGAACGATGGATGCATATTACTCTAATTTGTCATCGATGCGCCTGGTCGCAATGGCGTCGCGCGTGCGCGAATCGGCACATCTCATTGCTCCCTCCCAGACCATGCTTGTCATCCCGAGCGGATGCGAGGGATCTCTCAGATGGTCAAACCCTCCCAAACCAAGAAAACGTGGGAGCAAAAAGAGATCCTTGGTCGTCTTCGCGACTCAGGATGACATCGCGCGAAGCAGCCTGCCGATAATTGACAGTATAACGAGCGCCTCGTTACTTGCGTTGACCGCAGCGCAGGTTTATGAATCTATGACCAACGGCGGCGCAAGCGATTTCAGCGCGCTTGTGCGAATCCTAAACGCGAACCGACCGTGGTGTTTAATTGGCGCGCTGGCTGTGAATTACTACATAAAGCCGATCGCCGAAACTTATCCAAAATTACGTGAGAAAATTCCGCTCGAAATTGTCGAACAGTTGAAATGAAGCGAACACGTATTGTAGCCACTGCGCTCGGTCGCCGTGTCGGCGCCTCGACAGAGCGAGGTGGCTACAAGTTCGCCCTTACAATTGTACTGCTGGTCGCGACGCACGGTGCATCGGCTCAAACACCAATGCCGCTGCCGTCCACATCCCCGACCGACCCGGCTTCCGAACCGGTGGTGCTCGCGGTGGCGAAAGTAATGCCAGCGGTAGTTAACATTAACGCCGAGCGCGTGGTCCGGCGCCAGGTCCGTGACCCGTTTGAAGATTTCGCCGCTGAATTCTTCGGGACCTACCGCAGCCAGCCACGCGAAATCCGACAGCGCCTGCAAAGTCTCGGCTCGGGCTTCATTGTTGATCCAGCCGGTTACATCGTAACCAATGAGCACGTCGTGCAACGAGCAGCCGACCTGCGCATCGAGGTTACCACCAGTGATGGCAAAGTTTACAACGCGCGTTACATCACCGGCGATCCCAAGAAGGATCTCGCGTTCATCAAAATCGAAGGTAAAGGCGGATTCCCGTTTATTGATCTGAATAATATCTCGCCCAATCTTCTCGGCGAGACCGTTGTCGTGGTGGGCAATTCTGTTGGTTACGGCAGCTCGATCAGCAGAGGCGTACTGAGCGGATTGAAACGAGAAATCAGTGTAGGCGACATCGAATACAAGGATCTCGTGCAAACCGATGCGGCGATTAACCCCGGAAACTCCGGTGGTCCAGTAGTCGACATCGCGGGCCGGCTGGTTGGTATCAGTTCTGCCAAAATGGCATTCACCCCACAGGGAGTCCCGACTCAGGGACTGGGCTTCGCCATTCCAGCCGATACTGTGCGTGAAGCGGTCAAAGGATTCAAAGTAGTAGCGCAAAAACAGCCTTCCGCGCAGGCGAGCGCCAGTGCGAACGAACCCGCTGCTGCCAATGCCGACCGCCTCTTTGGAATGCAATTGCAAGATTTAACGATGGAGCTGACCGACGCGTTTGGCCTCGTGCGCGGACGTGGCGTGATGGTCAGCGCGGTTGAACCGGGAAGCCCCGCCGCGGAAGTCGGGGTCGAACGCGGGCTGGTGATTTACCGCATCGGGCGACACGACGTGAACTCGGTGAGATCGATTGAAAACCTGCTCGCGCGCGTGGAAAAAGGGATGACGGTAGATTTCACGGTCGGCCTCGCTCGCAGTGACGGCGGGCGCCAAATTCAAACCGTGGCGTTGACAGCGCGCTAAAATTTTTTAACAACGCTGCGCGCGGAGAGTTGTCTCAAACAATCAGTCGCAATGATCAAAGTTGAAAATTTGACCAAAAAATATGCGGGCCAGACTGCGATTCGCGATCTGAACTTCGAAGTGGGCCAGGGTGAGATCATGGGGTTTCTCGGTCCGAACGGTGCGGGCAAGACCACAACAATGCGTATTTTGGCGAGCTTTTTGCCCGCCACCTCCGGGCGGGCTTCAATCGCCGGCTTCGATGTTTTCGAGCAATCGCTTCAAGCCCGGGCGCATCTTGGTTACATGCCGGAGAATGTGCCGCTCTACAACGACATGCGGGTCAACGAATACTTGAATTATCGCGCGGCGTTGAAAAGCATTCCGCATCGGCGTGTCAGCGAACGTGTGGGTGATGTGAGGGAGCTTTGCGGATTGCGCGAAGTCGAAAACAAATTGATTCGTGCGCTTTCGAAAGGATTTCGGCAACGAGTCGGGTTAGCTGACGCACTGCTCGCCGAACCGGATCTTTTAATTCTGGATGAGCCGACCATCGGTTTGGATCCGAACCAAATTCGGCAGGTGCGCGAGTTGATTAAGAATCTCGGCCGGCAGCACACTATTTTGTTATCGACGCACATTTTACCGGAGGTTGAGATGACTTGCTCGCGCGTCATCATTATCAATAAGGGGAGGATTGAAGCCTGCGACACTCCGGAGAATTTGCTCGGTCGCATTCGCACTGCCGGTGGCGTGACACTGGAAGCCAGGGTGGGCGGAGATGACGCCCCAACACAGCTGAGGAAAATCGCCGGCGTCCGGGATGTAAGCGAATCGGAAGACGACGGCTGGAAAAATTTGTCGTTACGAGTGGAGTCGGGGACGGATGTGCGGGCGGAAGTTTTTCGCCTTGCCCGCGATCGCAACTGGGAGGTGCGTGAACTAACGGCGCGGCGGGCTACGCTGGAGGATGTGTTTGTGGAAATTACGCATTCGGATGAAGCGAGCTGAACGGAGTGTTCATGCGTAAGTTCTACACCCTGCTATCCCGCGAAGTGTCGAGCTACTTCTACTCGCCGATCGCGTACATCGTCTTGTTCTTCTTCCTCTTCGTGAGCGGAGCGGATTTTTACTTCCAGATTTCGTTCATGAATCAGCGACCAGTGCAGTACTCGGTGCAGGAAGCATTTTTTAACTCGGTATTCTTCTGGTTCGCCTTTGTGTTGATTTTTCCGCTGATTACCATGCGGACTTTCGCGGAGGAATTTAAGCTCGGCACGATCGAACCGTTGATGACTGCGCCAGTTCGCGACTGGCAAGTGGTGTTGGCGAAGTTCTTCGGGGCCATGATGTTCTACATCGTCCTTTGGGTCCCCACTCTGATTTACTTTGCAATCTTCCAATACATCACACACCAAACTGCGGCAGGATCGTTCGGCGCTTATTGGGGTTCCTATCTGATGCTCCTGTTACTGGGAATGTTTTACATCAGCATCGGCTGCTTCGCTTCTGTCCTAACGAGAAACCAGATCATCGCGGCGGTAATTTCGTTTTGCGCGATCACGCTGCACTTTTTCTCCGGCCTAATTACTTTCATCGTAACCGAGGTCAGTTCGACAATGCGGCAAGTGCTGGGTTATTTCTCGGCCCTGGAACAAATGGCGACACTCTCGCGTGGCGAGATCGATACCCGTCCGATCGTTCTCTACCTGAGTCTAACGATTTTAATGCTGGGATTGACCTATCAGGCATTTCAATCGCGCAAATGGAAACTGTAACCGTGACGGACAAACCGAAAAGAATTCATCGTTTTCAAATCGGCCTGAACGTCGTGGTCCAGATCGGGCTCCTCATCGTTCTGGCAGCGATGATAAACTATCTCGGGTTCGAGCATTATCGGCGCTGGGATTTTTCACGCGATCAGAAGTACTCTCTCTCGGACAAAACCAAACGCATTCTTGATTCCCTCAAAGGAAAATTGCGCATTACGGTTTTCTTTTCCCCCAACACACCCATTACAAGCGACGTCGAAAGTTTGCTAACGGAATACCAGTATGCCGCCAAAGGAAAGATCGATGTCGAGCACATCAATCCAGAGGTCAACTTCTCGCGAGCGAAGGAGCTGTTCGACAAATACAAGGTCGTGACTGACGAAAGCATGCTGGTCCTCGATTACGAAGGGCGAAACAAAACGGTCAAGGCCTCAGAAATGGCGGAGGTGGATCAAACTGGAATGGCAATGGGGGAAGGTCCGCGAGTGACATCATTTAAAGGCGAGCAGGCAATTAGCAGCGCGATGGTCGATTTGACCGAAGGAAAGAAAAACATCATCGGCTATGTGCTTGGTCACAAAGAACCGCCAATCGCGGAAGCGGCGCCAGCAAGTCCACTCATGCCGGAGCAGCAACAGGCCACCAGCCCGATCTCGGTGCTGAAAACGTTCATCGAAAACGAGAACATCAAGCTTCAAGAACTAAATCTCTTCAACGTCGATGCCATTCCAGCGGAGATGAAGACGATTATGATCGTGGGCCCGCAGTATGATTTTTCCGACCGCGAGATGCTGTTGTTGCGTGATTTCTGGAACAAACAAGGGCGGATTCTGTTGTTGCTCGATCCTTCCGCCAAGACGCCGAAACTTAACGCCTTTCTAAACGACCTCGGCGTGCGGGTGAATGATGATCGTCTGATGGCAATGGTCCGGACCGGGATCGAGGAAGTTGCGCGGGTGCGGGATGTGATTGGCCGATTTTTGGGAGACTCGCCCATCACAAAACGGCTGGCCGACGTGCGCGCCCCGTTTTTGGGCGGGACTTCTTCGATAACGCTTGAGCCGCAGCGTGCTCAAGGCGCCGGCGTTCAGATACAACCACTGATCCAGGCGGAAAAAGGTTACTGGGGCGAAGTCGATTACAATTCAGATGATCCGGCAAAACTTCAGTTCGACCAAAATCGCGATCAAGGGGCACCATTGACGATCGCGGCTTCGATCGAAAAGGGCGGTAGCGGCGATGAACGGGTGCGGATGAACTCATCGCGCATGGTGGTAGCGAGCAATGCTTTTTTTGTTCAGGACAACGCGCTGACGCAGGACCAACAAGCACTCGATTTTATTTCCGGCAGCATTAACTGGTTGATGAGTCGGGAGCAGATGATCGGGATTGCGCCGAAAATCCCGAAACCGCTCACGTTCACGCTTGATGAACCCGAACTACGCAACCTGCGCTGGCTCATCCTGGTGTTGGTGCCGCTGGTTCCGGCGATAATCGGTTCGGCGGTGTGGTGGAAACGGCGGGCATAATCGGATCATGAGGTTTCGGACTACGCTGATCCTCTTTGTTCTCGGGCTGGCGATCGGCCTGTTTATCAAGTTTTATGAAAGCAAGCGGCCAAACACCCAGGAGGCGAATCGGCGCGCTCAAAACATCATTAATTTCGAGCGCGATAAGATCGACGGCATCGTGATTCAAAACGCCGACGAGCGGATCGAATTAAAACGCACCGACAAAAAATGGCGACTGGAATCGCCCGTCAAAGACCTGGCCGATAGCAGCGCAGTCGAGAATCTCTTGTTCGATTTGGAAGATTGGAAAAAAGACACCACCATCAGCGCCAAGGAAATCGAGGCCGACAAAAATCGACTGGCCGAATATGGGGTGGCGAAAGCGAAGCTCCGCCTCAAGCTGCAGGGGCCAAGCGCCCCGCCTGAGGTTTTCTTCGGCAACAATGCCGCACTCGAGGGCAAGATTTATGTTCGGCTGGAAAATTCGAAAGATGTGTTTCTCGCTTCACAATCGATCAAAAACCAGATTTCGAAAAAGCCGGAAGAGTTTCGCGACCGCAAATTGACTGACACGGCCGCGACGCAAGTGGTGCGTCTTTCCATAAAAACCGCGGCCGGCGAAATGGAACTGAAAAAAGAAGCTGATCATTGGCAAATCGTGAAGCCATTACGGGCGCGGGCAGACGACCAAAAAGTCAACGATCTGGTTGCGCAGATTACGAACAGCCGCATCGTACAATTTGTGGCCGATGATGCCGGCGATTTGCATCCCTACGGCCTGGCTGAAGCGCGCAGCACTATCACCATCCTCACGGGCGATGACAAATCCGGCGGCGGCGGCGCGGGCCAGATTTTGCAGATCGGCGGTGTTCCCGAAAAGGAGAAGGACCAGGTCTATGTTCGTTTCGCGCCGCGGAAGTTCGTTTACACGTTACCCAACAAAATCGAATCGATTTTGAACACAAAACCTAACGACTTACGTGACCGCCATCTTGTGCGTTTCGATCAAAACCAGTTGGACCGCATCACGATTGACACTCCCGGAAAAAACAAAACAGTCCTCGCGCGTAAGGACCAGAACTGGACGATTGTCAATCGCAATAATCGCGCGGCCAATGGGGCAGAAGCGCGGCGCTTAATTGATCTTCTCGCTGCTGAACAGGTGACGAATTTCGTCGCCGACGTCGCCTCCGATTTACCGAAATACGGTCTGGATAAACCGCAGCTGACCGTCACGCTCAGTTCTTTTGCCTCGGAGAACACGGCTGAGACGACCGCTGGTGAACATCCTTTGGCAACAATCGCCTTCGGCAAAATCGACGGTGAAACTGTTTTCGCACGGGTGGGAGAGGAACCATTCGTGGTAGCGGTCCGACGTGCCATGCTCGATAATGTTTTTGCTGATCCGTTGTCGTGGCAGGACCTAACGATTTTTAGCTTCAAGCCGGAACAAATTCACAAGTTGTCGCTCTTTACCGATCGCGAACAGAGTTTGGTCCGTGGAACGAACAAACAGTGGCAGTGGGTCACGGGCAGCGGGCCGATCAATACCATGAATGTGCAGTCGCTGTTGAACACACTTGCCTCCCTGCACGCCACTCACTGGGTAACGAACGCGCCGGCAGCCGCTTTTGCGAAATCACAACTCGTTATTACCTTCACCACATCGCCGGATGACAAGGCGCAGCATAAGTTGACGGTAGGAGATTCTCCACCTGATGGAACAGCGATGGCGCGAACAGACGAATCCGAAGGCACGTTTGCGATTAGCAGTCCGGATTTGAAGAACTTGCGTGCGCCGTTGGTCGAACCGGCCACGCCCTCGCCGACAGCGAGTGCGTCGCCCTCGATAGCGGCTGCACCGACCGCAGGGCCGTAAGGATGTGCGGCGTCACGCCAGATCCAAAGGAGCGGCTGCTTCTAACTGCCGACCTTTTAATTAGCGGTGGTTCCAGCCACCGACTTACTTTCTAAACGGCAGTTAGAAACAGCCGTTCCTTGATAATTCGTCTAACGATCTGCAGTATAAATTGTCACAATTCCACGGCTAAGCGGCTCGGCGATAGCATTCTTAAACCCGCTCGCCTCGATCAGATTGCACATGGCGGGACCGCTGGGGAAATTTTCGATGGAAGCGCCGAGGTATTGATAGGCCTTTTTTTCGCGCGTAATCAGCACCGAAGCGAAAGGCATGATTCGGTGTAGATAAAATCGGTGGAGCAAACGCCAGATCGGATGCCGCGGCAGAGAAAAATCCAGGATAAGCAGATGCCCCGTGGAGGTAAGGACGCGCCGCATTTCGCCCAATGCCTCACCCCAATCGCGCATGTTTCTCAAACCAAACGCGATGGTCACAACGTCGAAGGATTGGTTTGCTAACGGCAGTTGGGCGGCATCGCCGGCAACAAGATGACGAACTCCCTTGCGACGGGCGAGCGCGAGCATGGCATTGGAAAAATCCAGCCCCACGACCTCGACAGTCGATAATTTGCGTTGGATCACGAGCGCGAGATCGCCGCTGCCGGTCGCAAGATCAAGGACGCAGGCCGCATTCCAGCCGGCCACGATTTCAGCTGCCCGTCTGCGCCAGGAAAAATCGCACCCAAAGCTTAGCAGATGGTTTGCGAGGTCGTATCGTCGGGCGACACGATCAAAC
>Ga0066687_10000489_pt1 | contig 10577 bp, 6 predicted proteins | sample GraSoiAngelo_136_FD_65630 | JGI IMG/M metagenome (GOLD analysis project Ga0066687, IMG submission 65630) | Grasslands soil microbial communities from the Angelo Coastal Reserve, California, USA - 14_0929_09_20cm | ecosystem: Environmental > Terrestrial > Soil > Grasslands | place: USA... | reverse complement strand
ATAACGCAGCATCGACATGTACTCGCCGCCATAAATGATGCGCGCATAAATCTCGTCGGAAAGAACGATCAGATCGTGTTCGAGCACCAGTTGGGCAATTCGTCGTTGTACCTCGTCCGTGTAAACCGTTCCGGTTGGATTTCCGGGCGAGTTGGTGATAAGAACTTTCGTCCGCTTCGAAATTTTCGCAATGATCTCCTCCGGATCAGGTTGCAGCCGATTCTTTTCGGCTAGCTCGAATGGTACCGGCACCCCGCCCAGCCCGAGCGTTATCGACGCATATCCCGGAAACCCTGGATCGGGATAAAGCACCTCATCGCCCGGATCAATCAATGCCATCAGCGCCATAAACAGCGCGATTTTGCATCCGGGCGCGATCACTACGTTTTGAGGCAGGACTGTTATGTTTCGCGTGCGATCAAGATAAGCAGCAATTTCCTGCCGCAGCGCTGGAACTCCCGCCATCGGGCAGTAACGATCTTTTCCTTGATCCAGGGCTTTTTTCAGAGCGTTATTGACCGCGGCAGAGGGATGAAAGTCCGGTTCCCCTAATTCAAGATGGATGATCGACTTCCCTTCCTTTTCCAGTTGCTTGGCGTGAGAATACACGGAAAGCGCGCCTTCGCCCGTCATCACCGACATGCGTGAAGCCAGCGGACGCATGATCAGCTGTTCCTCGGATTCGGCGTTACCGGGATGCGGAGCCCATCCACAAAGCGGGGAAAGAATTCGAAGATCGAAGCCGCTGCCACCAGTTCAACAATCGCCGGAACGGAGAAAGCTGCCTTGAGCTCGGCAAAGCTCGCGTCGTCCAGTTCCCTGCCTGAGTGGTGCAACTTCTCCGTACAGCGAAACCCCACTTTTTCAGCGTCACTGAACGGTCCCGACTCGAAGCTCGACCGGGCCGCTGAAATCTGCTCTTCGGTGGCGCCCTTCTGCCGGGCTGAAATTGAGTGCGCTTTGGTTGCGTACTCCGATCCACACAGGAATGACATGCGGGTAGCAACCAGCTCTTTGTACCAGCCTGGCAAAGCGCCGTCGCTCAGAAGTGCCTTCAGCAAAGCGGCAAACGCCAGCGCCAATGACGGAACATGCGCCACGGTTTTGAACATGTTCGGCACCACGCCGCGCTGGGCCAGCAGCGCGTCATACACCGAAGCCAACTCGGGCGTGACCTGCTCACGCTCAAGCAACGGGATGCGCGTAGAAGCCTCATTCGCGGTCATCAGAACGCCCATCGCAAAGAAAGCTGGATCAAACGGGGATTGCCTACTGTGCTTACGATTTTGCCGAATGCTCCCGGGTTCTCAACATCATTGGAAGAGGGGCTGGCAAAATTGGCATGGTTCCAGATGTTAAAGAAATCAACCGTGAACCGCATATTTTGGCGTTCGGTTAATCGAAAATTCTTTATCAGTGAGAAATCCCAGTTCTGTTGGAACGGCCCCCGGTAAATGTTGCGGCCAAGAGTCCCAAAATTGGTGGTGCAGGCGTTGGAGGGATCAGCCTGGCATCCGGCCGGGTCGGCAAGCGAGGCGGTCGTAAAGTTATTCAGGTCAACATACCCGTCAAGCCTGCTGTGAATATCACCGTGCGTCAAACCCGACGAGACGGTCCGCCCTGGCGCCAGATCAGCTCCCAATGCCGCAAAAGACAAGAAGGTCGCCAGATAGGCCGACCCTGCTGCAGAATCAAGCACCGAAAATGGTGTTCCCGATTGGAAGATCGTGATGCCGCTTACCGACCAACCGCCGAGCATCGTACGCTTGAAGCCCTGCGCTCCGGCAAAAAATGGCAGATCATATCGGTAGCTGACGCTCAGCCGGTGTTTGCGATCAAAATCTGATAAGCCACGCGAGAACTTAAGGTCGCTCTCGTCGTTAAACGCCGTATTCAAAGCGGTGTTTCCACTGGAGGTTGCGTCGGTGGACTTGGAGAACGTGTAAGCACCCTGGAAGTATCCCGCTCCCCATCGGCGCGATAAGGTCGTCTGCAGCGAGTTATAGTGAGAGTAAGCGTCATTCGCAAAAATCTGAAATCCGCCGTAACCGTTTACTCCTGTCAGATTCGATCGCGCTGGTCCATTACTCACAGTACTCTCGGTAAGCTGCACCGGCCCGTTTGCAGTCTGCACCGTTAACGGGTGAAGACTGGTAGCCAAGGCAGCCTGAATGTTAGTCCGTGTCTCGCGCAGGTGAAGGGCATGAGTGCCCACGTAACCAACCTCAAGCACCCAATTCTTTCCCAGATCGCGCTGCAGAGTCAGGTTCCATTGTTGCGTGCTCGGGACCTGGAAACGCCTGGGTACCGTAAGCACGAAAAGCAGATTGGAAGGAACCAGCCCCGCACTGCCTCCCGCGCAGCCGAAATTCGGAAAGGTGCGAGTATCGCCCCCTGGAAAGTCGAGTAATGTGCCTAGGCATGGTACAAATCCTGGATCGAGGGTCCCGGCCGCGGGCAGAGCGTTCAGGTTCACACCGTTTGACAAACACTGCGGCGGGGGCGGATTGCTGGGATCAACCGGCGCGAAAAACTGTGAAAGGCATCCCGCTGCATTTGGCAGCCCGGCGATGGGCAGGAACGGAGCCTGAAAAGAGAGCTGATCGACCGTTCCAACATCCTCGCGAACGTAGTAAATGCCGTATCCGCCACGCAGAGTTGTCGTATGTCGTCCGAAGATATCCCAGGCAAAGCCCACGCGCGGTCCCCAGCCCGTCGCGTAGTTGTTCTTGTAAGTCGTGTTATTGCCTGAGCCGGTCAATCCCGCCACTCCAAGCTTGTTCGCGCAGCCTCCGTATACCAGAGGATATTCTCCGCTATTCGCCAATTGCGGGTCGAAGTTTCCGATGTGGCAGAGGTCATCGTAAAATGCTCCCAGGACTTCGGTGCGCAGCCCCAGGTTCAAAGTCAGGTCCGGACGCGCCTTCCAGTCATCCTGCACGAACAAACCATAATCGTTGTTTCTGTACTTATGGTTGAAAATGCCGCCACCGCCGAAACTGCCGGTGGCCGCGCCCTGCAGAAAATTCTGAAAGTCACTGAAGCCACCCTGAGCCCCGAAGAACAGCTGCCCGTTAAACGTCTGCGGAAACAACTTGTCGAGATTCACCCGAGTGTAATCACCCCCGAATCGCACGATGTGCGCTCCGTGCACCCAGCTCATGTTATCCACGAAGTTGTAATTGTTCTGCGTCTGGAACTGGTCGGCGGGGGGAGTAGGGCCAATCTGGAAACTGGAAAGACTGAACTTGTAAATCGATTGGGTGATGTTGTTAGTTGGTCGAATGATACCTAAATCATCGGCCGTAACGGGTGGTGAATTGATCAGGCTGTTGTTGATGCGTACATAACCGAAACGGAAATCATTTACCAGGTTGAGCGAGAACATGTGCGTTTCGTCCACGCTGAAGAACCGTGTATTCACCGGCAGATCGTAAGGGAAATTCAGGTCTGTGGCACTGATGCTGCTGGCCAACGTGCCGCCGAGCGATGCCTGCAATCCGCCGGCTCCGAAGGGCAGCAGCGACTCGGCATTGGAAAAGAAGAAGCGTGCTCCGACTTTGTCGTTGCCGCCACGAAATTCGCGATCCCATGTTGTAGTGAATTGATCGTCGGTGTACTTACCCGGCTTACTGATGACGAATTGCCCGGTCTGCCCAACCGTACCCGGTATGGAAGGAATCAGAAATCCACCCGGGCTCTGACCGAATTGGTCGCTCTTAAATAACAGCAGTTTATGCACCACGGGATCGATACTGGGGACCCCAAAGGCCGATTCCAGTACTGAATCCAGCGTCGCATCGTCGCGCACTGACGGAAGCACCGGAATGGTGGTGCTGATAAACGTTCCCGGCGACAACCCGCTGCGCTGCCGCGTCCCCTGGTAGTTCACGAAAAAGAAACCGAGCTTAGCCGCCGGTCCGAGCGGGCCGCCGAAGCTTCCGCCAAAGATGTTCTGCTTCACCGACGGACGATCAAGGCCAGCCCGATTCAGAAAGAAATCATTCGCATTCAACACGTCATTGCGGAAAAACTCGTATGCATCACCATGAAATGTCTTGGTACCGGTCTTGAGAATGGCATTTACGTTGCCGCCGCCATTGCGCCCCTGGCTGGCATCGTAGAGCGAGGTCTGCACCTTGAATTCACCAACTACATCCGGATTCGGCAAAGGAACATTGGTGGCTTGCCCAACGTTGTAATCGGTCGCACTGATTCCCTCGATCAGGTAATTATTATTATCTTCGCGCTGGCCATTGACAATGATGCGCACATTGCCTCGTCCCAGTTGCGCGGATGCATTCAGTTCGCTCTGTGCACCGGTTGACAGGCTTAGCAGCTGATGAAAGTTCTGTGTGGCCAGCGGCAGCTCACGGATGGTCTTTGCCTCAAGCGCTTGACCCGTGGTTGCCGTGCTCGTATCGATCGACTGCACCACCGCCTGCACTTCGATCTGTTCTTTAACGGTCGTGGTCCGCAGTTTCGCTTCCATGCGCGTAGTCTCGGTCACGCGCACCGCCACGCCGGGGAACTTTGCTTCCTGAAAACCGGCGCTTGTCACTGCCACGGTGTAGGTTCCCACTGGCATTAGCGGAGCGGCAAAGGCGCCATTCGCGTCCGTTTTCACCGTGCGGGTCACGGTGCCAGTCTCCTGATTTATGATCCGCACTTCGGCGTTGGCCACTACCGCGCCGCTCGGGTCCTGCACTGTTCCCGTGATCGCGCCCGTGGCCCCACCCTGCGACCACATCTGAGCGGTCATCATCCACATAATCAGCACTGGGTAAATGTACTTGGCGGAATGGCTCGGCATGTTCCCCCCTACAAGATTCGGTTGGGTACACATTTCTGGGTGCGATTGCACCCCTGTGCGTCTAAAGAGATGGCAGTCAGCTTACTGGAAAAGGAACTTAATTGGCAATAACTTGTTACAAAACCTGAGCGCCTGAAACATTTGTTACAGGCCTTTGTACGCACCCCCATCCACCAGGATGGTTTGTCCGGTGATGAACGAAGCTCGCTCGGAAGCCAGCCAGACAATTGTATCCGCCACCTCACCCGGCTCTGCTACCCTTTTCAGCGCGGATTCAGCTGCCCACATCTTGAAAATCTCGCCTTCGGAAATTCCCAAACTGGTAGCCCGGGCTTTGGACAGTTGCTTCAGCCTATCGGTTGCCGTATAGCCCGGCCCAACGTTGTTAACCAGAATGCCGTCCTGCCCGAACTCATTGGCCAGGCTCTTAACCAATCCGACAACCCCCGCGCGCACTGCGTTCGACAAAACCAGATCTGTTACCGGTTGCTTGGTTGTAATTGAGGTTATGGTAATGATCCGCCCCCATCGCTTCTTCTGCATATGCGGGATCACCTCCCGCGCAAAGTACACCGCGCTCAGAAGGTTAGCGTCCAACGCCTGGCGCCACTCCTCTACGGTGGCCGCTAAAAAGCGCTTAGCGGGTGGACCACCGGCATTGGTAACGCAGATATCGACACTGCCGAATTTTCCCACTACCGATTTAACAAACGACTGCACTGCCGCTTCATTCGTCACATCGACGGCCGAAGCAAACACCTCGGCTTTGTACTTGCCCCTTATCTGCGCAGCTGCCGCTTCCAGCGCCTCCGCATTGCGCGCGCACATGGCCACCTTGCAACCTTCGGCGGCAAATGCCTCAGCCGTGGCGCGTCCTATTCCCTGGCTGGAAGCCGCGACAACCGCTACTCGATTCTTCAATCCTGTTTCCATAGGCCCGCGATTATAAGGCACGCCACAACTTGCCGAGTTATGCAGGGAACGATACTCTTGAAAGGTCTATTCCAGTCCTCTCCGGGGTCTCGCAAATGCCGAATGCTGCAAAATATGTCTGGGTTGACGATGGACTCAAAGACGCGGCCCAGGCGTCAGTTCCCGTTGTAAACGCTGGTTTGCACTACGGATATACGGTGTTTGAGGGGATTCGCTGCTATGCCACTGATCGCGGGCCGGCAGTTCTGCGCATGGAAGAGCATGTCGATCGCCTTTTGGACTCGGCTCAGATCGTGGGTTTTCGCGATCTCGCCTGGGACCGCGAATACCTGATCGATGCCATCAACAAAACCATCCTCGCCAATAAATTCTCCGCCTGTTACATCCGGCCGGTGATATATCTCGACGGCGCAATGAATCTGGTGGTAGATAGCGGCAAGCCTCGCCTGCTTATTGCTGTCTGGGAATGGACAGCCTTTCTGGGAAAAGAAGCCAAAGAGAACGGCATTCGCGCCAACATTGCATCCTTCACTCGCCTGCATCCGAATATCGCCATGACCAAGGCCAAGGTCGCGGGCAATTATGTCAGCTCGATTCTCGCCAAGACCGAATCGCAGCGTGCCGGCTTTGATGAAGCCATCATGCTTGATCCCCAGGGTTACGTCGCCGAATGCACCGGGGAAAATCTGTTCATGGCGCGCGACGGAAAAATCTATACACCGCCGCGTGGCTCAATTCTTGAAGGCATCACCCGCGACAGTCTGATTATTCTGGCCCGCGATCTGGGCTACAAAGTAACGGAAGAGCCGATCTCGCGTGACCAGCTTTACATCGCAGACGAAGTGTTTGTATGCGGCACTGCTGCCGAGGTCATCGGACTTCGCGAAATCGACTTTCGCATTATCGGCAGCGGCAAAGCTGGCCCCATCACGCGCGCATTGCAGAAAGCGTTTGACCAACTGACCAGCGGCTGTCATGCGCGTTCTGCTGAATGGCTTTCGCTGGTCACCGCGTCTGAAACTGTCGGCGCGTGAGAAGGAGAGAACATGACATCACGCAAGCACCATTTTGAAACCCAATCCGTCCGGGCCGGTTCCGATCTGAGCAAGAAGAATGGCCCACTCGCAACTCCCATTTATCAGACTTCCACGTTCGAAGTCACCGATAACGACGAGCAGCTCCGCGCGACCCATACCGATCGGTTCTACACGCGCTATGGAAATCCTACGAACACGGTAGCCGAGAAGGCAATCGCGGAACTCGAAAGTGTAGATGCCGGGCTGGTTTTTTCTTCCGGGATGTCCGCCATTACTGCCACTGCGCTCGCGCTGCTCAAGGCCGGCGACCATGTGGTTGCACAACGCGACATCTACGGCGGCGCCACCAAATTCTTCAGCTCTGTGCTGCCGCGATTCGGGGTTGAGACCACTTTCGTTAATACCATCGACTACGATCAACACACTCGCGCCATCCGCCCCAATACGAAGCTTATCTACGTTGAATCACCCACCAACCCCACGCTGCGGGTTGTCGACCTGCACCGCATCGCCGGGATCGCGCGCAAACACAACCTGATCTCGATGGTGGACAGTACCTTCGCTACCCCGATAAACACGCGTCCCGCGGAGTTCGGTATCGATCTCGTCATGCACTCTGGCACCAAGTATTTTGCCGGTCACGGTGACCTGATCTGCGGCATCGTGTGCGGCAGACAGGATTTGATCGACCAGATCCATGAAGCCCGCACAACCTTCGGCTGCAACATGGATCCCCACGGTGCCTTTCTTTTGCTTCGCGGAATAAAGACACTCGCCGTTCGCGTGCAGCGCCACAACCAGAACACGCTGCGGGTGGCTGAATTCCTGTCGCAACATCCCAAAGTGCGGGCCGTCAACTATCCTTTTCTGAACTCACATCCACAGCGCGCGCTTGCCATTCAACAAATGCACGGCGGAGGCGGCGTACTTAGTTTCGAAGTAGATGGGACCGGTGAAGATGCGCGCCGGGTCGCCGAATCACTCAGCCTGTTTACGCTCGCACCCAGCCTGGGCGGCGTGGACTCGCTGGTTACCATTCCAGTCCTTACTTCACACGCCATGATTTCCGCCGAGCATCGCCAAAAGATGGGCGTCACCGACCAACTGATTCGGCTTTCCGTCGGCATAGAGAACGCGGATGATCTCATCGCTGATCTCGAGCGTGGTCTCGCCGTAGTCAGCCCGGTGCGCGAGCACGCACACGTAAGTTAGCCTGCGATTCTCATTCTTATGGCCAAACTTCGCGCCGCCGTCATTGGTGTTGGCTTTGTGGGCAAGGCCCACCTCGAATCTCTCCGCCGCCAGGGCATCCCTGTTCAGGGAGTGCTTGCCAGCTCCCCCGACCGCAGCCAGCACTACCGCGACACCCTGGGTGTTGATCGCGCTTATAGCTCGCTTGACGACCTGCTCGCCGACAAGTCGGTAGACGTGGTCCACGTTTGCACGCCCAACAACGTCCATTTCGAAGAGTCAAAAGCCGCTCTGGAAGCCGGAAAGCACGTTATGTGCGAGAAACCGCTCGCCATGGATACCGTCGAAAGCCCGGAGTTGATTGAGGTTGCCAAAAAACAGAAGCGGGTCGGCGGCGTCACCTACAACTTGCGCTATTACCCGCTGGCTCAGGAAGCTCGCGCGCTGATCGCCAAAGGCGCAATCGGCGAGCCTCGCCTCGTGCATGGCAGCTTCTTGCAAGATTGGCTTCTTTATCCCACCGACTGGAACTGGCGCCTGGAATCGCAACTGGGAGGCGAGTTGCGCGCCATCTCCGATATCGGCACCCACGTGCTCGACACTGTCACCTGGCTGACCGGACGCAAAGTCACCGAGGTATGCGCCGATCTCGCGACCATGCTCCCCGTCCGGCGCAAGCCGCGCGGCCGAGTAGAAAGCTTCCAGAAAGCTGCGTCCGCCGAATTCGATGATGTGAAAATCACCACCGACGACTACGGCTCCGTGCTGTTGCACCTGGAAGGCGGCCTGCGCGGCGTAATGACGGTCTCGCAGATCAGTGCCGGCCGCAAAGCGCGTCTTGGCTGGGAGATCGACGGATCAGAAGGCTCGCTGGCATGGCAATCCGAAGATCCAAACACGTTGTGGATCGGCCGCCGCACCCAGCCAAACGAAATTATGCTGAAAGACCCGGCGCTCATGAGCCCGGCCACACGCGGATACTCCGCCTATCCCGGCGGCCATACCGAAGGCTACGCCGACACCTTCGCACAGTTATTTAAGGATTTCTACGCTTACATCGCTGCCGGAGATCTCTCCGCCCCACGCAGCTTCCCGACATTCGAAACCGGCCATGAGGAATTGATTCTGTGCGACGCCATCCTCGCCAGTTCCCGGGAGCGTAAGTGGGTTAGCGTGAACTATCGATAACTGTTGCGGACTGCAAGAAAAAAAGGCCGGATCGCTCCGGCCTCAATCGCAGAACAGACTACCTCAGAACTCGATTTTCAATGAGTACTGAATCTCGCGCGGCCCTTTGTCGGCGGCAGCTTGACCAAAGTTAGTCTGCCCGTTATTCGCAAAATTCCACGCCACTCGGTTCGTTACACCGTGAGGGCATAGTGAATTAAACTGACTCTGCGTATCTGGATCGGTCGCTGCCAGGCTCGTGCATGCAAAGCCACTGCCTACGATGTCGTTATGTATCCCAGTAATGTCTTCTGAGAAGCCTTTGAACTGAACTTTGTTGAAGACGTTAAAGAACTCCATGCGGAATTGCAGTGTAACCTTCTCTCCAACTTTGAAATTCTTGTGAACTGAGAAATCTGTGTTGGCAAGGCCAGGTCCGGAACATTCTCCAACGCTAGCTGTTGGGAATGAACCCAACTGATAGTCGTTAATGGTCCACGCCGCCGGATTCAGCCATTGAAACTTGGGAGAGCCCGAAGGAGCCCGACAGGGCTGGCCTGGAACCCGGTTCGGCCGCGAGGCGTCGATCCTAGCGCCAGTTCCCGTCAGGCCACCAGGAGCTCCCGTGATGTCCCCACTTCCGAAGACGGTCATCGAAGTTCCACTTGAATAACCCAGAATGCTAGCCACTTCCCACCCTCCCAAGCCGTGGCGTATCAATGCGTTTCGCCCCGTAAAGGTCGGCAGCAGATAATCAATGTTGCCCACGAATATGTGCGGCCGGTTAATAAAGCTCGGCCCATAATTTAGTCTGGGATTGATCGGGTTCAAAAGCACAGTGCTATTCGCGGTCGTTCCGCTACTCGTCAGGGACGTGTCAGAAAGAGACTTAGAGTAGGTGTACGCGAACTGCGCATCCAGTGACTTGATGCGAACCCGGTACAACGCCTGAAGAGCGTGATAGTTGGAGCTGCCTTTCCATTCGGCAAAATCAATCTGACCGAAGTTTCCGCAGCCGGGATCGGACAGGGGGTCACATGCCGGTGTACGGCCGAAGGGCCGTAGTCCGTTGTTGGCGCTTCCAGCATCGGCCGCAGCCGTTGCCGGGTCTTCGCCACTGGCGATCAGGTTGGCCAGCAGGGTTGAATTAGTGGAATACTCCAGCCATGAACTCGGGGGATTAACGAAATTGGCATCGGTGTATCTGAGAAGATGGATTCCTCTATTGCCGACGTAAGCAAGCTCCAGTTTCGAATCCCGGAACACCTCTCTTTCGACTGTCAGGTTCCACTGCCAAGTGTTAGGAATTTGGTTGCTTGGATCGACACCGAAATTCGGCGCGCCTGTGCCTTGCCCCGGCGGCACCGGCACATCGAGGGTGCGATCAATGCTCGGTGCTGTCAGAGAGAACGGTGAATTGTTGGCCATCGAGAGCC
>Ga0066687_10000487_pt1 | contig 10594 bp, 10 predicted proteins | sample GraSoiAngelo_136_FD_65630 | JGI IMG/M metagenome (GOLD analysis project Ga0066687, IMG submission 65630) | Grasslands soil microbial communities from the Angelo Coastal Reserve, California, USA - 14_0929_09_20cm | ecosystem: Environmental > Terrestrial > Soil > Grasslands | place: USA... | reverse complement strand
TAAAGGAAATCGGGATCGCCTACCGGGCCTTAATGGGACGCCACTATCCAGCGATGACCCTGGTTGAAGTGAGCGCCCTGTTGGAAGACTCGGCGAAAGTCGAAATAGAGGCTATGGCAGTAGTCTAATGACGTAGAGCAGCGCATGTCCGAGTCGGATCGATTTAATCCAGCCAGTTTTCTCTACGACGAGCAGGGCGGCGTCGCCTATATCACTCTCAACAGACCTGAGAAGTTGAACTCACTCACCTTTGAGGTGTATCGCGAGTTGACTTATACATTCCGATGGCTGGGTCAACGGAATAACATCCGCTCGGTCGTAATTACGGGGACCGGCAAAGGCTTTTGCTCTGGCGGAGACGTGAACGACATCATAGGCGAACTGTTCGCCCGGGATGCGCTCTGTCTGAGGGACTTCACTCGGATGACCTGCGAGCTTATTCGTAATATCCGAGGCCTTCGGAAACCGGTCATAGCCTCGCTGAACGGTACGGCAGCCGGCGCCGGCGCTGTCATCGCACTCGCCGCCGATCTAAGGATCGCCGCCTCATCAGCAAAGATCGCATTTCTGTTCGTCAAGGTAGGCCTCGCTGGGGCCGATATGGGCGCGGCGTTTCTCCTGCCGCGAGTAATTGGACTTGGACGAGCTGCCGAACTTCTCTACTCGGGGGATTTCATCTCGGCCGAGAGAGCGCTCGAGATCGGGCTTTATAATAGAGTTGTGGCCGAAGATCAGCTTGCGCCGGAAACGATGAAGTGGGCCGAGCAGCTCGCGAATGGACCGGGGTTCTCGCTTTCAATTACAAAGGCAGCCCTCAACGCGGAGCTCAATATGAGTCTCGAACAGGCTCTGCAAGCTGAAAGCGAGGCTCAGGCGATATGCATGATGAACCCGGACCTCCGAGAGGCATACGAAGCATTCATTGATAAACGCCCCCCGCTCTTTAATAAGGAATCTCGTAATAGAGAATCGGGTTGAGGGTTTGAATACCTTCAATCGGATTCAGGACTAATAATATGGCTTTTGGCTTACGGAGCAACGACGATCCGCCGCGGCTCTCCTACGGTGGTTATCTCAAGATCAGCGAACTCACATCTCTGCAACGCCTCGAGTCGGATCCGCCTCAGCACGACGAGATGCTGTTCATCATCATTCATCAGGTGTATGAGTTGTGGTTCAAGGAACTGCTTCACGAGGTTGATAGCGTGCTCGCGCTCCTGCTTCGAAAGGAAGCGCTCGGCGCACATCGCCTCCTGAGGAGGTGCCTTGAAATCGAGCAGGTTCTTGTAACGCAGGTCGCGGTGCTCGAGACGATGACGCCGATGGATTTTTTGACCTTCCGGGACAATTTGATGCCCGCGAGCGGATTTCAATCGGCCCAATTCAGGGAGATCGAAATTGTCTCAGGACTGAAGGAGGCTCGTGTTCTCGACCACTACGCGGAAGGTTCAGCCGAACGCAAGCGACTGGAATTGCGCTTGAGCCAGCCGACCCTGCAAGACGCATTCTACGAATTACTCACGGCCAGGGGCTTCAATGTAATACCGGAGAATGGAAGCCCAGCGAGAGAGTCCGCTCCGGAGCAGATTGCTGAGCTTGTGCGGCTTTATGAACAGGCTAACAAGCATTACGACCTTTTCATGCTCGCCGAAGCGTTGATCGAATATGATGAGTTAATCTTGCTTTGGAGGCTCCGCCACGTCAAGATGGTCGAGCGAATGATCGGAAGCAAGACCGGAACGGGAGGCAGCGACGGGGCTGCCTATCTGAACAAGACCGTAGAGCGGCGATTTTTCCCTGATCTTTGGGAATTGAGGACCTATCTCAGCAACAAGAGCGGTGGCTGTGAGGACGCGCAAAATGGAGGAAGCCATGGATGACTTATTGCGATGGAGAGGCGAGTTTCCGGTTCTGGACAGCACGGTATATATGATCAGCCACTCGCTTGGCGCTATGCCCAGGAAGACAAAGGAATGCCTGCAGGAATACGCGGATTTGTGGGCCACGCGAAGCATTCGGGCCTGGGAAGAAGGCTGGTGGGACATGGCAGTGACGGTCGGCGATCTTGTCGGAAAGATCATCGGAGCCGGAACCGGCGAAGTGGTAATGCATCCCAACGTCTCGATATGCCAATCGGTCATCACTTCCTGTTTCGAATGGACGGGCCGCAGAAATAAGATCGTTTGCGAGAATCTGAATTTCCCCTCGAATCTGTACGTCTATTTTGCTCTGGAAAGACTGGGCGCCCGCGTCGTGGCGGTGCAATCGGACGACGGCATCACGGTTCCTCTGGAGAAACTTCTGGATGCAATCGACGAAGAAACTCTGCTGGTTTCCGTTTCACACGTAATTTTCCGGAGTTCGTTCATACAGGATTTAAAGGCAATCACGGAAAAAGCTCACAGCGTCGGCGCATTGGTGGTCGCGGACATTTATCAGTCCGCCGGTACGGTTCCGCTGAACGTGAAAGAAATCGGTCTCGATTTCGCGACCGGGGGCTCGGTTAAATGGCTATGCGGAGGTCCTGGAGCGGCTTACCTATATGTGAAGCGCGAACTCTGGCCGACACTCGAACCGCGAGTCACCGGTTGGATGGCAAATCGCAATCCGTTCGCCTTCACGGCCGGCCCGAACGAGTACGCCGACGACATCTTCAGATTCCTGAACGGTACCTCGAACGTTCCGGGAATGTACGCGGCAAAGTCCGGCTACGAGATCGTCTATGATGTCGGCGTCGAAAAAATAAGGGAAAAATCGATCAGACAGACCGAGCGGTTGATCGCCCTCGCCGACGAAGCTGGATTCAAGGTCAATAGCCCAAGGGAAATAGCGCAACGCGGAGGCACGGTTGTAATCGATGTTCCTCATGGCAAAGCAGTGACCACCGAGTTGCTCCGGCGCGACTTCCTGGTCGACTTTAGGCCGGATGCCGGAATCCGAATTGCACCTCACTTTTATACAAAGGATGAAGAGCTTGATCTCACCCTGAGCGAGATCAAGAACATCCTGGAAACTCGAGCTTACGAGAAGCATGCTCCCGCATCCGCCGAGATTGGCGCGGATTAATATCAAGCGTACTGCCGCGTTCCTTTTCAGCAGCCAACCCGCAGGTGTGGCTCTTTTCCCCGCTACACGCGTTGTGCGTTCCGCGAGTTTACCCTTCCTCCGTGCTCTCCAAGTCATTGAGTTTATGTGAATAATTTTTTTTGAAAAAATTTGCATGGTTTTGCTGAAACCACGCATGACATTCCGTCTTAGGTTAGTGAGGGCAGAGATGAATCGAGACGGAAAGATCATAATTCATAGCGTCTCAAGGCTTCATAACCCAGCGGCCCCCTCCGCTCAAGCAAGATTGCCGCTGGTCACGGCCGGTACTACCAAACCGACCGGCTGTACAAAACCGGACGATCTCTTTCACACCTTAATCCCCTTTCGTCCGGGTCTGAGCCTCAACCCTGCCTACGGAATCCGTCTTCCAATCCCTTTGGAAGATGGGGGCTCATATTAGGGCGCGAGAGGTAACTGGCGAGCCTCTCGCGCCCGAATTTCTATTAAAAAGCGATCAGCTTCCAACGGTCGGCTTTCAGTCTTAAGGATCGAGGCGACCAACCCGCCTGTAGTCTTAATAATCAAAGCTCAAATCCTCCAATGTTGGGGAGTCCACCTGACTCAAAATCGAATCGATCCTGCGGTCGCTCCTTAGCGCGGAAAAATCACCGGCGTGAGAATCCGATTCTTCCGCAACCCGCGTACTTAGTACTTTCAAAATAATCCGCCGCTCGGACCAGTCACTAAGGCCCCACTAACCTGGGCGGCTCCGTTCTAGAAAAAGGGAGGAATCTATGTCAAACAGAAAGTCACTTCTTTGCAGTATGGTTCTCGCGTTTTCGGTTCTGAGTTCGACGCCGGCAATGAACGGCCCGCTCCAGGGAAAAGATAGCTTATACAAGAGACTCGGCGGCTACGATGCTCTGGCCGCTGTCACCGACGACTTCATAGGCCGGCTCGCCAGCGATAAACAGCTCGGGCGGTTCTTCGTCGGCCTGAGCAACGATTCAAAAGGCAAGGTCCGCCAACTCGTCATCGATCAATTGTGCGCGGCTACCGGAGGCCCTTGCATCTACCTCGGCAGGGACATGAAGACGGCTCACAAAGGACTTGGAATAAGTGAGAGCGATTGGGATATCGCGGTCAAGCACCTGCTCGCGACGCTGGACAAATTCAAAGTACCTGCTCAGGAAAAGAGCGAAGTCGTCACAGCGCTCTCCGGATTGAAGAAGGACATCGTGGAAAAAATGGAATAACGAACAGCGACTAATTCGATTTAATTGGCGGGCCTCCGGGAGCCCGCCTTTTTTTGACTTCGTTCCACAAGCAGGACGAAGAAAAATCAGTTGAATCGCGTTAGCAGGCGAAAACACAGGTGGGTCTCCGCGCCCGCCTCTCCTTGAGTTACGTGGGTCGTTTTATCAAAGCGTATTCTCGACAGGAGCAGCGGCCGCATAGAGACCCGCCCGCATCTTCGCGTACTCGATCACAGGCTAAAAGGCGAATCTTCTTTCTGTGCTCTGCGCGAAATCGTCTGACAATTCCAGGGCTGATACGCGGGAGATTCTCTGTTACGTCGCCGGCGCTCCGCCAAAGCACAATCTACGAAAGCGCCAACGGGTGATAACAAGCACATCGACGATGTGAACCGCCGCACGCCATTGTGTAACAATGGAATCGGATGAGCCCTTCTCGAACGTGAATAAACCCAGGCCGTGCCTTAATCGAGCACGAGCCTCCCTGAATTATTCGATCACGACCTGCATACTCGCATCTCAACCGTTGATGTTCGTTTGCAGACCTTCAAGCAACAAAGCTAGAAAAGAAGATACAACCTCAACCGGCAGAGCGGTCACGTCCGAACCGCGGTGACTCCGCAAATGCCGACCAAATACTTGATGTTGGATACCAGCGAAACGCGGCTCCCCTGGATCGACGCGCTTCACATGACTCCGCTCAATTGAAAACCGCGCGCATTCTATGATGAGATTAGGAGCCAGTCAATCGCTCTTTTGAGAACGGCGTTGCCTGACGGTGAAGCGCCCCGCAAATTTGTTAATCAGCTTCGGCCGGTTATGTCGCGCTACGTTGATCGGTCTGCCGCTCTGCTTTTAACGGGTGCGTCAGAAGCTATGTCATGGCGCGCGGTCTCCGCGGCCAGATAAACAGATACCGCGGTAACCGCCGCCATTCCAATAATGAAAAGCGAAATCGGCCAGGAGCGGCCCGTTCCCTTCAGCAGACTGGCCGCGATCAACGGAGAAAGGCCTCCCGCGAGCACCGATGAAAGTTGATAACCAAGTGATGCTCCGCTGTATCTGACGCGCGTGCCAAAGAGCTCCGAAAAGAAACTCGCCTGGGGTCCGTACATAGCCGCGTGGCCGAAAACAAGAGCTGCTACAACCGAAGCAACCAGCCAACTCTGCCGCGACGTATCAATCAACCAGAAGAATGGAAACGCAAAGGCGGCCGTGAAGATCGCTCCGAACAGATAGACCGGCCTTCGTCCCACTCTATCGGAGAGCGCGCCATAAAAAGGAATCGCAGCCAACTCGACGGCCGCTGCAATAGCAACTGCCGACAATACCGATGCGCTTGCGAATCCAATTCCAGGCTGCGTCGAGTAAGTGAGTACAAAAACCGTGAAGAGATAAAAGGCGCCGTTTTCCGCCAGCCGAGCGCCCATCGCCAGCAACACGTTCTTGGGATGCTCCTTAAGCACGTCGATGATCGGCATGCGAGCTTCGCCGCCCTTCTTTTTTATTTCGGCGAAGATTGGCGGCTCGACTATCGCCAATCTGATAAAGAGTCCCACGGCTACCAGGATCAAGCTCAACAAAAAAGGTACGCGCCAGCCCCAACTCAGGAGCGCCGCTTCGGGCAGTTTGGTGGTTTCTCTGAATACCAGTGTTGAGAGCAAGAGGCCTGCGGGCACTCCTATCTGCGGCCAGCTTCCATAGAATCCGCGTCGCCCGGGCGGCGAGTGCTCGACTGCCATAAGCACCGCCCCGCCCCATTCACCGCCCACTCCGAAGCCCTGCGCGATTCTAAGTACGATCAAGAGAATCGGCGCCCAGATGCCAATCTGGTTGTAAGTCGGAAGACAGCCGATCAGAAAAGTCGCCAGCCCCATAATGAGGAGCGTCAACACGAGCATCGAACGCCGCCCGATTCGATCGCCGAAGTGTCCGCAGACGATTCCGCCTATCGGGCGCGCCGCGAATCCAACCGCGTATGTGCCGAACGATGCGAGGGTGGCGCTCAACGGATCGTAGTTCGGAAAAAACAGGCGCCCGAAAATCAAGGCGCTCGCTGTTCCATATAGGAAGAAGTCATACCACTCGATGGTCGTGCCAACAAAACTAGCCATCGCGACGCGCCGAATCGATGCGGGTTTCTGAGGTGTTTGTAGCAATCTGGGCTTCCTCCCTCTTCCCGCCGGATCTTGCCGACGGCCAAATAGCCTTAACGTAGGATCGCAGCGTTTCGGAGAATTCTAGGGACGAAAAAAGCGAAGCCTATCACAGCCCCGATTGTTGATCGACCAGCGAAGGACTCAATCGAGCAATCTTTCTAAGTTATGAACGACTCTCAAAGCGGTGTGAAAGAAATATGCCAACAGCTTCAACGAGAAAAATTCCAAAAGTGTATTACCAGTAAACGTGCCCAAAAAAATGACCGAATATCAGACGCTCTCAGGTGACTTGTTTTCGATAGAAACGCAATCAGAAGTGTTGTATCAGCGGATTTAATCGACGTTAAGGCTCATTCGAGAAGCGGCAAAGCACTTGCTTTAGTCCAGGAGTGACGGGACGACAATCCCTCAAAACCACGAAGTTGACTCTGCCGATCGACGGCTGGCTGTGAGTGCTGAAACGCACCAGGGTCGGCGACAGAATGAAGAAAGGAATCAACGTATGAAATCGAATATTACGAAGCAGGTGATTTTTGCTGGTGTTTTGTTTTTGTTCGTCTCGATTGTAGGAATAGCCTCTCGGGCTTCGGCAGTCGGATCGTTGCCGACTCCAGCGACATTGATGGGCGACCAGGAGCGCAGGGACCGCGATAATCGCGATAACGATGAAGGCAGGTGGCGGCGCAGCCGCGCTTTTCGAAGAGGCTTTGATCTCGGCCGTAGGGCGGGGCAAGAGCGCGGAAGAGACGATGCGCGCGGACACAGAAATGCCGAACCCGACAATGACGAACATTTTCGCGATATAGATCGGTGGCATCGCAATAATGAGGGACCGGTGGAAGCGTTCCGTCTTGGTTATCGCGAGGGATTCAGGAGAGGTTACAACGATACTTTTCGCCGATATCACCGTAGGTAGAATCGACCGAAAACAGAGCAGTATGAATCAGATCGCGCCGACAAAGAGCCGAGAAGCGGCTGTTGTCGGCGCAATCCGCATGATTAAGACGATTTTTTTGGGAGAAACGCGCTCGCCCACGGATGCGCGAAGTCGTCACCTCTCTCACCCATAACGTCGCTCGTCTTTGATACAGTACATATCTAATCGCTGATTTCTGCTCGTTAATACCGCATCGCCTCAATATTAGAGATGGAATGAGAATTGCGCATAGAGTGGCGGAATCAAAATGGATCAACTGATTTGATCCCGAAAAGAGAGGTGCACTATGAGATTCAGAATATTTTGGCGAGCAACTCAGGCTTGTGCTCTCGCCTTTGTCTTGTCGATGGTTTGCCTCGCCCAAAACCAGGGACAAGATAAGCAGAAGGAGAAGGAGCAACAGCAAGAACAGCAACGCCAGCAGCAGAAAGCTGCGCGGAAACAAGAGGCGCAACAATCTCAGCAGCAGCAGTCGCAGCAACGCCAACAGGAAAAGGCTCAGCGGCAACAGCAGTCGCAGCAGGCTGAGCAGCAGCGCCAACAACAGAAAGCTCAACGGCAACAACAAGGACAGCAGGAGGCGCAGCAGCAGACTCAGCAACGTCAACAGCAGAAAGCTCAACGCCAACAACAGGCTCAACAATCTGAGCAGCAACGCCAACAACAGACTCAACAATCTGAGCAGCAACGCCAGCAGCAAAGAGCGCAGCGCCAGCAGCAGGCTCAACAGCAAACTCAGCAGCAAACTCAACAGCGCGAACAGCAAAGAACTGAACGGCAGCGTGCTGACGCTCAGCGCCAGTCACCGGCAGGAAGGCAAACAACAGTTGAAGAGCAGAGGCGCGAGCTTGAACGAAGGCAGGCCCAGGTCCGAGACCCCGAGCGTGAGCGAAGAGAGCGGGCCCTGGGGCAACAACGTCTAGTTCGATTTAGATCCGATCACGAACGATGGGAACGAGAAGCCCAGATTCGTCGGAACATACTCGAGCGAGACCACAGGCTTAATCGTTTGCGTTTCCAGGAAACCTACCTCGAGCGTCTCCGGGAAGACCAACGCAGACTCTCAGGATGGCAGTATGTGTACGCGCCGCCCTTGTTCCGGTACTCCCGCAGCGGCAGGTACTATAATGTAAATCAGTATGGGGCGGACATGCTCAGGCAGGCGGTCCAGTTCGGTTATGATGAAGGCGTTCGAGCGGGTCAGGCCGATCGACAGGACCATTGGCGTTTTGCCTATAATGATTCGCTCGCATACCAGGAAGGCGCCTTTGGATACGCGGCCGGTTATGTTGACCTGCCGGAATATAGATACTACTTCCGCGAGGGGTTCCGTCGAGGTTATGAGGACGGCTACTACGGACGCTATCGGTACGGCTCAGAAGGAGGCGGCACGTTCTCTATACTGGGCAACATACTGGATCAGATCCTAAATTTCCGTCACCTGTAAAATTTCTTCTCTGGAACCAAACGCCCGGATCTGGTTAATCAGATCCGGGCGTTTTCATCTCAACGGGTACTTACCATCAGTGAGTCAGAGTTTTTCGTTCTTGCCGTTGCCCTTTCCCTTTCTCATTGCCCAGGCCGAATCAATAACACCCCTTCACCGGTGCTGAAGATTCCAGCAACGCAACCAACCATCAACGTCGCAAGCGTAGCCGCCAACAGCGCCCTCCATCCGAGCGCGGCCAGGTCGTCCCTCCGGGAGGGCACGAGCGCCGCGGTTCCTCCGACGAAAATCGCAACCGATGCGATGTGAGCAAACCCGCACAACGCATAGCTCAGAATGACCACCGAACGCGGGTCAGTCAAAGTACCGTTCCCTACCATCTGAGCCAGATCCTGATACGAAACGACCTCGGTCAGAATCACGCGCTCTCCCAATAATCGCGCGGCCTGAGGCACATCTCCGTGACCGATGCCAAGCAGGTATGCAAACGGATAGAACAACCAACTCAAGATCCTTATTAACGAAATCGGCTCCGCCAGTCCAACCCACGAACTTCCCAGAGCCAGCAATTTATCTCCCAGAGCTACGAGGCCGAGCACGGCTATCAAAAGAGCGGTTATCCCCGCCGCCAATTTCAATCCGTCCATCGCACCTTCGATAATCGCTCCCATTAAGTTGCGCGACCGTGTCGATTCATCTTCTTGAGGCACTCCGGCGAGTGTCTCGGGGACTTCGGTTTCGGGAATCAAGAGCTTCGCAATTACGAACGAAGCCGGAATCGCCAGCACTGACGCCGAGACCAGGTGTCCTGCTATTTGCGGAAATGACCCGCTGAGAAACGCTACATACACTCCGAGCGTGCTCGAAGCAACGGTGCCCATTCCAGTTACCAGCACGCACAACAACTCCGAGCGGGTCATCTTCTTGAGATAAGGTCGGATTACAAGTGCTGACTCTACTCCAACGAAGATGTTCGCCGCCCCGCACAATGATTCAGCGCCGCTGATCTCCATTGTCCGGTGAAAGAGCCACGCAAAGAATCGCACGAGCCATTGTAAGAGCCGCAGGTGATAGAGGGCCGCGGTGAACGCCGCAAAGAAAATCGCGACTGGCAGGACTTGAAAGATCAATATGAAGCCTACAGATCCCGGCTCTCCTGGAGATGCGGCCAGCGGTCCGAATAAAAAGGCGGTTCCGCTTTTGGAGGCGTTCAATAGGGCCAGGACGGCATCATTCACCCAAAGGAATACACGATGTGAACCAGGAAGCTGGAAGACTAACAATCCCAGCATAAGCTGCAGCCCGAGTCCTGAGACTACCGTTTTCCACGAGACCTTTGCGCGGTTCGTGGAGACCAGCCACGCAATTCCGGCGAAAACAAAAAATCCCACAAGTGAAACGAGGTGATTGATCATTGTGTCTTTTGCGCGATGTGTATTAGCGGCTATGCGTCTTTTTCGCCGAGCGATTATGTCAGGTGCGGGAGGGAGGCGCCAGCGGGAGGTGTCAGAGAAGAAGGAGGTTTCAGGCGGCGGGCATCGGATGTCAGGGAGAGAGAAGCGAGTGCCGTGGGCCGCTTGTCATTAGCGGGCCGATGTCTTTGAGAGCAATGAGGAATGGGAGTAAAGGACAGCCCCAAGCCCCATAAGATCGCGCCTCGAATATCCGCGCGATAATGCGACTAACACTCTTCCCCTCATCTCGCATTGATGATTGCACTCAAGTCGCACTCCAATCGCTGTGCTCT
>Ga0066687_10000484_pt1 | contig 10634 bp, 9 predicted proteins | sample GraSoiAngelo_136_FD_65630 | JGI IMG/M metagenome (GOLD analysis project Ga0066687, IMG submission 65630) | Grasslands soil microbial communities from the Angelo Coastal Reserve, California, USA - 14_0929_09_20cm | ecosystem: Environmental > Terrestrial > Soil > Grasslands | place: USA... | reverse complement strand
GCGGCGGGCCCGTATTTGCCAATCGTATAAGCCATCGCACCGAACGCCCCGATCGGCGCCGCCTTCATGACGATGGCGATTACGCCGAACACTCCATGCGCCGTGTCATCGATGATGTCGCGCAAGCGGTGGCCGCGTTCGCCGAGCGCCATCAGCGCAAATCCGAACAGGATTGCGAACAGTAAAACCTGGAGAATGTCGCCCCTCGCCAGCGCGCCGACCACGCTGTCGGGAATGATGTTGAGGACGAAATCGACCGACTTCTGCGCTTCCGCCTGCTTGACGTAAGTGGCGACGGCCGCCGCGTCAGGCTTGGCGGCGAGCCCGTGACCTACCGGGATCAGATTGCCCACGATCAGGCCAAGGATCAGCGCGAAGGAGGAAACGACTTCAAAATAAACCAGCGCCTTGACGCCGACGCGGCCCACCTTGCGCGCGTCCTGAATATGCGCGATGCCGGACACAACCGTGCAGAAGATGATCGGAGCGATCACCATCTTGATCAGTTTGATGAAACCGTCGCCGAGCGCCTTGATCCAGTCGTTGGTGGCGAAATCAGGCCAGAGCCAGCCCACAATCACACCGATGATGATGGCGGTCAGCACCTGGAGATAAAGGATTTTATACCAGGGTTTCGCCGCGGGAGCCCCCGCTCTGATTTCAGCCGCCATGATATTTACTCCCCATCAGAACCGCGATTTGTCCGCCGCTTCGCCGAGACGGCCGCCCACAGCCATAGCCAAGATCATTTGCTTGATTGGAGTCAATGACGCAGCCCAATCCGGCGCGAATATTGTTAAGGGTAGGCACGAGCCTGTCCTTGCTTTGGGTTACCTACTTGGGCAGGGGCCAAGCCCTCGAGAGCGCCCTATCCGAGCCACCGCGCGATACGCGCAACCGCCTCCCGCATTTCATCGGCCGAACGCGCATAGGAAAAGCGGATGAATTGACGGCCTCGAACCGGATCGAAATCGATACCGGGTGTCGCCGCGACGTGTGCCTGCTCCAGCATTTTCTTTGCAAACTCGAAACTGTCAGACGTGAATGCCGATACATCCGCGTATAGGTAAAACGCGCCGTCTGCCGGCAGGAATTTGTCCAGGCCGGCTTGCGGCAGGCCCTCGATCAGGATGCGGCGGTTCTCCAGGTAGCCGTGTTTCACTCCTTCCATTTCCTGACGGCCTTCGAATGCAGCCTCGGCGGCAATTTGCGACAGCGTCGGCACCGAAATCGCGAGATTCTGCTGCAGCCGCTCGATCGGCCGCACCAGCGCCTCCGGCGCGACCATCCACCCGACCCGCCAGCCGGTCATGCAGAAGTATTTCGAGAACGAATTGATGACGAGCGCATGCGAAGAAAGCTCCGCCGCCGTCACTGCGGGAAACGCATAATCGAGCCCGTGATAGATTTCGTCGGAAATGAACCGAATGCCCGCCTCTTCCGCGGTTGAGATCAGGCTGGTGAGCGCATCCCTGGACATCATCGTGCCCGTCGGATTGGCGGGGCTTCCGACCAGGACGCCCTTTAGCGGCCTCTTGCGATGGGCGGCGAGCAACGCCTCACCGGTTAATGCGTGGCGGTTTTCGCTCGATGTCTCGATCAGCACCGGCTCGCAGCCGAGCGCGGTCAGAATATGCCGGTACGGAGGATAACCGGGAACGGCCACGGCCACGCGATCGCCGGGCTCGAACATGGCCAGAAAAGCCAGGATGAACCCGCCCGAGGACCCCGTGGTGATCACGATCCGCTCGGCACCCACCTCGCAGCCATAGGTCTCACCGTAGTGCCTTGCGATACGCTCGCGCAGCGAGGTAATACCGAGCGCCGAAGTGTAGTCGATCCGCGCGTCGTCGAGCGCGGCTTTGGCGGCCGAAATCGCTGCTCGGGGCGCCGGAGCCGAGGGTTGTCCGACCTCCATGTGAATGACATGTCCGCCGGAGGCTTCTATGCGCGCCGCCGCCGCCATCACGTCCATCACCATGAAAGGCGGAACATCGCTTCGGGCCGACGCCCTCACCAGGTTGTTCGCACGCTCTCTAAGTGTCGCTTCCAGCATCGATATCTGCTATTTCGTCCCGTGCCCCAGACTAGCCGTATTCCACAGTGTTTGTTAGGGCATAGCTCGTAATCGTCCCGCCGCCAATCGCTAAAGAACGCCATGTCGCTCCGCCTCAGGCTACTAAAAAAAGCCTCGACACTGACCACCCTCACCACTGCGGCGGCGCTTGCATTGGCGCCAGTCTCCGCGGCGTTTGCAGAGCAAGAAAAGGGCCCGCGGGTGATCCGCGACACCGAGTCCGAGCAATTGCTGCGCGAATACACCCGGCCGATCCTGCGCGCTGCCGGCCTCGAAAAGCAGAACATCCAGATCGTCATTCTCAACGAGAGTGCTTTCAACGCCTTTGTCGCCGATGGCCGCCGCATCTTCGTGAACTACGGCGCGATGATGCAGTCCGAGACCCCCAACCAGATCATCGGGGTGCTGGCGCACGAAACCGGGCATCTCGCCGGCGGTCATCTCGCCAAGATGCGCGAGCAAATGTCGCGGGCGCAGACCCAAATGATCATCGCCATGCTGCTTGGCGCCGGCGCCATGGTGGCGGGCGCGAGAGGCGGTAGCAGCAATAGTGGGTTGGCCAATGCCGGGGCCGCTGCTATATCCGCTCCGCAGGAAATGATCCGGCGCACGCTGATCTCCTACGTGCGGCAGCAGGAAGAAAACGCCGACCGGGCAGGAGTGAAGTTTCTGACGGCTAGCGGGCAGTCCGCCAGGGGCATGTACGAGACCTTCAAGCGGTTTACCAACGACGCGCTGTTCGCCGCGCATGGCGCCGACCCCTATCTACAGTCACATCCGATGCCTGCCGAGCGCGTGGCGGCACTGGAAGAATTGGCGCGCTCAAGTCCCTATTGGGACAAGAAGGACGATGCGGCGCTGCAACTGCGCCACGATATGGCGCGGGCGAAAATCTCCGCCTTCATGGAGCGCCAGGATACGCTCTATCGGCGCTATCCCATGTCGAGCGATACCTTGCCGTCGCGCTACGCGCACGCGATCGCGACCTACCTGCATGGCGATTTGCGCTCCGCGCTCGTCCAGATCGACGGGCTGATTCAGCTGCAGCCCAACAACCCGTATTTCCATGAATTGCGCGGCCAGGCGCTGCTGGAAGGCGGCAAGCCCGCCGAAGCCATCGTCCCGTTGCGGAAAGCGGTGCAGCTCTCCAATAATGCGCCGCTCATTGAGATGTTACTTGGGCAAGCGCTCGTCGGAACCACCAACAAGGCCTACACTGAGGAAGCAATTTCGATTTTGCGTGCGGCGGTGGCGCGCGAGACCGAGGCGCCGATCGGGTATACCCAACTGGCGATGGCCTACGGCCGAAAGGGAGACTATGCAGAGGCCGACTTGGCGTCCGCTCAGGCCGCGTATCTTCGCGGCGACAACAAGACGGCGCGCGAACTCGCCTCGCGCGCAAAAACCCGCTTCGCGGTCGGCACGCCTGGATGGGTCAAGGCCGACGACATTGTTGCTGCAAGGCCGCTACCCGGTCAGACCAGCAACTAGAATCAATTTGGCCGGCGCAATGTGACCATGCCGGCTCTCACCTAGAGGAATTGCAAATGCCTTCGTTCCGTCTGCTCGCTCCCGCCCTGTTCGCGCTGGCACTGTGCGGCACGCCGCCGGCCGCTTCGGCCGAGAGCTTTTCCGATAGCCAGCGCGGCGAAATCGAGTCGATCGTCAGGAACTACCTGATCGCGCATCCCGAGGTGCTGGAAGAGGCGATGGGCGAACTCAGCAAACGCCAGGCCGTTGCCGAAGCCGAGAAACACGAAGCGAGCGTCACCAGCAATGCCGAGAAGATTTTCAATTCGCCACGCGGTGTCGTGCTCGGCAACAAGGATGGCGACGTGAATTTCGTCGAGTTCTTCGACTACAATTGCGGCTACTGCAAACGTGCCATGGCCGACATGCTGGATTTGATGAAGGCCGATCCCAAACTGAAGGTGGTGCTGAAGGAATTCCCGGTGCTGAGCCAGGGTTCGGTGGAAGCCGCGCAGGTTGCCGTTGCCGTTCGCATGCAGGATCCGACCGGCAAGAAATATCTCGATTTTCACCAGCGGCTGCTCGGTGGCCGTGGTCAGGCGGACAAGGCCCACGCGATGGCAGCCGCCAAGGAGGCCGGCCTGGATACGGCCAGGATCGAGAAGGACCTCGCAAGCCCGGAAGTACGCGCCACGCTGGAGGAGAATTTGAAACTCGCCGAGGCGATGGGCATGAACGGCACGCCGAGCTACGTGATTGGCAAGCAAGTAGTGATCGGCGCGGTTGGTCTTGAGAGCCTCAAGGAAAAAATCGGCATCGCGCGCTGCGGCAAGGCGACCTGCTGAGCGTGATCGCAAACCGATGACGTGGTGAGATCAACACTTGCTCCACAGCCGGTCTTTGGGTTTGACCGCTTACAGCCAATGTTTTCGCCGGACTAATTTAAGTAAATTTTGCGGCGAACCTGTTCATCGCGCATTCAAAAAACAAAAGCCGTGGAACCGGCAATCGCGCGGAACTTGGCGGAGCCCCTTTCGTTGTTGGCGCGGGCAAAGCTAACCACGTGAGGAGATATTCAATGGCTAATCGCTTTATGATTTCGGTAGCGGCGGTTGCGCTGCTCGCCGGAGCCGGTTTCGCGAACGCACAGGGAACCGGGGAGCACAAGGGATCGTCAGGTTCCGCCGCGCAGCAGAGCGCGCCGTCTTCGGGCGGCGGAGGTTCGGCAGGTACCCAGAGCCGTGAGTCAAGCGAGTCGAGTGGCCCGTCATCTGGCATGAAGTCCAGCCAGTCCGATCAGAAGAAGTCCACCCAGTCCGATCAGAAATCGACGACGGGCAGCAGTCAGCGCGGCGAGGACAGTCAGGGCCAGAAGTCCAAGAGCATGAGCTCGGACAACGAGCGCGCCAAGGGCGGCAAGGACATGAAGGCCGAAGGCCGCGAGGACCGCAAGGACATGAAGGCCGAGGGTCGTGAGGGCCGCGACAAGATGAAGGCTGAGGGTCGTGAAGGCCGCGACAAGATGAAGGCTGAGGGTCGTGAAGGCCGCGACAAGATGAAGGCCGAGGGTCGCGAAGGCCGCGACAAGATGAAGGCTGAGGGTCGTGAAGGCCGCGACAACATGAAGGCCGAAGGCCGCGAAGGGCGCGACAAGATGAACGCCCAGGGCCGCGAAGGTCGCGACAACATGAACGCCCAGGGTCGAGACCGCAACGGCAGCATGGAGTCGAGAGGGTCGTCAACGGAGACCAGGTCCCAGACTACGGGCCAGGCCGGCGCTGGCGCGAAGCTCTCGACCGAGCAGCGCACCAAGATCACCAGCGTGATCAGGCAGCAGCATGTTGAGCCGGTTCAAAACGTCAACTTCTCGATCTCGGTCGGAACCCGCGTTCCGCGCGACGTACGCTTCCACACCCTCCCGTCGGAGATCGTGACGATCTATCCGGAGTGGCGTGGGTATGAGTACTTCCTGGTGCGTGACCAGATCGTCGTGGTGGATCCACGAACGCTCGAGATCGTGGCTGTGCTTGAAGCCTAAATTCTCAAGCATAACCGTAGCTTGGGGCGGGCAGAAATGCCCGCCCCATTCTTATGGGCAATCGTTTCGAGGCCGGCGTGGCCTGGCGCGGGAGGCTGCCGAATCCGGCCGGTGCGCGACCGCTCGTTTGTTGGTTAACGACTGTTTTTGTGGATTTGCAGCCCTTTTCGCAAATCGAATGAGTGATTTGAGACATCCGGCGAGCGCCGTACAGGCTTCCCCTTGGGGCTGTTGTTACCTATAACCCCGCGACCTGCCGCCTCATTGCCGGGATTTCAATGGCCAAGAGCCTTGCCGACACGATCTACGTGCTTAACGGCCCAAACCTGAATCTGTTGGGGACCCGCGAACCGGAGACCTACGGCCATGCGACCCTCGCCGACGTCGAGAAACTTTGCGCACAAACTGCAGCGCAGTTCGGCCTGACGGCGGATTGCAGGCAGTCCAACCGTGAAGGCGAACTGATCGATTTCATCCACGACGCCCATGCGAACAAAGCCGCCGGAATTATCATCAATGCGGGAGGCTATTCCCACACCTCGATCGCGCTGCATGATGCTCTGGTGGCCGTAAAAATTCCAACCGTCGAAGTGCACATCAGCAATATCCACGCCCGCGAGAATTTCCGTCACCATTCCTTCACTGCCCGGGCAGCGTTCGCAACGCTGTGCGGCTTCGGCATCGACGGTTACAGGCTCGCCATCAATGGCCTTGCAGCCCGGATTGGCATCAAGGCAAAAGCCTGACCTATCCGCTCGTCATCCTCTGAAAAATTCCGGATCAAGATCATGGCGCGCCAGCCTGACGAAAAGATAGCCGCGAAATCCAAACTCGACGACAGCGCGCTCATCCGCGAACTCGCATCACTGCTCGACGAGACCAACCTCACCGAGATCGAGATCGAGCGCGCGGGCATGCGGGTGCGAGTTGCGCGAACTCTCGGCATGTCAGTATCGATGCCGCCGAGCCATCAAGCGGCCAGTCCCAGCTCGGCAGCAGTTAGCGCGCCGCTACCGATCGCAGACGTCGCCAAGCACGCGGGCGTAGTTCCCTCACCGATGGTCGGCACGTGCTATTGGTCGTCCGAACCCGGAGCCAAGCCGTTCATCGAAGTCGGAGCCAAGGTGTCGGTCGGACAAACGCTGTTGATCATCGAAGCGATGAAAACGATGAACCAGATCCCCTCACCGCGTGCTGGCACCGTGACGCAGATTCTTGTCGAGGACGGCCAGCCGGTCGAATTTGGCGAGCCGCTGGTCATTATCGAATAGAAATCGTCAACGTCAGGCGCGCTCGATGTTCGACAAGATCCTGATAGCCAATCGCGGTGAGATCGCGTTGCGCATCTTGCGTGCTTGCAAGGAACTGGGGATCGCTACCGTGGCGGTGCATTCCACCGCCGACGCCGACGCCATGCATGTGCGTCTGGCCGACGAGAGTGTCTGCATCGGCCCGCCGCCCTCGAAAGACAGCTACCTCAACGTGCCCGCGTTGCTTGCAGCGTGCGAGATCACCGGGGTTGACGCCGTGCATCCCGGCTACGGCTTTCTGTCGGAGAATGCCCGCTTTGCCGAAATCCTCGGCGAGCACAATTTGCATTTCATCGGGCCAAAGGCCGAACACATTCGTCTGATGGGCGACAAGATCGAGGCCAAGAAGACCGCCAGGAAGCTCGGCATCCCCGTGGTGCCCGGCTCGGAGGGCGCGGTCGGTGCAAATGACGACGCCATGGCCATCGCCCAAAAGATCGGGTTTCCGGTGCTGGTCAAGGCGGCCTCGGGCGGCGGCGGACGCGGCATGAAGGTCGCGCAGGCCGCCGAAGATCTGATGCTGGCGCTATCGACCGCCGCCAATGAAGCCAAATCGGCGTTCGGCGACGCCTCGGTGTATCTGGAAAAGTATCTGCAGAAACCACGTCACATCGAGATCCAGGTGCTCGGCGACGGCCGCGGCGGCGCGATCCATCTCGGCGAGCGCGATTGCTCGCTGCAACGGCGGCATCAGAAAGTCTGGGAAGAAGGCCCCTCACCCGCGCTCGACGCCGCGGCACGACAAAAAATCGGCGCGACGGTCGCGAAAGCGATGCAGCAGATGAAATATCTCGGCGTCGGCACGGTGGAATTTCTCTACGAGGATGGTGAGTTTTATTTCATTGAGATGAACACCCGTATCCAGGTCGAGCATCCCGTCACCGAGATGATCACCGATATTGATCTCGTGCTGGAGCAGATCCGGATTGCGGCCGGCGGCGATCTGCCAATCACGCAGGATGAAGTGATGATCCACGGCCACTCCATCGAGTGCCGCGTCAATGCCGAAAACCCCGTCAGCTTCCGGCCCTCGCCCGGCAAGATCATGCAGTACCACCCGCCGGGCGGCCTCGGCGTGCGGATCGATTCCGCCGTCTACCAGGGCTACGTTATCCCGCCTTACTATGACTCGCTGGTGGGCAAGCTGATCGTCCATGGCAAGACCCGTGGCGAGTGCCTGATGCGGCTTCGCCGGGCGCTGGACGAAATGGTGGTGGAAGGCATCGAAACCACGCTGCCTCTGTTTCGGGCGCTGGTGCGCGAGCCCGCCATTATCGACGGTGACTATCATATTCATTGGCTCGAGCAGTATCTGAACGGCCAGCCGGCCGCTTGACCCGATAGCCAGATCACTGCCCGAAAACTGGAACCGGTTTTCACTTTCTCACCAAGAGATGAGATCATGATCCCTTCAACTAATCGGGTCATGATCTAGCCGCCGCGCCGGCTACCCTGTTATCCTCGCGCTCATGAACTCTCGCGACTCCGCGTCTTCCGAGATTACCCCTGAAGTGCTGCTGCGCGCTTACGCCTGCGGCATCTTTCCGATGGCCGAGAGCGCGGACGATCCGACGCTGTTCTGGGTCGAACCGGAAGTGCGCGGCGTTATACCGCTCGATGGCTTTCGCGTCCCCTCGCGGTTAAGGCGCACCATTCGCTCCGACGCTTTCACGGTCACCGCCAACACTGCCTTCAAGGCAGTCATCGCCGGTTGTGCCGCGCCGCAGCCCGGGCGCAAGGATACCTGGATCAACAAACGGATCCGCGATCTCTACGTCGGGCTGCATGAACTTGGACACGCACACAGCGTCGAGGTCTGGCAGAACGATGATCTGGTCGGCGGACTGTATGGCGTCAGCCTGGGCCGGGCGTTCTTCGGGGAGAGCATGTTTCATCGGACCCGCGACGCCTCCAAGGTGGCGCTGGTGCAGCTGGTGGCGCGGCTGATCGCGGGCGGGTTCGAACTGCTCGACACGCAATACGTGACCGAGCATTTGCGCAGCTTCGGGGCGGTCGAGATCTCGCGCCGCCGCTACACCGTGCTGCTCGACCGCGCGATCAAGGGCGAGGCGGATTTCGGAAGGCTGCCGCTGGATCATCCAATCAGCGGCGCGCGGGCGCTGGAGATCATTGCCGCGCGCCCTTGACCAGCTTGCGCTGCTGCTACCTGAAAATTCCGAACAGGCCGCCGGGTTGCTGCGGCGGGGGTTGGGGCTGCGGCTGTTGCTGTTGCTGTTGCTGGCTCTGTTGCAGCGATGCCGGCGGACGCGCCGGGCCTTGCTTGGGCGTGGTGCGCTTCTGCACCGGCGGAGGCGGCGGCGTCCTTGCCGGTTCAGGCGCGGCGCTCACGATCGTGGTATCGGGCACTTTGCAGTCGGTCAGCCAGATGTCGTAGATCGGATGTTCGACGCCGTGCAGACCCGGACTTGCCGCAAACATCCAGCCGGAGAATATCCGCTTCACCTCGCCCTGCAGCGTGATCTCGTCGACCTCGACAAAGGCATCGGTATTGGCGGCTTCCGTTGCCGGACGCGTATAGCAGGCATCGGTCTTCACGCGTAGCGCGCCGAACTGAACGGTCTCGCCGATATCCTCGTCGAAGTTGATGATGCGGCCGGTGATCTTGTCGAGGCCGGAGAAGCTCGCTTTCTTGTTGACGATTTTCTGCGCCGGCGGCTCGGAGACCACCTCATCGCCCGGCTGCAATGTGGCCGGCGATTGCGGCACTCCCTTCGGTTGCCGCTGTCCCGGCGGCAGCGGATTGGAAGCCGGAGGCCCGACCGCGACGCCCTGATTGGGCTCTGGCGGGGCCACCGCGGTACCCGGCGGCACATTCTGCGGAATCACCGACGTGCCGGGTGGCGGCGCGAGAGGTTGTGATTGCACCGACCCGGGAGGCGGCACGCCAGGCCCCGGCAGAGGACGGTTGGGCGTTGGCAGCACGCGGCCCTGCGGCAATTCCGGCACTTCCTCCTCGTCGTCGGGGATCTGGTACCCACGGGGAATGTTGCCAGGCGGGCGCGGCAACGGATCCGAAAAGATACTGCCGATCTGCGCGTGCGCGGGCGGCGCAACCGAAATCGCGGTGGCGGCCAACAATGTCGCGAGACCGGTCAGGGCAATGGTTCGAAGCATTTCGCGGCTTTAAACTTCGCGGCTCTAAAAGGCGAATCGGTCTCGCGACACTGCGCGCCGTCGCAGACGCACGGGTTAACACGCCGAATACGGCGGGGAAAGGGCGGCTCTCAGCCCAACCACTGCTCTGGCCAGCCCACGCGGCAGATGAAATAGTCCCACCTGAACAAGGTTCACTCCTCGGCCGCCGAAAGCTGATGAAGTGGAAAAACCGGACGAGCCTGGAGGAGCGCGGTTCATGCCCGATCGAATTCGTCTGGACGGCAAGGTCGCCGTGGTCACCGGCGCGGCCGGCGTGATCGGAACTGCGACGCTTCGGCTTCTAGCCGCACGCGGTTCGCATCGTTGCCGTGGATCGCAGGGAGCAGGACCTGAAAACCGCGATCAAGGACCTGCCGGGCTCCGCACAGGCGATGGCGATCACCGCTGATGTTACCCGTGAGGACGAGGTCGCCGAATATGTGCGTGCTGCCGTCGACAAGTTCGGGACCATCGACGTCTTCTATAACAACGCCGGTATCGAGGGCGAGATCGTCTCGATTACCAAATACCCGCTGGAGACTTTTCGGAAGGTGATCGACGTCAACGTCGTTGGGGTGTTCCT
>Ga0066687_10000480_pt1 | contig 10681 bp, 11 predicted proteins | sample GraSoiAngelo_136_FD_65630 | JGI IMG/M metagenome (GOLD analysis project Ga0066687, IMG submission 65630) | Grasslands soil microbial communities from the Angelo Coastal Reserve, California, USA - 14_0929_09_20cm | ecosystem: Environmental > Terrestrial > Soil > Grasslands | place: USA... | reverse complement strand
AGTTTGGAGAAACCGACGCCTGCGAAAATCGAGCAACTGGTCAACGATATTATTGATCAGCGTATTAGTGATCGGCAGCTCGCCGAGTGCGATCTGACTCTGCGTGATATTCGGATTATCGCCGAGCGTTTTCGTTTTACCTTGATGACGATGCTGCATAGCCGGATTGCATATCCGAGGCAGGAAACCAAGACCACTGCGCCCCGCGACGATCCGCCGCGCCCAGACGTGATGGCAACCACACGTAAGCCGGCGAGCGCGCCCCCGGTCTCGGCGGCGTGAACCAAGGTGGAGCGGCCGCTCCTCGTCGCCCTCAATTGCGGCTCATACCGAAGTTTACCCTGCGTGCGGCTTCGCCGCTTTAGAGCATGGGATTGCTCGATCCATCAATGACTAAAGCGCGCCAGCAACTGCGTAATTGGAAGGCCGAAATCGCGATCATACTTGGCTCCGGCCTGAATTCGATCGTTCAACAGCCGATCGAATCCATCGAGTACACGGAGTTTTCTGAACTCCCCAGGCCGCGCGTTCCCGGGCATGCCGGTAAGTTTTCGCTCTGCGAGCTGTCAGGTAAGCCTATGATTTTCGCCCAGGGGCGGGTTCATTTGTACGAAGGTTATTCATCCGCGGAGGTAACCGCGAATGTCCGAACGCTCGCGGACGCCGGCATTATGAAGGTGATCGTCACGAATGCCGCCGGCGGACTAAACGTCAGATTCAGACCGGGCGATTGGATGATGATTAGCGATCATCTCAACTTAACCGGAACGTCTCCGCTAATTGGGAGCGCGCAATTTCTTGACTTGAGTAATGCGTATTCGCCACGATTGCAGAAAGCTTTTCGCGACGCCGCACACGAGATTGGGATCGTTCTGCGTGAAGGCGTTTACGCAGCGATATTGGGTCCGCAATACGAAACCGCAGCTGAGGTTCGGATGCTGCAAAAGCTCGGCGCCGATGCTATCGGAATGTCAACGGTAATCGAAGTAATTCAGGCGCGTGCGCTCGGAATGGAAGTGGCGGGATTTTCCTGCATCGCGAATTTGGCCGCCGGACTTTCCTCGACAACGCTGAACCACGAAGAAGTACTAGAAACTGGCCGCAACGCCGCAATAGATTTTTCACATCTTCTGGAGGAAGCGCTACCGAACCTCTAACTTGGTGTCTTTTGTGGACTTTGTGTGAGGCCGATGAAGCCCTGCTAGATTATGGCAGAATTTCGATCGGGGTTCCGTCATTCACTGAACTGTAGATCTCGTCGATTTCGGGATCAGTAACGGCGATGCAGCCCGCGGTCCAATCGCGCGACCGATCAGCCGCGCCCAACGCGCCGAGACCGTTAGGCAATCCATGAATCATAATTTCACCGCCGGGCGATACGCCCGCCTCTGTTGCTCGCGTATTGTCTTCTGCGCTCGGATACGAAACGTGCAACGCTCGATGAAAGCCACTGTCTGGCTTGTGAAAGTCGACGGTGTAAATTCCTTCAGGCGTGCGGCCATCCCCTTCGCGTTCTTTGGGCCCGATGGGCGAGAAGCCGAGCGCGATATGATACTCCTTTAGTTTCCTACCGCCGGAAAACAAAGTTAACCGCCGCGCTCCTTTGTCGACCAGGATCTTGTCCGCCTTCGGCAGCCTGCTTCCTGCCGGGTTCTGCCGCTGTTGAAAGATGAAGGCAATCCCTGCTGCGATCAGCAGTAGAGGCAATGCAAATAAAAGATAACGCCGCAAGGTCTAACGAGATCGAGCTAATTCACAGCGAATTAAAGGACTGTCGGCTATACTTCGGGCCGTCTCGCCCGCGGCTCGCGGTCTTTTGCCGTTGCTGTCGACGGCTGAGTGACAAATGGCCCGCCTTCCATCGGAGCAGCAGAAGTAAACGCAACGTCGGGCATCTCACTGGGTAAACCTTCCAGCGGAAAATCTTTTCGTAGTGGAAAGAATGGATAGCCGTCCCACATCAAAATCCGCCGCAGATCCGGGTGATTGTTGAAACGAATCCCCATCATGTCGTAGATCTCGCGTTCGTGCCAATCCGCGGTCGGCCAAATGTCTGACACGGTGTCGACCGCGCAGACCTCTTCGCTCACTGCGAGCTTTATCCGTAGATGAATCGCGAGTGTCATCGAGTAAACCTCGTAAACAACTTCGAAGCGCGGTTCCTCGCCCAGATTATCGACGCTGGAAATATCGATAAGATAATCAAACGACAGTTCGTCTCGACAGAATTTCGCCACTTCACGCAGATCTGCCGGTTGAATCGTGAACGTGGTCTCGTGCCGAAATTCGATTTGGCTTTGAATTTTTGAGCCGAGCAAACGACTCAGCGATTTCAGCAACTCGGGTCCGGTCATCTCATGTTGCTTTTGACGCCGGGGGCCGTTGCGACGCCGCGGACGTAGGCGCGCGTGGGAGGGCGCTTTTTGATTTCCGGCACCAGGTCGGCTGTGAGTTGAGGTTTCTGAGCCAGGAACGACTGTTCGCCCTCGATCTTTTTCTGCAAACGCATGAGTCCTTCCAGAAGCGCTTCGGGACGAGGGGGACATCCCGAGATATAAACATCGACTGGGATTAGTTGATCGATGCCTTGCAGGACGGCGTAACTTCGATACATCCCGCCGCTCGATGCGCACGCACCCATCGCAATACACCATTTCGGTTCTGGCATTTGCTCCCAAATCCGTTTAACCGCCAACGCCATCTTGTAAGTGACGGTGCCCGCTACAATCATGACGTCACATTGTCGCGGAGAAAATCGCATCACTTCGGAGCCGAACCGCGCGATATCGAACCGGGAAGCGGCGGTTGCCATCAATTCAATGGCACAACAGGCCAGACCCATGGGCATGGGCCAGAGCGAATTCTTGCGCATCCAATTCATCGCCGCATCGAGCTGGGTGAAAATGATGTTGCCCTCAATCTTTGAATCGTAAGCGGCGACTTGCGGCACAAATCAACACTAACGTCACCCTGTAGCCATGCAAGACAATGACAAGGCTACTCCCTCTTTTTACCGCCTACCTAACTCGGGCGTTTCTGAAGCGGATTCTCCTTAGCCTGCTTCTTTTAAGGGCCGCGTGTTTCGTGGCTGGTAATGACCAAGTTACGCCGAAGAGCGCACAGAATCTGCTACATCGGGGGGCCCCGCGGCCTTTGCAATTACGCCTTCCGAACTGTATAGAACGCGTTCGCAAAAAATCGCAATGACCAACATGGCCCGCACCCATCTCGATCGACTGGAAAACCAGAGTGTCTTTATTTTTCGCGAGGCCTATCACTCATTCAAAAACGTCGCGATGCCATGGTCGATGGGGAAGGACTCAAACGTCTTAATCTGGTTAGCATGCAAAGCGTTTTTTGGCCGGGTGCCGTTTCCGGTTTTGCACATCGATACTACTTATGAGTTCCCGGAGATGCTCGAATTCCGCGAATGGGCTACGGAACATTACAAACTGAATCTTGTGGTGAAGATCAACAAAGAGGCGCGGGCTCGCGGCGTCGGTTACGAGACCCACGATCCGGTGACGGTGACGCACGAGTTGAAAACGGTGGCGCTGCAACAAGCGATGGCACAGTACGGATGGGACGCGCTCATCACTGGTATCCGGCGGGACGAAGACCCAACCCGGGCTAAGGAGCGCTGTTTTTCGCCGCGCAACGCGCAATTCGAATGGGATTACAAGGATCAACCGCCGGAGTTCTGGGGACAGTTCGCAACTACCGCCGGAAAGGGCGAACACGTGCGGGTTCAACCGCTGCTCGATTGGACCGAGGTCGATATCTGGCGCTACATCCAGCGCGAAAACATTCCGATCCCGCAAATGTATTTCGCGAAAAACGGTCAGCGCTATCGCTCACTCGGCTGCCGCCCGATCACGAAGCCGATCAAAAGTAATGCCGACACCATCGACGCTATCATCACTGAATTAGAAACAACGCGCACCAGCGAACGCGCCGGCCGGGCCCAGGACCACCACGAACGGAATGCGATGCAGAAGCTGCGCGCCAAAGGCTTTCTCTAGGTCGCTCCCAAATTTCGAAAGATGACCAATCGCGCATCCAGTACCCACGATCTAGCATCCAGCATCGATCCGAAGCTGCGTGTCGTCTTCGTCGGCCACGTCGATCACGGCAAGTCTACTCTCATCGGCCGAATTCTGAACGACACGAATTCCCTTCCCGAAGGGAAACTCGAGCAGGTGCAGCGCGCGTGCGCGGCGGAAAACATGGAGTTCGAGTTCGCGTTTCTCCTCGATGCCCTGCTCGAGGAACAGGAACAAAACATCACCATCGATACTACTCAGATTCCGTTCAAAACTGTGAAGCGGAACTACATGATTATCGACGCACCAGGTCATAAGGAGTTTTTGAAAAACATGATCACGGGTGCGGCGAACGCCGACGCAGCCGTGCTGGTGATCGCCGCCAATGAAGGCGTGCAGGAACAATCGAAGCGCCACGCCTATTTGCTGAGCCTGCTCGGTGTGCAGCAGTTCTGCGTCGTAGTCAACAAAATGGACCTGACGGATTATTCCGAAGCGCGCTTTCGCGAGATCGAAGACAAATACCGTCAATTTTTGAAAACGCTGAATTTGGAGCCGCGTGTTTTCATTCCTGCGTCGGCCCGATTTGGAGAAAACATTATCTCGCCTAGCAAAAAAATGACGTGGCATAAGGGGCCGACGGTGGCCGATGCGCTTGATGATATGGCGCCACTCGCTCCGCCGGTCGAACTGCCGCTGCGGTTTTGCGTGCAGGATGTTTACAAATTCGACGAGCGCAGAATCATCGCCGGTCGCATCGAAACCGGGATGCTTCGAGTTGGCGACGAATTGGTTTTCTCGCCCGCCAATAAAACGTCGATTGTGCAATCGATTGAGAGTTGGCAACCCCGCTCTGATAACGCTTCGGGTCGCGCAAATAACGAAACGGCCATCGCCGGAGATTCCATCGGGATCACATTGCGCGAGCAAATTTTCGTCGAGCGCGGTTACGTAGGCTCACACTCGAAAAATGCGCCGATCGAAACGAATCGCTTTCATGCGGATCTTTTCTGGATCGCACGACAGCCCGCACGTTTGTCGTATCTTTATACCGCGCGTTTGGCAACCCAGGAAGTCAGATGTCAGATCGTATCACTCGATGAAGTGATGGATTCGTCGTCGCTCGAGCGCAGCGCGACCAAGGCCGAGCAGTTGGAGCGAAACGAGGTTGGCCGCATGACCCTTCAAACGCGCGCGCCAATCGTTCTGGATAACCACGATCGCGTTCCGCCACTGGGCCGTTTTGTCCTGGTCGACGATGGCATGATTTGCGGCGGCGGAATTATTCATGGCGGCGTTTATACCGATCGCGCTGCAGTGAAGAGCAAAAACATTTTCTGGAGCGAAGGGAAGATTAACGCCCAGGCGCGCGCCGCCCAACACGGACATCGTGGCGCTGTCATCTGGCTGACCGGGCTTTCCGGATCTGGAAAATCCACCATCGCACAGGCGCTCGAGCGCGAACTTTTTGTTCGAGCAATGCATCCTTACATCCTGGATGGCGACAACATCCGGCATGGTTTGAATTCCAACCTCGGGTTCTCACCAGATGACCGGGTCGAAAATATTCGGAGGGTGAGCGAAGTAGCGAAATTGATGTCTGACGCCGGCAACGTCGTGATCACTGCCTTTATTTCGCCATACCGGGCCGATCGGCAGCGGGCTCGCGCGATTGCAATGGAAGGTAATGCCGAATTCATCGAGGTCTTCGTCGATGCGCCGCTTGCAGTCTGCGAAGAACGGGATCCGAAAAATCTTTATAAAAAGGCGAGGGCAGGGGAGATCCGTGAGTTCACCGGCATCGACGCGCCGTATGAGGCGCCAGTCGATCCGGAAATCGTGGTACAAACTCATCAGCAAAGCGTAGAAGAATCCGTCGCTACCATCCTGGAACGTTTGCTCCCGCGGCTAAAATAGAACGCCGAAAAACGTGGTTCCGATCGAGCACGGCGACACAGCGTGGTGGCTACAACAAGCGCTCACTTCGGTTGTAGTCGTCCCACTCTGCCGGGCGTCGAGGCAGAGGAACGCTGCCGCGGACTTTTGCTCGCATTTTGTTGCTCGCTCCGGCATTCTGCTGTTCCATGCGCACCTATCTCAGGGTCTTTAATCCGTTAGTTGCTCTCTTGATTTTTATCCTCTGCTCATTTGCGGCGATGAAAGAGGACAAGGACAAGCCGGTCGTCATTGGCAACGTCGTGGCCGGAGGGATCCCAACCTATTTCTTCGCCAAAGGGATGTTTTGTGGCGTTGCTCTTATTCTGCTCGGCAAAATTCTGGAAAACCAGCTCGGCCACCACGACCGCTAGGCTTCAGAGATCGATCGCAAGCAGAGTCAGGAGGCCCTTTGCTGTGAGCTAATAGCAAACGCGGACCAAGTAAAGCCCTCCTGCGGGAGCGACAAAACGGCTAGCGGTGCGCGAGGGACATTCCAAGCGCAATTCTATCGATTGCAAACTCTCTTTCCCCAGTGCGCAACGGACGATCGATCCCACTGTCAGTCGCACCATTTTATACAGAAATCCGTCAGCCAAAAATTCGATCTCGATTAAATTGCGCCGCCTAGTCACTCGAACATATTCTACTGTCCGTATGGTACTTCGTTGTTCTTTTCCGCGATTTGCGGCAAAGGCAGCGAAATCATGCCGACCACGGAATAGCGCTGCGGCTCGCTCCAGCAAATCACGGTCGAGCGAAGCCACGATATGCCATGCTCGACCGATCTCTAATGGTGGTCGGACCAATCCATTTATGATCCGGTAGCGATAAACTTTGCCCTTGGCGGAAAAACGAGCGTGAAAACTCTTGAGAACGAAGCGCGTCCGTAAAATCCGAATAGTCTGCGGGAGCACGCCGTTAAGAGCCTTGAGCCAACGTTCGGCCGCAAATTGTGTAGCGGGCACGTCGACATGCGCACATTGCCTGAGCGCATGAACGCCCGAATCGGTTCTGCCGGAGCCAGTCACGTTTAGGCGTTGTCCGCAGACGCGTTCGAACGCTGCTTCGAGATTGTCCTGTATGGTGTTTCCCCGTTTTTGACTTTGCCACCCGGCGAAATCTCGCCCGTCGTAACTGATGACTAACTTGAGCCGGTGCGTTTCAGGCATTGAGCCGGTCAAGATAACCTTGCAGGATAATTTGCGCCGCCACCTGGTCGCGAATGTTGCGCGTATCGCGCGTTTTCCTGCCGGCATCGCGTAATGCCCGTTCCGCCGCGACGGTGGAGAGCCGTTCGTCCCAGGTCACAACTTCACAGGAAACGAGTGACCGCAATTTTTCGACAAAACGTTGTGCATTTTTCGCGGCCGGGCCAAGCGCACCATTCATCTGGCGCGGCAGCCCGATCACCACACAATCGACCTGTCTTTCCGCCACGATCTTTTGCAGCCGCTGCGCGACCGTCTTCGGCGATGCGCTTACGATCGTCTCCAACGGATGCGCCAGCACCCGCAGGTCATCGGAGAGAGCGACTCCGGTGCGCATTTCCCCGAGATCGACGCCAAGAACCGGCTTCACTGCAATCCCTCCGGCAACTTCGCGACCAAATTCTTGATCTTCTCAGCATGATGCCGATGACATACCAGCACTGCGTCCCGCGTCCTAACGACAATTAGATTATTCACTCCAAGCAACGCGATGTTTCTACCACTATCATCGAAGACGATGTTGTCGCTGGCATCTAGCGCGGTCAGACCGCAATTGGCGGCATTGCCGCGGTTATCTTTTTCAAAATACCGCGCTACCGCTTGCCAGCCACCGACATCACCCCAATCGAATTCCGCCTCCAGCACTAGAACGCGGTCGGCATCTTCCATGACCGCATAGTCGAACGACGTTTTCGAAAGCCTGGAGAATTTTTCAGTCCAGTTTTTCTGGAGCGCGCCAGGTGCGCTCATCATCGCAATAAATCGGCCAAACTCAGGCGCGTGCCGGTTGAACGCCGTCAGAATTGTCGGCACCGTCCAAACAAACATGCCTGCATTCCAGCGAAAATTTCCTTTGCGAATAAAAGATTCCGCCAGGTCGACATTTGGCTTTTCGCGGAAGCGCACCACGCGAAAAAGACCGGGTTTTCCCGAAATTGGTTCGCCCATTTCAATGTAACCGAAACCTGGATCGGCCGATGTTGGTCGAATGCCAATGGTGATCAGCGCGCCTTTAGCTTGCGCGGCATCGACCGCATCCCGGAGAATTTTCTGAAACGCAGCGGTGTCCTCAATCACGTGGTCGGCTGGCAAAACGACCATTGCGGCGGTGTGATTGCGCGCTGCTACCCAAGCGACGCCGAGTGCAACGGCAGCGGCAGTATCGCGCTTTGAAGGCTCGGCAATGATATTGCAGTCAGGAAATTTCTTGAGGGTTTCGCGCACACCCTTTTCCTGATCGACGTTGGTTAGAACGAGAATGCGGGCTGGGGGTATCAACCCCTCCAGGCGTGCAATCGTCCCTTCCAGAAGCGAACAGCTCGAGAACAGGCGCAGCAATTGCTTTGGTAAAGCGCGCCGGCTCAAGGGCCAGAACCTCTCGCCACTGCCGCCGGCAAGAACCAATGCATAAATTTCCATGGCCGCTCTGACGTTCGTCGGTTGTTTTTTACATGCTTGCAACAATTTCCCTATTTATTTTTCGTTGCCACGACGTATAGGAATACGCGAATGTCGCTAACGATTCCCATCCCCAAACCACCCAGCGATCTACCGGTTGATCCGCTTCTGGCCCTCACCCGGGCTGCCCTCGGGCTCGGCCTCGGTTTGCTCGTGGCTGACAGGATCAAACGGCCGGCACGTCAAGCTACCGCCATCGCCCTGATGTCCCTCGGCACGCTCGCCGCCATCCCTTATTTGCTGAAGGTGGCAATGGGTTGCCTGAATCGAGCTGATTCCGAACGCGGCAGCCAAAGACGCTTGCGCAGCATTCGCGGCGATTCCGGTTATCATTCCGATTCGGACGCGTTTTAGCGAGCAATCTCCAAATGCTAGTCTGTTGTAGCCACGGCGCTCCGCCGCCGTGACGCCTTGACAGTGCGGAGGCGAGTCTCCTGGACCCGGTCCGAGGCGGACTGGCGTTAAGTGCGTCCCTCCGCAATGAGGGCGTCCTCGTGCTTGAAGTAACGCGCCCGCCGGATTAAAGCCTCCATCGCATGTCGTCACGAACTCCCAAGGCCGAAACGCTGCGCCATCGATGCGAACAAATTCGTGTCGAAGAAGAACAATTACGCGAAGGCGGTGGCAAGGCCGGTCAGGAACGGCAGCACAAGCTGGGGCGGCTGGTCGCACGCGAACGTCTTGCCCGTTTGCTCGATAAAAATGCGCAATTTTTCGAAGTCGGCCTTTGGGCTGCCTACAAAATGTACGAGCAATGGGGACGCGTTCCGGCCGCAGGTGCCGTCGCTGGCATTGGCAACGTTGCCAATGTCCCGTGCATGATCATCGCTAATGACGCTACCGTAAAAGCGGGCGCGTTCTTCCCGCAGACCGCCAAGAAGGTTATCCGCGCGCAACGGATCGCTTTCGAAAATAATCTGCCGCTGATTTATCTGGTCGATTCCGCGGGCGTGTTTCTTCCCATGCAGGATGAAATTTTCCCCGATGAGGACGACTTCGGCCGCATCTTTCGCAATAACTCAGTCATCTCTGCCGCCGGCATACCTCAATTCGCCGCCATTATGGGCAATTGTGTCGCGGGTGGTGCGTATTTGCCGGTGTTGTGTGACAAGATTCTAATGACGGAGGGCAGCGGCTTGTATCTCGCCGGCCCCTCTCTGGTCAAAGCTGCCATCGGACAAATTGTCGATCAGGAAGAACTTGGTGGCGCCAAAATGCATTCGGAAATCAGCGGCACCGTCGATTTCTACGAGAAGGACGATGAAACCTGCCTGGAAAAATTGCGCTCGCTCGTCGCGTTGTTACCGGAGGCTAACGAGAAATGTGAGATGGCCGTCGGCAAAGAACCGGCGAAGCCAGGCGAAACAATTTACGATCTGATCAGTCTCGACGGTCACAAAAACTATGACGCGCGCGACTTGCTTGCCACCATCATCGATGCCGAGTCACTTGATGAATACAAGACGGATTACGGCAAGACTTTGGTTACCGCGTATGCGCGGATCGGTGGGCATCCGGTTGGGATTGTAGCCAGCCAGCGCCTGCAAGTTCGCACCAAGACGGAAGGAATTCAGATGGGCGGCGTCATTTATTCGGACAGCGCTGACAAGGCGGCGCGCTTCGTGATGGACTGTAACCAGGTCGGGTTGCCGATCATTTTTTTCCAGGATGTAACCGGATTCATGGTTGGAAAAGCTGCAGAGCAAAGTGGAATCATTCGCAGCGGGGCGAAGTTGGTGAATGCGGTCAGCAATTCGATTGTGCCGAAAATCACGATTGTAGTCGGCGGTTCGTTCGGGGCGGGAAACTATGCCCTATGCGGGAAAGCTTATGACCCGCGTTTTATTCTGGCGTGGCCGAACGCGCGTTACGCGGTGATGGGCGCTGCGCAGGCCAGCGACACGGTCTTTTCCATTCTTGCCCGGGCCAGAGAACGTGGAGACAAAAAAGCAAGGCCGGAAGAACTCGAAGAACTACGCGCGAAAGTCAAAGGGAGTTACGAAGAGCAAACCGACATTCGTTACGGCGCGGCTC
>Ga0066687_10000479_pt1 | contig 10693 bp, 7 predicted proteins | sample GraSoiAngelo_136_FD_65630 | JGI IMG/M metagenome (GOLD analysis project Ga0066687, IMG submission 65630) | Grasslands soil microbial communities from the Angelo Coastal Reserve, California, USA - 14_0929_09_20cm | ecosystem: Environmental > Terrestrial > Soil > Grasslands | place: USA... | reverse complement strand
GCGACCGCCGGCATCGCGTGAATCACATCGCCCATCGCGCTGAGTCGAACGATCAATATCCGCATCGCTAATCTTTTAAGTGAAGAACTGCACCGTTGATTTTCTCACGCGCACGCTGCGCTTTCTCTGGCACAAAGTTCTGTCCCTATATACTGCTATACCTGCGCACATGCCTATATGCCCACGTTTTCTTAGACTAGCGGTTATCTTTTCCATCTCTTGCAGCACAGCATGGACTCAAGATTCCTCGAATTGGACGGTTAAACCCGAGTGGGTTCGTGCCCACGAACGGTTTCTTGCCAGCGATGCTATGCGTGGACGCGGTAGCGCCACGCCCGACGAATGGATTGCGGCCACATATGTCGCCTCGGAGTTCGAGAAGTATGGTCTGAAACCAGGGCTTCCGGACGGGACTTACATCCAACGCGCAGAGCTTGTTCAGCCTGTGATAGACGGCCCTGCTCAAATCAGCGCTCCGCAGAATACGGGATTTATTGCTCTTGAGGAGGGAAAAGACTTTAGCTTCCTGCGAACCAGTGGCGACAGCATCTCGGGACCACTGCAGAAGATCAATTCGGAAAACATAGCTGTCGCACAGATTCAGGCCGGAGCAATAGTCATGCTCGCTGGCGATCTTGGAAAACAAGGAAGCAGCTTCCTAAGGCGCGCATACGGTGCAGGCGCTAAAGCCATTCTGCGCGAAGACGCATCCTTGAACGTTGATACTCTGCAGCGAAATCGGCGTGAACGCCGGCCAGTAAGTCCTCATCTTCCGGATACGGAACAATCCCTGGGCGGCGGCAAGTTCAGTGTCCTAGCGATCACGAAAGACGCCGCTGACCGTCTTGGCAAACTGGCTGACGGCACAGCTCTCTCCCTGCGAATTAATACTAAGGACACTGCTCGGTACACCTACAACGCCGTCGGCGTGCTTCCTGGAACGGATGCCAGTGGAAACGCGAAGATCGTTTTGCTCTCCGCGCACCTCGATCATCTCGGAATCGGACAGCCTGTCAACGGCGATTCGATCTATAACGGAGCCAACGACGATGCCTCTGGCACAAGTGCGGTTCTTGAACTCGCGCACGCACTGGCAAGTGGCGCCAAGCCGCAACGAACCATCTACTTCGTGTGCTATGGAAGCGAGGAATTCGGAGGCCTGGGCTCAACCTATTTCCGCGAACACTCGCCAGTCCCGCTCGATCGCATCGCTGCCAACCTCGAGTTTGAAATGATCGGCAATCAGGATCCAAAAATGCCAAAAGGCAAATTGCTCTTCACCGGATGGAATCGTTCAAACCTGGGCCCTACGCTGGTGCAACACGGAGCGCTGCTGGGCGACGATCCGTATCCTGAACAACACTTCTTCGAGCGATCAGACAATTACTCCTTGGCGCTTAAGGGAGTCGTCGCTCAGACCGCCGGAGGCTGGGGAACGCCGCCCACCTATCACAAGCCCGATGACGACATCGACCATCTCGATTTCGATTTCATGACTCAGGCCATACAGTCGTTGGTGGAACCTGTGCGATGGCTTGCGAATTCCGATTTTGTTCCGCAGTGGCTGCCTGGGAAAGAGCCACTAGGACGGGAATGATTCAAGTGCAGCAATGAACCCAGCGCGGAACGCATGGCAGAGCGAATCAGCATTTTGTAGGCCTTCAGCACCGTCCTTGCCGACGTTGTGACGTGAGCATTGGACGTTAGGTCAGGTTTGAGATACCGACTGGGGCGTTCATAAATTTCGCACAAACTTTATGGATGCTCGCGGCGCTTCCCTAGTCTGTCAAATAAGTGCTCTAGGGCGCTCTCGGCATCTATCAATTTGATTTGCATCGGAATCACAACAGGACGAAGTACGCTTGAATGCGCGCCCAGGTTAACGGCATCCTTTTCGGTTGTGACCAGAATGGAACCAGGCAGGTCAGCTTGGCGAGCGGCCAGGCGCTTGATGTCCGCCGCGATGTAACGGTGGTGATCGCGAAATACAATTTCTACGCGCAAATCGACTCCAGCAGACCGCAATGCGGCGAAGAATCGTTTTGGGCGCGCGATACCACAAAAGGCAATCACCGGCCCATTCAGTGCCGGAATTTGAGTCTCTCTTTCTATCCGCCATGTTTGGAAGTTCCCATTGGGCAACTTGCCTTTTGGAAAACTCTCATCAACAACCACGGCATCGGCGCGCTTCAGTGATGCAAACGATTCACGCAGCCTTCCTCGAGGAAGGAGGTTGTCGTCGAGGTCCTCACGATTGAGTAAGACGATGTCGAAGTCGCGATGGAGCTGCCGGTGTTGGAAGCCATCATCGAGCAAATGCATTGGGTTTTGCGTTGCTGCTTTGTACTGGCTTTCCGCGTGCACTCCCGCCGAATAGCGGTTTTCGCCGACAATCACAGGGCAGGGTAGCTTGCGCGCAATGAGCAGAGGCTCGTCGCCGAACTGCTCTGGAGTTCCGGAAGCATCCACACTCAGTACTCCCGAAGTGGAACGCCGGTATCCTCGCGAGAGGACGTCGATCCACATTCCTCTCTTCAGAAACAATTCGCCAAGCGCAATGACGAAAGGAGTCTTGCCTGACCCGCCTGCAGAGATGTTGCCTACGCTCACTACCGGCCAGTTCAGGCGCCGGGCTTTGAATACCTGACGGTCGTACAGCGAATTGCGCACGGAGACAACTCGCTCATAGATCTGGCCGAGCACCCTCATGCGGGCGGCAGGCTCAATTGCGCTCGCGGTGCAACATGGCGCCCGAGAAACTCACGCAGAGCAGAAAGCGTTCGTTCGGTGCTGCCTCGGCCGCCCTCGACTACCCACTTAGCACGTGCGCCAAGCTGCATTGCATCCTGGGGCGATCGCAGAAGATTTAGCACTACTTCGGTGAGTTGTTCTGAGCTGACAACCCGAACCGCGTCTCGTCCTAGGAAAGTGCGCACAATCTCGCGAAAATTCTCGTAGTGTGGGCCGATCAGTATTGGCTTCCCGAACTGGGCAGGCTCCAGAATGTTGTGGCCGCCACGTGGCGCCAGAGATCCGCCGACGAACGCTAAGTCCGCAAGCGCATAGATAGAGGCGAGTTCGCCAATGGAATCGAGCAGGAGAACGCCGCCGCCGAGTGGCGAGGACTTCCAGGAGGAGCGTCGCCAGAAATTGATTCCCGAATCGCGCAGCAACTCGGCAACCGTATCGAAGCGCTCAGGATGGCGGGGCGCCAAAATTACTAATGCCTGCGGGAATTCGCTGAATACTTTCTTGAAGCAGCGGACAAGCAGAAGCTCCTCACCATCAACTGTGCTGCCAAAGACCAGCACTCTCTGATCGGGAGCGATGGATTGCCGCAGGGCGCGTGACAGCGCGGATTCTGACGGAGCCTGCACGTCGAATTTTAGATTGCCTCCCACGACCACGCTTTCAGAAGCAGCCCCGATCGCGATGAGCCGATCACGATCGACTTCCGTTTGCGCCAGGAACATGGCCACGTTCCGCAGCACTTCGCGCAATAGAGAGCGAAAGCGCACGTAACCAGGAAAGGAACGGTCGGAAATCCGGGCGTTTACCACAACAATTTGCGCTCCGTTCTCCTTTGCGAGGTGCAGAACGTTTGGCCACAACTCCGTCTCAGCCAGAATCAGCATTTCAGGAGTAATAGCATTCAAATACCGGTTGATCGCGAATGGCAGATCGAGGGGCATGTAAAACACGCTCTCTTCGCCAAAACGCCGGCGCGCCAATGTTTGGCCCGTGAGGGTCGTCGTAGAAACGAAGATGCGCTTTTCTGGGAACTCCGCCTTCAACGTCTCAATCAACCCGGCTACCGCCAGGACTTCGCCTACGGAAACGGCGTGAATCCAGATCGAGCTCTTGCCCTTCTCAGGAAGCTTGAGCCGCGACGGTACCACACCGAATCGCTCTTTCAATCCCGCCCGATATTTTCCCGCGCGCGCCATTCCGATTAGCCAGTAGGGGAGGCTGATCGTCAAGGCGAGCGCGTACAGAAACGAATAGATCCAGTACATGAGACAGGACCGCGCTTGTATTGTACGGTCGGAATCGCGTTCGCTCGGGCTCCAATAGATGTTCACTATCGAACATCGACCACCAGTGATGAACGTATTCCTCGCCTCCACTGCCCCGCAAGACCGTGTTTCTGCTCGACATCACACCTGGATTGACTTGGCGTTAAACGTGCGCTCGTTAGCAGGATCGGGCTGATCTGATGATGCGATCGGGACCGAGGAGTGCGAGTGGACAAACTCATTCAAGAAGTTCGTTATGGACTGCGCCAGCTGCGCAAGTCTCCGGCTTTTACTGCGACTGCAATTCTCACCCTAGCTTTTGGCATTGGCGCGAATGTGGCTGTGTTCAGTGTGATGAATGCTGTGCTGTTGAACCCAAGCGGTCTCCATAATCCGCAAGGACTGGTTGCGCTCCGCGCGAAGTACACGCTGGGCGCTATGAGTAATATTTCCATGTCGGCTCCAGATTTTCAGGACGCCCTTGAGGGTCGCAATCTCTTCGACACGGCTGCGATCATGCAGCCCGGCAGCTTTAATTACTCGGGAACCGACGGGCAGCCGATGCGTCTGCAGGCGGCACGGGTATCGTGGCACTGGTTCGACGTCTTCCAGGTGAAACCTTACCTTGGCCGCAACTTCCGAATGGAAGATGATCAGCCGAACGCCAACTATTCCGTCGTTTTGTCATATCCCACTTGGAAGCAGCGCTTTGGAGGCGATCCCGACATCGTCGGCCGCAAGCTGCAACTGAATGGACAAGCCTACGAAGTGATTGGTGTAATGGGTCCTGAGTTTGGCTGGCCCAATCAAGCCGAGTTTTGGACGCCACTCGCGCTGCCCTCCAACCGTTTCTTCGACCGGAATTTCCGTTACAACGAGAACTTATTTGCCGTTGCCAGGCTGCGTCGGAGCGCAACATTGCAGCAGGCGAACGCTTACTTGAACATGCGCGCGCAAGAGGAAATCGCCAGCGAAGGACCTGACAGCTTTGGACGGCGAGCGGGTTGGGGCATGTTCGCGATGTCGCTCGTGGACTTTGTCGCCGGCGATCTACGCAAGCCTCTCTTCCTGCTGCTCGGCGCTGTTACGCTGGTTCTGCTGATCGCCTCGTTGAACATCGCAGGATTGCAATTAGCGCGCGCCTCTGACCGTGAGCGCGAGACCTCGATTCGCGTTGCGCTCGGTGCGCCCAGCGGTCGTCTGATCGCGCAGGCTTTTCTCGAAAGTTTTCTTCTCGCTTGCGGTGGCCTGGCCATCGGACTGCTGTTTGCCAAGACCGTAATTCCGCTCCTGCTGCTGTTGGCTCCGGAGAACCTGGTACGCAATATTCAGATGCAACTACAAACGCCGGTACTTCTCTTCGTGAGTGGTATCGTGCTGCTGGCGGTTTTGCTTTGCGGCTCCGCGCCAGCGTGGCAGATGACGCGATTCAAGTGGGTGCAGGCCCTGCGCGAGAGCGGACGCTCCGATAACGCGAGCCGCGCGCGCCAGCGCTTACGCTCCGGGCTGGTAGTCTGCGAAATTGCCGTGGCAATGCTGCTCTTGGTCAGCGCTGGATTGCTGGTGAGCAGCCTGAAGAGAGTTGAACAGGTGGAAACCGGATTCGATCCTCATGGACTCATGTCCGGCCGCGTTTCCTTGCCGCAGAGTGTTTATTCGTCCGACGAAAAGAAAGCTGCCTTTTACGCCGCGGCGCTCGATCAATTGAGAAATATTCCTGGGGTGACCGATGCTGCTTGCTCAGACGCCCTGCCCTTCACCGGCCAGGGAGGCGAATCCTCGTTTGACATTAAGGGACGGAAAACTGCGCCGGGCGATCCAGGCCCTCACGCCAATATCCGCGTAGTATCCGCAGGTTACTTCCACGCTTTGCGGATTCCGATTTTGCGCGGCCGCGAATTTACGCCTGAAGACCGGGCCTCGACACAAAAGGTAGCGATCGTCGACGAGGCGCTAGCCAAGCAATATTTCCCCAATCAGGACCCACTCGGGCAGGAAATCAGCCTTGACGAAAAGAATTACTACACGATTGTGGGCCTGGTCCATCATACGCGCGTCTCTTCTCTCGACTCTGATTCGATTGAGGGCACTTATTATTTTGATATAGCGCAAGTTCCCGATTCGGGAGCATCGTTTGTGGTCCGCACCAGCCTCTCTCACCCTGAACAGCTTCGATCGCCGATTGAAAGCGCCATCCGCGCCGTCGATCCCAGCCAGCCGGTTTACGATTTTCATACGATGGAGGAGTGGGTCGGCGAGTCACTGGTCAGCCGGCGCTTCCTCGTAGTTCTTCTATCGGCCTTTGCCGGCCTATCTCTCTTTCTCGCAGTACTCGGACTTTATGGCGTTGTGACCTATATGGTGAAGATGCGTGTGCGCGAGATTGGCATACGTATGGCCTTGGGCGCGCAGCGCTCAGATGTTCGCAAGATGATCCTGAAAAGCGGCGCCGAACTTGCGGTGATCGGATCAGTTTTGGGAATCTTCGCTACGTTCGTGATCGGGCGTACACTGTCGAGCCTGCTGTACGAGGTGAGTCTCTACAATCCCGCGACCTTGCTCAGCACCTGTGCGCTTCTGGCAGCGGTCGTGTTGTTGGCTAGTTATTTACCAGCCTGGCGGGCCTCAAACTTGAACCCGATGCACACATTGCGGCAAAACTAATTCCAAAGGCCTGGGAGACTCGAAATCTGCGAATTCCAATTCCATGAATAGTCAGCGCGGGACAAAGGCTTCCTTTTGGAGGGGTGTGTCCCAGCCTAAAAAACAAACTTCGCCGACCACCATTTGATAACTCAAGGGTAAACAGAAAAGATTGTTCGAGTACGACGAGATGGTTTGATCAAGTGGTTCCAGCCCTCGGCCGGACCTTGGATTGGGCTGAACAGTAGCTCGAACAACAAGAACGGCACAACCGCGCAGTTCTGGAGTGGACGGCCAAAGTTAGAAAAGCTCCCGACGAGGGCGGCCGGAATCGCGTGACTCATTTACTTATTGCAGCCTGAATCGCTCGTTCAGCAGTCTCTGAAATCGCGGACGATAGATCAGATCGTAAGCAAGCTCTTTGTCCGGGAACATCGCCAGTGCGGCGGTCTTGGCGTTCGCAATCATCTCCGAAGCCTGTTCCAGTGTAAGGTCCTCATCCTGTGCGAGGACAGACATCACCATGTTCATCATCAGTTGCAGCCGGCGGATCTTGCGGTTTTCTTCTTCCTGTTCGATTTCAAGCTGGCTGCGTTTCTCCGGTTCCTTGTTCTGGCTCGTCTGACTCATCCGTGGTATCTCCCGAAACCTGCACGGGCAAGCTCCCTCGCCTGAGCGCGGCAATTCGCGCTCATCGAAGGCCCCGATTCCACGGAGTCTACTTGGCCCGACTTTCCTTGCAGGAACATTAATAAATTGGATGGACTGGCAATGGCGACGCGTTGCGCAGAAATTCCACAACAGATCAGCCTAGCCCGATGCGCTGGAGGCATGGCCGGATAATACACCGGTTTTCCCACGGCTTAGCTCAACGAAGTACACTGTTGGAGTACTTCAGTGCATCCAACTCGCTGCACCTGTGGCTCAACTTGGCTCTCGGAGCGCTTTATCGAAGCCTTCATGGAGGAACAATGGCTACCAATCCTAATTTCCAGCCCACGCCGATCCGCGAGGAGAGAGGCTTGGTAAGGGTGTTCGATACCAGCGATGAAGCCGAGGCACTCGTAGTGCAGGGATTGCTTGAATCCAACGAAATTGAAAGCCTTTTGACGAATCTCGATGCGCCGCAGGACGTTCTTCCCGGCGTTGGCGGAGTCGTATTGCGGGTGCGGTCGTCCGACGCCGACGAAGCGCGATTCATCATCGAAACATTCCGCAATGACCAGCCTGCTGCGGAGGAATCCAGCGAGGCGGAAATTCCATAGCTGTCCGCCGGCTTCCCCAACGCGCTGATGTCACTCCGCCCTCGTCCAGATAAAAACTGATCGCGCCTTCGTAATCGGTACGGAAGGTGCACGTCCCGGCGTCTCCCAACCGCGCCAAAACTTCGGCGCGTGGATGGCCATAACGGTTGAATTTGGCGACTGATATCAGTGCAAATTGGGGCCGAATCGCATCGATCAAAGCCGGAATTGAGGACGTAGAGCTACCATGATGAGCTACTTTCAGCACATTCACGGCAGCAATTTGGGGCGCGATAAGGTTCTCTTCGCGCCTTTCCGCGTCGCCTTCGAGGAGCGCTGACGCCGCTCCGAACCCGATTTTCAGCACCATCGACTCGTCATTTACGCGCTTAGGCGCGAGATAAGCGTCGGAAGGAGGCGCAAGAACCTCAAAATGCGCGCCTCCAAAGTCGAATTTGTCGCCCGCTACGCGTCGCAAAACGTCGATTCTGTACTCCTTAGCCTGGGCGATAAGATCGATATAAGCGCGCACTGGAGGGCTTGGAGCCACCCATAACTCCGCTGGATGGAAGTTTTTGAGCACGGTAGGCAGTCCCCCGATGTGGTCTCCGTGCGCATGCGTGAGCGCAACCGCGTCCAGATGCGACAATCCGCGCGCCCATAGATAGTTGGAGACGACCTCCTCACCGACATCGAAACCCGACCTGCTCGCCCCCAACACGCCGCCAGCGTCGATCAGCAGTGTCTTGCCCCGAGGCGTAATTACCAAAATGGAATCACCTTGGGCCACATCGATGGCCGCAATCTCCAATTTTCCGGCAACAACGTCCGGCCTACGTCCCCTTACCAGGACGACATCCGCAACAATTAAGAGCACAAAAGCAGAAGTCATGAGCGGCACTTTCCGCTTTGCGGTCAAGAAACATGCGGTGATCGCGGCGCACGAAAGCGCGATGGCCCACGTCGCAGGATCAGGTACACGCACATCTGCGGCACGAAAACGCCCAAAGGTGACGACTCCGGCGCCGATTAAGTGCAGCAGCAGCGCGGTTACAGAGCGGGGTATGAACACAATCCAGGCTCCGGCGTAGCTGAGCAGCGTGCTGGCAATTGCCGCCGGAAGCAGCAAACTCATGATTGGAACCACGGCAAGGTTCGCGGGCAACGCCAACGTGGTGGCGCGATGGAAATAAAGAGCCATTGGTAGAGCCAGCACCGCTTGCATGAGAGCAGAAATCAGCACGAGATCGACTGTTCTCAGCGCAATTCTGAGTCCGGCGAGGAGGAACAATCGTGCCATCCACCGTGGGACGAGAAGCTGCATGCGGCCAAGAATCATACGCAGCTCCAGGCGGAATTGAGCCTGGCTTGGGAGCAGATGCAAATCGTAGCCAGTGGAATCCAGGTGCCGCAGACACTTCCGATAGGGAGCGGTGATTCGTTCCATTATGGGAGCAACAATCCCTGCGAGCGTCAAGACGGCGAGAAACGTCATCTGAAACCCGGCATCGAACAACGCCTTAGGATCCATAACTAGCGCCACCAACGCAGCTATTCCCAGAGCATTCAGCGGGTTTCGCTCACGATAAAGCAGCCGCGCGAGCATGTAGACCACACACATCAACGCCGCCCGCTGGACAGGCGCGCCCAAATCGGTAACAGAAACGTACAAACCAACAAAGAGGACGCTCGCCACGGTAGCGACGGTGTCTGGGAAGCGCGCCATTCGTGCCAGCCAAAAAACCGAAAAGGCGAGGATCGCGACCGCCATGCCGGAGACAACCAGCAGGTGATACGAGCCGGTACGCTGAAAATCAAGCTTCACGTTCTGATCGAGTAACGATCGCTCGCCGAGAATCATTGCGGCAAGCAGAGCCGCATCGCTTTGATTGATGGAGAAAATGCGCCAACCTGGTCCCGGCGGAGTGCGCAAAGTAAGCACATGCTGCAGCAAACTGTGGCGCGCCCGCGCGCGAAGAGCTCCCAAACGTGTTCCACCCCGGCCGGGTAATAATTTGACGTCTGTCGCCTTTGCGCTGAGTGTCGCAGCGATTCCGTTGTCAAGCAGATAAGCCCGCCGGTCGAAGACTCCGGGATCTCCATAAGTTTGGGGTGCGCGTATCCGCCCGCGAACGCGAAACCGTTGCCCATAATGAAACTCGCGAGCAGAGAGGTCCTCGGAATTGCCGGCGGGCGATGAATCCGCGTCAGCCGCCGCGTACAGGCCAATCCTGACCCCCAAAATACTGTTTGAGGCGGCGCAAGGCTCATCGAGACAGCGAATCTCATCAGCCCGGAGGTCGATTTGCTGATATGTCTCCTGTGTTATTCGTTCCGAATCGGGATCTAATGCGTTGGTTTCAACTACAGGAGACGCGGCCCGCGTGACAAATCCAGTCACTTCAACCTGTTGATTGTCGAGCTGCTGAGGCAACAACGCTGTTTTCAGCATACTGCCAAGCCCACCTTGCGCTCTGCCCAACATCGCGATTGCCAGCAACGCAATGAGTGATGCGGCACGAGGCCGCAGCTTGAGACAGCCAAGAGACAGAATCAGAAGCAGAATCGACGCGAACATTGGCCAGTTCGGTGGCGTCCAACATGCCGGCCCAGTAGCCAGACGCGCCCATAGGGTTCCCAAAGCGAGACTCATCGCCGCCCACAGCATTGGATAACGCAGGGCAAGGGGCACAGGAAGAACGGATAGTAAAGAAGTGGATGACTTCGCGGGAGCAATCGGGGAAGCGGCAGTGGCCAAGGCGGTGAGAGTTTACCGCATTCTTTCGCAGC
>Ga0066687_10000478_pt1 | contig 10695 bp, 8 predicted proteins | sample GraSoiAngelo_136_FD_65630 | JGI IMG/M metagenome (GOLD analysis project Ga0066687, IMG submission 65630) | Grasslands soil microbial communities from the Angelo Coastal Reserve, California, USA - 14_0929_09_20cm | ecosystem: Environmental > Terrestrial > Soil > Grasslands | place: USA... | reverse complement strand
CAATGGGCCGACGTGGTCTTTGCCACGGCGATGCTGGTGCAGAAGGAATCGCTTCGAAAACTGGTCGCTCAAAGTAAGGCGATGGGAAAGCGAGTCGTCATTGGCGGCCCGTATGTCAGCACCAGCATCGAAGGCATTCCGGAAGCCGATCACGTATTCCTTGGCGAAGCTGAAACAACTCTTCCGACCTTCCTCTCCGACCTCGAAGGCGGAAACGCGCAGCGCATTTATCAGGCGCCCGAGCGGCCCGCGCTCTCGTTGACGCCGATTCCGGATTTTAGACTCGCCGAGCTGAAGCGCTACAGCGCGATGTCGGTTCAGTACTCTCGCGGCTGTCCGTTTCAATGCGAATTTTGCGACATCATCGAGATATATGGCCGCAATCCTCGCACCAAGAGCAACGAGCAGATGCTGGCGGAGCTTGATGCATTGAAGGAGGTCGGCTGGCGAGGAACCGTATTCATCGTCGACGACAACTTTATCGGCAACAAGCGAAACGTAAAGCGGCTGATGCCCGATTTGATCAGTTGGCAGGAGCGAAACCAGCGGCCCTTCTCATTTCTAACCGAGGCAAGCGTCAATCTCGCGGACGACGACGACCTGCTCGCGGCAATGCGCAGGGCGGGATTTCGCCGGGTATTCCTCGGCATCGAAACACCCGTTGAAGAAAGCCTGAAAGAAGCGTTGAAGACCCAGAACACCCGAGGAAACCTGCTCGACTCGGTGAGAAAGATCCAGAGCTACGGAATGGAGGTGATGGCCGGCTTCATCGTCGGCTTCGATCACGATCCGGACGATATATTCGAGCGACAGATAAACTTCATCCGCGAGAGCGCGATTCCACTCGCGATGGTCGGGTTGTTGAACGCGCTGCCGGACACTCAACTTTGGCGCAGGCTCGAAAAGGAAGGGAGACTCCTTGGCGAGAGCGCCGGCGATAATACGAGCGACTCGCTCAATTTCGTGCCCAAAATGAACCCCGCGCGGCTCATCGAGGGCTATCAGTCGATCATGAGAACGATCTACAATTCGCGCGAATACTACGAACGCACCCTGGAATGTCTCAAGCGAGTCATCCAGGAAGGTCCAGCTCCAAAACGCCCGCAAAGCTTGATCAATGACCTCGCGGCCGTTACCAGGATCGCGCTGACGCTCGGCGTACTCGACCATGAGCGGAGAGAATTCTGGCGCTTCATCACCCGCGCATTCTCAGAGCACCGGGATAAGCTCGCCGATTCGTTGAGGCTCGCCGCGATGGGCTATCACTTTCGCAAGCTCACTGAAGTGTACGGCGATTGATGTGGAAATGCCCGGAGTGCGAGCGAGAATTCGCAAAGCGAAATCAATCGCACTCCTGTGATTCGCGCAGCGCCGTCGACCATTTTCTGAACAAAGATCCGTATCTCCGCGAGGCGTATGAGCACCTCATCGGCACGCTTAGAACTTTAGGTCCGTTGCGCGTCGAGGCGGTCAAGTCCGCGATAAATTTCGCCGCCAAATTCAACTTCGCCGCGGTCCGAGTCGCCGGAGATCATCTCCGAGTCGAGTTCCTCCTCGATCATCTAATCAAAAGCGACAGAATTACTAAGACCGAGCGTCTGAGCCCGACGAAGATCGCTTATCACGTCGCAGTGAAAAGCCCCAGCGATGTCGATCGGGAATTGATCGGCTGGTTAAAAGAAGCTTATACGCTCAGATCTCGGTGAGAACGATCCATCGCGAATTTCGGAAGGCTGGACTGTTGCATTCCGATCACCTGGTACTCCCCGCCCCAAGGAACGCGTGAAGATCATAATTCAGCAGGTCGCCGATGCGCTCGACGCTGATGTCGGCGGCGGGATATGACGCGAGCGCTTCCGGGTCATGTGCGTAGTGCCCCTGGCGCGGAAACACCGTCGTGACCCGTGTGCCCCAGATCTTTTTCACCGCGCTCAAGATTCGGAGCTTATCGTCGATCAGGACATAATGCCGCGCCGGAAACCGCCCCTCTACATCGTCGAGCTCGTGTTCCTTGTGGAGGTAGATCAACACATTTCCATCGACGGCATCAAAAAGGCCCGATCGATCGATCTTGCGAGGCTGAAAGACGACATCGCCGTCTGAGAGAATCGCGGCGCGGCCCCATTGCTTCACGTGCTCGATGACGTCCAATGAATTCGGGAAGAGGCGATTTGCAAATGGATAATTGACGAGGAATCGCGAAACAGTCAGAACGTGCGGATCGCGGGCGTTCTCGAGTCGATAGCGCTGCAACGCTCCAAGATAATCCGCATAACCCAACTCCACCCTGAGCTGCTCGAAAATTGTCCAGTAGCGCCGCTCTCGATCGTGCCCGACTTCGCGTTCCAGATGACGCTTCAGGGCCGCGGTAATGCGATCGTTGTCGAGCAGCGTGTTGTCTACATCAAAAAGAAATACGATTCGCTCGAGTTCCTCACTTGTCATCGTTTTGTTTCCCCAGGGGTCGACATCCGTTCTCACGAACAGAGAGAGTAGCTCAAAGAGGGGCGGGCAGTGACACGCCCCTGCATTGACGACCGAGCAAGCTGTAAAGCGGCGCGAAGCCGCGTCTCAAGCTCGCGTGTAGTGGTGCTCGGTGAACCGCTTCCATCCCTTCTTGTTCTTCGCTTCCACAGCCCAATGGCAGCCGCCCGATTCATCGGGCCAGTAGACCATTCGCGCCAGGCCCGCTGGCATCTCGGCTTCAAACCCGATAGCCTCGGGATGCACATCCGAAACGTCGGCCACGACTCCGTTAGAGTTCTTCCCATCCGATGTGAATGACCAGAAAGCCACCGCCCCATCGCGGTTCACGCCTATGATTGCGACTTCTTCATACGTCTGTTTTTCGAATTCCCAGCGCGCGTTCAACTGAATGTGCGAACCGTTCAGAACAGGAGAGAAGCTTCGCGTGCATTTCACGGGACCAATCGGAGTCGAGGCGGATCCCTTCCACGTTCCAAGAAGCGGCGCCAGAATGCCGAGCTTTCCACGGCCTCGCTTCCACTGTTGTTTGCTCTTTGTCATTATCTCCCGAGTGACCTCCCGCGAATCTGTTCTTGATAGTAAAAGCGGGGAAATCGTGACACAACGATTTCGGTTGAACAAGCCGAGCTGAGTGGCCGCGCCAGGGAAGCGTAAAAAAACTACTTCTCGTTTTCGGCTGGAGCCTGAAGATCAATGTACGGGCGGGTCTCCGTGCCCGCCGCTGTTTAAGCTACGCATAATGCGCGTTAACAACATTCTCCCGTTAACGGCCGGATGCCTCGACTCGGACAGCACGCCCCGCCTGTGTCCAGCAACGCTCGATAACCAGGGCCAATTCTTCAATCGTTATAGGTTTTGAAATGTAGTCGTTCATTCCGGCCGCCAGGCATTCTTCACGGTCGCCCTTCATGGCGTGGGCCGTCATCGCCACGATCAGCGGACGCTCACTTATAGACCATTTGCCCGCTATGACTTTCGCCGCTTCCAGTCCGTCCATTTCCGGCATCTGTATATCCATCAACACCAGATCGAAGCGGCGGCGCGTAATCGCGTTTACCGCCTCAATTCCGTTTCCCACAACATCCGGTTGATAGCCGAGTTTCTTAAGCATGCTGGTGGCTACTTTCTGATTAACTACATTGTCTTCCGCCAGGAGAATGTTCAGCGGCAAACGGTCCGCCATCTTGGTGGAGACCGGTTTAGGAATCGGCTGAGCTGTTTGCTCCTGTCGCTTTGTCTGAAAGATGTGGACCAGCGCCTCGAACAATGCCGCCGGCTTGATTGGCTTGCTCAAGAAAGCTGAAAAGCAGCCGCGCGCCGTTTCATCGGTCGACTGTCCAAACGGCGAGAGCATGATCAGCGGAAGCGCTTCTCTGCCCGGAACACCCCGTATCGCGGAGACAAGCTCCATTGCGCCCATCTCATGCATTTGAGCATCGATGATCGCGACATCGAACGCGTCTTCACCTGAAATGAGTCCGAGCGCCTCGCGGCGCGAGCTTGCAGTCGTACAAGCCATTCCCCAATGCTCGACTTGCTGCGACAGAATCACCCGGTTCGCGGCGTATTCGTCGATTACGAGCAACCTGCGCCCGCTCAGTTGAGGCTGAATCGTGTCCGGGAAGCTTTCTGCTTGGGATTCGGATGCACGCGCCTGCACCGTGAAATGGAACTTCGATCCGCGGCCTACTTCACTTTCGACCCACATCCGGCCGTGCATCATGTCCGCAAGCCTCCTGCTTATGACGAGACCCAGGCCCGTGCCGCCATAGCGCCGCGTGGTGGATGCGTCGATCTGGCTGAAGGATTGGAATAGTCCTTTTATGCCGTCGCGAGAAATCCCTATGCCGGTATCCTCCACGATGAAGTGCAGTTGATAAAGCCCGGGAGCTCCATCCGATGCGGCGCCCGCGGCGTGACCGTTTTGATTTCCAGGTATTGGGCTTCGCGCCGCGTCTGCAATTTCGTGAGGCGGCTCGCATATTATAGTGACGACCACCTCGCCGATTTCGGTGAACTTGACGGCGTTCGAAAGAAGATTGATCAGAATTTGTCGCAGACGGGTTGGATCACCCACGATCGCGTGAGGGGCGTTAGCGTCGATAAGATAAGCCAGGTTCAACCCCTTCTCGCCCGCCCTAGTGGCAATCAGGTCCAGAGACTCTTCGACGACGCCCCGTAACTCAAAGATATGATCTTCAAGGTCGAGCCTTCCGGCCTCGATCTTGGAGAAGTCCAAAATGTCGTTGATTATCGCTAACAGAGCCGCGCCGCTCGTCTTGATTGTCTCAATGAAATCCCTCTGATCGATCGATAGCTGGGTGTTCAGCAGCAGGCTTGTCATTCCTATGACTGCATTCATCGGCGTGCGAATTTCGTGACTCATATTGGCGAGAAACTCAGCCTTGGAGCGCGCGGAGCTTACGGCGGCGTCTCTAGCCTGCTCCACCTCCGCTTCCATTCCTCTTCGCTCGGTTATGTCATCGAGGGTCGAGAGCATGCAGGGCTCGCCCTCAATGTCGATAATCTCAGCCGAGAAGAGGCACCGCTTTTCGTCTCCGGCCTTGCATCGAAGGCCGATCTCGATCTCGCGAACTTTCTGCGTCTCGCGAATCATTTGAGCTGCCGTTGAACGGTCTTGCTTGTTCGTCCAGATCTTCAAGTCGCGAGGCGTGCGGCCAATCAGTTCTTCGCGGCTGTACCCGCTCATCAGCGTGACGCTCTCGTTTACGTCGAGCAGCCGGTTGTCGCTCAGGCGCATTATGGACATTGCGCTCGGGCTGGAATTGAAGGCCTTCGAAAAGCGGCTCTCCGAAGCGCGTAACGCTTCTTCCGATCGCTTGCGTTCGTCTATCTCGAGAGTGAGCCGCTTGTTGCTGGCTTCGAGCTCCGCGGTTCTTTCTTTGACTCGAATCTCCAGTTCATCGTGCGCCTGACGCAAACCATTCTGGGCCTCGGTGCGCTCCGCATCAATCTGATGAACGAATCTCGCCGTGAACCAGGTCAGACACGCAAAGACGATGACGTTCGACAGGACAAATATGGAGAGTCCGAACTCCGTATCGTAATAACCGGCGCGCTGCCCAAGCAGCCGCATCCAACCCATCACGAAGGGCAAAATGAGCGCCGGCAGCAGCCTCCGCAGCATGATGCCCGCAAGCCCCTCGCTGGAGATCAGTCTCATCACGCCCCGCTCTGGTCGCGCGAAGAGAATAGCCAGCGAGAGAAGAACGAACGCTACCGCTGTGTGCAGCGCAATCGAGATATGGGGGAGAATCCTATAAAGCGAGCTCGCGCCATATGCGTATCCGATAATCGCCAACAGCGACGTCAAGAGTACGGCGAAGGCCAGCGCCTGTTTGAGTGCTATGCCGGGCCGCGAGGCCGGCGAGATCAACGACGCTCCCAGCAACAAGAAGCTGAGGGCCGTAATTATGGCCATGCGGCCAGGCGCATATGGCTCCAAAGCGGGATCGCTATCGCGAATTAACAATTGATCGATCGAAAGATTCAAACCACTCGCATACTCGATCAGCGTCAGCGAGGCGATCAGAACAACCAGCAAAGCGCAGAAATAACCTGAGTACGACAGGCGCCGGTCGCGCCCGCTCGCACCGAGCATGTAGAGCGAACAGGTGGAAAAGATAAAGCACAAGGCGGTATTGAACTTCATCGAAACCGTGCCGGGGAGCATGGCCTTGAGCCACGCTATGCCGAACACCCATCCGCCTAACACCGCGCAGCCGATTAAGAACACCGCCGCCGTCGCGGCAAGAGATAGGCGCTTGAATCTATCGGTAAGAGTCCCGCTCATTACGCAGTTCCTCCCGAATGTCCGCCGTAGAAGACTCGGCTGCTCTTCCGCGCAAGATATGTGCCTGGAGACCTAGCTTCTAAATTCCATAGTCACCAGGGTTGAGTCGATTGATCTTGCTATGCGCGAAAGCTCCTCAAGGAAAAACGGGGCAGATGATGAGAACTGCCTCACCCATCCAGCCCTGAGCCGCAGGAGCCGCTTGGAGATCGGGCATCATGCCTGCGCCCCTCCGAGCACTGAAAGAAATGAACGTTCGCGAGAAGATTGTGAGTTTTGCGCAGCGCGGCGCGGAAGCGCTTATATAGCGCCTTCAGCGCTGGAGGGCATTGGGGCCGCAACCAGGGGCGGCGCGCTACGCGCTGGCCCCTGGCTCATTTTATAGTCGGCCTTTCAGGCCTACATGGGGTGTAGTAGTGCAATTTGACAAAATCCCACACTCTATTAAACTTCAAGTGTGCCTATGCCATTAACTCTGGATTCAAATTAACTATGAGCAAACGTACCCACATCGTCATCTCCGAGCAACTCGTCCAGGAAATCGACACCCTTGTAGGAAAACGCGGCCGCAGTAGCTTTCTCACTGATGCGGCCTGGAAAGAGGTCAGAAGGCTAAGAATGCTTAAAGCCCTAGAAGAGGCTTCCGGATCTTGGAAAGACAAAGATCATCCCGAGCTGAAAGGCGGGTCGGCAAAGCATGTAGAAAAACTCCGTAAAGAAGCTGACAAGCGCTTTGCACCGGTAACGAAGCGCTAACATGACGACCTATCTGCTGGATACCAGCGTCATCATTGACCTGCTTAATGGCAAGCGGAGGAGGCATGAGTTGCTCAAAGGACTTTTATCCCAGGGCGACCTGCTTGCCTGCTGTGCCATTAACGTTGGCGAAATCTATGCCGGAATGCGTCCTAAAGAAGAGCCAGGGACCGAACAGTTCCTGAGAAGTCTTGATTATTACGAGATTACTTGGGCGGTAGCCAGAAAGGCAGGCCTTTTGAAACGTGATTACTCCAAGAAGGGCCAAACCCTCACGCTTCCCGACGCTATCGCCGCAGTTGCGATTGAGTATGATCTGATGCTCATCACCGACAACATCAAGCACTTTCCCATGCCGGAACTCAAGCTCTTTCCCCTTGATGGCTAGTTACGCCCAGCACTAAATGGGGCGGGTAACGCTTCAAATGCGGATTCGCTGCATATCATACTCGATATTCACAAACGCTTTGGTTAACTCGGCCATTAAGGTTGCCTCTTGTCGGCTGATGTCGGGCGGAAGAGTACTGCCATGGCCAGCGAGCGGAACTTTATTTCTTCGATCATAGATAGCCAGGACATAATCAAGGAGGGCCTGCGGCAAGCCAGAGACCTTGCGATATCGATCAAAGAAAGATTTCAGTGTCTGATTCTGTACACCAGCAATCCCCACTACTTCTTTCGCGAGGGTTTCGAAGACGCTTGCGCTAGCATGCAGCACCCCGGCGAAGTCCTGTCTTTCTAACGCATCATTCATTCTTCCAAGCAGCATATGGATATTGGGGTGCAGATCAGAATGCCTCCTCGCATTGCCTCCCGTTTGACGCTGCTCGCTTTGCGATAATTTACGAAGATGTATTTCCACTGTGTTATCAAGCCTAAAACAAAATCCTAGGATTCGATGAAACGTCTTTCCCTCGTCAAGGGTAAGACAACCTTCATTGTCAGTTTGGTAATCCTTGTAGTAGCTGTAGGCCTTGATGCCGTCAGGCGAGTGGTAACCACTATCGATTAACCCGATTAGACCGATGAGGCTGTCGCTGGTTGGCCGTTCAATCGGTTCAATGAAAATGTTGGGAAGCGGTAGATTTACATATCTGCCTTCAAAGGTCTGTTTAAGGGTAGAAGCCGAGATGTATGTACACGGATATCGCGGCGGCAAGGGTGTTACATAGCCTTGCTGAACCAGTTGAGCGGGACGACCCGGAGGACTACTCGATAAGTCAATTTCTTCGCCCGGCAATAGCGTCCGGTGGCCTGCGGGCAGGGATCTTATCACTCTGTGCGTAGAGGGCATATAAAGTGTGAGTATATTATCGCCGAGGCTTAACACGTGTCTAGATCGCGGGATCGCAGGGATCGCGGTAGGCTTCTTGACATTCTTATTGACAGACATTACTGTCCGGGTGCCTCGTAAGGTGATCGGATCATTTGCGTGGGTCCGGTTTTGGCCAAACCGGATATTAATCCTTGGGTACACTCGAAGAATATATGCTGTACAGACGGCTTCAAATCTCAGAGGTCTTAATCACATTCGTTTGACCTCAGCCGTCGCGCCCTACGCTGGATTTGTGACTGTCAGGTGAGGCAGGTCCGGCGACAACCTTTAGAGAATTGCTGCGTTGGTGCGCGGTAAAATGCGCGTCAAACGTCAAGCCGCGATTTAGCTCCACGAGCGAAACTCGCTCGGCGGAGCCGAATTTACCTTTCTTTCGGATCAAGTACTCGCTCCGAGCGGAGAGGCTGTTCTTAGACCATAAACATAATGCTCCTGACGGAGCGCGCCCCGGAACGCGTATCCGCGGGACAGCATTGCGCGAGCCAACCCTCGCGCGAGGCGATCGATTGAGGTAGTCAATGGCGAAAGACGAATCAATATCGACCAAAGATCTTTTCCTGCTGATGATCGGTTTGTACAAGCTGAAGTCGCCGCCGACAGACGCTAAAACCGGCAATAGATATTGGCTCAAAGACGACTCGCTTCGAGAAACCGAATGGAACTGGGAGTGGTTCAAGGATTCCTCGGCAGCCTGGAACAGCGTCAAGCATCGAGATTGGCTGGTCGCCAACATAGCCGCCAACGTAACCGGCAACAGCCACGACTTCAAAGCCATCTCCGAGCCGCTCTTCTTCTCGCTCGATGTTCTGACCAATGAGTTCAAACCGGATATGGCCGGAGCGACGGACGCCATCAATCAGGCGGTCTACGATGAAAAGACCGGTTACAAACGAAGCTTCTTGACCACATTATCGGTGGGGCTCTCACAACAGAAGGTCGACGAGAAAAGCGTGACGGTCCTCGGCGCCGGCATGCGCCGCCGAACCTCGATCTGGCAACCCGGCGCCGCAACGGAGGCTCTACAAGCCGATCTCGAGTTCTTTGTGCCCTTCTATGCTGCGTCCGGCGCGGAAGATCCCGAGACCGAGTTGTTCAAAGGCGTCCGCTCGATCTGCGCGGGCATCGCCATAACCAGGGCGAACGGCGGCTCGATCGGAACCGACGATGGGGACAATGATCTGGCGGCGGTCCGTTTCAATTTTCGCATACCTTTTACCGCGCGGATCGTGAATAAGAATCCTCCTCAGAAAGATATTCCGGGGGCCGGTGAAACCGTGCAGGTTTCGCGAATGATTACGTGGGGACCTTCCGAGATCGTTACATCGTTCGATCCTCCCGCAATCAAAGCCGAAAAACGGCGCCTGACAAAGCTGGGCGAAGAACCTTTGCCGTGGGAAACGTTCGACGACTGGCCTGAATTCGTCACGCAGTTTTGCGAATGGCCCGAGGGCAGCGCGCTCCTGAACGCTCCGGTCGGGCCCCTCCTTCTGGAGAAAATCTCCGACACCAGCGGCATCAAGGACATTCTTGTTTGGAGAGAGCCATCCCGAGAACAGAAAGAAGAATCCGAGGAAACAAAGAAAGAACTCAATGAAGCACGCGACCTTCTCAAAGGGCTTTGGAATTTTGAATGGCCGCCTCAAAAACCGGACTCGGAAAATGCCATTCTGAAGAGCTCGAGCGAACGCAGACTGGGCAGTTTCCTGTACTCGCTCGGCCTGCTCGAAGCCAAGAACAAAGGGAAGACTTTTGAATACTCCTTCAAGAAGCTCGGCAATCTCACTGTGTGGGAGGTCGTCAATCGCCTGCTAAACGAGCTGGATGGCTTCCCGCTCTATATAAAAAGCGCGACGAAGAAGGAGCCGGGCGGGGCTCGCATAGCGGTCACCCTTGCATCTCAGACGGCTGAGAAGGACGCGAACAAACAGTTCTTCGGCCTGGCCGGAATGGCCTACAACATCGCGATCAATACAGCCGCCGCCTCCGATGCCAAAAAAGACGATTCCAACTCGCCTACGATCATTCTCGACGACGACAGTTTCACCGAAGACGACAGCATCCTGATCGAGGAAGATGATTCGAGCGAAGACGGCCGGGACGATTCGAGCCTCGACGACGAGTCGGGTTCCGGCGGAGACGGCGGCGCCCCGCAACCCGAGGGGGCCAAGAGCACCATCGATCTTCGTTTACAGCTTGGAAAGTGGTTCGAAGGCGAAACGCTCGACGACAACTGGTTTCGCAGGCTGCTGCCGCCGGCCAGCGTGGTCGAGAAAGGCGGCTGGAAGCGACGGTCTCCGTTGCC